>CZCB01000792.1_pt1 | contig 74041 bp, 72 predicted proteins | sample 591991 | NCBI WGS metagenome assembly CZCB01 (sample SAMEA3556809, study PRJEB10932) | anaerobic digester metagenome
AGCAGCCATAGCCGCAATGGAAACCAGGCCCGGCCACAGGCTGGTCGTGAGATCCATGAGGCAGATACCTCAGACGTCGCCGGTCTGGAATACTGCAGGCAGGCTCGAGCGTCTCAGCCGCGATTTGAATTCATAATATGACCATAGAACAAAACATATCGGGGAGGATGGAATATGAAGAAGTTTTTGATAAAGGTAAATGGTAATCAGTATGAAGTTGAAGTAGAAGAAGTAAAGGGCGGCTCTGCACCGGCATATACGACAGCGGCACCTGCACAGACCACAACCGCACCTGCTCCTGCACCGGCACCAGCTCCTGTAGCTGCTCCTGCACCGGCACCAGCTCCTGCACCTGAGACCAGGACTTCGCCGGCGGGAACAACAGGCTCTGTAAAGGTAACAGCTCCAATGCCGGGAACAATACTCAATATAACAGCTTCGGTCGGTGACAGGGTGAAAAGGGGCCAGGTATTGCTGATACTTGAAGCTATGAAAATGGAAAACGAGATCGTTGCTCCTTCAGATGGTACCGTTGCTTCCATAAATGTAGCCGGCGGGGCATCAGTAAATGCCGGAGATCTGCTTGTAACATTAGATTAAGTAAATAAGGAGGACAGATAATGGCAAAAGTAAAAATAACAGAAACCATACTAAGAGACGCGCATCAGTCTTTGATAGCCACAAGGATGTCAACGGATGATATCCTTCCAATAGTGGAGAAACTGGACGAAATAGGGTATCAGTCATTGGAATGCTGGGGAGGGGCGACATTCGATTCATGTCTCCGCTTTCTGAACGAAGATCCATGGGAAAGGCTCAGAAAGATAAGATCCAAAGCCAAAAAGACTAAGCTGCAGATGCTGCTCAGGGGGCAGAATCTTCTTGGATACAAGCATTACGCTGATGATGTGGTCGAATACTTTGTTCAGAAATCCATAGCAAACGGTATCGATATCATCAGGATATTCGATGCTTTGAATGACCCGAGGAACATTGAGGCCGCTATCAAAGCCTGCAAGAAAGAAGGCGGTCATGCACAGGCAGCGATGAGTTATACTATAAGTCCGGTCCACAATCTGGAGCTGTTCGTAAAGGATGCCCGTATACTGGAGGAAATGGGTGCTGACAGTATATGCATCAAGGACATGGCCGGTCTGCTCGTACCGTATGCTGCATATGACCTGGTCAAGGCACTGAAGGAGAATGTAAAAATACCGATACAGCTTCATACACATTACACCAGTGGTGTAGCTTCCATGACATACCTCAAGGCGATAGAGGCCGGGGTCGATGTGGTAGACTGCGCTATCTCACCGCTGGCAATGGGTACCTCCCAGCCGCCCACAGAGCCGCTGGTTGCTACCCTTAAGGACACAGAATACGATACTGGTCTGGATCTTGGAAAACTCAGTGAGATTGCAGATTACTTCAGACCTATCAGGGAGAAATATATACAGTCGGGCATGCTGGATACAAAAGTCATGGGTGTGGATGTCAACACGCTGAAATACCAGGTGCCGGGCGGGATGCTTTCCAACCTGGTATCGCAGTTGAAGCAGGCTGGTAAATCAGATCTGTTCGAAGAAGTTCTAAAAGAAGTCCCGAGAGTAAGAGAAGACTTCGGTTTCCCGCCGCTGGTGACACCGACAAGCCAGATTGTTGGAACCCAGGCTGTCATGAATGTCATCACAGGTGAAAGGTACAAGATGGTACCAAAGGAGTCAAAAGCGCTGGTCAGGGGCGAATATGGAAAGACACCGGCTCCTATCCCGGAACACATCAGAAAGAAGATACTCGGAGACGAGGAGCAGATCACCTGCAGACCTGCCGATCTGATCGAGCCTGAGCTTGATAATATCAGAAAGCAGATAACCCAGTATATCGAGCAGGATGAGGACGTACTCACATATGCACTGTTCCCGCAGGTGGCTGAAAACTTCTTCAAGCTGCGTCAGGCAGAGAAGTATAAAGTTGACGGTACCATGGTGGATTATGAATTCAGGGTACATCCGGTTTGATAAGTAAGTGAATTTGGTGCCAGGTACGTAACATAGACACTTCCTGATGATTTCGTATCAAATAAGTGTCATGTTATGTGCCTGGCACCTTTTATGTATATATACATAGTTCTCCCGGTTGCTGACAAAGCGTATAACGCTGACCTCACTGCCCGGTTTTATATATCTGCCGCACTTCATGCATATGAACGATGATGAGCACATACAGGCGCCTGAAATGTCAGGCGACAGGTCTGAGATCTTCTGCCAGCATTTCCAGCCCACCTTGCATAGCTTTATCCTGTTGTCATAGTCAGCATAGACCCATCTGAGCAGCTTGTGGAAGTGAAAGGGGTATTTGGTGTATTTTATATACTGGCCTGGCAGTCCGAGTTTTTCAGCATAAAGTTCGAAGCATTTTTCAACTATTTCCTGTATCCTGCCGGTGATCTGCGTGGAATACCACAGATAGCCATTTGCTGAAAGCCATGTTTTAAGCCGGTCAAACATATAGCCCCTGCAGACTTCGATCATCTCACTCTTTGCAGGTCTGAGGGCCCTGAAGGCGGCATAAACGATTTTAACGACTTCGTCAAGGTATTTTTTTGATCCGAAATTTTCCCTGTTATAAAGCTCAACAGGGATGATATCGAAATAATACTCATTGGTTTCCGGTCTGTACACACCGATGCAGGTACCGCCGACGAAGCTACCGCTTCCGGAATCATCTATCTGAAGCATGCTGCCTCCAGTAAAAACCCATATAGATATTATCATTGTCATATTACTGAAAAAAATGCGGACCGGCAAAGCAGTATTATACCGAAAGCCGCCAATGAGTCCGGGATGCCTTACCTGCCAATTGCTTATATTATAGCATCCCTTGATTTTTGTATGGTCGGAATGTAATATAAAATTGATACGACGGTTTGCAAAATTTGTATACAGCTTTGGAGGACCTATGGACAACAAAAGCTTTGACCTTATAAACAGGATAAACAGTATAAAAAAGCTCAGTAAAGGCCAAAAGCTCATCGTTGATTATATAACCAACCATTATGACAAAGCCGCTTTCATGACTGCAGCCAGGCTGGGAGAAGCTGTAGGAGTCAGCGAATCGACGGTGGTCAGGTTTGCGCTGGAACTGGGATATGAAGGCTATCCCAAAATGCAGAAGGTCCTTCAGGAGATGGTGAAAAACAAGCTGACGGCTATCCAGAGGATGGAGATTTCTTCAAGCAGGATCGACGAGTACAACATCCTGAAGAGCGTGCTGCAGTCCGATATGGAGAAAATAAAAATCACTCTGGAGGAGATAGACTATGGGGCATTCAATGCGACTGTGGAATGTATATTGAATGCCAGACGCATATACATACTCGGAGTAAGGAGCTCTGCGCCCCTCGCATATTTCCTCGGCTTCTATCTCAACCTGATACTGGATAACATAAGATTGGTGCACACAAACAGCATCAGTGAGATGTTCGAACAGATAATAAGGGCATCTGAAGGAGATGTCGTGATCGGGATGAGTTTCCCCAGATACTCGAAAAGAACAGCAAAGGCGATGGAGTTCGTTAAAAGCCAGGGAGCCACTGTTATCGCAATTACCGACAGCACGGAATCACCAGTGGCCGGCAGTGCCGATCATTGTATATGTGCAAGGAGCGATATGGCATCTTTTGCAGATTCTCTTGTCGCGCCGCTTAGTGTCATCAATGCATTGATTGTAGCGATAGGCATGAGAAAAAAGAAAAGTGTCTATGATACTTTCGAGAAGCTGGAGAAAATATGGGATGAATATCAGGTATACGAAAAATATGATATCGAAGATAAGGACAAGAGGGTGGACAGTTGAGCAGAAAGGTTATCATCATCGGAGCCGGGGCAGCAGGGCTCATGGCTGCATGCAGAGCAGCGGAAAGAGGCCTTGAGACCATCCTGCTCGAGAAGAACGACAGACCAGGCAGGAAGCTGAGGATATCAGGCAAGGGACGCTGCAACATTACAAACAACACGGATATTGACGGGTTGATACAAAACATTCCCGGCAACGGGAGTTTTTTATATTCATCTTTTTACACATTCTCAAACGACGATATCATGCAGTTCTTTAGGATGGAGGGTCTGGACCTCAAGGTCGAAAGAGGCGGCAGAGTATTTCCTGTCTCAGATGATGCCAGAGATGTGATATCAGTATTGGTCAGGCGCGCCGAAAAGTCAGGTGCGGAAATAAGGTACCGTTCACCTGTCGATTCCATCGAGATATCAGACGGCGCCGTAAAAGGAGTAATGCTGAAGAGCTCAGAAGCTATCAGGTGCGATTCAGTAGTGCTTGCCACAGGAGGTGCGTCTTATCCGGGAACCGGCTCCACCGGTGATGGCTACAGGATGGCACAGAGACTTGGGCATACCGTGACACCGCTAAAACCGTCCCTGGTTCCTCTTATTTGCAATGAGAAGTGGGTCAGGGATCTTCAGGGGCTTACGCTTAAAAACGTATCGGTCACCATATATGACAGGAACAGAAAAAAAGTATACACTGACTTCGGCGAAATGCTTTTTACCCATTTCGGAGTATCAGGTCCTGTCATACTCAGTGCCAGCAGGCACATCATGCAGTATGACTACAGGGATGTTTTCCTGTCGATAGATATGAAGCCGGCACTTAGTGATGAGGCGCTGGACAACAGGATACTGAGGGATTTTGAGAAGTATTCCAGAAAACAGTTCAAAAACAGTCTTGATGACCTGCTGCCTCAAAAAATGATACCTGTGATCACAAAATTGTCTCAAATACCGGCCGACAAGCCTGTGAACCAGATAACAAAGGCTGAACGGAGAGCTCTTGCAGCACTGCTTAAAGGACTGACGCTTGAAATAAGCGGTTCCAGGCCTATCAGTGAAGCAATAGTAACCGCTGGCGGCATCAGTACGGATGAGATCGAACCGGCCACCATGGGATCCAGGTTAATAAAGGGTCTGTTTTTTGCTGGCGAGGTGATTGATGTGGACGGATACACTGGTGGTTACAATCTGACCATTGCCTTTTCAACGGGCTATGTCGCAGGATCCAATTGCTGATATATTGTTCACACACCATTGCAAAGGCTACATTTCAAATCTGCTTCCCGTATCGGAAGGAAAATTTCAAGCCTGCCCGGTATTATTTACGCACATCTGAGCATAATACGTAGTAAAGATACCAGTAATTACCGGAGTTGATCATGAGAATCCTCACCAGCAGGCAAACCGGCAACAGAAGTAATATAAAGGATAAGAAAACAGGCATTTGTGACAGTATGGAAAGAATACTGATGTCACTTTTTATCATCGTTTTTACCCTGTTTATAGGCATACAGGCTGCTCTTACCGATGCAGGTATGAGGGGACTGTTTGTCAGGGAGGCCATGGAAGGTGAACCCCTTGGTGATGAGGTGTTTCTATTTAAAAAATGCAGAATGGAGCTGGAGCTTGTTGGGATGTCTGCCTGTCCTGAGCTGAAAGTACTGGTGAATGGCACAGAGAAAGGAGACTTCAGGTATGATAAGGTATTGCTGGAATTGAAGGAGGGAGATGTGGTCGAGCTGGATGCCAGCAGGCTTCTCATCAATGTGCAGATCCGAATAAGCGCTGTAAGCCGGAATTTGCCACACCTTCTCGGCAGGACTGTCAGTGCATCTGACGGTATAGTACCCGTAGCTGTTGCGATCATCGATCAATAAGTACTCATATCTTATACCATGTCTGATAAAAATACATATCTTACAACAACAATATTGTACATTTTACATTATTCCTATATAATAAATAAGAAGTTTTGAGAGGATAAGAATATGGAAAACATTTTGAAAGAATTCGGCAGCAGAGATATTGCCGGTGCTGCCATAAAGATAGCACTGACAAAAGACAGAGCAGAAGAGAAACAATTGCAGCAGGAACTGGCAAAGCTGGGCATACGCACGGCGGCTGTGGATTACGGCGGTGAATTCATCAATTCGGTGATGAAAATAATCGAGAGAGCTGTCGTATCATCAAAAAGGGAGGGCGTCATACAGGAAAGCCATATAGAGGAGGGCGCCGTCGCCGGGGCTACCAGGGAGGCCTTGTCCCAGATCATGCCAAAAGCACTCGGGCTGAATGTGGGCGGGAAGATAGGCATAGCCCGCTACAGGAACCATGTCAGTGTATCTATCTTTTTTGGCATAGGTCTGCTGCATCTCAACGAAGTTGCCATCGGATTAGGGCACAGGGTGGTGTGAAGCAAATGGTGAGAGCTATAAGAGGAGCGACAACGGTAAAGAATAACACAAGAGAAGAGATACTTGATGCCACATCCGAGCTTGTTCAGGAAATAATGGAACGCAACGGGATAACCAGGGAAAATATAATAAGCATCATATTTTCCGTGACATCCGACCTTGATGCTGCATTCCCTGCAACGGCAGCCAGGCAGATGGGCTTTGACAGGGTCGCCATGCTCAGTACATACGAGATGGATGTGCCGGACAGCCTCAGAAAATGCATCAGAGTGCTCATACACATTCAGACTGACAAAAAAAATGATGAACTGGCTTATGTATATCTCAAAGAAGCAAGGAAGCTGAGACCTGATATCATACAGCAAAATGAGCAAATGGAGGAATGACACCGCAAGATGATCAACATTGCGATCGACGGCCCGGCAGGAGCCGGCAAAAGTACAATAGCCAAAGCGATTTCCAGGGAGTTGGGCATCATATATCTTGATACGGGAGCCATGTACAGGGCAGTTGCACTCAAGGCTATCCAGTCTGGTATCGATACCGGCGATAAAGCCGGGGTCGAATCTCTGGTGAAGGATATTGACATGCAAATCGAATATAAGGATAATGAACAGAGGATACTTCTGGACGGTACCGATGTGACGGCTATGATCAGGACACCGGATGTTTCAGTGGGAGCTTCTGATGTGGCCGTAATACCTGCAGTCAGGACTAAAATGGTGGAACTGCAGCGCAGCATAGCGAAGAATAACGATGTAGTGATGGATGGACGCGATATTGGAACATTTGTCCTGCCGGACGCCTCATATAAATTCTTTCTCACTGCATCACTTGATGAAAGAGCCAAAAGAAGATTCAACGAGATGACAGCAAATGGCATGACCGGTGTTAGTCTGGAGGATGTAAAAAGGGATATCGCATACAGGGACAAAAATGACAGCTCACGATCCTTCGCCCCGCTGTCAAAAGCGCCGGATGCGCTGGAGATAGATACCACCGGGATCGATCCTGAAGAAGTGGTGAGGATCATAATGGACAGTATTAAGAACAAAAAAACAGTTGGTGCAGCTAAATGAGAAAGTTTTTTCTGGCATTAACAAAAATCGTATTCAGTATTATATACAGAGTTGAAGTCATTGACCAGCACAAGATTCCACAGGATGGCCCGGCATTGCTTTGCGCCAGTCATAACACGATGCTCGACATGTTTTTTCTTGGTTTCAGACTGAAAAGATGGATACACTGGATGGCAAAGGAAGAATTATTCAGGAATCCTTTGCTGGCGTATGTTCTGAGAAAATTGGGAGCTTTCCCTGTCAGAAGGGGAACAGCCGATATAAGTTCCATCAGGAACGCCTACAAGCTGCTTGAGGAAAACAAGATAGTCGGGATTTTCCCCCATGGGACAAGGATCAAGCCTGCGAAAAGGAACAGGCCGGTAAAGTCCGGGGCGGTTCTGATAGCTGTAAATGCAGGCGTACCGATAGTTCCTGCTGTGGTGTGCGGTACGTACAAGCCTTTCAGCAAAATGAGGGTCATATATGGTGATCCTTACTACATAGAGAAAAAAGGTGACAAACTGTCGAAGGATGACTTGTCGGAAATGAGCAAAGATATGATGAGAAGAGTATACGCTCTTGCGGAGGGCAGGTAAATGGATATCATCCTGGCCAACACCGCAGGATTCTGCTTTGGTGTAAACAATGCAATAAAGATAGCAGAGGATATGCAGGATGATGAAATAGTGATCTGCACCCTCGGACTTTTGATCCACAATGAACAGGTCGTCAACAGCCTGAAAGAAAAGGGGATCAGGGTCATATCCGACATAAGCGAGGCCCCTGAAGGTTCGAGGGTAATAATAAGGGCACATGGAGTCACACCGGAGGTATATGAGGAAGCAGAAAAGAGAAATGTGGTAATCGTAGATGCGACCTGTCCTTATGTCAAAAAAATACACAAGCTGGTCAGGCAAATGCATAAGGACGGATATACCATAGTAATAGCTGGTGACAGGGACCACCCCGAGGTCAGGGGTATCAACGGATGGTGCGCTGATTCAGCATATATAGCAAACACACCGGAGGAGGCGGACACGATCCCGCCTGTTGAAGGAAAATGCTGTCTTGTGGCGCAGACTACTCTGACTCGGGAAAAATTCGACGGTATTTATGATAAATTAAAGGAAAAATGCAAAAGTGTCGTTAAATTTGATACAATATGTAGTGCCACCAGCAGCCGTCAGGAAGAGGCTGAAAAAATAGCCCGCATTTCCGATGTTATGCTGGTGATAGGGAGCAGGAAAAGCTCCAACACCCAAAAACTGTATGAAATAAGCAGTAAATACTGCAAAAAAACATATTTAATAGAAACGTACGGTGATTTGCCGCCGATAAATGTAAAAGAAGTACAAACGCTGGGAATAACAGCCGGAGCATCTACACCGGAACGGACAATCAAGGAGGTTATTGAGAAAATGGATGAATTAAATAAACAGGAGAAGGAAATGAGTTTTGAAGAAGCATTCGAAAACTCGATGGTGACGCTGAGAAGCGGCGAAATCGTCAAAGGTAAGATAATAGGCTTCAACAACGCTGAGATTTTTGTCGATCTGGGATACAAATCTGACGGGATAATCCCTGTCGATGAATACTCTGACGATCCCGATTTCAAGCCTGAGACCGGTGTGAATGTGGGCGATGAGATCGAAGTGTTCATCGTCAGGGTAAATGACGGAGAAGGCAATGTACTGCTTTCCAAGAAAAAAGTGGACTCAATGCGCAGCATCGAGAAGATCGAAGAGGCATATAAAAATAAGACTCCTGTGGCAGGGAAAGTCGTTGAAGTTACCAAAGGAGGCGTCATAGTCAGTGTCGACGGCGTAAGAGTGTTCGTGCCGGCCTCCCAGTTATCAGAAAGATATGTGAAGGATCTCAATGAGTTTATGAAACAGACCATTGAAATCAAAATAATTGAAATGAACAGACAGAGAAGAAAGGTTGTCGGTTCACGGAGAGTGGTACTGGCTGAGACCAGAGAACAGATGGAGCAGGAAGTTTGGACTGGTATAGAAGTGGGTAAAAAATATGAAGGAACGGTCAAAAGCCTGATGGACTTCGGTGCCTTCGTCGATATAGGCGGAGTCGATGGTCTTGTACATGTTTCAGAAATGGCCTGGACGAAAGTAAAGCATCCTTCGGATATTCTGAAGGTGGGTGACAAGGTCGAGGTGACTGTACTGGATTTTGACACAGAGAAAAAGAGGATATCCCTCAGCATGAAGAAGGAAGAGGACAATCCGTGGTTCCGTGTATCAGAGAGATACAAGGAGGGAGATATCGTCAAAGGGACTGTGGTCAGGCTTGTGCCGTTTGGCGCGTTCGTAGAGCTTGAAAAAGGTCTGGATGGTCTTGTACACATTTCACAGATATCAAATGTGAGGATCGGAAAGCCGGGGGATGTTTTGAGTACCGGACAGGAAGTGGAGGCAAAAATTATAGAGGTCAATGAAGAAACAAAGAAGATAAGCCTCTCCATAAAGGAAGTCAATCCCATAGATCCGGAGCCCGCCGAAGAGGAAGAGAAATCTGTGGAAAATGCGTCGGATGAGGTAAAGAAGGAAGAACCAAAGGCAGCGGCCGCAGATGATATTCCCAGCGAACACAGGGAAGAACTCAACAACACGATCGGTGATGTGATAGGATCGCTTGGTGATATCGAATAAATGTACCGATGATTTGGCTATCAGAAAATGCAGGGCTTATGTCTTGCATTTTCTCTTTTATATTATTTCATATCATTTGATTTGGAGGGTCGGTCATATGGATTACGAAGGCTTTAAAAGAGAGATACTTAAAATGTCGGACATCGATCTCAGCCTGTACAAAGAGAAACAAATGAAGCGCAGGATAGATTCACTCATCAGAAAAAATGGCTATGTCAGATATGATGAGTATGTACAGGCATTGAAAATCGACAGGGATATGTACAATGAATTCATAAATTATCTGACCATCAATGTATCCGAGTTCTACCGGAATCCGGAACAATGGGAAGTGCTTAAAGATCAGATAATCCCGATGCTCCTGAAGAGATCGCCGATATTGAAAGTATGGAGTTCGGCATGCTCCACCGGTGACGAGCCATATACTCTTGCGATGGTACTGAGTGAGCATATGCCGCTGAGCAGGATAAAAATCATTGCTTCCGATATCGATGCAGAGGCACTGAAGAAGGCAAAAGCCGGCGTGTATACAGAGAAAAGCCTGGAGAAGCTTCCTGAACATTATGTCAGGGATTTTTTCACAAAGGATGGCAGTCTGTATCGCGTAAAAGACGAACTCAAGCAATGTGTGGAATTCAAACGCCACAATCTCCTCAAAGATCCGTATCCCGGCGGCTGTGATCTGATCGTATGCAGGAATGTGCTGATATACTTTACTGAAGAGGCAAAGTCTCAGATGTATGTGAAATTCAACAGAGCACTCAAGGATCAGGGAGTACTGTTCATCGGCAGCACAGAGCAGATAATCATGTCAACACGCTATAAGCTGACTCCCATAAAGACTTTTTTCTATGTCAAGGACGGCGATATATGACGTGGGCAGGTCTGTGAAAAAGGTCATATTTCTCGTGGATATGAACGCATTTTTCATAACATGCGAAATGTCAGTAAACCCTGAACTGAAAGGGCGTCCGGCTGCTGTGGCAGGCGATCCCAAAAGCAGATCGGGCATTATTCTGGCAGCCAACTACGATGCGAGGGCATATGGTGTAAAAACAACGATGCTGGTACATGAGGCTTTATCCATATGTCCCGGCCTGATACTGGTGCCGCCCACTCGTGGTTTATACGAAAGAAAATCCAACGAATTTATGGAAATTTTATCACGCTACACACCAGTGATCCAGAAAAACAGTATAGATGAGGCATGGCTGGACCTGACCGGCTGTGAGAAGCTGTTTGGGGAACCGGTCATCATTGCTGAACGCATTATGAAAGAAATACAGGATGAACTGGATCTTTGGTGCTCGATAGGGATTTCGGAGAACAAATTCCTGGCCAAGATGGCTTCTGAAATGAAAAAGCCGCTGGGGATCACAGAGCTCTGGAAGGATGATATCCCGACAAAACTGTGGCCTCTGGAGATAAGGCGGATGTATGGCATAGGCAGAAAGTCTGAAAGCAGGCTGAAAAGAATCGGGATCATGACTATCGGAGATCTGGCACAGTGTGACGACAGATTACTGGGAGAGCACTTCGGCAAATATGGACATGAACTCAAGGGACTGGCCAATGGCATCGACGATTCCCCTGTGGAGCCGGAGCCCAAGAGTGCCACCAGGTCGATAAGCAGGTCAACTACACTTGCTGAAAACATTACTGAGATGGAGGATGCAAGGACTGTACTTCTCAGTCTGGCGGAGGAAGTCGGTGAAGAAGCGCGGAGAAGTGATTTCAGAGGAAAGTCGGTATATATAGTGGTACGCTACAGTGATTTTACCACGATAACCCGCCAGAAAACCATAGTTCCGTCATTCCTTACAAAAGACATATACAGGACCGGAGCAGAGCTGCTCAGTGAGCACTGGGACCGGAGGAGACCCATAAGGCTTTTGGGGATAGGTATATCAAACATTGACGAGGAAATCCCGGAGCAGCTGACCATATTCGATATCAACGAAGAACTGCCCGACAGTGTGAAGAAGGAGGAAAAGCTCGAACGGACTATAGACAGCATAAGATCCCGCTTCGGGAGCGATGTGGTCAAGCGGGCAACGCTGATAGACAAGTAGGTATCGGTGCTGCAGCTTAAGTAATCATCTTTGAAATCAGCAATAAGAGATCAGGAAAAGGGTGCGGGAAGAATTATGGCATATACGAGGAAAGTATATGAAGATGGAGATTTTATCAGAATAAGAAATTTTCTCAAGGACCGACCATATAACTGCTAAAGAGAGAATAACAAAAAAAGAGAGATCACTTTCTCGTGGTCTCTCTTTTTGATACTGGTGCGGGAAACAGGACTTGAACCTGCACACCCTTGCGAGCTCTAGTACCTGAAACTAGCGCGTCTGCCAATTCCGCCATTCCCGCATTTCAAAAGGCAATATTTATTCTACTAGAAATGTAGTATAATTGCAAGTGGTAAATTATAAATTATTATTGTTTTTGATTTTCGGAGGTATACAGAGTTGAATGATAAGCTTGATCAGTTCAAAAAGGACATTGTAAATAAAAGAGTAGCTGTTCTTGGCATAGGTATAAGTAATACACCACTGATAAAGTATCTTGCGCATCTGGGAGTCGATATCACAGCTTTCGACAGGGCCGGGAAGGAGGGCCTGAAACCGGCTCTCGAATCTCTGGAAGGGCTGGATATCAAATACAGTCTCGGTCCCGATTATCTGCAGGAACTCAGAGGCTTTGACATCATATTCAAAACACCGAAGGTGCGGTTCGATATACCGGAACTGCTCAGAGAAGCAGAAGCCGGAACTGAAATCACCTCAGAGATGGAGTTGTTTTGCAGGCTTTGTCCTGCTAGGATTTTCGGCATAACAGGAAGTGACGGAAAAACGACCACGACCACGCTCATATACAGCATACTGGAACACAGCGGTTACAAATGCTGGCTGGGCGGCAATATTGGCACACCACTTCTGGACAGGATAGATGAGATAAACGCATCTGATATGGTAGTACTGGAACTGAGCAGTTTTCAGCTTCATACGATGAGAAACAGGATAAACACGGCTGTCGTGACGAATCTTTCACCAAATCATCTGGATGTCCATAAATCGATGCAGGAATACACCGATGCCAAGAAAAACATCTTCCTGTATCAGAATGAAAGCGACACATTGGTATTGAACTATGACAATAAAATCACCCGGGGATTTGCATCGGAAAGCCCGGGCAGGATCATCATGTTCAGTCGATCCAGTGATCTTGATGAAGGCGTAGTGCTGTCAGATGACAAAATCGTTTACAGGCATGAAGGGACAGAGCTGGATATTGTCGCTGTCGATGATATCAGGATCCCCGGGGTTCACAATGTAGAAAACTACATGGCTGCAGCCGCTGCAACTGCAGACTTTGTGAAGCCGTCGGACGTAAGAGCAGTAGCGGTGTCTTTCGGCGGTGTGGAACACCGCAACGAATACGTAAGAAGTGTCAACGGCATAAGTTTCTACAATGATTCCATCGGATCGAGCCCTACCAGGACCATGGCCACTATCAGAGCGTTTGGCAGCAGGGTGATACTGATAGCCGGCGGCTACGACAAGCAACTGTCGTACGATGAAATGGGTGAGATCATGGCTGAAAGGGTCAAATGCCTTGTATTACTCGGGCAGACCTCTGACAAGATAGAAAGGGCACTGAAAGCTGAAATACAGAAATCAGGGAGAGGATCAGATATCCCTGTCATCCGGTGCACATCGATGGAGGAAGCAGTCATCAAAGCATATGAAAATGCTGTACCAGGCGATGTGGTGCTGCTCTCACCAGCCAGCGCCAGCTTTGACAAATACAGAAACTTTGAAGAGAGAGGGAATCATTTCAAAAAGATAGTTGGCGAATTGTAAAGAGAAATGCCTGACGCGACACTCAGACACTTATTACCATGCATCGCATTCAATAATATGTATCCGTGTGTCGGGCCAGGCATTTTCTGGTGGAGGGAGATGGATTCGAACCATCGAAGTCACTGACAACAGATTTACAGTCTGCCCCCTTTGGCCTCTTGGGTATCCCTCCGTATTTGTTGGTGGGCCTTCAGGGACTCGAACCCCGGACCAACCGGTTATGAGCCGGTTGCTCTGACCAACTGAGCTAAAGGCCCGTAAAGTCACAAGGACAAGTATAAAGCATAAGAAACGGCAAGTCAAGTAAAGATTTATCCAAATCTCAAAGGATATTCGCATTATCGTGTCGAATACCAACTTCAGGCTCCGATCATGCAATTATCATAAAATGTTCTGCGAGGTGCTGTACAGATGAGGGTATCTTTCCTTGGCGCAGCAAAAACGGTGACGGGTTCGTGTTTCCACATAGAAACCGATAACTGCAGTTTCCTTGTGGACTGCGGCATGTTCCAGGGAAGCAATGCAGATGAGGCGCGCAACCATGATCCGTTCCCGTTCAACCCGGCCGGCCTGGATTTCGTAATACTGACGCATGCGCACGTGGACCATTCCGGCCGACTGCCAAAACTGTATGTCGACGGTTTCCAGGGACCGGTATATGCAACTAAGGCGACAGCCGAATTATGTGCGATCATGCTGCCGGACAGCGGACACATCCAGGAATTCGAAAACGAATGGGTGAACCGCAAACGCGCCAGGGCCGGACTTCCGCCTGTCAAACCCCTCTATACCGTACAGGATGCAGTGGATTGCATCAGGTTGTTCAGGAGTGTCCGTTATTACGAAGAAATAAGGATAAATGACAGGGTAAGGGTGAAATTCAATGATGCTGGCCATCTCCTCGGTTCTTCCATAGTCGAGATTTGGGTAAGGGAAAACGGCCGCGAGATAAAGCTCGTTTTTTCCGGGGACCTGGGGAACAGGGACATGCCCATACTGAGGGATCCGGACACGATCGAAAGCGCCGACTATGTTTTCATCGAGTCCACTTATGGGAACAGGGACCATATAAGAACGGAAAACAAGATCGACAAGTTCATTGAGATAATAAGGTCAACGAAAGAAAAGAGCGGAAACGTGATCATCCCGTCCTTTGCAGTCGGCAGGACGCAGGAGGTCATATATGAACTGTTCAAACAGCATGAGAAGAACGACAGGGAACTGAAAGAACTGCTGAAGATACCGGTGTATGTGGACAGCCCGCTGGCGGTTTCGGCCACGGAAGTATTCAGGAATAACCTGGACTGCTTTGACGAGGAAGCCAGGGAGTACATAAAAAACGGCGACAATCCGCTGGATTTCCCGAGCCTTCGCTTCACCCGGAGCGCTGAAGAGTCGAAGGCACTGAATGAAAGCACCGAGAGCATGATCATAATCTCGGCCAGCGGGATGTGCGAAGCAGGAAGGATCAAGCACCACCTGAAGCACAACCTCTGGAGGAAGGAGTCTTCGATCGTTTTCGTCGGCTACCAGGCCGCAGGCACACTCGGGAGAAGGATCCTGGACGGGGCCAAAAAGGTCAGGATATTCGGTGAAGAAATAAACGTGGATGCCAGGGTCGAGATGCTGGAAGGACTTTCGGGACATGCCGACCGGACCGGCCTGATGCACTGGCTGAAATCCTTCAGGAAAAAGCCGAGGCATATCTTCGTGGTACATGGCGAAGATGAAGCTATGAAAGAATTCGGGGACATGATATTCAGGGAGCTTAAGATCGTGCCGATCATCCCCGAATACGGCGAATCCTTCATGGTCACGGCTGAAGGCGTCGCACCTGCAGACAGGAAAGCGGAACGCGCAGAGAAGAGGGAAAGGTACGGGTTCAAGCGGCTTGAGATAGTACACATGCTCGACAAACTCAAGGATGAACTTGAAGAGGCATCCGCTATCATTCGTGACGACCTGAGGACCGAAAAGGACGACATCGAGCTCGATAAGCTGCTCGAAAAGCTGCTCGCATTTGAGAAGTATATACTTGAGATCATCAAGTGAACAAAAAACACCTTTCATTTTTCGCATATTTGTAGTATTATAATACTGATTTATTGAAGAACGGCAGTTACGGCAGGTAATACTGCGTCAAAAAGCCAGCACGGAAGGATGGTAGGTATGCTTAAGTTTGTCTTTTTAGTTCTTTTCATTGCTGTCATGGTCCTGGTCGGGATCATCAGCAGGAAAAAAGTCCAGAACGTACAGGATTTCTTTCTTGGCGGCAGGAAAATGGGACCGTGGCTTTCGGCATTCGCCTACGGGACCACATATTTTTCGGCCGTCATTTTCATTGGCTACGCGGGCAAGATAGGCTGGAGCTTCGGCGTATCAGCGACATTCATAGGCATCGGGAATGCACTGCTGGGAAGCCTGCTTGCATGGCTCGTGCTGGCCAGGAGGACAAGAAGGATGACGCATGAACTCGGTGCGTCGACGATGCCCGAGTTCTTTGAAAAGCGATATGACAGCAAGGCGATGAAAATAGTGACGGCGCTGATAATATTCGTATTCCTCGTGCCGTATTCGGCTTCGGTATACCAGGGGCTCGCATACCTGTTCGAGACCACCTTCGATGTTCCGTTCATATACTGCATGGCAGCCATGGCATTGCTTACCGGTGTATACCTGATGCTTGGCGGTTATGTGGCAACAGCACTGAATGATTTCATACAGGGCATAATAATGCTCGCAGGTGTGGCCTTCATGGTATTTTATATCCTTTCGAGCCCCGAAGTCGGAGGCATGTCCGGAGGATTGCAGAAACTTTCACAGATACCGGGCGACGGGCCCGGCCTGGTGAGCCTGTTCAGCGCCCAGCCGCTGAACCTGCTCGGGCTCATCGTCCTGACCAGCCTCGGCACATGGGGACTTCCCCAGATGGTGCACAAGTTCTACGCGATCAAGGATGATGCGGCTGTCAAAAGAGGGACCGTCATTTCTACGGTATTCGCATTGATCATTGCAGGCAGCGCTTATTTCGTCGGCGCATTCGGAAGGCTCTTCCTCGACAACACGATGCCGGTAGGCGCCAACGGGAAGCCAAATGCCGACATGGTAATGCCCATGGTGCTTGAAAAAGCGTTGCCTGATGCGCTTATAGGGATCATAGTCATACTGGTGCTTTCAGCATCGATGTCGACCCTTTCATCACTGGTGCTCGTATCAAGCTCCGCGATTTCGCTGGACCTGGTAAAGGGGACCCTTTTCCCGAACATGAAGAAGGAGAACGTGATGCTCCTTATGAGAGTGTTGTGCGGGCTGTTCGTCATATGCTCGTTCATGGTGGCGGTGACGCCCAACTCCATCCTGGCACTGATGTCCTTCTCATGGGGCACCGTGGCCGGAGCATTCCTTGCCCCGTTCCTGTACGGACTGTACTGGAAGGGTACGACGAAAGCCGGGGCGTGGGCAGGCTTTATCGGCGGTTTTGCCGTGTCGCTGGGCGGAGCGATCATATATAAAATGGATCCGGCCGTTGCCCCGAATATCGGTGCGGTGGCAATGGTCGTTTCGCTGGTGATCGTTCCCGTAGTCAGCCTGGTGACTGCAAAGATGCCCCGGAAACAGTTGGACGAAATATTTGACAAAGTTGAAGCCGGAACGCTTGAAATGGAGGCATGATCGCCTGTACCGGCAGGATGTGAGTGCTCAGAACAGGAACCGGGAAAACCGGAATGAAAAAGGCAGCCGTTAGCCGCGCTGCCTGTCCGGAACGGCACGATCGATATCACGGGACATCCCTTGAACGGGCTTGTCCCTTTTTGCTAAGGGTTTACAAAAAACATGCAAAAGATTAAAATAAAACGAGGCGAAGCCGAATGCCTGTTTTCCCGGATCCGGCGAACAGATCCGGATATATGGAAAGGTATTTAGAAATAACAGATACAAATATAGAAATGGATGATAAGCATGAAGGAATTGCTGTTGGGAAATGAAGCAGTCGCAAGGGGGGCTTATGAGGCAGGCGTAAGGGTAGCCACCGCATATCCCGGGACCCCAAGCACGGAGATAACGGAAAACATCGCAAAGTATGACGAAATCTACAGTGAATGGTCACCGAATGAAAAGGTGGCGCTGGAGGTAGCGATAGGCGCGTCGCTGGCAGGTGCAAGATCGATATGTTCCATGAAGCATGTTGGTCTCAACGTTGCGGCTGATCCGCTCTTTACGGTTTCCTATACGGGCGTGAACGGCGGGCTGGTCATAATGGTCGCTGACGACCCGGGTATGCACAGTTCCCAGAATGAGCAGGATTCAAGGTTCTACGCGCGTGCGTCACTGGTGCCGATGCTGGAACCGTCGGACAGCCGGGAATGTAAGGATTATGTAAAGACGGCTTTTGAAATCAGCGAAAAATTCGACTGCCCTGTGATAGTAAGGCTTACCACACGTGTTGCCCATTCGCGGAGCCTTGTGGAGATCGGGGAAAGGAAAGGAATCGAACTCAGGCCGTATGTAAAGGATCCGTCAAAGTATGTCATGATGCCGGCAATGGCCAGGGGGCGCCACCTTGCGGTCGAAAAAAGGATGGCTGGACTGAGGAGTTACGCTGAAACTACGCCGCTCAACAGGATCGAATGGGGTGACAGGAAAATCGGCGTCATAACTTCGGGCATCTCGTACCAATATGCCCGTGAAGCCCTCGGTGACGTTTCATACCTGAAGCTTGGGATGGTATATCCGCTGCCGGAAGGCCTTATCAGGGAATTCGCCTCAAAAGTGGATAAATTGTATGTTATAGAGGAACTTGAGCCGTTTTTCGAAGAACAGGTGAAGGCTATGGGGATCGAGGTGACAGGCAAGAACCTGCTGCCGGTCACAGGGGAATACTCGGCGACGCTGCTTCGGGAAAGACTGTGCGGCACCAAACCTGAAAAGGTGTTCGATATCGATTCCCAGGCGCCTGCACGGCCTCCCGTGATGTGTCCGGGATGTCCCCACAGGGGTACGTTCCACGTGCTCAAAAAGCTTAAGCTGACGGTGACAGGTGACATAGGATGCTACACGCTGGCAGCGCTTCCGCCTGCACAGTCCATGGATACCTGCGTATGCATGGGGGCAAGCGTCGGCATGGCACACGGGATGGAAAAAGCACGCGGCAGGGAGTTCGGCAGGAAGACGGTGGCGGTGCTTGGTGATTCCACGTTCATCCACTCGGGCATCACCGGGCTGATAGACGTGGTTTACAACAAGGGCTGTTCCACCGTGATAATCCTGGATAACTCGATCACGGGTATGACGGGACACCAGCATAATCCCACCACTGGCTTCACCATCAAGGGCGAACCGACGAAACAGGTCGACCTTGAACTGCTGGCAAAGGCAGTTGGGATAGAAAGGGTGAGGATAGCCGATCCCTTCGACCTGAAGAATTTTGAAAAAGTAGTCAGGGAAGAGGTCGAGGCTGACGAGCCATCCGTAATAATCGCCCAGAGGCCGTGCGCGCTGCTGAAGCAGGTACGTTATGAAGGACCGCAGAAAATCAACGAAAACTGCCGTATGTGCAGAAGCTGCATGAGGATAGGCTGTCCGGCCATAGTAGACAAGGGTGATTCAATAGAGATCAACATCGCACTTTGCGTCGGGTGCAGGCTCTGCAGCAATGTCTGTGCTTTCAATGCGATAGAAAAGGCCGGTGATCAGAATGGATAATCTGAATATCATGATAGTGGGAGTCGGAGGGCAGGGAACCCTTCTCGCAAGCAGGCTGCTCGGGAAAGTGGCCCAGAAACAGGGATATGACGTTAAGGTCTCAGAAGTCCACGGTATGTCGCAGAGGGGCGGAAGTGTCGTAACTTATGTCAAAATGGGCAAAAAGGTATATTCGCCCATTATAGAAAAAGGCGAGGCGGACTTCCTGCTGGCCTTCGAAAAACTTGAAGCGCTGCGCTGGATAGATTATCTCAAAAGGGAAGGGACGCTGATACTGAACGAACAGGAAATCGATCCGATGCCTGTCATCACGGGAAGCACCAGGTACCCGGGAAGCATAACTGAAAAGCTAGAGGCTGCAGGCGTACGCATCCGTTCGATCGATGCTCTCAGAACCGCCATGGAATGCGGAAACATAAAAGCGGTAAACATGGTACTTATCGGCCTTCTGGCAGGGACATCGTCCATCGGGGAGGAAATCTGGATCAGGTCCCTGGAAGAGGTGGTGCCGCAGAAATTCCTTGACGTCAACATCAGGGCTTTCAACGCGGGGTACGGGGTGCGGTGACACTCCCCGGTATCGGGTATCCCTTTATGGTTGAGGAATGTCAACTTTGCTTCAGATTTTCAGCCTGTTGCTTTTGCGTGGGGCGGGCGGTGCCCGTAAACCCTGAAAGCTATTCTCACGGGAGGATAAAGGGCATAAATAAATATCAGAGGAGGGTTCTTTTATGCTGTACTGGAACCAGTCGCGCGAATGCATGCCCAGAGAGGAGATGCAAAAGCTTCAGAACGAGCGGCTGATCAAAACCGTCAAAAGGGTGTACCACAACGTTCCCTTTTACAGGGCGAGGATGCAGGAGAAAGGTATAGAACCCGGGGACATAAAGGGTATCGAAGACCTCCCGAAGCTTCCGTTTACTTACAAGCAGGACCTCAGGGATAATTATCCTTTTGGTACGTTCTCAGTGCCAATGTCCGAAATCGTGAGGATACACGCTTCTTCAGGAACGACCGGTAAAAAGACGGTAGTCGGATATACCAGGAGCGATATCGAGAGATGGTCGGAAGTCATGGCAAGGACCCTTGTCAGTGCCGGGGCTACAAAAGAATCGGTGATACAGGTGGCATACGGCTATGGTCTTTTCACCGGCGGGCTTGGTGCCCATTACGGAGCCGAGAGGATCGGGGCGTCCGTGATACCGATCTCGGGAGGGAATACCAGGCTCCAGGTCGAGATAATGAAGGATTTCGGCACCACGATACTTGCATGTACGCCTTCATATGCGTTGTACATGGCGGAAGAGATCGAAGAGGCAGGCATAAAGCTGAGCGAACTGAAGCTGAAAGCCGGTGTGTTCGGAGCAGAGCCATGGTCTGAGGCAATGAGGAATGAAATAGAAAGAAGGCTGGGAATACTTGCAATAGATATTTACGGGCTCAGCGAAGTCATAGGCCCAGGCGTTGCATCCGAGTGTCCCTGCAAGTGCGGTCTCCATATACAGGAAGACCATTTCATACCCGAGATCATCGACCCTGAAACAGAAGAAGTGCTTCCTCCCGGATCGACGGGCGAACTGGTCTTCACCACAATCACGAAAGAAGGCATGCCGCTGATACGCTACCGGACAAGAGACTTGTCCTCGCTGGATTATGAGAAATGTGACTGCGGAAGGACCCTCGTCAGGATGAGCAAGGTAACAGGACGTACTGACGACATGCTGATAATACGTGGCGTGAATGTATTCCCGAGCCAAATAGAAAGCGTACTGCTCGAGATGGGAGAAACCGCGCCGCATTACCAGATCGTCGTGGACAGGGTGTCAAACCTCGACGTGATGGAAGTTTGGGTGGAAATGACACAGTCTATGTTCTCTGACGAGGTGAAGAGGATAGAGGACCTCGAGAAGACGATCAGGAAGCGTATAGAGGAAACGCTGGGGATAAACGTGCAGGTCAGGCTCGTCGAACCGAAGTCCATAGAGCGCAGCCTGGGCAAAGCCAAAAGAGTGATCGACAAACGCAGGATATGACAAAGCATGACAGGCATGAAAAGCATGCGGCAAACCTGCTGCAGCATATATCCAGACCGGTGGAATCTCATATGTACGGGAGGTAATATCCATGTTCGTGAAGCAAATCTCGATATTCCTTGAAAACAAATCCGGACGGCTTGCTGAAGTCACATCGATACTTGGCGACAGCGGGATAGACATCAGTGCTTTGTCATTGGCGGACACCACGAATTTCGGCATACTCAGGCTCATTGTCAACGACCCGGACAAGGCTGAGGAAGTGTTGCGTGAAAACGGCTTTACAACGAGCGTGACGTCTGTTACGGCAATAGGTGTGAAAGACGAACCCGGCGGGCTGGCCGCTGCACTCGGGATACTAAAGGACGCAGGCATCGAAATCGAGTACATGTATGCTTTCGTCAGCAAGAAAGAGGATGAAGCCCTCGTGATACTGAAAACGGGAAACCCGGGCAAAACGGCCGAAATCCTCAGTTCCGGCGGGATCAGCGTACTGTCGGCGGAAGAAGTATATGACCTGTGATGGATCAGAAAAAGCCGTTCAGAAATGAACGGCTTTTTAGGTCCGGTAAAACATGTGCCGGGCGGCCCGGACGACGGGCAAACCGTGCAGGGAAATGCACCGGTGCCGCATCCTGCAGGGGATGTATTCACATCCTGCCAAGGATGTATTTCAGCACGAAATACTTCAGGCTGCCCATGGAAGCTCTTATCTCGTTCAGGATCCCGGCGTTGAACTCGGTGAAAAGCTTCTTTTCGTTTTCAGTGGCATCATACGTACTGTACCTGATCCTGACGAAAACATCGGTTATATCCCTGAACCGTACGGGGCTGAAGTAAAGTAGCCTGTCTATCCTGACAGAATACTGGTACGGCGTCTCCGCCGGCTGGATACCGAAACCGGCGAGCTTAAGCAGTCCGATGTAATAGTTGTAATGCCTGAGTATCGATGTCCTGGCCGGCAGGGAAGCCAGCACGAACAGCCTGAATTTGCTGCGGACCGCGTTGAAAGCCAGCAAAAGCAGGAACGATGCTCCAATGACAAGAAGTACGATGATAACGACTGAGCCTGTTTCAGGCCCGGGCTCTTCCACGATCCTGCCGGGACTGGTGTAACCGCTGTTGTCACGCCTGTAGTATCTCTCCATCATTTCCATGTAATAATTGTATGACGGGTCGTAATTCGGGCTCACGTTGACATTCTTCTGGATGTCCGCAGTATAGAATGTGGACCGGAACGGAGGAGTCGGTTCAAAGGGAAGCCATCCGAAACCCTCGAAATAGATCTCGGTCCATGCATGGGCCTGCAAGTTGGTGACCATGTATGCGTCATTCCTCTCCTTCACGGGCGACGGAGGAAGCATATAACCTTCGACGTACCTGGCCGGAAGACCGGCACACCTGGCAAGAATGGTCATCGCGGATGCGAAGTAGGAGCAGTATCCTTCCTGCAGGTCAAAAAGGAAATAGTCGACGAAATCCCTGTTCCTGGGTGTTGAGCGCACATCCAGGTTATATGCGAAATTCTCGGCGAGATATTTCTCAATAGCCCTTGCTTTGTCATAGTCATTGTCCGCAGATACAACCAGCGATGCGGCAAGGTCCCTGATCCGCTGCGGCAGGTCCTCCGGGAGCTGCAGGTATTTTTCATGGACGGCATCGCTGTGTTCCTTGAGGTCGGCGATATTACTGCGCATGCGAAGCAGTTCGTTCCTGTCGAAACCGTAGAGGATCGAGCCCGGCGTTTTGGTCCTGACTTCAGTGATATCGGTCGATTCGGACCTGGGGATGTCCGGCAGTTCCGATCCGTGGATTTCAAGATGGTCGGACGGTATCCTGATCGTCCCGGGGGGTGTGAGACGTGTGGAGCGCAGTATCGAATCGATCTCATCAAGATACCCGGAGTACAGGCCTTTCCGGCTTTTACTCAATGTTTCGCGGAACAGCTCGGAAGCAGTGGCCGGTACGTATGCGGTCATTTTGTAACGGAAATCTTTCGTGAGCCTGTTCTTTGAAGAGATATCTCCCGTATCGCTGATATATGCGGTGATATCGGCAGTTTCAGGCTCAAAGGATATGATCTTTGGAGGAACGAACAGCGACTTTGTTTTCAGGTTGAGAAATGTAACGGTTATGGAGCTCCCGTCCAGCAACCCGTCCGGGAGTTCATCGCTGCCTGTGAGCAACTTAAGGCCTTCTATCATTTCGTCGGTATCGCTGTAGAGCCTGCCGGGGTCCTCATCGAGCGGAGACAGGCCGTCAACGCTGTTGATCCACCTGTTCCCGGTATATACGTCCCTGGTGGCGCCCCTCAGGTAGATACGCCTGTTCGAGGTTACATAAAGCACATTCGTCCTGTCGAGCCTTACCCTGCCGCCAAGGAAGTTGTCCCTGTCACCGAAGCCCGACGACGCAGAGAGGGAGAAATAGTCGAATGTTTCGTAATCGAACCTGTTCCTGAGATAGCTGTAAGCCCGCGCGATTTTCTGGTCCAGCCATTTCCACTGGATAGGATATTCGCTTGCATCGAATGAGGATGCCAGCAGGACCAGCACGATGCTTACCGGCAGGCTCCAGAGCAGCATTACGGAAGGTTTTGCATATTCGTTTCCGATCCTGGAGCTTTTTATGATGTAAACATGCTTGAGATATGACATCAGTGCCGCGACAAGGAACAGGTAAAACGGGACGAGAGTGACGAACAGGCGGTATGTTGCCTGGACCGCAAAAACACCGGCGCCGGCAGCCAGGATGACAAAGAACATGAATTTCCTGATAACGAAAATATATGAGAGGATGCAGACCAGAAGGCACAAGGCTGCTACTGAAATGAACCCGTAAGCAGGGTCCGGCACATCTGCATACATTATGAAATCATAGAGCCAGTAGTAATATCCTTTGAAAAACTCAAGCACTTCGTCCGACTTTCCTGCGGCCAGCACATAAACAACAGAAAAAACCACGGCAACGCCGGCCAGTACAGCGGTGACGACGGATGAGATCCTGCTGTGGAACGCAACGAGGAGGACCGCAGTTACGGCAAGTATGATAAGCAGTGTCGACACCGGAGGGTAATCAAAGCCCATGGCGGACGTGAGCGCATATGTTATGCTGAACGAGATGAGTATCGATAAAAATATATCCGGAAGTTTCGCAATGATACTTTTCAGCAAGATGTCATCCCTCCCGCCCTAGCTTTCGAGGACAGCCCTGGTGTCGTCGTCAAGGCCTATCCTGTAACTTTTGATACCGATCTCAGGAAGCGATGTCAGTATATTCTCGATTTCCTGGTCCCTGGTACCCGTTATTTTTTCAGGGGATATATATACGAGGCTCACATTGTATCCGGAGTCCAGGGTCTTGCACAACTGGTTGTAGAGGCCGTAGCCCAGGTTCGAGGTGAACACGACGATGTTTGAATTCTTCGGGGCGGTTTCCGTGTATATCTCGAGCAGATCTTCGACTGCAACGTCATCGCTGAACCTTACCCTGGCGAGTGTTTCATATATTTCATTGAACATGAGGTGGTTTTTTGCCTGGATGCTGTGGAGCGATTCGCTGAAAAATACCAGTTCAACAGGTATCCACTTGTTAAGGCAGTAGTATAGGACCGCAACGACTGCCTCTATCAGCTTGTCTTCGAGCATGATGTTTTCACCCGGAGAGTAATGGTTCTTTCTGAGGTCGAGCAGGAGGAGCGTGTTGGTCTCGGACGTGCTCTGGAACTTCCTGACCATCAGTTCCTGGGTCCGGGCAGTCAGTTTCCAGTGGATCCTTTTCATCGAGTCTCCGTACTGGTACTTCCTGATCTCACTTATCGTGGTCATGTCTTCGTCCCTGGTGTTGAGCATCGAGTGGACTTCCGACATGAAATCGGTCCTGAGGTGGAACTTCTCCAGGTAGACGATCTTCGGATAAACGGTGACATACTTGGGCTCGCCCACATTGTACCTGAGTTTTATGAGCCCGAAAAAATCCTCTATTTCAACGGAATCGATCCCTATCTCATAATTGCCCCTGTAGTTGCACTGCAGTTCGAACGCATAGTTCCTTCCTGAAAACGGGGGAAGCGAGAAATTACGGATCTGGTACTGGTTCTCGAATATCGTGTCTGACCCGTAGAGCGATACCTTAAGGTAGGGATACAGCAGGAAATCCTCGTTATTTATACTGAAAAGGAAGCTGACCCTGTCGCCCTTGGTAACGAACCTCTTGTCCAGGTCCTGCCCCAGCTTGAACCTCATATAGATGATCAGAGTGTACAAAACAGAAAAGGCCGGCAGCAGCAACATCGTGTAAAGGAACATATAGGGGATCCTGCCGCCGTTGAAATATGCAAAGACAAGGGCGGCTGCGAACAGGCATATGTAGAGGATCCTGGTCCGCTTCATATCAGCTCACCACCGGGACGCCTGTTACTGAGACGATGTTGTTCAGTATTTCCACCGGGTTTATCTTCTTCAGCCTCGCTTCCTGCTTCAGCATGATCCTGTGGGACAATACCGGGACGACCATTTTTCTTATATCGTCAGGGATCACGAAATCACGTCCGTTATACAGGGCCCATGCCTGCGAAGCACGGAACAGCGCCAGCGATCCCCTGGGACTCGAGCCAAGTGTAACATCGGGGTGCTTCCTGGTCTGGCTGACTATTTCCACTATGTAATCGCTGAGACTCTTGTCTACATGCACTTTTTTGACTTCTTCCTGCAAAGCCATGATGTCGCTGCTCTCTGCCACCGGCATGAGCCTGTCCAACGGGTTCGAATGCTGGAACCTGTTAAGTATGTAGCTTTCCTCCGCGTTTGTCGGGTATCCTATGGATATTTTCATGAAAAAACGGTCGATCTGTGCTTCGGGCAACGGGTAGGTGCCTATGTACTCCACCGGGTTCTGTGTAGCCAGCACCATGAACGGTTCAGGCACTTTATAGGTGACGCCGTCGACAGTCACCTGTCTTTCCTCCATGACCTCGAGAAGGCTTGCCTGCGTCTTGGGAGAGGTCCTGTTGATCTCGTCCGCAAGGATGATCTGGCTCATTATCGAACCGGGCCTGTATTCAAAATCGCCTGTCTTCTGGTTGTAGACTGAAAAGCCGGTGATGTCGGATGGAAGTATGTCCGGCGTGAACTGGATCCTTCGGAACGATGCGTTGATGGATTTTGCCAGGGCTGAAACAAGGCTTGTTTTGCCGACGCCGGGGACATCCTCGATAAGGACATGGCCGTTGCAGATCAGGGAAATCACTGCAAGTTCCACGGCAGAACGCTTTCCGACGATGACATTCTCGACATTCTCGATGATGCTCCTGAGGATTCTGACAGAATCGTTCATAACAACCATCCTTCTGTATATTAGATTATATTTTAATGATAGTATGGCGGACATTTTTGATGAAGTGGTTTTTTTCAGGAGAATTGTGGTGTTTTTTTCAACTTGAATATATAATAAAAACGTATGCCAACGAATGCCGTGAACAGGAGATGGATCATAAATGAAAGCAGAGATCCTCGCAGTCGGCACCGAACTGCTCATGGGACAGATCGCAAATACGAACGCACAGTACATATCGTCACGGCTTCCTGATGCAGGTATCGGAGTGTATTTCCACGACGTAGTCGGGGACAACCCTGAAAGGCTCAGGCAGAGCTTCAGCCTGGCATTGTCAAGGTCCGACGTCATCATACTGACCGGCGGCCTGGGGCCGACACAGGATGATATAACCAAGGAGACAGTATCGGAAGTCCTTGGGCGAAAACTCGTACTTGACCGGGAGAGCGTCGAACAACTGGAGGAGTTTTTCAGGAAACGAAACAGGAAAATGACCCGGAACAACCTGAAGCAGGCCTATTTCCCGGAGGGATGCAGGATCATAAGGAACAGGAACGGCACTGCTCCGGGTTGCATCATCGAGGAAGAAGGGAGGACGATAGTGCTGTTGCCGGGGCCTCCCTCCGAACTGAAGCCGATGTTCGAGGAAACGGTGATGCCGTACCTGGCATCCAAAGCCGATCACAGGCTTGAGTCCGTTTACGTCAGGATTTTCGGCATCGGTGAAGCCGAAGTCGAAACTGCTCTCATGGATCTCATAGATGGCCAGACCAACCCGACCATAGCGTCATACGCAAAAGACGGAGAGGTGATGCTACGGATCACTGCAAGGTATCAGAAAGACGGCACAGGGACCGGCCTGATCGGACCCATGGTGGACGAGATCAGGAAAAGGCTGGGTGATGCTGTTTTCAGCACAGACAACAGCAGCCTTGCAGAAGTGGCGGCAAAACTGCTGATGGAAAAGAAAATGACGATCTCGCTGGCCGAGTCCTGCACGGGCGGCCTCCTGGCCGCAAAGCTTACAGATATACCCGGCATTTCCGCGGTTTTCGACCGTTCGGCAGTGACATACAGCAACCGGGCCAAGGTGGAAGAACTCGGCGTGAGGCAGGAAACGCTGGAGAAGTACGGGGCTGTCAGTGAGCAGACCGCATCAGAGATGGCGATCGGAATAAGGAATGTGTCCGGAACGGACCTTGGCGTATCAGTCACCGGTATCGCGGGACCGGGAGGAGGAACAGATGAAAAGCCGGTCGGCCTTGTTTTCACTGCTCTTGCCCATAAAGACGGGGTGATCGTGAAAAGGCTCGACCTCACCGGAGACCGGGCAAGAATCAGGAACCTGACCTGTCTGCACGTCTTCGACATGGTAAGGAGGCACCTTCTCAGTATCGGAAAATGACGATCATGAACTCCGGAGGATCGGGATTGGAGCGTTACAGGGAAAACAGCATATCAACGGCAGCGATAGTTGTCATGGGATCGATAATCCTTGGCAGGTTCACTGGTTTCCTGCGCGAAACGGTGCTTTCCTGGAAGGTAGGCTTAAGCTGGGTACAGGATGCGTATGTTGCTGCGTTCACCGTGCCTGACCTCGTTTATGTGTTGCTTGTGGGAGGGACGATCTCGGCGGCGCTGGTGCCTTTTTTATCCGGAAAGGTCGAAAAAGGGGAGGAAAGAGACGGTTGGATCGCCGCCAGTACATTTATAAATGTCATTTCGCTGATCATAGCGGTGATCTGTGCATGCGGCATGATTTTTGCCGACAAGATAATACCTGTTGTCGCGCCGGGCTTCACCGACAGCAGCCCCCAGACCAGGGAACTTGCCGTTAAGCTGTCAAGGATACTGTTCCCGTCGGTTTTCTTCATTATGATGGCAGGGATATGCAACGGCGTGCTCAATTCATACAGGAAGTTCACGGCGGCGGCGCTCGGGCCGTCCATTTACAACCTGGGATGTACCCTGAGCATATACCTGTTTGCCGACACTGACCCGGAAAGCATGGCAAAAGCGGCCGGATTCGTTACACTGAGCGCTTTTGTATATTTTTTGATCCAACTGATATTTTCTTTCAGGAAATTCAGGTATTACAGACCCGTGCTGGATCTGGCCGGAGAGGGTTTCAGGAAACTTTTCGGACAGGCTGTCCCGTCGCTGCTGAATTCCACGACGGCGCAGCTGAACACGGTCATATCGACAGCATTTGTCAGCATGAGCGCCGTCGAGGGAAGCCTTGCCGCATTCAGGAATGCAAATACGCTCTGGCAGATGCCCCACGGGATCTTTGCAGTCGGCATCGGTATCGCGGTACTTCCGTCGCTTTCCGGTAAATTTGCGACAGGTGAATACGAGGAGTATAAAACGCTGCTGATGAAGGCGCTGACATCCGTCCTGTTCTTTGCGATACCTTCTGCGGCCGGGTTCCTGGTACTGCGGGAGCAGCTTGTAAGGGCAGTGTTCAAATGGGGAGGCAGGTTCACAGAGGAAAATGTCCCCTTTGTGGCAGAGATACTGGCATTCTTCTGCCTGGCGATGATCACTCATTCCACGGTGACGATAATGAACCGGGCCTTCTACGCGGCCCAGGACACAAGGACGCCGCTGGCGGCCGGCCTGGTATCGGTAATACTCAACCTTGCGCTCGGGTATGTATTTTACAGGCACACCGATCTTGGAGCGGCGGGAATGGCACTTTCATATTCGCTGATAAGCCTGGTTAACTCGTTCATATTGCTGGTGCTGAACGTAAAGAAACTGAAAGGTATAGATGCCGGCGAACTGGCGGCTTTCCTCCTCAGGGCTGTCATGTCAGCTGCGGTCATGAGTGCCGTGCTTTGGGGTATCCGGGAAATAGTGCCTTATCCTGGAGAAAAGGCATCACAACTGGTGTACCTCGTATTGGAGATCATCGCGGGATGCGCAGTTTATCTGGCGATGATGCTGCTTCTGAAGTCGCAGGAAGCGATATATTTGGTGAATAACATCAGGCGGAAATTGAAAATGTAAAAAAATGTTAGATTATTATTGACTATTCATAAGAAATATTATATAATCTTGGTCAGAACAAGTGTTCGTTCCATTCGAATCAAGGAGGTCTGCTCAGATGTTGGAAAGAAAAAAGGCATTGGAGATAGCGCTCGGCCAGATAGAAAAGCAGTTCGGCAAGGGTGCTGTCATGAGGCTGGGAGAAGAAGCCCATCTCAACATAGAAACGATACCTACAGGCGCGATAGGCCTCGATATAGCACTCGGAGTTGGGGGTGTCCCGAGAGGCAGGATCGTCGAGATATTCGGACCCGAGTCTTCGGGTAAAACTACCGTTGCACTGCACATAGTGGCCGAAGCGCAGAAGATGGGCGGAGATGCTGCGTTCATCGATGCGGAACACGCGCTCGACCCTGCTTACGCAAAAAATCTTGGAGTCGATATCGACAACCTTATCGTATCCCAGCCGGACACAGGAGAGCAGGCTCTCGAAATAGCCGAAGCACTTGTGAGGAGCGGAGCCATTGACGTGATCATAATAGATTCGGTCGCTGCCCTGGTCCCGAAAGCAGAGATAGACGGAGAGATGGGAGATGCTCATGTCGGACTCCAGGCAAGGCTCATGTCTCAGGCCCTCAGGAAGCTTGCCGGCGTAGTGAGCAAGTCGAAGACCACGGCGATATTCATCAACCAGCTCAGGGAAAAGGTCGGCATCATGTTTGGCAATCCCGAGACGACTCCGGGCGGACGGGCCCTGAAGTTCTATTCCTCGGTCCGGATGGATGTCAGGAGGATAGAGTCGATAAAGCAGGGCACCGATGTGATAGGGAGCAGGACCAGGGTCAAGATCGTAAAAAACAAGGTCGCGCCGCCTTTCAGGGAAGCTGAGTTCGACATCATGTACGGCACAGGCATATCGAAAGAGGGAAGCATCCTCGATGTGGGCGTCAGCATGGACATCATAAACAAGAGCGGGGCATGGTTTTCCTACAACGGCCAGAGGATAGGCCAGGGGAGGGAAAACGCCAAGCAGTTCCTCAGGGAAAACCCTGAAGTGGCGAAAGAGATAGAAATGAAGATAAGGGAAAACTGTCAGCAGGCTTTTGCAAGGAATACGGCCATGCGTACCGCGGAAACCGGTAGTGCCGAAGATAATGATAACGAGTGAGACTGGTTCACAGAATATCCGGGAGGTGGCCGTTATTGGAGATAACGTCGGTAGAAAGGAACAGGAAACACAGGGACAAGCTTTCGGTATACATAGACGGGAAATTCGCATTCAACATCTCCGAGGCGGACTATCTCTCGCTCAATCTCTATGAAAGATCCGAGATCGACGAGAAGACCATAGATTACATCAGGAACACTATCAATTTCCAGGAGGCCAAATCCAGGGCGATCAGGTACCTGACCCTCAGGATAAGGACTGAGAAAGAAGTCCGTGACAAGCTGAAGAGCGAAGGTTACGACCGCGAATGCATATCGCGGGTCATAGATGAACTGAAAGCCATGGGGTATATAAACAACCAGCTTTATGCGCAGAAATACGTATATGACAGGAGCAAGCTCAAGCCGATGTCGAAAAGGATGATGAAGCTTGAACTGCTGTCAAAAGGTATCCCGGAAGAGGTTGCCGACGAGGTGCTGGCCGACTGGAAAGCCGAAGATAAAGACGTGGCCAGGAGCCTTGTGAAAAGGAAGTTCGGCAAGTATGACCTCAGGGATGGAAAGATAGTCAAAAAGGCTTACATGTTCCTTGCCCACAGGGGCTTCAGCGGGGACACCATAAAAGAGGTGCTGAGGGAACTGGACGCGGAGATAGAAGACGAATCGTAAAGAAGCGGATCCATTGGAAAGACAGCAATGAGAAAGGTGCTTTGTGCACCTTTATTTTTTCCGTTCAAAACAGGAATGGCGTGCATTTGCTTTCCTGTATTGTGAAAAAGCTATATATGCTGTATATTATACAAAGCAGAAACAACAGGGAGTGTTATGGTTGAACAAAAAGATCGGGATGGTATCGCTCGGCTGTCCGAAGAACCTGGTGGACAGCGAACTGATGCTGGGAAAACTGAAATCCGAAGGATTCGAGATAGTCAATGATGAGGAGGCCGCGGATATTATCGTCATCAACACCTGCGGCTTCATAGAAAGCGCGAAGCAGGAATCGATAAATACGATCCTCGAAATGGCGGAACTGAAGGGAAAAAACTGTGAACTGCTGGTCGTCGCGGGATGCATGGCGGAAAGGTACCGAAATGAAATACTGGAGGAGATCCCCGAAGTAGACGTAGTGCTTGGCACCGGTAGTTACCAGGAGATAGCGGAAGCAATCAGGGAGGCTTATGGCGGCAAACGTGTATCAAGGTATGGGAAAGCGCCGGACTTGTCTTACCTTGACGGAGAAAGGGTCGTTTCCACCGGGAAAGGCTATGCTTACCTGAAGATCGCAGAGGGGTGCGACAACCGCTGCACATACTGCATAATACCGGCCCTGCGCGGACCCTACAGGAGCAGGAAGATGGAATCTGTCGTCGAAGAGGCCAGGCGTCTTGCCGATGCCGGGATAAAGGAACTTATCGTCACCGCCCAGGATACCACCAGGTACGGCCTGGACCTCTACGGCAAAAGGATGCTGCCCGAGTTGTTGAGGAGCCTCGGAAGGATAGAGCCGGTGGAATGGATAAGGATACTTTACTGCTATCCTGAAGAAACGGACATGGCGCTGCTGAGAGAGATAGCTGAAAACGACAAGGTTTGCAAATACATCGATATCCCCATCCAGCATGCAAGTCCGCAAGTCCTGAGGAAAATGGGGCGCAGGGGAAGCATCGAAGAAACATCCAGGCTTATCGATACGATAAGGGCTGAAATACCGGATGCAGTCATCAGAACGACAGTGATAACAGGTTTTCCGGGCGAAACCGAAGAAGATTTCGAAACACTTGCTGCATTTATTGAAAAATACAGGTTTGACAGACTTGGTGCATTTATGTATTCTAAAGAAGAAGGTACGGCAGCATACGATATGCCTGGCCAGGTGCCGGCAAAAGTGAAACGCACGCGGTACAACAGGCTGATGAAGATACAGAAAAAGATTTCGGCCGGACTGAACAGGCAAAGGCTTGGGAAAGTTTATAAAGTGCTTGTGGAAGGGGTAGCGGACGACGGTATATTCTATTACGGCAGAAGCTATGCCGAAGCGCCTGAAATAGACGGGCTTATATACTTTACAAGCAAGGAGCCGCTGGAAATCAACAGTTTTGTAAATGTCAGGATACTTGATGCAGGAGATTACGATTTAACAGGAGAGGCACAGCATGAATCTTCCGAATAAACTGACTATTTCGAGGATCATCCTGGTACCCGTGCTCATGATATTCATCATACCAATACCTGACGCGATCATAAATGCCGGGATCCTGGGCTTCATGAAACCGCAGATGATCGCGGCCAATGAATTCCTCGCTTCATACGGGCGCTACATCGCCGCTGGCATTTTCATAATAGCGTCGAGTACGGACGCCGTGGACGGGTATATCGCCAGGAAGAGGAAACTCGTCACCAGGTTCGGCAAATTCCTGGATCCAATTGCAGACAAGCTGCTGGTGACGGCAGCGCTCCTGGCACTCGTGCAGAGCGGCGATATCAATGGATGGGTCGCCATGATAATCATTTCGAGGGAGTTCATAGTGACCGGACTGCGGCTCGTGGCGGCCGGAGAAGGGATAGTCATAGCCGCCAGCAATCTTGGCAAGCTGAAGACGGTTTTGCAGGATGTGGCAATAGTCGCGGCACTGCTCGACAATTTCCCTATCAGCCTGTTCACTGATTTCCCGTTCGACGATTATGCCATGCTGTTTGCCGTCATAGTTACGATATACTCATTGTATGATTACCTCAAAAAGAACAGCAGGGTCATCGATATCAACACGTAAGTCCCGGATAAAGCATACGACGGGGAGATGTTCCGACGCTCAGCGGAAGGAAGTCTCCCCGTTTTTGATAAAATTGTTGCATACATGTGAAATATATTATATACTTTTAGTAATAGGACATAGTATCAGGTAATAATTATCACACAAAAGCATGCAAAGCAGGTGTTTGACGAATGAGCCGATCATCCTCATCAAAAAAGGAAAGGCAGCAGGAGCTGATAGAAAAAATAAAGGAAGACCCGTTCCTCACGGACGAGGAACTGGCCGAACTGTTCAATGTCAGCGTGCCTACTATAAGGCTTGACAGGCTCGAGATGGGTATCCCGGAACTGAGGGAAAGGATAAAGAGCGTTGCCGAGAATAATTACAGCAAAGTCAAGTCGCTGCAGGGCGGAGAGATCATAGGCGAGCTTATCGACATAACCCTGGGGAAATATGGAGTATCCATCCTGGAAACAGATGATTCGATGGCCTTTGAAAGGACAAAGATCATAAGGGGCCATTTCATCTACTCGCTTGCCGAATCCCTTGCCATAGCGGTCATCGATGCGGATGTCGCTCTCGTGGGCGTCGCCAACATCAAGTATAAAAACCCCGTATACTCAGGAACGAGACTGATTGCCAAGGCTGAGGTGAAACGGACCAGGGGAAACAGCTACATCGTCTGGGTCAGGATATACGACAGGCAGACCGAGATGTTCCGAGGGAAATTCATACTTGTTTCCCTTGAAAAACCCCAGGAAAAATAGTATCTTAAATTATGAAAAAACCGGGAAAACAGAGAAAAATACGGGGTGAACAGATTTGAAGATACTGATAGATGCCATGGGAGGAGACTACGCACCGGATGCCATCGTCAACGGAAGCATCGATGCCGTGAAAATGCGGGACGGATTCGAGATAGCGCTTATCGGCGACCGGGAGCAGATCGAAAGGATACTTGCGGCAAGGAATTTCAGGAGCGACAGGATAGAAGTGATCCATGCAAAAGAAGTGATAACGAACGATGACATCCCGACACGCGCCATCAGGAGAAAAAAGAACTCGTCCATGGTCGTCGGTTTCAATATGCTGAAGGAGAAGAAGGGAGACGCTTTCCTTTCCGCCGGGAGCACAGGAGCCCTGCTGACAGGCGCGCTGTTCATACTCGGCAGGATGAAAGGCGTCGACAGGCCGGCACTCGGGGCAATAATCCCCACGAAGGCCGGGAAATGCCTGCTGATAGACGCCGGACTGAACACTACATGCAGGCCCGTGAATTACTTGCAGTTTGCGATTTTCGGCTCAGCGTACATGAAAGGGCTGTTCAACATGGAAAAACCGCGGGTCGGCCTTGTGAACATGGGGACGGAAGCCAGGAAGGGCACCGAGATACTCAAACAGGCTTACGAACTCCTGAAAACGTCCGACCTGAACTTCGTAGGCAACATCGAGGGTAAGGACATACCGCTGGGAAATGTCGATGTTGCGGTGTGCGACGGGTATGTAGGAAACGTGATGCTGAAGTTCCTTGAAGGGACCGGATCTTTCTTTGCAGGGCTTTTGAAAGGTATGTTCACGAAGAACATATTTTCGAAGATATCCACCCTGTTCGTCATGAAAGATATGAAGGCCTTCAAGAAGATGGTGGATCCGTCCGAAGACGGAGGGGCGCCTGTCCTGGGCGTCAACGGGCTTGTTGTCAAGAGCCACGGAAATTCGGACGAGAAGACCATCAGGAACGTGATATTCAAAACTTTGAACCTCGCAAACAGCCCTGTATTCGATGAGATACGCAACAGTGTTGAAAAGATGGAGGTTGCTGTTGATGGCGAAAAGGCAAAAAGAGAGCGTAAACGTTGGTATTTTAGGTATAGGAAGCTGCGTCCCGGAAAAAGTACTGACCAACTCAGACCTTGAGAAGATGGTCGACACCTCTGACGAATGGATAATCCAGAGAACAGGGATCTCTGAAAGAAGGATAACAGACAGGAACACTCCCACATATTCGCTGGCTGTTGAAGCAGCCAGACAGGCCATCAAGGACTCGGGCATAGAACCCGGGCAAATCGACCTTGTGCTGGTGGCCACCAGCACTCCGGATTTCCTTACACCATCCACTTCGTGCATCGTCCAGAAGGAGACAGGAGCGGAGAATGCTGCGGCATTCGACATAATGGCCGCATGTTCGGGCTTCATATACGGGCTGACGATCGCCAAGCAGTTCGTCGAGACCGGCTATTACAAGCATGTGCTCCTGGTCAGCAGCGAAGGCATGTCGAAGGCTGTTGACTGGACCGACAGGAAGACCTGTGTCCTGTTCGGAGATGGAGCGGGGGCAGTGGTCGTAGGGAAGGTGGAAGAAGGATTTGGAATATTGTCGACATACCTTGGCGCTGACGGCGCGAACGGCCACCATATCACTATCCCATGCCTCTACATGCCGGAAGAGGAACTGGAAAAGAGGAAGAACTACGAGAACAAGATTGCAGTTTACCAGGACGGTCACGATGTGTTCAAGTTCGCTGTCAAAATAATGCCTTATGCCACGGAAAAGGTGATGGAAAAGGCAGACATCACACTCGATGACGTAAAATACATAATACCCCACCAGGCAAACAGCAGGATAATCGAAAGCGCCGCCAAAAGGCTCGGCGTGGCTCTTGAGAAGGTTTACACCATAATCCGGAAATATGGGAACATGTCTTCAGCCTCGATACCTGTAGCCATGGATGATGCATACCGGAAAAAGCGCATCAACAGGGGAGACAACCTGGTGCTTGTGGGGTTTGGCGGCGGGCTGACATGGGGTTCCGCGCTTCTGAGGTGGAGCAAATAATTGGAGCATATAATTAGTCAGAAACAGTATGGAGGATCCGTATGGGTAAGATCGCTTTCATTTTCCCCGGACAGGGAGCCCAGTATAAAGGGATGGCAAAAGATATCGCGGCCGAATACAGGTCCGCATCCGACATATTCGATCAGGCAGGCGAAGCACTAGGCTTCGATATGAGGGAAATGATATTCGAAGGCGATGAGGAGACGCTGAAAATAACCGAAAACACGCAGCCTGCCATTGTGACTGCCAGCGTGGCATGCCTGATGCCCCTTCTCGAAGCAGGCATAAAGCCGGATTTCACGGCCGGGCTCAGCCTCGGTGAGTATTCCGCCCATGTGGCGTCCGGTACTATGGACTTCAAAACGGCGGTATCCCTTGTCAGGAAAAGGGGGAAATACATGCAGGAAGCAGTGCCGCTGGGAATCGGGACCATGGCGGCCATCATCGGGCTTTCAAGGGAAGACGTGGAGGACTGCTGCAGGGAGGCATCGCAGTACGGTGTCGTAGAGCCGGCTAACTACAACTGTCCGGGCCAGATATCGATAGCAGGGGAAACCAGGGCAGTTGAAAAAGCAATGGAACTATGCAGGGAAAGAGGTGCCAAAAGGACAGTACAGCTAGCTGTGAGCGCTCCGTTCCACTGCAGCATGCTGACGCCTGCAAGGGACAGGTTGCGTGCAGAGCTTGAAAACATCGAATTCAGCGATTTCAAAGTACCGCTGGTCGCTAATGTGACTGCCGAAATAGTCGGATCTCCCGCGGAAATAAAGGACCTTCTGGCAAGGCAGGTATGCAGCCCGGTACTTTGGGAGGATTCGATAAGGCATATGCTGGAACTGGGAGCCGATACTTTTGTTGAGATCGGACCTGGTAAAGTGCTCAGCGGATTCATGAGGAAAATAGACAGGGACGCCAGGACCTTCAACGTGGAGGACCTGTCATCACTGGAAAAAACTCTTGAGGAAATAGGAAAATAGACGAGGAGGCGGATATGATGCAGCTTAACGGAAAGACCGCCCTGATAACCGGCTCCGCCAGGGGTCTGGGCAAGGCGATAGCGATAAAGATGGCTTCCCTGGGTGCGAATATCGTACTGAACGATATCCCGTCATCGGAAGCGCTCGACGAAACCGCAGAGGAACTCAGGAAAGCCGGGTACAGGGTGGCGGTGGCAAAAGGCGATGTCAGGAACCAGGATGATGTAAAGGCAATGGTCGCAACAGCGGTGGAAACCTTCGGCAGCCTGGACATCCTTGTGAACAATGCCGGGGTGACGAAAGACAAGCCGCTGGCCATGATGTCGGAAGAGGACTGGGACCTGGTACTTGACATAAATCTCAAGGGAGCCTTCATATGTACGAAGTTGGCCGTGAAGCAAATGATAAAGCAAAAGTACGGCCGCATAGTCAATATCGCCTCGGTCGCGGGCAGGTACGGCAACAGGGGACAGGCCAACTATTCCGCGTCAAAGGCCGGCCTTATAGGGCTGACGATGTCCACTGCAAAGGAGTTCGCTTCCAAGGGCATCACCTGCAATGCGGTGGCACCCGGCCTGATACAGAGCCATATGACCGACGCGCTGCCGGAGGAAGTCAGGCAGAAATACCTCGGGAACATCCCACTCGGAAGGTTCGGGACGCCTGAAGACGTGGCGAATGTTGTTGCGTTCCTGGCTTCGGACGAAGCGTCGTACGTGACAGCGCAGGTAATTGATATTGACGGAGGACTTGTTATGTAATAATATCTTTATGTGTTTTGTATGAGCCGTTTCCGGGCAGGTGCGGACCGGCCGGGAACAGCTTTTACAATAAAACAATACCTCTTTGGGAGGAGGTGAAGGTATGGCAGATGCAGTATTTGAAAAGGTCAGGAAAATAATCGTTGAGCAGTTGGGTGTCGAAGATGATGAGGTTACGCTGGAATCATCCTTTATAGACGATCTGGGTGCCGATTCTCTCGATATCGTCGAACTCATCATGGCTCTCGAAGAGGAATTCGACATTGAGATCCCGGACAGTGAGGCAGAGAAGATTTCAACAGTCGGAGATGCTGTTGAGTACATCAAAAATAACTCATAAAAAAAGTCCCGTTAAGGGACTTTTTTTTAACGTCGGACCTGCTGTGCATGCAAGTGATACTATGTCGTCATTTTTCATGCTGGACTGGATTTGGCACAAAGCTGTCAATAGGAGGAGTTAAATGAAAAGGCGAGTTGTAATAACCGGTATGGGGGTCATCCACTCATTGGGATTCAGTCTCGATACTTTCTGGGACTCCATCCGCAATGGGAGAAATGGTATCAGTCTCATTACGAAATTCGACACTTCGGACATCGACGCAAAAGTGGCAGCTGAGATCAAGGGTTTTGAACCCACTGATTTCATCGATAAAAAAGAAGCCAGAAGGATGGACACATATACCCAGTATGCCCTGGCGGCTGCAAAAATGGCATTTGAGATGTCAGGACTGGATATGGAAAAGGAAGACAGCTTCAGAGCCGGCGCAATAGTAGCTTCCGGCATCGGCGGGATAGCCACTCTGGAGGAGCAGCACCAGGTACTGCTGACAAAGGGTGCCGGAAGGATCAGCCCGTTTTTCATCACGTCGATGATAGCCAACATGGCAGCGGCAAGGATCGCTATAGAGTATAACCTGAAAGGATTAAACGAATGTGTCGTCACAGCGTGTGCGTCAGGGAACAACGCGATAGGTGATGCGTTCAAGGTCATACAGCGCGGGGATGCGGACATAATGGTGACCGGAGGGGCAGAAGCCTCGATCACGCCGCTTTCGTTCGCCGGCTTCTGCGCAAACAAGGCGCTTTCCACGAACCCTGACCCTGCTTCCGCATGCAGGCCTTTCGACAGGGACAGGGACGGCTTTATCATGGGCGAAGGTGCGGGAATACTCATCCTGGAGGAATATGAGCACGCATTGAGGCGAGGCGCGGAAATACTGGGTGAGATCGTGGGATACGGCTGCACCTGCGACGCTTATCATATCACGGCCCCTGACCCGGAAGGAGAAGGCGGCATCAGGTCGATGCAGTTTGCACTGGCCGATGCGGGGATCAGTCCCGAGGATGTCGACTATATCAACGCTCATGGGACTTCCACGCCGATCAACGATCCCCTGGAAACAAAGGTCATCAAGGGAGTATTCGGGGAGCATGCATACAAGCTGGCGGTCAGTTCCACGAAATCGATGACAGGTCATTTGCTGGGAGCAGCAGGAGCCATTGAGGCGATAGTAACGGTGATGGCGCTTAAGGACGGTATTATCCCGCCGACCATCAACCTCGCTGATCCTGATCCTGAGTGCGACCTGGACTATGTCCCGAACAAGGCCAGGAAAGCGGATATCAGGTATGCCCTGTCCAATGCCCTGGGCTTCGGAGGACACAATGCAGCACTGGTATTCAAAAAGTTCACCGGATGAATATGCTGCTTGCAATGGGAATGATATATAAGCAAAAGACTTTACTAACATGCAGGATATGGGGTAAAATCCGTAAAGGCGGGGATGATCTCTCCTGCCTTTACGTTTTTCAAATACCGGATGAGGAGACTGCAGATGCTTGACAAGATCCTGTCTGAAAACATTGAAAAACTGAAAGAACTTGAGAAAGTGACGGGTTATACGTTCAGGGATCCCGGTAACCTTGTGCTTGCCCTGACCCACAGTTCGTATGCGAACGAAAAGAAGGCAGCCGGCCTGAAAAGCAACGAAAGGCTGGAATTCCTGGGGGACTCTGTACTGAATATAATCACGAGCGATTACATATACAGGAACTTCACCGACCTACCAGAGGGAGAAATGACAAGGATCAGGGCTGCAGTCGTCTGTGAAGCGTCACTGATGAGATGTGCAGAAAAAATACGGCTCGGGGATTACCTGTTCCTGGGGAAAGGTGAGGAGAATACGGGAGGAAGGAACAGGTCTTCGATATTGTCAGATGCTTTTGAAGCGTTGATCGGCGCAGTATACCTGGACGGCGGGATGGAGGAAGCCCGAAACTTCGTCCTGAAGTTCATGGATGAGATCTGCCCTGATGCCGGCGGTAACGAGGCCTTCAAGGACTATAAGACCATGTTCCAGGAAATCATCCAGAAACAGGGAGAACATCGTATAACATACAGGATACTTGACGAAACAGGTCCTGACCATGATAAAACTTTCACGGCACAGGTACTGGTTGAAGGCAGGCCATGCGGGAAAGGCACCGGGAGGAGCAAAAAGGAAGCTGAACAGAACGCGGCCAAAGACGCCATACGCAACATGAAGGTGGAGAAATGAGCAAAAAGCATGTGGTCATACCTGTCTTCGTCCCGCACAGGGGATGCCCGAACGACTGCATATTCTGCAACCAGAAAAAGATAAGCGGACAGATGGAGGATATGACCCCGGGAAAAATACATGAAACGGTCGATATGCATCTTGGCACGATACGCGAGGATGCATTCGTTGAAATCGCGTTCTACGGCGGAAGTTTCACGGCGATAGAGAAGGAACAGCAGGAGGAGTTCCTTCGGCATGCTTACGGCTACGTCAGGGCCGGAAAAGTTTCGGAGATACGCGTATCGACCAGGCCGGACCGGATCGACCGTGGAATACTTGAGTTGCTGAAACGATACGGGGTCAGGACCATCGAACTCGGAGTACAGAGTCTTGACGACGATGTACTCAGAACCAGCCTCAGAGGCCACGATTCGGCCGTCGTGTTCAGATCGGCAAAACTGGTGAAGGATATGGGCTTCAGTCTGGGGATACAGATCATGACGGGGCTTCCCGGCGATACCAGGGAAAAATGCCTGGAAACAGCACGCAAGGTCATTTCTATGGGACCGGACCTGGTACGGATATACCCGGTCCTGGTCATAAAGGGCACAGGTCTCGAAAAAATGATGGAAAGGGGAGAATACAGGCCCCAGGACCTGGAAGAAGCCGTCGATCTGTGCGCCGAACTGCTCAGATTGTTCGAAGACAACGGCATCAACGTGATCAGGGTCGGGCTGCAGCCGACGGAAAATATCAGGACGGGCACAGGCTCGGATGTGGTCGCCGGACCGGTGCATCCTGCGTTCAGGCAACTGGCACAGGCAAGAGTCTCATTGAAAAGGATAGAGGAGATGATCGAATCACAGCGCCTTTCGGATGCGCGGGAAATCATCATACGTACAGGGCCGTCCAGGGTTTCAGACGTGGTCGGGCAGAAAAGGACCAATATAGAGTACCTTAAGAAGAAATACGGCTTTGCCCGCGTAAGGGTCATACCTGATCCCGCGCTTTCCGGGGAAATAATCTACCACGCGGTCTCATCAGTATCAACAGATACAGTATCGACAACGTCAGCATTATCAAATTCTGCAACAACATCGATTGCACCAGGTGAAAACACTATCAGCGGAACGTGACAGCAGCCGGTCCTTCCCTTCTGCAACTGCGCAGACAGAAGAAATATTTACAGGATCCAGGCCAAAGGCATGAAGATGGTCGGTCACACCAAAGGTAGCGATGGTCAGCCATACTAGAGGCACCGATGGTCGGTCATACCATTATTGGGCTGCAAGTGTTACAGATGCGTCCGGGTCATGAAGCTCGAATGAGGCCGCAGGAACCACGACCGGCAGCATGGACGCTGCCGGCGCTGGTCCCGAGCCATGGACGGCGAGTGACCAGCGTCCTCATTGGAGCGAATGGGCCGGCTTGCAGCTGTTCACGAAGCAGCCCCAAATGGTTGAATGACCATCGGTGAGCCTTTGGACATGTCCAGTGGAATCCTTGCTGTCTGCACGGCAGCAGAAGGAAAGGACCGGCTGCTGTCACGTTCCGGGTAGTAACGTTTGAAACTATGTTGCTTAACACACAAATTATGTTAAAATGGATATGCACATAAGACAAGCGGAGGGATCCATTTGTATCTAAAGCGACTCGAGATGCAGGGCTTCAAATCCTTTGCCGAGAAAATAAGGCTTGATTTCGATTGCGGCATAACGGCAGTGGTCGGGCCGAACGGCAGCGGGAAAAGCAATATTGCGGATGCGATCAGATGGGTCCTTGGGGAACAGAGCGCAAAAACACTTCGCGGCAGCAAAATGGAGGACGTGATTTTCGCAGGCACGGAGCACAGAAAACCGCTCGGTTTTGCTGAAGTCACCATCGTCCTTGACAATTCCGATTCGGCACTTCCGATAGATTACGACGAAGTTGCCATCACGCGCAGGGTCTACCGTTCAGGAGAAAGCGAGTACCTGATAAACAAAACCAACTGCAGGCTGAAGGACATTACGGAACTCCTGCTCGATACCGGCATAGGAAGAGACGGATATTCGGTCATAGGTCAGGGAAGGATCGACGAGATACTCAGTACGCGTTCCGAAGACCGCCGGCAGATCTTCGAGGAAGCCTCCGGTATCATGAAATACAAGATCAGGAAGCAGGAGGCAGAGAAAAAGCTTGAGCTTACCAGGCAAAACCTTGAGAGGATCAACGACATCATAATGGAACTGGAAGCACAGTTGGAACCTCTCAGGGAGCAGTCTGAAAAAGCCCGAAGGTTCCTGGATCTCAGGGAGGAACTTAAAGTCCTCGATGTCAACGTGTTCCTCAACAGTATGGAAAAATCCAGGGAAAGGCTGAAAACGCTGGAAGAACAGCTGAAAACGGTCCAGGACCAGATAAGTGATGAAAATAAAAAACTGGAGGAAATCACGGCTTCCAACAGGGAAAAAACAGAAATGCTGAAGTCGCTGGACGAAAAACTAGAGTCTGCAAAGCAGAAGTATTATGAGGCCGAGGGGAGCCTCGAACGCTGCAACTCGGAAATATCGCTGAATAAAGAGAAGATAGCCAATTTCATTCAGAATATAGAAAGGCTTGACGCCGAGAAGGCCGAGCTGAGGGAAAAGATAGAGGCGCTGGAAAAAGAAGAGGAAAGCAGGCAGAACAGGCTTCAGTACCTTGAGAAGCAGCTTGAAGAATACAGCACGAAACTGGCAGGGTATGAGAAGCAGATGGAGGAACTGCTCAAAACACTTGACGAGGAAGAGAGAAGGATCGAGCTTCTCAAGTCCGGGATAATGGACAAAATGGACATATGCTCGGACAAAAAGCTTCAGATCAGCAATCTCAGGACACATATAGAAAACATGCAAAAGCGCCAGAAGAGCATCGATGCGGAAGTATACCAGAACATAGTTGAAAAGGACAGGGAACTGATGAAAAAGGAGGAGCTTTCCGAAAGCATCAGGAAAGCTGAAATGCTCATAAAGGAGCATAAAAATCAGATCGCCGCCCTGTCCGCCGAACGTGGGGAAACCGACAGGATGCTTTCCGAGCTCAGGACCCGGCATGCAAAAATAAACTCCGACATCCAGTCGAAGAGTGCAAGGGTCAGGACCCTGAGGGAAATGGAACAGAGGCTGGAAGGCTACAACAGGAGCGTCAGGGAAATACTCCATGCCTGCCGCAGTTCCGCAGAGTTCGGCAAAGGAATACATGGGGCATTGGCACAGCTCATCGAAGTGGAAAAGAAATACGAGACAGCCATTGAAATATCACTCGGAGGCGCGCTGCAGGACATAGTCACACAGACAGAAGAAGATGCGAAGAAGGCCATTGGTTTCCTCAAGCAGAACAATCTTGGCAGGGCTACGTTCCTGCCCATCAGTTCGGTAAAAGGCAAAGGATTCGATGACCAGACACTGGGGCAGATAAAGCAGTGCGCAGGCTTCTGCGGCATCGCTGCCGACCTGGTAAGGCATGACGCGCAATACACCGGGATAGTACGGAGCCTGCTTGGAAAAGTCGTCGTCGTCGACAACCTCGACAATGGCATCAGGATGGCACGCAGGTTCCGGCACTCTTTCAGGATCGTAACGCTGGAAGGGGATCTGCTCAACACCGGCGGATCGATCTCAGGAGGAAGCGTCGATAAAAGAGGCACCGGCATCCTTACCAGGAACAGGGAGATCGGTGAACTTGATGAAGAACTCAAAGCCCTGGAGCAGCAGGAAGCCGAGGTCAGCAATGACATACGGCTGCTCACGGATGATGTGGCCCGCATAGATTCGGAAATCGCGTCGTTCGAAAGTGAGATCAAAAACAGCGAACTGGTTAAAATAAGGGATGAAAGCCACCTGGCACAGACCGAGGAAAATATCAGCAAGCTGGCTGCACGTATAGAAATGCTCAGGCAGGAAAAAGAGCAGCTTGAACGCCAGGTAAAGGATACAGGGACAGAACTGGCAAAATATGAGAATGAACTTCTGAAAACGGAAGATGAAATAAACGAGGCAAGGAAAACGGTCGCCGAGTTCCAGGAAAAGCACAAGGAAGGCCAGGCGGCCCGTGACGCCCTGCACCAGGATATAACTGACTTCAAGATATCGGTGAACTCGATACTTGAGAGCATAGCCGGCGTGAAGGAGAACACCGGCAGGCTGCAAACCGAAAAGGAAAGCCTGGAAAAGAACATCGCAAGGAAGGAAAGCGAGCAGGACAGGTTCAGGGACGAGGTCAAAAAGCTCGAAGAGCAGATAGAAGGCCTGAACGCCAGGATAAAGAAGCACCAGGAGGAAAAGTCGGGCAGGTCATTCGAGATCGACAGGCTGACGGAGGAAAGAAAGGTACTGGAAGAAGATATCTATGACATCGTGAACAAAATCAACGATATAAATAAAGACATCCTGTTGCTTAAGGAGGAGTATTCGCGCACAGAGGTAAAAAAGACGAGGCTTGAGGCTGAAATCGAGGCGCTGCAGGACAGGATATGGAATGAGTACGAACTTACATATTCCACGGCCCTTGAACTGAAGAGGGACATAGGAAGCATTTCGGGTGCGCAAAGAAGGATCAGCGAAATCAGGAACATGATAAAGGAACTGGGTCCGGTAAACGTAGCTTCGATAGACGAGTACATAAAAACCAAAGAACGGTACGAGTTCATGACAAACCAGAGGAACGACATGGAACAGGCCCGGGAAAAACTGCTGCGCGTCATATCCGAAATGACATCGATCATGAAGAAACAGTTCCTTGAGCAGTTCGAACTGATAAATAAGAACTTCAACGACGTTTTCAGGGAACTTTTCAACGGCGGCCGTGCCAGCCTTGCGCTTGTAGACAGGGAGAACGTGCTGGAAAGCGGCATCGAGATAGAAGCACAGCCGCCAGGCAAAAAACTGCAGAACATGATGCTGCTTTCCGGGGGAGAGCGTGCGTTTACGGCGATCGCGCTGCTTTTTGCCATCCTGAGGCTCAAGCCGACCCCTTTCTGCGTTCTCGACGAGATAGAAGCAGCCCTTGATGAAGCGAATGTCTACCGCTTCGTGGAATACCTGAAGAACTACTCCTGCAATACGCAGTTCATAGTGGTCACACACAGGAAGGGGACCATGGAAGGTTCAGACGTACTGTATGGCGTCACGATGGAAGAACACGGCATTTCCAAGGTGGTTTCAATGAAGCTGGGAGAAAAGGTGGGATAAGATGGGATTTTTCAGCAGGCTGAAGGAAGGACTATCGAAGACGAGGAAGAGCATAACCGAAAGAATAGACCAGGTGCTGGTATCCTTCGGCAAAGTAGATGAGGAACTGTTCGAAGAACTCGAGGAAGTGCTCGTGACTGCCGACCTCGGTGTCGAGACAGTCATGAAGATAATGGATGACACAAGGAAAAAGGTCAGGGAAAGAAAGATCACGGATCCGCCTGAAATAAAGGAACTTATTAAGGAGACCCTTGTCGGGATACTTGGAGAAGAAACGCAAAAGCTTGATATCGATCCTTCTCCTGCCGTTATAATGGTGATCGGCGTGAATGGCGTCGGAAAGACGACTTCCATCGGAAAGATAGCCCATGCCCTGAAAAACCAGGGTAAAAAAGTGATGCTGGCCGCGGCCGATACATTCCGGGCTGCCGCCATCGACCAGATTGAAGTATGGGCCAGCAGGGTCGGGGTCGATATAATAAGCCACCAGGAAGGCTCCGATCCGGCGGCTGTCGTTTACGACGCGATCCAGGCGGCAAGAGCCAGGAAAGCCGACGTTCTGATATGTGATACGGCAGGTCGCCTGCACACAAAGAAAAACCTGATGGAAGAACTGCGGAAGGTTTCACGCATCATCGACAGGGAAATGCCGGGAGCCAGGCGCGAAAACCTCCTTGTCCTGGATGCGACTACGGGACAGAACGCAGTTTCTCAGGCAAAAACGTTCAGCGAGGTCACGGACATAACGGGCATCGTATTGACGAAGCTTGACGGCACTGCAAAAGGCGGTATCGTCATTGCGATAAAGTCCGAACTTGGTCTGCCTGTAAAGCTGATTGGGGTAGGGGAACAAATGGACGACCTGCAGCCGTTCAACGCCAAAGAGTTCGTAGAAGCACTGTTTTCCTGACAATATCATAAAATTGGCCTTGACATTGCATCTGTATTCGCTTAAAATAGCTGTAAAGTAAAAATACTTTACAGCTATTATGTATCATGAAAGAGTTGTTCAGGGTAAGCCTTTTGCTCGACTTTTACGGGCAGATGCTGACAAAACGGCAATATGACGTACTCGACCTGTATTACAACAGCGACTATACGCTGGCTGAAATAGCCGAGGAACTGGATATAAGCAGGCAGGGAGTACATGACAATATAAAGCGCGGCAAGGCCGCACTATTTGACCTTGAAAGGAAGCTGGGACTGGTTGCCAGGTTCGGCACACAGAAAGAAAAGGCAGCAGAAGCACTGAAACTCCTGGAAGATATCGAAAAAGCCGTCACGGACAGCCGTGACAGGGAAAAGCTTACCAGGGCGAAGTTCCTGATCAGAAGTATGACGGAGGATTGAAGCATGGCAATTTTCGAAGGTCTGTCCGCAAAGCTGCAGAACACCATCGGAAGATTCCGCGGCAAGGGCAGGGTCACTGAGAAAGACGTTAAGGAAATGATGCGTGAAATAAAGTTGGCGCTGCTCGAGGCCGACGTTAACTATAAAGTCGTGAAAACCTTCATCACCAACGTCTCCGGGCGCGCAGCCGGCCAGGAGGTACTGGAAAGCCTTACGCCGGGACAGCAGGTCATAAAGATAGTCCACGAGGAACTGATCGACCTGCTGGGAAAAGTGCCGTCAAAGCCGACTTTTTCAAGCAGGCCGCCGACGATATACATGATGGTCGGACTCCAGGGTTCCGGTAAGACGACTACTTCAGGGAAGCTGGCCAACCTCCTGAGAAAGCAGGGCAAAAACCCGTTGCTCGTCGCGTGCGACGTGTACAGGCCGGCCGCAGTAAAACAGCTCCAGGTGGTCGGAAACCAGTTGGGAGTTCCCGTGTTTTCATTAGAAGGAAGCAAGGATCCGGTGGATATAGCGAAAAAATCGGTGGAGCACGCCGTCAGCATGATGTACGACCTCGTTATTATCGATACTGCGGGACGTCTCCATATTGACGAAGAACTGATGGACGAACTGGAAAACATCAAAAACGCCATCCATCCCCACGAAATACTGCTGGTGGTCGACTCGATGACCGGACAGGATGCAGTGAACGTTGCCGAGAGTTTCAACGAGAAGCTTGGCATAGACGGCATCATCCTTACCAAGCTGGACGGCGATACAAGGGGCGGGGCGGCCCTTTCGGTAAGGGCGGTCACAGGTAAGCCTGTCAAATTCGCCGCTATCGGTGAAAAACTGAATGATATCGAGCCATTCTACCCTGACAGGATGGCTTCCAGGATCCTTGGGATGGGCGACGTGCTTACGCTTATCGAAAAAGCCCAGGAAGCATTCGATGAGAAGAAAGCTCTCGAGATGGAGAAGAAACTCCGTACCCAGCAGTTCACGCTCGAAGACTTCCTCGACCAGATGCAGCAGCTTAAGCAGATGGGACCGCTCAGCCAGGTGCTGGGCATGCTTCCGGGGATGAACAGCAAGATCCTGAGCAATGTAGAAGTAGACGAGAAAAAGCTGGTACACCTGGAAGCTATAATAAAGTCCATGACGCCGCAGGAGCGACGGGATCCCTCGATAATAAACGGCAGCAGGAGAAAGAGGATAGCCGCCGGCAGCGGTACGACCGTCCAGGAGGTAAACGCCCTGCTCAAGCAGTTCGAGGAAATGAAAAAAATGATGAAAATGATGAGCGGTATAGGCAAAAAAGGTGCCAGGGGATTCGGAAAGTTCAGGTTACCTTTCCAGATATGATACTGACGACCTGAGAGGAGGTGACAGAAATGGCAGTCAGGATAAGGTTGAAAAGGATCGGTGCGAAAAAGAATCCGCACTACAGGATAGTAGTCGCAGATTCAAGGTTCCCGCGCGACGGCAGGTTCATCGAGGAAATCGGCACATACAATCCCCAGACCGAACCTCCCACGATGAACATAGACACTGAGAAGGCAGCCAAATGGATCAAGAACGGAGCTCAGCCCACCGACACCGTGAGGGCACTGCTGAAGAAAGCAGGAGTCATCCAGTAACAGATCCGCAGAGGGCTGCTTTATGCGGGAGGCAAACGAGAAGCAGGAGGGAAATGGAATGAAGGAACTCCTCGAGACTATCGCCAGGTCTTTGGTCGACCACCCCGAAGAGGTGCGTGTCAGTGAAACTGAAAATGACAGCACCGTTATACTCGAGCTCAGTGTCGCCAGGGAAGACATGGGAAAGGTGATAGGAAAACAGGGACGGATAGCCAAGGCTATTCGTACTGTCATAAAAGCCGCAGCCACCAGGGAAAACGTGAAGGCTGTGGTGGAAATAGTATAATAAAAAGGTGTTTCAAACACCTTTTTATTTACGGAGGAAGATATGTACGAGTATCTCCAGGTAGGCAGGATCGTCAATACCCACGGAGTGAGGGGCGAAGTGAAGCTGATGCCTCTTACTGATGATCCGTCGCGTTTTGATGACCTGGAATGGGTCTTTATCGAAAACGACGGTGTGATGACCAGGTATGAGATACAGTCGGTGAAATACTTCAAGGGAATGGTGATCGTAAAGCTGGCCGGCATCGATGACCCTGAAACGGCCGCAGCGCTGAAGGGCTGCTTTGCGCTAGTGGACAGGGTAAATGCCGTAAGGCTCCCCGAGGGCTCATATTTCATCTGCGACATCATCGGCTGCAGCGTATTCGATGAGAACGGCGCGCTTTTGGGGAAAGTGAGCGAAGTGCTGCAGACAGGAAGCAACGACGTGTACGTAGTCAGGGACGAGTCGGGCAGGGAAGTGCTAATACCCGCCTTAAAGAGCGTTGTCAGGAACGTTCAGCCCGAGCAGGGAAGGATAGATGTCATGATCCCGAAAGGACTGTTGGATGATGAGGTTTGACATACTGACCATTTTCCCGGAAATATTCGATGTCGTCCTCGGCAGCAGCATAATAGGGCGCGCCCGGGAAAAAGGCCTTATTACCGTAAAGACCTGGAATATCCGGGACTATACTAAGGACAAGCATAAGAAGACCGACGACTATCCTTACGGCGGCGGCAGCGGGCTCGTAATGCTGGCCCAGCCGATCTATGACGCCTATGAAGCAGTGGTCAGCGATCTCGACTATAAGCCCCATTTCATCTACATGAGCCCGCAGGGAAAGCTGCTCGACCAGAAACTCGTAGAAAAGCTTGCCGGCCACAGGCACTTGGTGATCCTGTGCGGGCATTACGAGGGAGTGGATGAAAGGATACTGGAAAAACTGGTCGACGAGGAAATATCCATCGGAGACTACGTGCTTACGGGAGGGGAACTCCCGGCGATGGTGCTGATCGACGCCGTCAGCCGGGCGATACCCGGCGTGCTGTCCAATGAAGACTCATATGCAGAAGAATCCCATAAAAACGGTATGCTGGAGTACCCCCAGTATACCAGGCCATATGATTTCATGGGGATGAAAGTCCCTGACATACTGCTGTCAGGACATCATGCCAAAATAGAAAAGTGGAGGAGAAAACAGTCGCTTATAAGGACAAGGGACAAAAGGCCCGACCTTTTCGAAAAACTGGAACTGTCCGAGGAGGATAAAAAACTGCTTACTGAAGATATTTAAAATGCAAATGTATTTACAAATACTGCTTTTGTGTGCTATAATATCACGCGTGTGTATTACGGGCGGTCCGCTGATGCGATTTATGCATTCATGAACGTCCTGGCAAGAGAGGAGGGGCATTGATGGATATAATCAGAACGCTGGAGCAGGAACAGATGAGGACCGATCTGCCTGTTGTAAGCATCGGTGACCATGTAAGGGTACACCTGAAGGTCAAGGAAGGCAACAGGGAGAGGATCCAGGTATTCGAAGGAACCGTTATCGCAAAGAAAGGCTCCGGTCTCAAAGAAACCTTCACGATAAGAAGAGTGTCCTATGGAGTCGGTGTTGAAAGAGTGATACCTTTCCATTCACCGAAGATCAGCAGGATCGAGATCGTTAGGAAAGGTAAGATCAGAAGGGCCAAGCTTTACTACCTGCGTGACAGGGTCGGTAAAGCTGCCAGGGTCAAGGAAAAGCTCGAAACGAAAGAATCAAAAGAATCAAAAGAATGAAATGTATAAAGGGGACCAAGGGTCCCTTTTGTATTTTGTTCATAAATATCTTAGTCTATAATAGTTGTATGGCATACAGAACAGAAGCATAAGAGGAAGGCATTATGAATATACAGTGGTTTCCGGGCCATATGGCAAAAACCAGGCGCCTGCTGGCTGAGAACCTGAAGCTGGTGGATGTGGTCATTGAACTGCTTGACGCAAGGATACCTGCAAGCAGCAAAAACCCAGAAATAGACAGGATCGTGAAAAACAAACCGAGGCTGGTGGTGCTGAACAAGTCGGACCTGGCAGACAGCAAGGTTTCTGAACAATGGGCGGACTGGTACAAAAGAAGGGGCATCCCGGTGATCTTTGCCGACTCGGTAAGGGGGACCGGGCTCAATACGCTCATAAAACAACTCAAACACCTGATGAGGGAGAGGTTTGAACGGGACAGGCAAAAAGGCCGCCGTTTCAGGACCATCAGGACGATGGTGGTCGGTATCCCCAATGTCGGCAAATCAACGTTCATAAACAAGATCGCCGGAAGAGCTGTCGCTGCTACCGGGGACAGGCCCGGCGTCACGAGGGGGAAGCAGTGGATCAGGCTCCATCCTGAAGTGGACCTGCTTGATACCCCCGGTATCCTCTGGCCCAGGTTCGACGACAGGGATACCGCATTGAACCTGGCCTTTACCGGAGCGATCAGGGATGAGATACTTGACGTGGAGCAGCTTGCGGCAGCGCTGGCCGAGAAGCTGGCGGCTGAATATCCCGAACTATTTTTCAGGCGGTACAAACTGAAGGATGCAGACGGGCTCAGCGGCCACGAACTGCTGGAAGCCGCTGCAAGGAACAGGGGCTGCATCCTGGCCGGCGGCGCGATCGATATGAAAAGGATAGCCGATACCGTCCTTGACGAGTTCCGCGGGGGCAAAATAGGTGCCATCACCCTTGAAAGACCGGTATGGGATGAGGCGGGGGATGCTGACGGAGGACCAGAAACAGGCGGAAGGGACAGTGACGGACAGGACGATGCAGGGCGTGAAACGGATGGATAAGGGTGAAATTCCTGAGATGCGCAGGGAAAATGAACTGAAACGTCTCGAAGAAATGTATGTATTTGAAAATGAAGCCTTCGGGCAGGGTTACGAGATCGTCGCGGGCATGGACGAAGCCGGCCGGGGGCCTCTGGCTGGCCCGGTGGTGGCTGCATGCGTGGCACTGCCGAAGTATTGCTTCATAGAAGGGATAAACGATTCTAAAAAACTGAGCGCTGCAAAGCGGGAAAAACTTTACGGCGTCATCATGGACAGGGCGATTTCGGTGGGGATCGGGATCGTCGATGAAAAGACGATAGATGAAATAAACATACTCAACGCTACGAAGCTGGCGATGAAAATGGCCCTGGAACGCGCCTGTCCCAGCCCCCAGATGCTGCTTATCGATGCCGTGGAACTGGACGATATCGACATACCCCATAAGGCGATCGTCAGGGGGGACATGCTCAGCCTTTCCATAGCCGCGGCATCCATCATTGCCAAAGTGACAAGGGACCGCCTCATCATCGAGGCAGACAAAAAATACCCCGCCTACGGATTCAGCAGACACAAGGGATACGGGACCAGGGAGCATATCGATGCTATAAAGAAATACGGCATTTGTCCGATACATAGAGTGAGCTTCACGAAGAACTTCACTACCTGAAATCAGCCCGGGATCAAGGCAAGGAGTCCGTTATGCGCATAGAGAGCCTAGGGGTCATTTCTGCCGGAAACAGCAATATCACAGGCGACCTGGTGAAAAGTCTCGAAAAAGGGGACGTCATTCGGGCGAAAGTGCTCGAAACCGCACCGGGTGAGGTCGTCCTGAGGCTTTCAGACGGATCGGTCCTGAAAGCCGCCACCGTCAATGAACCAGGGTTCAGGACAGGTGACGTGGTGTTGCTGAGTGTCAGGTCAAAGACCGAATCCCGGATAGTACTTGAAATCGTAAGCGATCCGTCAGCGGGCGGCAAAGCGGAAAGCGGCAGGCTCCTGAAACTCCTCGGGTCCCTTGGCATCGAACCGGACAAAACGAACCTGGAACTGGCGTCAGAGTTTTTGAAATTCAGGACCAGGCCCAGCGCCGAGGATATGGCAAAAGCCCGGGAACTGCTGAATAGCCGGGAAACGATGGACCCGGAAAAAGCGGCATACATCGTATCGAGGAAGATTGATCCGTCGCGCTTTGACAGCGAAATGCTGGCGAGATTCCTGGACGGGGAACTGAAACTCGGGCAACTGCTCGAATCGCTCGCAAAAGCACTGGAGCAGTCAGCGGGCATGAAATCCGCAGATGACGCAGCCGACCAGGTGCCGGTCCGTGCAAATGATCCTTCCGGCATTCCATCAGCCAACCCCGCAAACAGTACCGCACATGATCCTGTGCATGTCCCCGGGGCTGGTACAGTCGAATATACAGTAACAGCAGCCTTTTCAGTCGGTGAAACGCAGGGAATGGATGAAACGCTCCCATCTCAAGCTCCGATGTTTAACGACAACGATGCAGCAGAAACCGGAACACCGGACAATGGCGCGGCTGCCGGGCAGGTCACGGATCTGGCGCAGGAAACCGTTGCCGGTAATAATCAGGTCATCCCCGGGAAACCCGGCGACGCGGCGGCAGAGGGACCGACGGCTGCTCCACCGGATGCCGGTGACCATTCCACGCGGGGTGCCGGCAATACCCCGGAACAGGATGCCGGCGTCGCTGCACGGGTGCCTGCAGGAGACACGTTGGATCTGCAGGCTGCCGGAAACGCAACAGGCTATGAGAAGGAAGCAGGGATGGAAGGCGGAAACAGCGATGCCGCCCCTGCGGAAAGGCTGGAGGCACAGATCGGCAGCATTTTTGCAAGGGTAAGCAGAAAGCTTTCTGCCAATGACCTTGATGCGGGAAAAGTAAAAGAAAAGGTAAACATGCTCCTTTCCGAGGCAGAAAATTTCATACGTACGTCCCGGACCGCTTTACAGGATGACCGCGGAAACTTCCCGCGCACCCTGGCATTGCTGGGCGAAACGGTAAAAACGATGGACCTGATGAATTCGTACCAGGTCCTGTATTACCAGGTTCCGGTGGATCTGAACGGGAGACCGGAGACGGCCGAACTTTACGTGATGAAACGAAAACGGAACAGGAAGAGGATCGATCCCGATGATACGACCATCTTCCTGTCGGTCGGCACGCAGAACATGGGAAGGATCGAGGCGCTGCTGGATGTAAAGGGCAAAAGCATCAGTATGGATCTCAGGACCGAAAGCACCGACACAGGCGATTTCATCAGGAACTATATAAACGGCCTGTATCCCGCCATCAGCGAGTGCGGATACAAGCTTGTGAAAGTGAGTTATTCGGTCATCGATGAGCCCGCCGGTCCTCCCGGGCAGGAAAAGCTTCTTCTGGCCATGGCAAATCACGATCACGCGAAGATAGATTACCGTATATAACCGGAAGGTCTAAGCGATGAAGGAAGAGAAGAAAAGAAAAATCAGGGAGGCTGCGGCGCTTAAGTATACTCCCGAAATGGATGCTCCTGAGATCATAGCCCTGGGGAAAGGCGAGGCAGCCGGGAAAATAGTCGAAAAAGCAATAGAAAGCGGCGTGCCTGTCCATGAGGATGCGGAACTGGCACACGCTTTGAACATGCTGAGCATCGGCGATGAGATACCGCCGGAACTTTACGAGGTAGTGGCAAAAATACTGGTGTTTGTCGGCGAGGTAGATGAAAAATACCCGGGGATCATGCCAGGCAGAAAAAGTGATGGGGCAGAGAGATGAATAGGCATCAGCTGGGCAAAAAAGGTGAACAGATCGCTGCTGATTATCTTTCCGAAAACGGCTACAGGATCCTTGAAAGGAACTTCAGGTCCGGCAGGTTCGGAGAAATCGATATCATCGCTGAGGATGGCCCCTGTATCTGCTTCATAGAAGTAAAGACCAGGACATCGGACCTTTTCGGCGCGCCTTCCGAGTCAGTGGACTACAACAAGAGGCGGAAACTGAGATCTCTGGCTATGATCTACCTTAAGCAGAAAGGGAATGGCGAAAGAGATATACGCTTCGATGTGGTCGAAATCACCGCAAGACGTGAAGGTGACGGCATAATGCCGGAAAACATCAACCTGATCAGGGGTGCTTTCTGATGCTGACAGTAGATACCCATTGCGATACGGCGCTTTCAGTATATGAAAACGGCGGAGACGGAACGGATCTGTATGCTAACAGGTTCCAGCTCGATATAAGGAGGCTCATGGCGGCCGGTCCCCGCGTACAGTTTTTCGCTGCATTCGCCGACCCGAAAAAGTACAGGAACGACACCCTTTCAAGGGTCCTGTCGATCCTTGACGTGGTTTATGATGCACAGGAAAAGTACGGGGATATATTTGCCATATGCAAAAGTGCTGATGAAATCGACCGGGCGGTTTCCGGCGGAAAGACGGCAGCATTGCTTTCGGTGGAAGGAGGGGAGTGCCTCAACGGCGAAATTTCTGTCCTGAGGCAGTTGTACAGGCTCGGGGTGAGGAGCATGCTCCTTGCCTGGAACTACCGGAACCTGCTGGCTGACGGAGCCGGGGAGGAAAACGGCGCCGGGCTGACATCCTTCGGGAAACAGGCTGTGGCTGAGATGAACCGGCTTGGAATGATAGTGGATGTTTCACACCTGTGCGAAGCCAGCTTCGATGACGTGATGTCCGTGACCACGAAGCCGGTCATCGCATCCCATTCGAACGCTTATGCAGTATGCCGCAATCCAAGGAACCTCAGCGACAGGCAGTTGTCAGACATAAAGGCCAACGGCGGGGTAGTCGGCATCAACTTTTATCCCTGTTTCCTCAATAACACCGACAGGGCGGATATGGATGATGTTATCAGGCATATAGAACATATCTGTTCAGTGACAGGAGAAGACCATGTCGGCATAGGAGCGGATTTCGACGGCATAGAATACACGCCCGCCGGGCTCGAGGGGACAGAACGGATCCATGCCCTGTTCGAGCGCCTGCTACAGCTCAACTATCCCGAATCTTTCGTCAGGAAATTTGCCGGGCTCAATTTCATGAGGGTGATCAGGCAGATACTTGTATAATGGCTGGCAGCCCCAGGTTTTGTGACAGCAGCATCCGGCATATCGTCCGCGAAGGTTGATGACTCCTTTTTGATCCATTCACAGATTTGAAGTCCGGACGTACCTTTCCTGCAAATATATGCACACATTCCCCTCGTAATAAATAAAATATGAATCAAACCGGCCCGGTAGTTGCAAAAATCGGCCAAATATAATAAAATATCAGCAATGTATTCATATGGAGGGACATAATACATGGACATTACGAAGCTTAGCAGGGAAGAACTGGGGAAAAGGCTATCGGAACTGGAAAAGGAATATGAGCAGTTCAGGGCAAAAGGCCTGAAACTTGACATGTCAAGGGGGAAGCCATGCAAAGAGCAGCTTGACCTCTCTGTCGAAATGCTGGCTTATCCATACAGGGACAGGATTTTCAAAACAGCTTCCTGTGCGGACATACGCAATTACGGGCTCGTGGACGGCCTGCCCGAGGCGAAGGAACTGTTTGCACAAATACTTGGGGTAAGCGCCGCTGAAGTCATCGTGGGCAATAACTCGAGCCTCAGTATGATGTACGATTCGATCAGCCGCGCCATGACCTTCGGCGTTTACGGAAGCCCGGCGCCCTGGGGCAGGCTCCCGAAAGTGAAGTTCCTCTGCCCGAGTCCCGGCTATGACAGGCATTTTGCCATCTGTGAACTTTTTGGCATAGAAATGATAACTATAGATATGAAAGATGACGGCCCGGATATGGACACGGTCGAAAGGCTTGCGTCCGAAGACGATTCCATAAAGGGGATATGGTGCACGCCCAAGTACAGCAACCCGACCGGCAACACGTATTCCGACGATGTGGTCGAAAGGCTCGCATCTATGCACACTGCCGCAAAGGATTTCAGGATATTCTGGGACAACGCATATGTAGTCCACCACCTGACAGACAAACCCGACAGTCTGAAGAACATACTGGAGGCATGCAAAAAAGCAGGAAACCCCGACAGGGTGTTCATGTTCGCATCTACCTCCAAGATAACTTTCCCGGGCTCAGGTGTAGCTGCCATGGCGGCAAGCGAAAACAACATAGACCTTATCAAAAAGCAGCTTGGCATAAGGACCATAGGCCCGGACAAGATAAACCAGCTGAGGCATGTGATGTTCTTCAGGGATCTTGCCGGTATAGAGGAGCATATGAAAAAGCATGCAGCCATACTGAAGCCGAAGTTCGACATGGTAAACAGCATACTCGAGTCACGGCTCGGCGGTAAAAACATAGCAAGCTGGAGCAAGCCCAACGGGGGATACTTCATCAGCTTTGACACGCTGCCCGGATGCGCGTCCGCCGTCGTAAAGATGGCAGGGGAGGCCGGTGTGGTGTTTACTCCTGCAGGCGCCACCTATCCGTACGGAAAGGACCCGCAGGACCGCAACATCAGGATCGCCCCGACATTGCCGCCGATCGGAGAGCTGAAAACAGCCATGGAACTGATGTGCATATGCGTTGAGATCGTCTCGATCAGAAAACTCCTCACAGTCTGATGGTTCAGTCACGGAAGGCTTTCACTGTCTTATACAGTGAAGCCTTTTTCCCGTTTACCAGCATGTCTGCCTTTTCAACGATCTTCAGGCCGAAAACTTGCATTGGGCGGCAAACAATATTATAATTCAATACGTGGTGCATTCTTGCAATGGTACCATACAAATCTCATATCTCATAGTATCCGGCGGGACCTGGCTGTCCCGCAGCTTTTTTTATACCGGGCTTCAATGTCACGGCGGGGGAGGGGCCTTGGCTAAATGTACTGAAAAATCTGCTGCAAAATTATACAGTTTTACGTTGAAATGAATATAAAAATCAGATAGAATTAGTAATGATGTAATTATGTGTTGCTATGTTTACTGATCCGGAGGGTCTAAATGATCAACAAATACAGCAATGTGCCTTTGTATTCCCAGCTAAAGCAACTCATCATAGAGAAGATCGAATCGGGGGATTATCCCGTCGAATCGAAAATCCCGTCCGAGCAGGAACTCTGCGAACTGTACGGCATAAGCAGGCCGACGGTCAGGCAGGCGATCAATGAGCTTACGAACAATGGCTACCTGTACAAGGAAAAAGGCAAGGGGACATTCGTGGCAAAACCGAAGACAAAGGTCGATATCAGGAATTACACTGGTTTCACCGATTCCATCCTGGACAGCCACGATCCAGGTCAGCATGACATAATATCATTACATGCTGTCAATATGAATGATGCTCCTTTCCTGAAGGATATCTTCGGGGTGCAGGGCCCGTCAGCCAATGCAGAGTTTGCCGAGATAAGGTATGTCACATCAGAAGGGAAGAACATCCTTTCATATAATACGTCCTATGTGCCGCTGGCACTTTTCCCGGAATTGCTGGAGGACATAAAGGACCGGAAACCTTCCTATGATATATTGAAAGGAAAGTACCCGCTGATACCCGTAAGGTCCAGGAGCAAGCTGGAAATCGTGTTCACCGACCAGACGGACGCCCAGTATCTCTCGGTGCAGCCGGGGCTTCCCGTGATAAAGATATCCAACATCCTGTATTCCAAGAGCGGCCAGCCGGTGGAATATATAACTGCGAAGTACCGCGCCGACAAGTGCCAGCTTGTTTTCGAAAATAATAAATAAACTTCATATTTGGATCCTGATGTCATATTTATCACGAAAATATGTCAAATGTATTATTTGACATATTTTTTTAATATTATTTAATATTAAATGAGCAACATTCATGGTAGAATGTTGTGGGGACAAAACGGGAAGAAAATGCTGCCATGCAGCAAAAAATCCACAAAGGAAAGTGATAAGAGGTGAAGTATTTAGCAGCGTTTACGATCGCTTTCGTATGCGTATACCTGCTGATACCGCCGCTGAGAAAGCTGGCGATCATGATTGGCTTCGTCGATATGCCGACGGAGAGGAAGATACACAAAGAGCCGGTCCCGCATCTTGCCAGCATAGGAATCTTTGCAGGCTTTATTGCAGCGTACCTGCTGTTTTCAGGCGGGACGGGCATGCGGGATATCGGTTTCATGGCAGGAGCTGTCCTGGTCCTTGCCATAGGCATCGTGGATGACTGGTACAAAACCCACGGCAAAGATTTCCCGGCACTGCCCAAAGGGATAGTACAGGCGGCGGCAGCTGTCATCGCATATTTTTCCGGATTCGTATTCACCGGTTTTTCGAATCCGTTCGATCCCGGCTCATATGTGATGCTGCCCGTGTGGCTGCAGTTCATATTGACCGTCACCTGGATCTTCGGTGTCATAACAGTCATAAATTTCTCCGACGGACTGGACGGACTGGCAGGGAGCCTGTCTACCATATCGGCGATGACGCTTTTTGTTGCGGCCCTGGCCAGGGGGCAGACAAAGTCTGCGCTGATGTCCGTGATACTTGTCGGGGTCTCCGTCGGCTACCTCAAATACAACAAACCACCGGCCAGGATCTACATGGGTGACGCAGGCGCAGGTTTCATGGGATATGTGCTCGCTATAATAGCCCTTGACGGCGCGTTCAAGCAGGCGACTGTACTGTCCCTGTTCGTGCCGATACTTGCCCTGGGAGTTCCCATTTTTGACAACCTGTTCGTTGTCGTAAAGAGGCTTGCGGACGGCAGGCCGTTCTACAAGCCGGACCGAAGCCAGGTGCATTACAGGCTCCTTTCGGCCGGACTGAACCCGAAACAGGTGGTCATGGTCCTTTGCCTTGTAAGTGTGTGCCTCAGCCTTACCTCGATAATTATACTGCTGCTGAAAGTCTAGGGGATAACGGCCCGGCATGATGCAGAAAGAATCGATATAATCGTTTATTACATGGTTTTGCCGCCCCGGCCGGTTTATAATGACAGTGTACCGGATATCCTGTACACTGCGGTTTTCCGGAGCCGACTTCCTGAAGAAAGGGGTGGTCCATTTGAAGATCGACGCGGAGGTGACCGTCGTCTGACGGCACTATCGAAGGCCTGCAGGGCTTTGTTAAAGCCTCGCGGGCCTTTATCATTGCCGCGTGCCGTATCAGACCAATCATGATTTCTTAAGTATAATTTATTCGAATAAACAGTGCTGACGGTTTGATTACTTTATAGCTTCAAAATCAGTGAAAGGGGAAAAGGGCATGAGGTTTATAGGGAATATTATATGGCTGCTGCTTGGCGGTATTGTAATGGCCCTGTTGTGGGCAGTGTCCGGAATCGTCCTTTGCATCACCATAATAGGCATACCGTTCGGGATACAATGCTTCAAGATCGCAGGATTGGTCCTGTGGCCGTTCGGCAGGCAGATAATTTCGGGCAATTTCGGTGTCGGCGGCATGTTGCTGAATATTTTGTGGCTGATAGTTTTCGGACTGGAACTTGCATTTTCTCATTTCGTGATCGGACTGGTCTATTGCATCACTATAATAGGGATACCTTTCGGCCTGCAACATTTCAAACTTGCGAAACTGGGTCTGCTGCCGTTTGGAGCCGAAATCCGCTGACCGCTTTTATGCATGGGGAGGCATAGGATTTTCCTGATATATAATTACACGAAATATAAATTTCGCGTAATTAAGGGGAGGGCTTTCCCGTATCCGTAACGACATGCCAGGTAATGCTATGATATTGATAAATAAGGCTTTTAAATTTATAATGTATACAGAGAGACTCGTATATCATTCGTTTAGAGCGTTTTCTTTTCTACCTGACGATAAAATATTTAAAGAGGTCATACAAATGAAAAATATAAACGATTATGAGATACCTCCGGTACTTATGGATTTCCTCAGCTATATGCAAACCATCCGCGGCCGTTCCGCGAATACCGTCAAGGTTTATTTCTATGACCTCAGGGTTTTCTTCCGTTTTATGAAGCTTCGCAGGAACCTGGCCGACAAGAATACACCGTTCGAAGAGATCCCGATCGATGACGTAGATATCGGATTCATCCGGACCATAACTTTGAGCGACCTTTATGCGTTCATGGCCTTCGTGAGCAATGACCGGGACAACTCGTCATATGCCAGGGCCCGTAAAGTTTCGAGCCTCAAATCTTTTTTTAAATATCTTACATTTAAAGCAAAACTTTTAGATGCGGACCCTGCGGCAGAACTTGAATCACCGAAGCTGATGAAACGCCTGCCCAGGTACCTGAACATAGATGAAAGCAGACAGCTGCTCAACTCCGTTGACGGCAAGTTTTCGGAGCGCGATTATGCGATACTCACATTGTTCCTCAATTGCGGGCTCAGGTTGTCCGAGCTTGTCGGCATAAACATAAACAATATTAAGGGTTCAGTCCTCACTGTCGTCGGAAAAGGCAACAAGGAACGCAGCATCCCTCTCAACCAGGCCTGTATCAAGGCTATCGAGGACTACCTGAAAGTCAGGCCCGTCGACGGCGTCAGGGATAAGAACGCTCTGTTCCTGAGCAGCCGCAAACGGAGGATCAGCAGGGAAACCGTCCAGAAGATCGTCAAGAAGTACATAATAGCCGCAGGTCTCGACCCTGAAAGGTATTCCGTCCATAAACTGCGGCATACAGCCGCCACACTGATGTACAAGTACGGGAATGTTGACATAAGGTCTCTCCAGGAACTGCTTGGACACGTGAGCATCTCCACCACGCAAATATACACGCATCTGGACAGCAGCCAGCTCAGGTCTGCCGTCGAAAGCAACCCCCTGGCCGATTTCAGCCGTTCGGACAAAAAATAAAAGTTTACTAAATGTGAGCGGTTGATTATAATATATAGTCGTGTGGAACCGAATGCCCGGAAATACAGTCTCATGGATTGAAGATAAGTTCATATTACATACAATGGGATCGATGAGGTCGTAGTAAATGGATACGAGGAAATTTTATTTCATACTTACGATAGCCGCAACTGTTATATTGTTCGTTTTCGGTTCAGGAATGCTGTATTATATCAATACAAATATCGATACTATCATAAGCAGTGATGTTTTTGCGTCCGGGAACCATGACAGGGATCTGGCCGATATACTCACTCCCCTGGTACAGAAAAAGGAACCCTTCAATATCCTGCTCCTTGGCGGCGACAAGGTCAACAACCTGACTGATACGATGATGCTGGCCAATTTCGATCCGGAGACATGCAAGGTCAACATCATGTCGATACCCAGGGACACCAGGGTCTTTATCAACAAAAAGGAAAGAAAGATCAACTATGCCTTCCCTGCAGGCGGCATCGAGCTTGCTGTAAAGACAGTGTCCGAATTGCTGGATATAAATATAAAGTACTATGCATTCGTCGACACTTCGGCTTTCAGGAAAATAATCGACCTGCTGGGCGGCGTAGATTACTATGTGCCTGTAGATATGGATTATGACGACCCGGTGCAGGGTCTCCACATACACCTGAAAAAGGGACAGCAAAGGCTCAACGGCGAACAGGCCGAACAGTTCGTGAGGTTCCGCAAGCCAAACAGGTGGACCAAGGAAATCAGGAAATATTACGACGGCAGTGACCTCAAGAGAAACGAAGCCCAGCAGCAGTTCCTCAGGGAACTTATGAGACAGAAGCTGACCATCCAGTACCTGCCCAAACTCACAAATGTCATCAACACCATGTTCGAGCATGTGCAAACGAACCTGACGCTGACGGAAACCGTGAAGATGACATCATATATTACGAAATTCAAAATCGAGAACGTCAGTTTCATCCAGATGCCGGGAACTACCTATGACGTTTCACCCTACTATTACATCTGCGACGTGGCGGCAACAAGGCAGATAATGGCAGAAAGTTTCAAGTGCAGCGACGGCTTCGTGAAAGCAGATCCTGAAGCTGCGGGGTTTTACCTGACCAAAGAAGCCAGATACCAGCCGCCCAAGCCGAAACCGGCAGAGACCGGGCAGGATGACGGGAAGACCGGCGATGCAGACGCAGAGGATCCGGTCAACCCGTCAAACAGTGAAACTTCGATCACTGGCTCCGACCAGGATCCATGATGATCTGAGGGCCGGCACCGTTCGTGTCAGCTGTTCAGAAAGACCTTGTAAGCATTGTACGTCACATATATGTCGATCTTGCTCGTGATCTCGAACGGCGAATGCATCGAGAGCATCGCAACGCCGCAGTCAAGGACGTCTATTCCAAGGTTGGCGGCATACTGTGCTATCGTGCCCCCTCCCCCTTCGTCTACTTTGCCAAGCTCTCCTGTCTGCCACATTATACCGTTATCGTTGAATAGCTTGCGGATCTCACCGACGAACTCGGCGCTTGCGTCGCTGGAGTCGTATTTCCCCCTGGCCCCGGTGTATTTCTGCAGTACTATCCCATGGCCGAGGTACGTGGCGTTCCGCTTTTCATAAACATTTTCATAGTTGGGATCCACGGCCGCATTCACATCGGCTGAAAGCATCCTGGATTTCGAGAGGCATGAACGGAGTTTCAGGTCGGAATATGATTCTTCCGTCAACGCGATGATATTTGCAAGGAAATCCTGCAGCATCGTGGACTGTGCGCCGGTATTTCCCATGCTTCCGATCTCTTCCTTGTCGGTGAGGAGGCATACAGCCGTACGCTCAGGAGCATCCGTTTCCAGGACGGATCTCAGCGCAGGATAGGCGCATGCCCTGTCATCCTGGCCGTATCCGCCTACCATGCTTTTGTCGAAGCCTACGTCCTTGAACTTCTGGGCAGGCACTATCTCCAGTTCCGCCGACTGGAAGTCTTCTTCGACGATGCCGTACCTCTTGTTGAGTATGTCAAGTATGGTCAGTTTGACTTTCTCTTTGACCTTGTCATCCCTGTAGGGCAGCGAGCCGAGAAGAACGTTCAGCCCTTCCCCCGTCACCGCCTCGCTCATTTTTTTCTGCATCTGCTCGCGGGCCAGGTGCGGCAGTAGGTCAGTTATGGTGAACACGGGATCATCTTCATCTTCACCGATGGATATTTCGACAGAAGTGCCGTCGCCCTTCACGACGATACCGTGGATGGCAAGCGGTATGGTCAGCCACTGGTATTTTTTGATGCCGCCGTAATAATGGGTCTTGAAGAAAGCCAGTTCGGTATCCTCATACAGCGGGTTCTGCTTTAGATCCAGCCGCGGTGCGTCTATATGGGCACCCAGGATATTGACGCCTTCCGAAACAGGCTTTTTGCCGATCACGGCAAGTACGGCCGATTTTTTCCTGTTGATGAAATAAACCTTGTCGCCGGGTTTCAGCCTTGTACCGGAAGCAGTCATATCGTCCAGCTTCCTGAATCCTGCCGCTACTGCAAGTTTTTCCGTATTTGCAGCAAATTCACGCTCTGTTTTCGACATGTTGAGGAAGCTCTTGTAGTCCTCGCAGAAATCGTATGCCTTTTTGATGTATTCTTCATCGACTTTCTCCCAGGCGTTCTTCCTCCTGAAAGAAAGCCGTTCTTCAAGCTTCTGTCCTTCGGTCTTTTTTTCTTCGCTCATGACCAGGTCCTTCCTGTACTCCTGTGATCTTATGTTTAGTGGTAAGTTCCGGACTTCTTTATTATATACCAACGATTACGTTTTATAAACCATGTTTTTCTTTTTATCCGGGATAAGTGCCTTTTGTCCATTGATTTTATCTCCCGCCGGTGCTAGTATTGACTTCAAGAAAGATCATGGAGGTAACATATGTTTGACTGCCATACGCATACTACGTTCTCGACAGACAGCGTGATGAGCGCCGAACAAGCCTGTGAAACGGCGATAAAGCTTGGCCTTGACGGTATTGCCTTTACCGACCACCTGGATTATGATTTTCCCGGTCAAATGGACTTCCTTATAGATTTTGACGAGTATTTCAGTGCCATGGAGATGATACGCCAAAAATACGAGGATCACCTTAAGGTGCTGATCGGCATTGAAGTCGGCATACAGCCCCACGTGATCCGCGAGTCGGAAGAAGTTATCCGAAAATATCCCTTCGATCATGTTATCGCATCGGTACATCTCGTAGACAGGCAGGATCCGTATGAAAAAGAGTATTACGCCGGAAAAACCAAAAAGGATGCATACTCGCGGTATCTCGAAGAAATATATCAAATGGTCAGGAACCTTGAGTCTTTCGACATGGTGGGACATTTCGGGTATATAACCAGGTATGCCGATTATGATGACAGGACGTTAAGATATGCTGACCATTCCGATCTGTTTGACATGATATTCAAAGAACTTATAGAACACGGCCGTGGATTCGAACTGAATACAGGCACATACCGTTCCGGGAGGCCCGATGCCGTTTACGATATCGAAATACTCAGGCGTTACCGCGAACTTGGCGGAGAACTGGTATGCCTCGGATCGGACGCGCACCAGGCAGACCACATTGCAGCCCGGTTCGGATATTTTGCCCAGGTCCTGCGTGATGCCGGGTTCAGGTACACGGTGCATTTCGAGGACCGGAAACCGGTGTTTGATAAATTATGATATATAGTGCCCGATGTCAGCCGTACGGTAGTCACGGTGCGTGCAGCATGACCGTCTGACTGACGCACCGGGCGCTGTACTATACCGATCACTTACTGTACTGCCTGAAAGACTTCTCTATCACTGCGCCGCCGACGACTATATCTCCGTCGTAGAATACGACGGCCTGGCCGGGCGTTACGGCCCTCTGGGGTTCGTCGAACAGCACCTCCACCCTGCCGCTGTCCAGCGGCCTGATGACTGCAGGAGCTTCTTTTGCAGAATATCTTATTTTGGCTGTCACTCTCATTTCATCCCTGAGTTCGTCTATCGAAATGAAGTTCGGATCGGAAGCGACAAGCCCGGCGGAGAAAACCTCATCGGCATCCCCGAGCACGACGGTGTTGTCCTCCGGCCTTATCTCAGCCACATACATCGGCTTTCCGAATGACACGCCAAGGCCTTTTCTCTGTCCGATGGTATAATGGATGATGCCCCTGTGCCTTCCGAGTATATTTCCCTGCCTGTCTACAAAGTAGCCCGGCTTTATTTCGGCATCGGTGTTTTCTTCAATAAACCTGCCGTAATCATTATCTTCCACAAAGCAGATCTCCTGGCTGTCCGGCTTCGATGCCACCGGCAACCCGTACTCGCTTGCAAGGGCTCGTACCTGGTCCTTTGTGAATCCGCCGATCGGAAAAAGCGTCCTCGCGAGCTGATACTGGGTCATAGTGTACAGGACGTATGTCTGGTCCTTCCCGGCAGCCACCGATTTTTTCAGCAGGTACCTCCCGGCCTTATCATCGTATTCTATGCGGGCGTAATGGCCGGTGGCTATATAGTCCATCCCCATCGAAACTGCCTTTGCCAGCAGCGCCTCGAACTTTACGAAGCGGTTGCAGGCGATGCACGGATTCGGAGTCCTTCCGGCCAGGTACTCATTCGTGAAATAGTCTATTACCTTATCCTGGAAAACGTCCTTGAAGTTCAATACGTAATAGTTGATCCCCAGGCTGTTTGCGACCCTGCGGGCGTCATCGACGGCAGAAAGAGAACAGCAGCCGCCTTCCGTCCGCCTCCTGCACTCGTCCATGTCAGGCCATATCTGCATCGTTATCCCGATGACTTCGTAACCCTGCCCGATCAACAGGGCTGCAGCGACGGAACTGTCCACGCCGCCGCTCATACCAAGCATGACTTTTCCCTTCGACATGTTTCACCTGTCAATCTTCACCATCCAAGTGGTGGTGTATATCCTCGCATCTCCTGCAGCATGCTTCACATGTGCCGTTGTTATCTGTCAGGCCATTCCTTCTTTTGTAATCTTCGATGGCGGCTTTTATTGCTTCTTCTGCCAGCACGGAACAGTGCATCTTCACCGGCGGCAGACCGTCAAGGGCTTCGGCCACGGCTTTGTTCGTGATCCTGAGGGCTTCGTCGATGGTCTTGCCCTTGACCAGTTCAGTCGCCATGCTGCTGGTGGCGACAGCCGCCCCGCAGCCGAAGGTCTTGAACTTGACGTCTGTGATGACGTCATTCTCTATTTTCAGGTACATCTTCATTATATCCCCGCATTTTGCGTTGCCTACCTGTCCTACGCCATCGGCATCAGGGATCTCTCCTACATTCCTCGGGTTCATGAAATGGTCCATCACTTTTTCACTGTACATCATAAAACATTCCCTCTTTCTATACCGTTTAACGACCTTAGTCCGATCGAGACCGCAATTTATCCGTATCAGTCTTTTTTCCTGCTGCGCACTTCCTCGTAAAGCGGGGACATCTCCCTAAGTCTCTCCACTATCCCCGGAAGTACTTCCATAAGGCAGTCGACGTCCTCGTCGGTATTCCCATCGCCAAAGGTGAGCCTCAGCGAACCGTGGGCCCTCTCATGCGGAAGCCCGATGGCAAGCAGCACATGTGACGGGTCCAGGGAGCCCGACGTGCAGGCAGAACCGCTGGAAGCCGCTATGCCCTTCAGGTCCAGCATCAGCAGCAGGGATTCGCCTTCTATGAATTCGAACGAGAAGTTGACATTGCCCGGGAGCCTTTTTTCCCTGTGTCCGTTCAGCCTGACGTAAGGTATCTTCTCCTCTATTTCCGCTATCGTCCTGTCACGCAGTGCGATAAGCTTTTTATTGTGCTCGTCCATGTTCTTGTCTGCCAGTTCCAGTGCCTTCGCCAGACCCACGATCCCGGGAACGTTTTCGGTGCTTGCGCGTCTGCCCCGCTCCTGGGCGCCGCCGTGCATGAACGAAGTCAGCTTCACGCCTTTCCTTATGTAAAGCGCTCCGACTCCCTTGGGGCCATAGAACTTATGGGCCGACATGGAAAGCATGTCCACGTTCAGGTCCGAAACGTTCACCCGGATACTCCCCATGGCCTGTACGGCGTCAGTATGGAAGCATATGCCCTTTTCCCTCGCGATCTTCCCTATTTCAGCTATCGGCTGGATGGTCCCGATCTCGTTGTTTGCGAACATCACGGAAATCAGGATCGTATCCGGCCTGATGGCTGCCTCCACCTGTTCAGGCGAAACAAGTCCGTACTCATCCACCGGCAGGTATGTCACCTCGAAACCTTCGCTTTCGAGATACTGGCATGTATGGAGGACCGCATGATGCTCGATGGAAGTGGTGATTATGTGCTTTCCCTTCTTCATGTTGGCATAGGCAGCTCCCTTTATCGCCCAGTTGTCCGCTTCAGTGCCGGAGCCGGTGAAGAATATCTCACGGGGTTCCGCCCCGATGATCCTGGCTACCGTCTCCCTGGCCTCCTCGATGGCCTTTTTGCTGGTCCTTCCGATGGAATACACAGTGGAGGGGTTGCCGAAATTTTCTGTAAACCAGGGAAGCATGGCTTCCAAAACTTCGGGTTTTACAGGTGTCGTTGCTGCATGGTCGAGATATATGCTCCTTGTGCTCATACTTTCTGCTCCTTTTCATGAAGAATGTATATTGCCTGCCTGTTGATCCTTTATATATCAAGTATTGTCCATGATCTTGCTGTTATTATTCCTGGTGTGATCATCGATCAATTCCTGCAGCGTGATGTTGTCGATCACGTTGTTTATGCCGTCCCGGATCTTTTCCCAGACACTCCTCGTGACACACCTGTCCAGGTTGTCGCACCGCCTGGCACCCGGGGCTTCAGATACGCAATCCGTCGGGGCAAGGGATCCTTCAAGTGCCCTGAGGATATCGCCGACGCTTATGTTTTCAGGGCTGTCTGCCAGCATATAGCCCCCCTGCGGACCCCTGATGCTCTTTATCAGTTTTGCCTTTTTGAGCGATGCGAATAACTGTTCCAGGTAATTCACCGATAAACCCTGGCGCTCTGCTATGCTGTTCAGCGACACGTGGCCGTCAGTGCTGTTCACAGCCAGGTCGAGCATCGCCTTCAGGCCGTAACGGCCTTTCGTCGAAAGCTTCATCGTGATACCTCCGCTTGCCTGCTCTCCATCCTTATATAATTCCTAGTAAATTACTCGGTTATACAAGTAAAGATTAGCACTTTGTATTTGATTTGTCAATAAAAAATAAAGTGCCCGGCACTTTATTTTTTGCTTCATGTCCGGTACAGCGATAACCGGATGATGTGGCGTGCGCCCTTTTTAACCGGCCTGCTCCGCCACCGGCAGGGTGGAACCTCCGTGCGGCATCAGGAGGACGCGGGCATCCCGGCCCATGAGTTCGAATGCACGGTCCAGCGCTTCCTGCATACTGTCGAACGGCTCCATGTACAGACGTTCGCACATGCTGCGGTCAAGGTCTGATACGATGAAGACACGGGCTTTCTTTTCGACGAGAGCGATGGCTGCGGCCTTGTGCCCGCCAAGCTCGAAGTTGGTCCTGATCCTTTCTATGAGACTGTCAGGCGAATCTGATGTGTTGATCCACCTTTCGAAGACTTTTTCGCCGTAGCCTTCGCTGCACGACGCCAGCAGTATGATCACCCCGTTGTCACGGACCGCGTGTTTTGCATTGTCCAGCGCTTTCTGTGCCTGGTACAGGTTTATGTCCTTCGGGAATCCCCCTGGAGTGGTTATGACTATATCGGCTTTTTCGGGTATCCTCACCTTGTACAGCCTGTCCAGGAAACGGCAGCCTTCCCTGTGGGCATGCAGGTAATGGCCGGCAACTGCTTTTATTATCGTCTTTTTCTCGTCCAGGACCACATTTACGATAAAGTCGATGGGCACGAACTTCACCACTTCATCGATATCCTGCCGGACAGGATTGTCATCAAGGGCGCCTGCCATTGCCCCCTCCCGCACCATCGCGCTGTGGTTGGCCTGGATAGCCGCACGCGTCGAAACGCCCGGCATTATAGCTTTTGCACCGCCGCTGTACCCGGCGAAATAGTGGTACTCGATATTTCCGAGGCATATGACGCGGTCTGCGTCCGCGACCTCCTCGAATATCTCGACCGGGGTGCCCATGGAAGTCGTGCCGAGCATCCTGCACCTGTCCACATCGCTGTCGACGCATCTGACTTTCTCATAAATGTCATCGCCGACCAGGTAACGCATTTCTTCTTCCGTATGCTTCCTGTGGCTTCCCAGGGCGAACACCACGGTTATGTCCTCGTACCTGGCGCCGGCCCGGAGCAGTTCCTCCATGACAGGCGGAAGCACCGTTTTGCTGGGCATCGGCCGTGTTATATCACTGGTGACTATGACCACTTTCTCGCCGCTTTTCACGATCTCGGAGAGCCTTGCAGACACAATGGGCTCCATAAGCGCCCGCCTGACTTCTGCTTCGCCGGTAAGCTCTACATCCACCTTGTTCTGGCGCAGTTCTGCCAAGATGTTTTTGTCCGGTATTTCGAACTCCCTGTATCCTTTGCCGTATCCGTACCTGAAATGCATATGTGTACCTCCCCGTCATTATTGCGGGCTGTCTTCAGGATCGCTGCCGCCATCTTTCATTTTCCTGATCCGTTCCAGGTTTTCAAGCCGCCTGGCCCTGCTGCTGTAAAGTACATACCCTATCATTACTATGATGTATATTGCAATGCTGAGTTGCCAGTAAAGCCTGAAAAACATCACGTTCACGAGGAGCAGGACGAAACCTGCCAGCAATACCCACGCCAGTATCCTTCTTGCCATGTTTACCTCCGTTCCCGCCGGTCACGGCACTCATCCCGACCGGTATTTTTTATGCGATACCTGCAGTAAATCCACACGGCAGAATATCGGAAAAACAATGATCAACTGTTCCTGGTTTTCTCCAGCCATTCTTTTATCCTTGCTTCATACCCGTTGGATGTGGGTTCGTAATATACGGTCCCTTCCATGCCATCCGGCAAATACTGCTGTTTTACGTAGTTGCCCGGATAATCATGGGCATACTTGTACCCGACGCCGTACCCCTGCTGTTTCATGCCCGAAACAGGCGCGTTCCGGAGGCGCATCGGCACATCGCCGGTTTTTTTCGTTTCGACGTCGTGCATCGCTTTCTCGAGCGCCCTGTAACATGAGTTCGATTTAGGGCTGACCGCCACCATGACCGCTGCATGGGCAAGCAGGAGCCTTGCTTCCGGCATGCCTACCATATGTATTCCCTGGGCTGCTGCGACTGCAAGCTGCAGCGCTGCCGGGTTGGCCATGCCCACATCCTCGGAAGCGCAAATGATGATCCTCCTTATGAGGAATTCCGGGTCTTCGCCTGCGTACAGTGCCCTCGCAAGGTAAAACAGCGCCGCATCAGGATCGCTGCCCCTCATCGATTTTATAAATGCGCTGATGTTGTCGTAATGGGCTTCCCCTGATTTATCGAATGCTATCGCCTTTTTCTGAACGCATTCCTCTATGACTTCCAGGGTTATATGTATCAGGCCATCGGCATCCGGATCAGTGGTGACGGCGGCAAGCTCCAGCGCGTTCAGTGCCCTCCTGGCGTCGCCGTTGGAAATATCGGCAAGGTATTCCAAGGCATCCTCATCCATCCTGATCATGTAATTGCCGAGGCCTCTTTCACTGTCGGTCAGCGCCATCCTGATGATTTTGGCTATATGGCTGCTTTCCAGCGGTTTGAGCATGAAGACGGTAGAACGTGAAATAAGCGCCTTGTTCACTACGAAATAAGGGTTCTCCGTCGTTGCCCCTATGAGCACTATGGTGCCGTTTTCCACGTAAGGCAGCAGAGCATCCTGCTGCGCCTTGTTGAACCTGTGTATCTCGTCTATGAAAAGCACGGTCCTACCGGTCGGGTTGAACATGGGGTTCTGGGTGTCGGATATTATCTTTTTTATTTCGGCCACGCCCGCTGTAACGGCGTTCAGTTTCTCGAAGCTGGCTTTCGTCGTGGCAGCGATAACCCTTGCAAGGGATGTCTTGCCCGTGCCCGGCGGACCGTATAAAATTATCGATGAGATCCTGTTCGCCTTTATCATCCTGTAAAGGAGCTTTCCCTTGCCGACGATGTGTTCCTGCCCTACGAATTCCTCTATGGTCCTCGGGCACATCCTGTACGCCAGCGGTTCCTTTTTACGTTCCATGTCGCCCTCCCGGCATAATGTTACATCTGCCCGGCATTTAATACTTATAAGCATGTTATCTATTTGCCCGGCGTTCCTGTTCCTGATCCTGTATTTTCTTATCGTCTGTTTGTCATCGCTGCTCCAGGCGAAAAAGGGCCCGGATAACAGCATTCCCCTATTATCTTAGCCCTTTGGTGAACTTTATTCAATATGCAGTTATACAGGATGACTGCGTGGATCAGCCTGCCGGGATATATATCTGCCCGAGGTACACTCCGTCCCTGGTAAAGAAGTAGATCACCCTGTCCGATTCGTAATGTTCATAAACCCACAATCCGCGGCCGGCAGGGGCTTCGGGATCGTCTACGCTGATTAGGTGCAGGTCTTCCAATAAAAACTGGTTTTCAACTCCAATAAATGTACCGTCTTTATCCGTGTAACCCAGGCTTTTGTCAGAAAGGAAAAACACGAATCCCATAACACTTTCAGCTTCAGCTACCGGGTCCCTGTCGCCGAAACCCGGCCAATAGTCTACTGTCCGACAGTACCATCCATCGCTGACATAGCGGCCGTTCATTTTCAAAAAACGTACATACCTGCGACTTGGCTCTTCGCCCGAGGGATTATAACGCTCCTCGCCCAGTTCCAGCACGTTTTTGCCCCAGTTTTGGGAAACCGTATCCGCTATCTTTCTATAATCGGAGTATAGCCTTGCCCCGTCGATATTCACACGTGTTGAGAAAGACACTTCCTGAAAATCCACATCCCCGTCGGGAACTCTGCACGTTGCCAGGATGGCGCCTTTGCTGTCGGCAAGGTACATCAGCTTTCCGGGAAGCAGTTGCACCATCTCGTCCGTGATATACCCGATGCGCCAGTAGTCCATATCACTTATCAGGGCTTCGATGTACATGAGCTCAGCAGTGCTGTACCTGTCAGAGGCGTATACCCTGGGGAAAACATCCTCCGATGTCATCTGGTAATGCACGTTTACCATTTCCGGGAAAAACTCAAGCAGGGTCTGCCTTGTAATTACTTTGCCTCTGTATGCATCAAACTCAACAGGCACTGTAAGGACAGTCCTGTCGTCATTCCAGTAAGCCGTTGCCTTTTTTCATCCGGTGTGGTTTTATCTTCCTGCGGCGGTATGATCCCGGCATCGGCAAGGTACTGGTAAAGGGTCTGTCCGGTGAAGCGCATTTGCTGCGACAGCGCGTTCTTCGAAATGACAGCAACGTCGCCCCTGGTAAACCCGGCATCGCTGAGCAGCCCGTCGCTGGTTAACCCGATTTCCGCCGCAAAGGATACGGAACCGGAATAGCTGAAATCCGGCGAATCGCCTGAATCAGTATATCCCAGGGCACGCAGCACGAAGGTCACGAACATTGATGCCGTCGCCTTCTCGTCCGCGCCGAACCTGTCCGCGGCAACTCCCTTCGTGATACCCTTATTGTAGGCATAGGCGATGTATGGCTCGTTCCATCCCGATGTATCGGTGAACGGATGGGTGAAGCCTGAATCCAGCGCTTCCTGTTCCAGCCCCATCAGGCGCAGGAGCATGACGAGAGCTTCTGCCCTGGTTGGGCTGCGGTCAAGCTCAAATACCGGGTTGCCTTCACTGTCTGTACCTGTACCGCGGAACAGTCCCAGTCCGTAAAGGTATTCGGCTGCGGACTGTGCTTCGCTCAAGGCCGCCATGGAAGGGATGAAACCCTAAAAGACCATCATAAGAACGATCATGGAAAGGCATATCGACCACAATCTTCTTTTCATACCAGGATCCTCCCTTGCATTGTAATCGGGCAAAGGTCACGCTTTTATGCAGATTTATACCGACGCTGCGCTTTTGCGCGAATGTTTCAGCGGTAAAGGGGGTAT
>CZCB01003111.1_pt1 | contig 72484 bp, 75 predicted proteins | sample 591991 | NCBI WGS metagenome assembly CZCB01 (sample SAMEA3556809, study PRJEB10932) | anaerobic digester metagenome
AAGGTCCGGCTTCCGAGGGCTACTCTATCTTCAAACAGGCTCTGGACCAGGTGTGCATGGCTCTGGCCCAAATGATAGCCCGGGACGGAGAGGGGGCCACGCGCCTGATCGAGGTGGAAGTGGCCGGAGCCAGGGATGACGGCGAAGCCAGGACGGTGGCCCGGTCGGTTGTATCATCGAGTCTCTTTAAGGCGGCTGTCTACGGAGAGGATGCCAATTGGGGCAGGATAATCTGTGCCGTCGGCTACTCCGGAGTCGACATAAACCCTGATACGGTAGATATCTGGCTGGGCCGGCAGCAGGTGGCTCGCAACGGGAGCGGGATGCCTTTCGACGAGGAACGGGCCCGGGAAGACCTGGCTCAGGAAGTGGTCAAGATCAGGTTGGTTCTTAACCAGGGAACCGGCCGGGCTACAGCCTGGGGATGCGACCTGACCTACGATTATATAAGGATAAACGCCAGCTACCGAAGCTGAGAATAATAGAGAGATACTTTTTACAATAAATAGAGCCACGGCCGGGTGCCTGGCCGGTCCCGACCACGGGAAGGATGGTGCAGGAGAGCGTGGCCGTGATGATGAGGGGAGATAATATGGTTTCGGCATTCGAAAAGGCTCAGATCATTGTGGAGGCACTGCCGTACATAAAGGCATTTTACGGCCGGACTGTAGTGGTGAAGTATGGAGGAGCAGCTATGGGGGCTCCGGAATTGCAGGATGCAGTAATGCAGGACCTGGTGCTTATGAAGTACGTGGGGATGAACCCGGTTGTAGTTCATGGCGGGGGGCCCGGAATCACCAGCATGCTTAACCGACTGGGGATCAAAACCAGGTTTGTCAAGGGGCTGCGGGTTACCGATCCGGAAGTGATGGAAGTTGTGGAGATGGTCCTGGTAGGCAAGATCAACAAGCAGATCGTAGCGGGTATCAATAGGTGTGGCGGCAAGGCCATCGGTCTGTCCGGGAAGGACGGGGCTCTGATCCAGGCGGTACAGATGAATGGGGCCGAAGAACTGGGCTGTGTAGGAGAGGTTACCTGTATCAATCCCTGTGTTCTGAAACCGCTGGTGGAGGCTGGTTACATTCCGGTGATAGCCCCTATCGGCATTGGGCAGGATGGCATGACCTACAACATAAATGCCGACCATGTTGCCAGCAAGATTGCGGTGGCTCTGGAGGCCGACAAGCTGATTCTCCTGACCGACGTCCCCGGGATCCTGGCCGAACCGGACAATCCTTCCACCCTGATCTCCAGCATACGGGTGTCTGAAATACCTGATCTGATCACTGCCGGGATAATCAGCGGGGGGATGATCCCCAAAGTCGAGTGCTGCATCCACGCCCTGGAAAACGGGGTTGCCCGGACCCACATCGTAGACGGGCGGGTTCCCCATTCCATCCTGCTGGAGGTCTTAACCGACCAGGGAAGCGGAACTATGGTGGTTCGGGGATAAGAGCAACACCGACCCCTGTTTATAGTAAGGAGAGGAACCGCTGTTTAGGTGCCGCCAGTTGACATAACCGTGCACCCGGGCCGTGGGCCCCACCGGGGAGAGAGCCGGCGGCGACCGTGGGGATGGAGGAAGAGGAGGTTGTTTTTTTGAATAACCAGACAGTTATTGATAAGGGACAGCAGTACGTAATGAACACCTACGGGCGTACTCCTGTAGCCCTGGTTAAAGGCCGGGGGAGCCGGGTGTGGGATGCTGAAGGCAAGCAGTACCTTGACTTTATGAGCGGGATCGCCGTCTGTGCCCTGGGCCATGCCCACCCGGAATTGACCGCGGTTTTGCGGGAGCAGGGTGAGAAGTTGTGGCACTGTTCCAATATATACTGGAATGTTCCCCAGGTGGAACTGGCGGAGAAACTCTGCCGGGCCACAGGCATGGATAAGGCCTTCTTTGCCAACAGCGGGGCGGAGGCCAACGAAGGAGCCATCAAGTTGGCCCGCAAGTACTTCCGGCGTCAGGGGCGCAACCGCTACCGGATTATCGCTTTTCGGAACTCATTCCACGGGCGAACCACCGGCGCCCTGGCTCTTACCGGACAGACCAAGTACCAGCAGGGATTTGAGCCTTTACTGCCCGGGGTTGATTTCGCTGAATTCAACAACCTGGCGTCGGTTAAAGCCCTCATAACCGATGAGACCTGTGCTGTTATGGTGGAACCCATTCAGGGTGAGGGGGGTATAAACGCCGCTGATCCTTCCTTCATGCAGGGACTTCGGGATTTGTGCACCGAGGAAGGGATCCTTTTGATCCTGGACGAGGTTCAGTGCGGATTGGGCCGCACAGGGAAGATGATGGGGTACCAGCAGTATAACATCAAGCCCGACATAGTAACACTGGCCAAGGCTCTGGGTGGAGGATTCCCCATCGGTGCCCTGCTGGCTGACAGCGAAGTAGCGGGCGGTTTTGTCCCCGGAGACCATGCGTCCACCTTCGGGGGGAATCCCCTGGCCTGTGCCGTAGGCCTTAAGATGATGGAGATAATATTTGCTCCTTCCTTCCTGGAACAGGTTCAAGCCACCGGCGAATACCTGCGCCAGAAGCTGGAAGGGATAGCCGGGAGGGACGGGAGAGCCGTCACCGTTAAAGGGCTGGGGCTGCTGCTGGGTATTGAGTTTGCGGCGGAGGTCAAAGGACTAGTTGATATCTGTCTTAAGAATGGACTGCTGCTCATCTCTGCCGGGCCCCGGGTACTGAGGTTGGTACCGCCCCTGAATATAACTCGGGGCGAGGTGGAGGAAGCGGTCGGCATTCTGGAGCAGTCCCTGCAGGAATGGGACCCATAATGGGCTCCTCCCGGGAGGGGATGCCGGATACTGCTGGGGAGAGAGGACCGTATCACACAGCATCGTTCCAGGCCTGACCACCTGATGTGTGAGGGTAGCTGTATGAAAGGGGATAAGATAAATGGCCTTGGCTATGAACCCGGTTTTTAAGGGAAGGGACTTTATATCTATTCATGATTTTAACCCGGACGAGATTGCCTACATACTCCAGTTTGCACTCCAGTTGAAAAAGATGCAGCAGGAAGGAAAACCTCACCCGGTGCTGGCAGGCAAGACCCTGGGCATGTTATTCCAGAAGCCGTCCACTCGTACCCGGGTATCGTTCGAAGTGGGCATATACCAACTGGGAGGATACCCGCTCTTTCTGAGTCCCAAGGATATGCAGTTGGGGCGGGGAGAGACTATCAAGGATACTGCTCTAACCCTGTCCCGGTATCTCAACGGGATAATGATCCGGACCTTCAGTCATGACGAGGTCCTGGAACTGGCGGAACATGCCACCATTCCGGTTATCAACGGCTTGACCGATTTCCTTCATCCCTGTCAGGTAATGGGGGATCTGATGACCATACTGGAATACAAGAAAACCCTTAAGGGCATCAAGCTGGCCTTCATTGGAGACGGCAATAATGTCGCTCATTCCCTGCTCTTCGGCGGGGCGAAAACCGGAATGGATGTGGTAATCGGGTGTCCGCGGGGGTATGAGCCCCGGGAGGAGGTCCTGCAAGCCGCCAGGCAGGATGCCCTGGAAACCGGGGCCCGATTGTGGGTGGTCGAGGACCCCTACGAAGCGGTGGAAAACGCCGATGTTGTGTACACCGACGTATGGGCCAGCATGGGACAGGAGAAGGTAGCGGAGGAGAAGGAGAAACACTTCGCCCTTTTTCAGGTTAACCGGAGGATGCTGGACCTGGCTAAACCTGATGCGATTGTGATGCACTGCCTGCCGGCCAAACGAGGTCGGGAGATTACCGACGAGGTGATGGACGGTCCCAATTCCATAGTCTTTGATGAGGCCGAAAACCGTTTGCATATCCAAAAGGCCATCATGGCACTGGTTATGCAGTGAGTCTCTCGCCAAGGGGTAGCATAATTGTGGGCACTGGTTTGAAAATGCGGACAGTATCAGCAGGGGATATCGAGAACCTGATCGGCTTCTGGCGCTCCATTGACGGTGTGGGTCTGGGAAAAGGCGATGACCGGGAATCCCTGGAGCGGTTTATCCGCCGGAACCCAACCACCTGCTTCCTGCTCACTGAAGAGGAGAGGGTGGTTGGAAGCGTCCTGGGCGGCTTTGACGGCCGCCGCGGGTACATCTACCACCTGGCCGTATGCCCGGAGAAGCGCCGACAGGGGTGGGGCCGGGTGTTGATGGATGCAGTATGCCGAGAGCTGGAGAAGCTCGGTGCCCACAAGATTCACCTGTTTGTACTAAATAACAATCATCACGCGCTGGAGTTTTACCGGTACCTGGGCTGGGAGCACCGCACTGATATCCGGGTGATGTCCAGTGATAGAAGTATCGAAAAACACCGTACCGATTAATACTCCCGCCTGCCGGTCAGTTGACTCTAAGGAAGGCAGATGGTAGAAGGAGAGATGATAGTGGCAAAACAACGGATACTTATTATGGGAGCTGCCGGCCGAGACTTTCACAACTTCAACACCTACTTTCGAGGAAACCCCGAATACGAAGTAGTGGCTTTTACCGCCACCCAGATCCCGGATATTGAAGGGAGACGCTATCCGGCTGAACTCGCCGGTGAGGGCTATCCGGAAGGCATCCCTATATATTCTGAGGAGGAACTGCCTGAACTTATTAAGAGGCTTGGAGTAGACCAGGTGGTCTTCGCCTACAGCGACGTATCTCACCTCTACGTTATGCATAAAGCCTCGCTGGTTAATGCGCTGGGGGCTGATTTCCGGCTGATGGGGCCCAACAAGACCATGCTCAGATCGACCAGGAAGGTGGTTGCGGTAACTGCAGTCCGAACCGGCAGCGGGAAGAGCCAGACCACCCGTTACGTCGGCAGGATACTGACCGAGGCCGGGAAAAAAGTGGCGGTTATCCGTCATCCCATGCCCTATGGGAGGCTGGAAGAGCAGGTGGTCCAGAGGTTTGCCACCTATGAGGACCTGGACCTCCATAAGTGTACCATTGAGGAACGGGAAGAGTATGAGCCTCATATCGACATGGGCATGGTAGTCTACGCGGGGGTTGACTACGAAACCATCTTGCGCCGGGCGGAGCAGGAAGCGGACATAATCCTGTGGGATGGGGGCAACAACGACCTGCCTTTCTATTACACCGACCTGCATATTGTCGTAGTGGATCCGCACCGGGCCGGCCATGAGACCACTTACCATCCCGGGGAGACCAACCTGCGACGGGCCGATATAGCAGTCATAAACAAGGTTGACTCAGCGGATGCCAGAGCGGTGGAGGCCGTAAAAGCTGCGGTGGCCGCCAACAACCCCGGAGCGGAGATCATCATGGCCAACTCGCCGATAACGGTTGATGAACCGGACCTTATAAAGGGCAAGCGGGTCCTGGTAGTCGAAGACGGCCCCACCCTGACCCACGGGGATATGGCCTACGGCGCGGGGATGATTGCCGCTGAAAAGCTGGGGGCCGCCCAGTTGATTGACCCCCGCCCCTTTGCCGTGGGTTCCATCAAAAAGACCTTCGAGAAATATAACCACCTGGAAAAGCTGCTGCCGGCCATGGGTTACGGCCAAAACCAGATTGCCGAGCTGGCGGAGACCATCAACCGCTCACCGGCGGAGACTGTGATTATCGGAACTCCTATCGATCTGCGCCGGGTAATGAAGCTGGATAAACCGGCGGTAAGGGTAAGATACGAGCTGGAAGAGATCGGGACCCCACGCCTGGCAGAACTGCTCCAGCGGGTGATGTAGCCCGGTCTCAATAACAGGGGTTTGGCAACTGAATTGACAGTATTAAGCCGGTCCCCATGGCCTCCCGTGCCGCCCGGCGGCACGGGATGTTTTTGGTGCGACCGGGGGATGCTGACTAGTCGTGGTAGGCAGGGGTTAGGGCCCCGCCTACCACGAAATGGATCAATCGGGAACCACCATAACCTTGATGCAGTTATCCAGACGCTCGCCGAAGATGCGGTAGCCCTCCAGGATATTGCTCAGGGTCACCTCGTGAGTAATCAGCGGGGTAACGTCTATCTTGCCAAATTCAATCAGTTTAAGGAGGCGGCTCATCTCATGCAGTGAGGTGTAGCCCGACACCATGGTCAGGTTCTTGTAGAACAGCTTTAATAGGGCAACGTTGACATGGAAGGGGCTCATTCCGATCATGGAGATAAACCCGCCCTTGGCCGTGCACGCCAGGCAGTCATCAATGGTTTGCGGGGTAGCTGCTGCATCAATGGAAAGCTGTACCCCTACCCCTCCGGTCAGGCCGCGGATCTCCCGGGCCGCTCTGGCTTCCCCGGCATTGATCACATGCGTGGCACCCATCTTGAGGGCCGTCTCCAGACGGTAATCCTCCAGGTCAACTGCAATAAGGCGGGCGGGGCTGAACAGCTTGGCCGAAGCCACCGCACATAGACCGACCGGACCGCAGCCGAAAACGGCGATATCATCGCCGGGCTGTGGGGGACGGTAGGTAACACCGATGTAACCGGTAGACAGCACATCACCGACCAGAAGAGCCTGCTTGAAGGAGACGCTGTCTGGAATCTTGACTACGCTGTTGTCTGCGTAGGGAATCCTGGTGTATTCAGCCTGGACACCGGGGAGGTCTCCTTTGTTTTTACCGGCACCGAACATCAGGTCTTTTTCACAGGCATAATGCCTGCCGGCCCGGCACTCGGGACAGGTACCGCAGGCTACCCCACCGGGAATGACCACCCGGTCACCGGGCTTGAAATTCTTGACGAAAGGACCCACCTCTTCAACGATGCCGACGCCCTCATGGCCAATAATAAAATTGGGCGTCATGGGAACCTCGCCGCTGACAAAATGAAGGTCACTACCACATATCGAGGCGGCGGTAACCTTAACGATCATGTCGTGGCCTTCTTTCAGGGTCGGCTTTTCAGTCTCTTCCAGGGATAACTTGAGACCGTCACGGAGAAATAGTGCTTTTATTTTTGACACCCCCAGGATTAATAATAACGACGCCAACTAGCTGCCTTAATTATAGCAATTTGTCGCATTTTGCGATATTAGGCTGGAGATAATTATAAGGTTAAAGTCATTCCCGGGAGCAATAATAGTAGAAAAGAGATTGAAGGGGTGCGATTATGACAAGTTTAAAACCAGGGGAGATTGCTCCACATGATGGGTTTTACATCATCCGCGGGTACAGCGTATTTCTGCGCCAGGGACAGGTAATGCCTGCTATAAGTCCGGAAATTCCAGAGATCGAGACCGAAGTAACCTCGTACCTGACGGAAAACAGCGAGGAACAGTGAGACTACCAATCCACACAAAGAGTGAGATTGTGAAGGCAGGCCGGATCCGGCCTGCCTCGGAGCGTTAGAAGCGCTGCTTGGGTTTGAAGGTATTGCAGTCGGTTTCTTCAGTGCTTGAAGAGTTGGGCGGTTTGACTTCGATTTGTTCAGCCATACACTTATCCCCGCTCTGGTAGTAGTAGCAGGTGTCAACTACGCACTTAACCCGGCTGATCGGTTCTGTCACGCGGCTGATTTTTTCCACAGCTTCACCTCCTTTGCCAAAGGGCTTGAAAAGCCCGCATTACAATATTGCATAAATCCGACGCGGGATATTCAGGAATATTCCAGTACTTGTGGCGGGAGCGCGACTTTTTGAGCCGACCGGCGGACGGATAATCCGTAATACAGTCCAGCGACTGCAGGGTGGAATTGATTTTCCGAAAAGCAGGACCGCGGCGAAGGCCCGGTCGAAGGTGCCTGACAAGAGAAAACAGCCTTGCGGCACCGAATCTCCAGGGTTGCTGTTATGTTATAATCTTTTTTAGCCGGATTTTTTCTAACCTGAGACGCTTAAACTGCAAAAACAGGAGCTGACCGGTTGGCTTAATCGGCGGGAACTGTTCAAACGGTGACCTGAACTCAAACCGGTTGGATATGCGGGTGATTAACGGCCGGCTTTGGGAATGGAGGAATTGCCTTGCGTATTATTCTAATCAGACATGGATCGACAATTTGGAATGAGGAAGGAAAGTACCAGGGTACCATAGATGTACCCCTGAGTGATAGAGGACGACAGGAAGCTGAAATGGTCGCAGAGAGATTGCGGGAAGAAAAGATCAAGGCTATTTATTCCAGTAATCTGGGGCGCGCCCGCGAGACGGCTGAAATAATCGCTCGTCCCCACGGGCTTCCGGTTCAGGTTATTGATGAACTCGGGGAGATAAACTTTGGGGATTGGGAAGGTCTGACCGCCCAGGAGATAAAGGATAAATTCGGAGAACAAGCATACCGCACCTGGCTGGAGGATCCGGTAAACGCCGATATATCAGGAGGAGACAGGATAACGGATTTTGCCGAGCGGGTAATTCGAGGGTTTGACCGGATTATCCATGCCCACCGGGATGATACGGTGGTAGTAGCTACTCATGGCGGGGCTCTGATGGTTTTGGGCTGCCACCTCCACGGTGATGATTTAAGCTGTTTCAGGAAGTACTATCATCATAACGCCGCCATCAGTGTGGTGGAACTCGAGGGCGATGTCTTCCAGATTAAACAACTGAACTCCCGTGAACACCTGCGGGAGGTCGGCGAGTAACTGTTGGAGAAGAGAGAAAAGACGTATGTAATTCCGGGGAGGACGTCTTAACCCCAAAACCTCGGAACCGGTGGATGAATTAAACGCTCTCATTCACTTTGATTCCCGCCTGTACTAACAGGATTTAGCAAACCGTCATGGTATTCCAGTTAACAACCAGGTAACCCGGGCATAAGATGTACTACCTTAAGTCCGGGAGGGTTGAATATGTCACATGATTACATACTTACCATGGCGATTCCCGTTATAAATGGCCTGGCGGAGGTGGCGAAAAGGGCCGGTCTTTCCAACCGGTACGTTCCTCTGCTGGCGGTTGGACTAGGCTTGATAGCCGGAATCGGACTCCGTAATCCGGAGGAATCAATGGCTGTTGCCGTCCTGCAAGGGCTGGTCATCGGACTATCTGCGGTTGGTCTCTACAGTGGTACCCGGAACGTCCTGGGGAAGAGCTCAAACGGGAAAGGGAGCGGCAGGGATAATTCCTTATGGGGCCGCAAATAATATGAGCACAAGCGGGGATCTTCCCATTTGAAATTTGGCCGGTAAGTTGATAATATGTATAGCGTAGAAGGATAGGCCGATGTGGCTCAGTGGCAGAGCAGCTGATTCGTAATCAGCAGGTCGCCGGTTCAAATCCGGCCATCGGCTCCATCTGAAACCAAGGCCCCTCATAGCGCGAGGGGTTTTTGTGTGAGCAAAAGAGAAAACCCGCTACCAGGCTTAACGGCTTGAAAGCAGGTTTTGTCTGCATTATGACATAAAAACATCGCGATGCAGCATCGTAATTATGGCGTAAATATGTTTGGGTTCGAAAAGGTATCATTCCACAGGTGCGGAGGTTAGTATAACTGAATACCATTAAAACAGTGATTCGTGTACTCCCCTAGAACGGATTACTGTCTTCAGCGTTGGTTTGAAGTTCCACATTGGTAAAATCTTTAACAATATCTTCTACTACCTCTACCTGTAATATTTCATTGTTTTTCATGAATCTAAACAATCCATTATTAAAGTCGGTACAGACTTCTTTAAAGAAAATGCCTTCATAAACGGCGTCCTTTGTACATTTGAAGCATAGGCGGTAGTGTTCGTCATCCTTCACCAGGTAAGCCCGCACACCTTTTTCATAATTGCGGTCAGGATCTTTAAGATAACGAGCAACCGAGATGATATGAAGGTCTACGAAAGGTATTTCTCGTATTAACGAATTAACGATGGACTCTTTGGCAATCTGTTCCCAGCGGGTTTGGGGTGATTGGCCCATAATTATTTGGGTTATTCCTTTTTCACGGGCAACTTCAGCGATTACTTTGTAGGTGGGACGTTCTTCGTTATCCTTTAGGATAAAAGCGTCGGCATTATTATCTTCGGCTAATCGTTTCCACTTGTTAATGTAATAGGATTTTTCGGCATCCAGTTCTTCAAAAGGTTTTCGATCCACAGTCAAAATATAGAGGGGGCAGTTAAAAACATGGGCAATTTTACAGCCGCGCTGTATCAGCTTTTCACCGTTGGGCCCGTAATAGACGCATACAAGAATACTTTCGTCCGTGCGTTTTTTCTTTTTCAGCATTCTGCCTTTCACCTCGGAAACGTGATGTAAATCGTTGGATACCAGGAACCATTGTATGAATATTAACGGATGCCCTGACATTGAGTCAATCCTTAAAAAATGTTTAAATAATGGTAAGTCCATACTGTCGCGAGCGACAAGTCAAGCTGGGACAAGTTCTTGGACTTTGGGCAAGCGGAAATAATAACATGGAAGCGCTCAATAGGCGGACAGCATCCGATAGCAGCCGGCAAAGCCGCATATTATAGATGGCTGTTCATTTTGCGGTAGACTTAACCTTGAACGACCAACTCAAGAGAAGAGGAAGCATCTACTGAGAGTTCATGGCATTGGTTCCCGGAGAGGTGGGGTTGATAGGGGGGTACCCACTGGAATACCCCCATCTTTCGGTCAAATCCTGTAGGGCGCTCGGATTGCTCTCCAGCATTGCTCTATCCACCGCCAGGCAAAGGCCAACATTATTATCCCCATTATTCGAAATTACATTATTACACAAAATTTGTTACACTCTAGCCAGAACGCTCACAAATAATGATTGAAAGGAGGAGGATAGATGTCTTGTTTCTACCTCGCACTTGGTTTTCCGTTTATATACGCGCTATTGGTTCCATTCCTACATAAGAAATTCAACCCGAAAATCCATACGGGTTGGCTCGTTCTTTTTGTCCCTCTGGTAATCTTCTTTTACCTGTTGTCACTTAATCCTTCTATCGCCAGTGGTAAGACAATCTATTTGGTCCTCCCCTGGATATCCTCTTATGATATTAATTTGACTGCGAATATAGATGGGCTATCCCTTCTTTTTAGTCTAATCGTTGCGGGAATGGGCTTTCTTGTTATCCTGTATTCGATTTATTACATGTCCAAGGAAAGGGAAGCTCTGGACAACTTCTACGTCTATCTGCTTCTCTTCCTTGGGTCGATGCTGGGCCTTGTTTTTTCTGATAACGTCTTTGTCTTGTATGTATTCTGGGAAATGACCAGCATATCATCCTTTTTACTGATTGCCTTTTGGTTTCAGCGGGAGAAATCAAGATCCGGTGCACTAAAATCAATGCTGATTACCATCTTTGGCGGGTTTTCGATGTTGGCCGGTTTCATTCTGCTCTCTATGGTTACGGATACCTACAGCATTCGCGAGATGATAAGCAGATTCGAGATAATCCAGTCTCATTATTTGTTTGTTCCCGCCATGGTCTTGATTCTGACCGGGGCTTTTTCCAAATCCGTCCAATTTCCCTTTAGTATCTGGTTGCCAGATGCTATGGAGGCGCCTACTCCGGTGAGTGCCTATTTGCATTCGGCTACGATGGTGAAAGCGGGTATTTATTTGGTTGCTCGCCTCACGACTATTTTTGGCGGGGCTCCGGAATGGTTTTGGTTTGTATCAGGTATTGGCATCATCACCCTATTATACGGTTCCTTTAACGCCATCAGACAAACGGATCTAAAAGCGTTATTGGCGTATTCTACCATCAGCCAATTGGGATTGGTTATGAGCTTGTTGGGTTTGGGGTCTGCGGCTCTGTATTTTGAAGTTGTCAGTGAAGGCGCGATTTACGCTATAGCCATTTTTGCAGCAATTTTCCACCTGATGAATCACTCCACTTTTAAAGGTTGTTTGTTTATGGTGGTGGGCATTATTGACCATGAACTGGGAACCCGGGATATCAAAAAGCTGGGGGGCTTACTGCACCTGATGCCCATCTCTTTCCTCCTTGCTATGGTCGGAAGTTTGGCCATGGCCGGTCTACCTCCTTTTAATGGTTTTTTAAGCAAGGAGTTGTTTTTTTCCGCGGTGTTAAATGCCTCGAAAATGAATATCTTTCAGATGGAAACCTGGGGCAATATCCTGCTGTTTCTGGCATGGGCGGCCAGTGTCTTGACCTTCGTATATTGCATGATTATTGCTTTCAGAACATTTGCCGGAGTCCCGAGAGACCAGAAATTAATGAAGAGAGCACGCGAAGCATCTCTGGGCATGTTGATATCTCCCCTGATACTGGCGGGCCTGGTGATCATCATATTTTTCTACCCCAATGTCTTTCTAAGATATTTATTCCAGCCGGCTTGGGAGGCGGTCTTACCGACCTTTGCCGAAACCGGGCTTTTGCAGATTGAAATCAGCGCCTGGCATGGTTTGAATACCGAATTATTAATGACAATCGGGGTTGTGGCCATAGGGGTACTGCTATACAAAACTCTGCGGAAATGGTACGTAATCTATCGTTATTATCCGAAAGCACTGACCTTAAACAATATATACGAAGTCATTCTTGAAAAAATGGAGAATTATTCTCGTCTCATCACTGAGCGCTACATGACCGGGTCGGCTCGGGATTATCTGGTTTATATCTTCGGGTTTATGATCTTGACCGTCGGAGGCGCTCTTCTGATGTTTGGCAGCCCATTCTTTAATTCCTCCCAGGATTCGGCGGTTAGTTTTTATGAATTGCTGCTGCTGGTGGGAATGTTTAGTGCTGCTCTAACCGTTTTGTTGGCTAAAACCAGATTGACTTCCGTTGTAGCGGTGGGGGCATTAGGATTTCTGGTTGCTTTCTTTTTCGTCCTTTTTCGAGCTCCCGATTTAGCCCTCACTCAGCTGGTGGTGGAGACCATCACCATAACGTTGTTTTTGTTGTGTTTCTATCATTTGCCCAGGCTTAAAAAGGATGACAGTCCCATTCGTTATAAAGTCGTAAATGGTGTTATCTCGATCGGGGTTGGCCTGGTTGTTACCGTCCTGGCCCTGTCAGCCAATGGAAACAAAATGTTTAAGTCTATTTCAAGCTTTTATGAAAACGCTTATGAGCTGGCCGGGGCCAATAATATTGTAAACGCCATCCTGGTGGATTTCCGGGGTTTTGATACCATGCTGGAAATCCTGGTATTGTCCGCCGCCGGCTTGGGGGTATATGTGCTGATTAAACTTCGTTTGGCAGGGAGGACGGAAGATGAAGGGACCAAATGATGTTATTCTGCGAACTGCTGCCAAAGCAGTAGTCCTCATCATACTTGCCTTTTCGATTCATCTTTTTATTTCGGGACACCACAACCCCGGGGGAGGATTCATTGGGGGACTGGCTTTTGTAGCTGCTATCGTTCTCCTTTTTCTGGTGGATGATATAGAAAAGGTTCGGAATAACATTGCTGTAGATTTCAAAGTGGTGACGGCAATAGGGATACTGATCGCAGTATCTACCGGGATAGTAGGAATGGTTGATGAAAAGCCCTTTTTAGATCAGGTATTCGGGGTGGCAAATCTTCCGATTTTTGGGGAGACAGGCCTTGCCACCGCAGTTTTGTTCGATGTCGGCGTGGCTCTGACTGTCATCGGAGCATCTCTGACTATTATTATTAGTATTGGTGATGATCGTTAAATGGAAACATGCATGTCAATTGTGGTTGGAGTTTTATTTGCCATCGGTACTTACTTGGTCCTGTCGAAAACCCTGCTCCGGGTTATTCTGGGGACATCGATAATAGGTCATGGGGTTAATCTGCTGATACTGACCATGGGCGGGTTAAAAAAGGGCGGTCCTCCCATTCTCGGTTTACAAGGGCTCACATTTACCGATCCTTTGCCCCAGGCTCTTATATTAACAGCGATTGTTATTAATTTTGCGACTACAGCACTTTTCCTGGTATTAAGCTATCGTGCTTACAGGGTGTTAGGGACCGATGACTTAGAGCAGTTAAGAGGTTACGAGGATGAATAATTTAATTATACTGCCCATTATCATTCCTGTAGTCACTGGGATGGTAATGGTTATTTTGAGAGATAATATTTGGCTTCATCGGTTTTTAAGCCTTTTGGCCACCGTCCTTATTGGGATAGTATCCGTTCTGTTGCTGGAGCAGATCAGAACCATAGGGATTCAGATCCTCTATTTAGGCGGGTGGAAGGCTCCTTTCGGCATTACCTTGGTGGCGGATATGTTGGCGGTCTTGCTGGTTTTGGTCACCGCCATCGTAACCTTTTGCTGCTTATTCTATGCTTTTTCATCCATTGGTCCTGAGAGAGAGAGACATTACTTTTATTCCTTTTGTCTATTTCTCATCGCCGGGGTAAATGGTGCCTTTTTGACCGGAGATATCTTTAACTTGTTTGTTTGTTTCGAAGTTATGCTGGTGGCCTCTTATGTGTTAATTTCCCTGGGAGGAAGCAGGATTCAGTTACGGGAGTCTACAAAATATATCTTAATTAATATGATTTCCTCTTTCCTCTTTCTGACCGCCATTGCTTTCCTGTATTCCATGACCGGCACTTTGAATATGGCTGATTTGTCGGTCCGGGTAGCAGAGGCGGGACAAGGCGAATTGTTGACAGCTGTGTCGCTGTTGTTTCTAATTGTATTCTGCTTAAAAGCGGGGTTGTTTCTTTTCTTTTGGCTTCCAGGTTCTTATAGTGCGCCCCCTACCGCTATAGCCGCTATCTTTGCGGCTTTGCTGACCAAGGTTGGCATCTATGCCATTATCCGCTTGTTTTCTCTGGTCTTCTACCACGAACCAAGTATTACTCACCTCTTTATAGGGATTTTGGCTGCTGCTTCCATGGTATTGGGAGCCATGGGAGCGGTGGCTTATTGGGATATCAAAAGAATTATTACCTATACAGTGGTGGTAGGGGTTGGATTTGTTTTGGCGGGCTACGCCTCTTTTTCCCTAGTGGGGATCAGAGGTTCGGTCTATTATCTGATCCATGACATGATCGTCAAAGCCCTTCTCTTCCTAGCGGGAGGAACAATTATTCATCTGACCGGCACCGGGAAACTAAGGGAGATGAGCGGCCTGATTCGTCTGCATCCTAAATTGGGTTGGATGTTTTTCATTGCCGCCTTATCTCTGTCAGGTATACCGCCCTTAAGTGGTTTCATCGGTAAAATATTTGTCATCGAGGGAACTTTTCAGTCCAGTTACTTTTGGCTGGGTGGAATAGGCCTCTTTACGAGCCTGATGGTGTTGTATGCAGCTATGAAGATATTTATGAACGTTTTCTGGGGATATACTAATTTGACTGAAGACATGCAAAAAGGAACAACAAGGGGCTTGCTACTGCCAATTACCATTCTTACCCTGTTGACCATTGGTCTTGGTTTAGGTGCCGAGGGGATTCACGAGTATGTGGATTTGGCAGTGGAAGGTTTGATGAACCCGAATATATATATCGAAGCGGTTTTGGTCCCAAAAGGTCAGTGATTTTTGGCGAATAGAGGTGATCCCAATAGCCCTGCAGGTTTTGATCAATTTGTTTATCGGGTTTTTATGGATGTTTTTGCAAGATGATTGGAGTGCCCTGAGTTTTCTTAGCGGGTACCTGGTCGGGTTGGTGGTCTTATTTGTAATGCGCAAATTCTTCTCGTCTCAGTATTATCTGTTTACGGTGCAGGCGGTGATAAATCTCTTTTTGCTCTTTATCTATCAGCTGTTTGCTTCCAGTATTGTGGTTATACAGAGGATCATTAAACCGAAACTTGACATTAAACCTGGAATTGTTGCTTTCGAAACCGACCTGGAAAGGGATATAGAGGTAACTCTGCTGGCTGCTCTCATTACCTTGACCCCCGGTTCAGTTGTGGTAGAGATTTCTCCAGATAATAAGGTGCTCTACATTCATGCCATGGACATTCCTGAACTGAGTGATGGGGTTTTTCTGTCAAAGCTTAAATTCGAAGAAGCTATTAGGAAGGTGACAGGATCGTGATCCAGTTAATATTATATCTTTCGCTTTGCTTATTGGTTTTTTCTCTCCTGGTTACGATTTATCGGTTGGTTAAGGGGCCCACCGCTCCCGAACGCGTTCAGGCCTTGGATGTATTAGGCATTTACCTGATAGCAGGTGTAGCGATTTTTTCGGTATTAATTAGAAGTACCGCCTTTTTTGAAGTAATTCTACTCATTGGGATTCTCTCCTTTGTCGGCACCATAGCACTGGCCAGATTTATCGAGAGGGGTGTTGTCATTGAGCGGAAGCAATCTGATTGAATTGATCAGCGCCCTCATAATATTAACCGGAACCATCTTTAGTTTTCTGAGTTCTATCGGTTATATTCGCCTGCCCGATATTTACAATCGAGCCCATGCCCTTGCCAAGAGTTCTACCCTGGGGGTACTGTTTGTTCTTCTGGGGACTTTTCTGTTCTTCTTATTTGCGGAAGGTTATTTTAGCATTAAACTGTTCTTGGGGATATTTTTTGTTTTCCTGACCTCGCCGGTGTCGACCCATGTTATTTGCCGCTCTGCTTATCACTCCGGGGTAGAGATGGCTGAAGGAAGCGTTCAGGACGAATTAAAACAATTCATAAAAGGGTAATGCCACCGCGGGAACAGCTCAACAACAATTGGCTATCGTTGACTAACCGGGGGTAAATTGAGGCATCCATTTCCTATGGATCGTAATCCCAGATCACCGGTTCGGATCCGGCCATCGGCCCCAGAGCGGAGGCTTCTGGCTGCAGGCAGAAACCCCGAAACCGGTGAGCAATTGCGTTCCGGTACTTCTAGAGTATGCTTCTTTTCCCTACTATCTTGCTCAGCATATCCAGCAGAACCGAGCTCTGGACTTCCACGTATCCCCCGTCATGCTGGGCATTTTCATGGGGGACCATTTCCAGTAAGAGAACACCCGGACTCTTTTCGCTTATTTCCAGAGTGTAGTCATTGCCCGGGATAACCAGTTTCAGATAAGGGTCAACCATCTTGCGCCTCCGGTTGATATTTAATAAGGACTTCGCCTAATGGAAAAAAATACCTCCCAACAACAGAAAGTTATTTTTTTGCGGAAGTCCCTGATTCGGTTGGCGTATAGGTATCGTTGGAGGAATCGGAGGCTTTTGATGGCAAAACTTTGGTCTGAGTATTGAAGCAGTCTCTTGATTTCTGAGATAATGAAAGGCAAGTTCATGTATTGCTTGGATATTCGGTGCAACTATCCTTTGGTACCGTCAGGCCGCACCAGTTTGTATTTTGCTTATTACAATAGCAATATAGAAAAGGTGATTTTAGTTGCTGCCAATTCTGGGTGTTTCGGGCGTGGCCAACATCAGGAATATTTGTTCAGTCGAGGCATTATTCCCATGGATTAACCAAGTCGTTATTGCGCTCGGTATCTTCCTGGCTATATATCTCTTCAGGAAGTTCTTTGTCAGAAAGATAATCAATCTGCTGTACAGGTTAACCAGCAAAACCAGGATAGAGCTGGACGACTTTTTGGTGGCTGCTCTTGATAAACCCCTGCAATTCTTCTTTATTGCTCTGGGAATTTACCTGGCGTTAACTTACCTGCCGCTCAGTACCGAAACCAATGTCCTTGTTTCCCGGCTGTTTCGTTCGATTCTGGTGATTTTAGCCGCTTCCTGTCTCTGGAATGTAGTGGGGCTTTACGGCCAGTATTCAGAGGAACACACCGGTCTGCCGGGCGTCAAAATTGACCGGATATTACTGCCGTTTATAACCAGGGTGCTGAAATTTGTAATTGCCGCGCTGGCTTTAATTGTTCTCCTGCAGGAGTGGGATTATGACGTCAACGGCTTTATCGCCGGACTGGGGTTGGGCGGCTTGGCCTTTGCTCTGGCGGCGCAGCAGACCCTGTCCAATGTTTTTGGAGGAATTGTAATCATCACTGACAAGCCCTTTTCTATCGGAGACTGGATATTAACACCCAGTGTTGAGGGGATCGTCGAGGACATCAACTTCCGCAGCACCAAAATTCGCACCTTCGAGCAGGCAGTGGTAACTGTACCCAATTCTACTCTGGCAAATGAACCTGTTACCAACTGGAGCCGTATGGACAAACGGAGGATTACCTTTAACCTCAGGCTTACCTTTGATACCCCCCGGGACAAGATCGAGAAATGCGTCACGGATATCCGGGAAATGCTGCAGAATCATCCCGCTATCCACCCGGAAACCATTTTTGTCTTTTTTGATTCCTACGGGGATAGCAGCTTAAACATCTTCCTCTACTTTTTTACCAGGACCACTGTGTGGGAGGAATACCTGAGGGTGAAGGAGGACGTGAACCTGAGAATTATGGCTATAATGGAAAAGGAAGGGGTTTCGGTAGCCTTCCCCAGTACCAGCATATATTTTGAAAACGAATTGCATACCAGTGCAGGTGCAGATTTCAATACCGGTAATACGCGGTCATCGGCAGATTGAACCCAAGGTAGAGGGCGTAGCCTGGGCGTACTTCCCGGACGTAATGCTGCCAACGATAAATCCCGTACCACGGCTGCCATTGATATCCTAACGCCAGGTTTATCATAAACCCGAACGGGGTAGGCTGCCGTGGTACGGGATACCTGTTTTATAACGAAAGTTGCTCAACCATCAACGATTACTGTAAGACTGGTGTCGGGCGTTCCGGGATACGGTAATCTCCCCGCCTTGCAACCCGGCATACCGCTCATCCCGATGACCCGGGGTGTAGTATTACCCGCAGGTCATGCCGCCGTCGATGATAAAAGTCTGTCCGGTGATAAAATCGGATGCCGGGGATGCCAGCAGCAGAACCAGGCCCTTCATGTCATACTCGCCGCCAAAACGGCGCAGCGGTATCCGGGGCAGAACCCGGTCTTTTGTCATCTCCAGCAGGCCGCTGCTCATGTGGGTGGGGAAATAACCGGGGGCTATGGCATTAACATAGATGCCATAACGGGCCCATTTTATTGCCAGGTCTTTGGTAAGTATGACTACCGCTCCCTTGCTGGCCTGATAGGCCACGGTATCCTGCATCTCCGGTTCGGCTCCCACAAAGGCCGCAATTGACGCAACATTGATGATCTTACCCCCGCCATGTTCCTTCATAACACGCGCAGCTCTGGCGGAAAGATCGAACAGCCCGGTTACGTTAACATTGAAAACCCTTTCCCACTTGTCCATAGGGTAGTCAAGGGAGTCGGCAGCCCAGGTAATACCGGCATTATTCACCAGTATATCGACCTTGCCGAATTCCTTGACCGTGAGATCAATCAGGTTTTGCCGGTCTTCGGCCTTGGCGACATCACAGGCGGCCGGTAGAGCCCGGACGCCCAGTTTTTCCAGTTCCTCACACAATGCCGCGCAGCGCTCCACCTTGCGGGCAGCCACTACCACGTTGGCCCCGGCCTCGGCCAAAGCACTGCACATCTGAGCCCCGAGACCGATTGAACCGCCGGTGACTACCGCAGTTTTCCCCTTGAGGCTTAAAAGATCAAATACGTTCATGGTATGACAGCTCCTTATGTTTTATGTCATCCGATTGTTATTGCCCGGTGGGCGGTTATCCGGGAACCTGTTACCGCATCAGCCCTTTTCGGCGATAATGTCACAGAAGGTCATCTTGGATTTCCCATCGAGATAGGGGACTATCTTGCTCATCATGATATCCTTGAAGTGAGGGGTTGAGGCATGCAGTTCCATAGCAGCCTTGTCCTTGTATACCTCATAAAAAATAAACTCGGTAGGATCCTTTTTTGATTGCAACAGGGTGTAGGTCAGGGTACCTTCTTCATCTGCTGTTTTCGCTACGAACGATTTGAGAATCTCAGCCAGTTCAGCTTCTTTTCCGGGTTTCGCTTTCAGAGTAGCAATGTTTGCGATCATGTTTTCTAACGCCTCCATTATTGTAGTCTGAACTCCCAGCCTGATCGGTGGAGTCCATGATAATAGCATATAATTTTATTGTTCTCTTGAGAAGCCCCAATCATTAGTCCGCCCTGCCATTTCCGATTTGTCTTTGCAGAGCTTGACCGTTTCTTCCGTAAACCCCCGGGTTTAATTTGCCAATCAGCATCAAACCCGGTGTTTGAGAGGGGAAAACCGGGCCGCGGCCAAGTTGTTATCCGAGTTGTCTGATTCTGTGGACCATTTATCTATTAGGAGGCTTTAGATGAAGCTGTCACAGAAGAATCTTCTTCTCCTGCGACAGGGGCAGAATCTGAACAGGAATGGGTTGAAAAGGCCGAAGGAAGAGTCAAAAGGGCACCCCAGACCGGCAAAGTCAGCGATTCCTAAAACCCTGCCGCAGAATGGACAAATGAACCTTCTACCGCCGATGAACGACAAATTACCCCCCCCTCTCGTATTGCAACATACTGCGGTCTTCCCCCACTACAGAATATGGAATAATAAACATAATGTTCCAGAAGAGGGGGGCGGATCTTTTCCGGCATAGAGTGCGCGGAAAGGATTCCCTGATAAGAAGTCGGTTCACAAACCTGAAGCAAAAAGTAATATAGTTGGTGGCGGATAGACAGATGGTTTCCTGTGGGGGTGAAGAATGCTGCGGAAACAGGGCCGTACACAATTGTGTAAATACCCCCATGGGTGTTAAGTTCCCGGCGAGCGCAGAATTTGACTCTTTATACACCCACCGGTAAAATGTGACTTATATAGTATAGGCGCTATGATACCCCGTGAAGGTATAGGGGGATGTGATGATGGGGAATGCCGGCGAGAAGGATTGCAGACAAGACATAAAAGCGCGCTTAAGGAGAATCGAAGGACAGGTGCGGGGGATATACCGGATGGTGGATGAAGAGCGCGAGTGCATGGACATTATGGTGCAGCTTACTGCCGTAAAAGCAGCGGTTTCCCGGGTGGGGGTTTTGGTCCTGAGCAATTACCTGGCGAACTGCCTGGGTGACGACCTGGTTAGGGACGAGAGCGTGCAGGAAAACCTGGAAAAGTTCTCGGAGCTTTTGAGGAAATGGTCATAACCGTTGAGCAGTATACAACGGGTCTGTGTCCGATGATCATGGAAGAACGCGAGAGGCCGTCCCCACTGCAGGGACCACTCTCGTACTCTGTTCAGATGTCCATCCGTTACCGGTGACCCGGTGCTTACGCAATGTGGAGCGGGTCTTGTCCGGGGAAGGTTTTCCGGCTGCCCGGGTATGCCGAAGCAACCGGGGTTTGGTTCCATGAATAACGCCATGGGGAGGGCGCGGCCAGCCGAGATCTCGTGCTGGGAGGGAATTACGAACTATCTGTCGGTTTTGAAATATTTACGGGAGGCAGATCGGGCAGGATGATGTTGAACTGAGTTTCGACAGCTTTGGCCAGCTGTAAATCGTGGATGCCTTTAGACGGCTTGGACTTTCTCCTGCTCGCGATAGGGATAATTACGGTGTAGGTATCGGAACGAGTGCGGTGTCCGGTGTTGTTATGGGATGATCTTATGCGTATCATTACAATCTCCTTTCATTATATATCCATCCACCCCTTGACCCTGGTAGCCCTGTAGGGCAGGTCCTGCCTCAAGTATTGTCCGGTTAATCTTAAATTATTCCTGGGCTCGTATTTTGACATGAGCCTGATAATGAACCATCAGCTTGTGCAGCATTGCTTGATGGGCAGAAATGCAGCCGGGACGACAGCAATCATAACAGTGCAGGCCTGATCTTGACCGGGCCTGCACTGTATCAGGGTCAGTTTGACGGGTTGGCGCATCCATTTACCGGGTAATCACGGCGAGAAGAGTTCAAGGAACTGGTCCAGGTCCTGCCTGACCCGGTGTTTCTTGGCCGTCTTCTTAAAGTTTTCCCACTCATCTTGCAATGGGACGGGTAAACCCAAAATGCGGCTGCTGAACGACCAGAAGCCGAAGCAGCCGGCGGCGCACGCGGCAAAATGTTCAACTAAATCAGGCAGGGGTTCGGTCTCATTGGTATAGGTAAGGAATGCATTGACATTATCCTTGAAGTTATCCTGCAGGAGTTTGTTGAGCCGGGACTGTTCCGCATTGGGTTCGATACCGGTTTCGGAACTCCAGACGGCGAACTCCTTGTTCATTCTCTCTATCTCCGCCAGGTAGAATTGCAACATGGCTTTTTCCAGGGGTTGTCGGCCTATAGCGGGAAAGGCTTGGATAATACTCTGGGCTGCCTCCAGACCTCTGGGCTGCCTCCAGATCGGCTTTAATATAACCGGTGTGGCGGGCGAGACTCTCCCTGGAGGCGGTCATGCGCGTTTTTTGGCCGGCCAAAAAACGCATTTCATTATCAAGGTACGCAATGAGATGACCGAAGTTAAAACCATAGGGTACCGGTTCCGGTGAGTTCCCCTCGTTCAGGGCCACGATCTCATCCCAGAGGCCGCCCATAACTTCACCAATCTGCTCACGCAAAACCAGATCGGCCTTGTAATCCATGGGAGTTGGGGTATTATTGATGATGGCAATCCGGTTGAACTCCAGAGGCAAATAGTTTACCGGAGAAACTGTTAGGCTGGAGCCGATTACGATCATCAATTTTGGTATATACTGATATCTGCCGGCCAATAGGGATGCCTCCTGGTAGTCAGCGGGCATCATATCGCCAAAAAGGACTACATCAGGTTTCAGGGTTCCACCGCAGTAACCGCAAACCGGTGGTATCTGTCCCCTTTCCACCTGACTTACCACCTCACTGATGGGAACCTGGTTGCGGCAACTCATGCAGGAGGCGGTCCGGAAATGTCCGTGTACCTCGTAATAATGAATTGCTCCTCCCCGGCGGTGCAGGTCGTCAACATTCTGGGTAACGATGGGGCCGATAAGCCTCGCCTGCTGCAGTTGTCCCAGCACGATATGCCCGGTGTTGGGTTGAGCGTTTAAGATGGTGTCAATGGTCTGCAGCCCATGAGTGAAAAATGCGCGGGGATTGCGCCTTAATCCCTCAACCGAGGAAAACTCCATGGGGTCCATCTTTTCCCACAGACCCGTACCGGGGCTGCGGAAATCAGGGATGCCGCTTTCGGTTGAGATACCCGCTCCGGTTAAAACCCAGGGGGCAGGAAACCGGAAAATCAATCCCAAAAGGTCGCTTATCCTTGAATCCAAAACAATGCACCTCTCTCGTGTTTGCCCGGGGCACGGCGAACATGGCCCCCGGTTCATTCTCCTGTCCCTCTTATTTGCCAAATCCAGAAGCTTTTCCTGCTGCTGCAGACAATTGAATCGCGACAATGCAGTCAAAAAACTATCGATTAATGAAAAGACATGATATCTGGTTGGAAGACGGCCTGGACCGGTCCTGGCACTGAGACGGGGATGCTGCAGTTTCTAAAGAGCCTCAATTCGAGGCTCTTTTTCTGCTGGAACGGGGGACCCTGTATTCCCGGACATAAATGCTGCCATCTTCAACATAAGCCATTTCCGGGTTTTCATTGGGTGGACTGTCACTGGGTGGACGTGAAATCTTATCTGCTATTCGTACCTGGCGGGGCATTAGCCTCAGGGCGAGGACAATGCTGGACAGGTCGCCAAAACAGCCGGCATGTACAACTCCTTCCAGACGTCCCAGCACAATAATGTCCTTGGAGGCAATAACCTCAGCGCTCTCATGGACATCCCCCAGTATGACGATAGAGCCGTCGTGGATTATTTTCTGCCCGCTGCGCAGAGTTCTCTTGACTATGATGTCACTGCCCTCCGCATCCCGCTCGCGGGTAGTCCTGGATGTTGGGGGTAAGGCCAGGGTCAATCCGTAATCGAGGCATAATCTCTGCAGAGACCCCAGTTCTTCAGAAGACAGGTTCTTCAGAGCCTCTCCGCGGAAAGTAACAGAAAATCCCCGGAACAACGCGGGGTTGGAATCAAAACGGTTCTTGAGTTCAGTGATATACTCATCAATGGTACCCGGGCGAAAAACAAATACCAAGCCGTTGTTTTGCCCTTTGATATCAACGACTGCCAATTCTATACTACCTGCCTTTTAAGGGGATATTAATGTCCAGTACCGACTGCCTGCCCCGTGAAGTCAGATTGACTTCGGGCTCTTCGGTATCAATGTGTTTGCGAATAACCTGAATAACTTCCTTCTTCATCTGTTCCATTATACCGCTAGAGGTTCCAATTCTGTCATGGGCCAGGACCGTTTGCAGTCGGTCATTCGCTTTGCTACGGCTGGTAGCGCTCCCCTTTTTACGAGCAAAATCTAACAAGATCAATCACATCCTCCCTCTAGCCGACTTGTTTACTAAAAAACTCGCGGATACGGTCCCAGAGTGAACCCGTATGATTCAGATCCAGGAATGGGACTTCCTCGTTATTGAAACGACGAGCAATATTATAGAAGGCACGTCCTGCCATAGAACGCTGGTTCAGTATTATGGGTTCTCCGGTGTTGGTTGATATTACCACCCCATCATCTTCGGGTACGATGCCGATTAAATCAATGCACAGATGATTCAAAAGGTCATCAATGCTCAGCATGTCACCGCCCCGGACCATCTCCGGTCTGATGCGGTTGATTACCAGCTTTATGTCCTTAAATTGTGATGATTCCAGCATGCCGATGATACGGTCTGCATCCCGAACTGCAGATACTTCCGGGTTGGTAACCACCACCGCCCAGTCGGCGGCAGCAATGGAATTGCGAAATCCCCGCTCAATTCCTGCGGGGCAGTCAATGAGAATAAAGTCGAAGTCCTTTTTCATTTCTGCGCACAGATTCTTAATCTGTTCCTCGTTTATATCATCTTTATTCCTGGTTTGGGCTGCCGGAAGCATGAAAAGATTAGGAAAACGACGGTCCTTGACCAACGCCTGTCTCAGGGTGCACTCGCCTTCTAATACCTGAACTATGTCGTAAATGACGCGGTTTTCAAGGCCCATTATCAAATCAAGCTTTTTCAGACCGATATCAAGATCCATGGCTACGACCTTGCAACCTAATTGTGCGAGTCCCATACTAACGTTGGTTACGGTAGTGGTTTTGCCAACACCTCCCTTGCCCGAAGTGATCACAACTACCTGACCACCGTTGGATGGTTCCTTCATATGTACAACCTCCTAAGTGCGAGTAGGCGAAATCATGCAATTATAGTTTTGAATTTCGCCAATCCCCATCAAATTCCTGCATGAAGGTCGAAATAGTATTATAAATACATGGTTGCAGACAGGAATACTGGCAGAAAATGCTGCGCGGTGGGAGGAAAAATGCCGCGGCGGGTCAGAATGAGGAAACACCTCAAGCACAATGACCGTTGTGATTTCCGTCCAACCGGGCAAACCGGGATTAAAAAACCGCCCCGTTTTTTGGGGGCGGTTTTTCCCTTGAAAATGCCTCAACAGATGTTGGCTTATTTCCCCTTAAACTGGGCGGGTCTCTTCTGCAGGAAGGCGCTGGCTCCCTCCTTGGCATCCTCGCTGGCGAAGCAGGCTGCGGAGCCTTCCTGTTCGATCTTGATTCCTTCTTCCAAAGTGGTTTCCAGACCCTCGGTAGCTGCTCTAAGTATAGCTTTCATGGCGATAGGTGCGCCCTTGGCCAGGCGGGCTGCCAGTTTCTCGGCTTCAGCCAGCAACTGGTCCTTGGGGAATACCCTGGTTGCAATCCTGTATTTGAGTGCCTCTTCCGCTCCGATATAGTCTCCCGTCAGCATCATTTCCAATGCCTTGTCTTTTCCCGCCACGCGCGGCAGACGCTGGGTTCCACCCCATCCGGGCAGTATACCGAGCTTGACCTCCGGCAGTCCTACCATGGCCGTGTCCGCCATATAACGGATATGGCAGGAAAGGGCAAGTTCCAGACCGCCACCGAAAGCGCCGCCCTGGATAGCAGCGATTATCGGTTTGGGATAACGTTCGATCTTGAAATAGACATCTACCCCGCTGATTTCCGGTTTACCTCCGGCCTGATAATGGGCAAATTCGGTGATATCAGCCCCGGCAGAGAACAGCTTTTCTCCGGATCCGGTGATAACGATGGCTCGAACCCCATCATCCTCCAGGCACTGGTCCAGCAGCGCGTTCAGGTCCTTGAGTACGCCCTGGGCCATGGCATTGGCCGGTGGATGGTTGATGGCCGCTACCACATAGCCGTCCTTCTTTTCCACAATCAACTTGGTGAATTCCATTATTCTACCCCCCACGCAAAGTATTAAGTGATCCTCTTATACTATTATTTCTTACTGTAATCATAAAATCCTTTACCGGATTTCTGTCCCCATTCTCCTTTAACAAATTTTTCAACGACGATGGGTGAGGGTTTGTTAGCCGGGTCACCGGTTTCCTGATAACGCTCGGTATCAATGTAGTAAGCAAGGTCTATGCCGGTTAAATCCATTAACCTGAAGGGACCCATGGGATGGCCCAGACCATAGACCACTGCGGTGTCAATGTCCTCGTAGGCGGCGACTCCCATATCATAGAGGTAGAATGCTTCTTTATTAATGGCAGCCAGAATCCGGTTTACCAGGAATCCGTATATCTCCTTTTTGAGCAGCACCGGAACCTTGTCCATGCTCTTGCAGACTTCCATCACGGTGTTGGCGGTCTCGTCAGACACGTGGGGCCCTTTGACCACCTCAACCAGCTTCATGACCAGTGCCGGGTTGAAGAAGTGCATGTTGCAAACCTTGTCGGGGCGTTTGGTAACCGGAGCTATTTTGGAACTTACGATAAACGAGCTGTTGGTGGCCAAAATGGCATGTGGCGGGCAGATCTCGTCCAATTGCCGGAAAAGCGTATGTTTAATATCCAGTTTCTCAATTACGGCTTCAATAACCAGGTCGGCATCCTTCGCAGCCTCTTCCAGGCTCATGGTAAATGAGATATTACTCCGGGCGGCCTGCGCGACTTCCTCGGACATCTTTCCTTTGGCAACCCTGTCGGGCAGGTATTTTTCCACAAATTGTTCGGCCTTCTGCAGGATCTCCTGATTGACATCAGTAGTCTTGACTTTATATCCGGCGATAGCAGCAGATAACGCTATCTGGTGGCCCATATTGCCGGCACCTACGACACAGATGTTTTTTACTCCAGCAACCGTCATTATCATTCCCTCCCTCAATAAATGGTTGTATCCTTTTGGTTTCCCAGTAAGCGACTACACCTCCCCCCTGTTACTAATTTCCATGAGCAGTAACCCTAAGCAGAGACCCGGGAAACCGTTTAAGCCACTCCTCAGAAAAGACAATCGATGATTACCGTTAATTATACTATCCCTGTATATCTCCGGCAATGGCGGTATTTTATGAAAAATGAGATATCTTGATACTGGGGGAGGTTAAAGAAAAAAACTGATTGTGATCCCTCAAATGAGCAAGCAAGAAATTACGGCGGGTGGGCACAATAAAGCTTGATCCACGTTGGGCGATGCTACAGACCAGGTCAAGGAGGACTCCATGAAATTTTCTTACCGATACAGCCGTCAGGTGGTGGTCAATGGATTTGGTGTGGGCGGGCAAGAGGCTTTAGCCGGGGGCAGGGTATTGATCGTCGGTCTGGGAGGGTTGGGAAATCCGGCAGCCCAGTATCTTGCAGCAGCCGGAGTCGGGACTATCGGCCTGATGGATAATGATGTGGTAAGCCCCAGCAACTTGAACCGCCAGGTTTTATTTCGGCCGGATGACACGGATATTTCCAAAGTGAAGCTGGTGCAGGAACGGCTTTCCCGCTTTAACCCGGAAATCGAGATCTTGGCTTTCCACCAGGGTTTGGGAGAGGAATCAACGCCTGAAATACTGAAGCAGTTTGACGTCGTTTTGGATTGCCTGGATAATTTGCCGGCCCGGCTTAGGCTCAACCAGTTTTGTTTGAGCCTTCGGGCACCTATGATCCACGGGGGTGTCACCGGTTTTTATGGACAGTTGACTACCATTATTCCTTTTGGAGGTCCCTGCTTGCGTTGCTTTTCCCCGGGAAGCACCTTGGCTTGTGACTGTGCCCGGGTAGGCGTATTAGGCCCGGTACCCGGCGTAATCGGCGTTCTGCAGGCAATGGAGGCGATCAAGTATTTATCGGGTGTGGGGCGGGGACTGGTGGGACGTCTGTTAGTTTTTGACGGCTTGAACGGAACGGTTGACGAGGTGCCCATCAAACGGGACCCCAGATGCCCGGCATGCGGGGGTCACGAAGACCAACTGATAAACTGAAAATAACCACAAGTGGTATTAATTAAAATATTGAGAAAAATGACCCCGGAGTATATATTTATTATTAAGCCCATTGCTTAAGAGCTTCTTTTGCGGGCGGGAACTTCTGAAACGTCAGGGTCTTACCGGCTTGAATACTATCGACTTCAACATACAACCTGTCCCATGACCAAAAAGCCACAGAAAAAATCTGTGGCTTTTTGGTCATGCAATATCCTTCAACAACGAGCACTCCAATGATGGCGTCGCGCTTGGAATTCTGCGTTGGGTTAACCGGTAAACAAAGTGTGTCATGAACGTGCCAGGATGCGACAGCACATAACTTCCGACTGGTAATTGGTCCGCGTTTTTGGGCGGCACAATTCCGGAGAATAGCGCTTTTCCATATAGGCCAAGCACAAAGCAGCCCGACCGGAAAGCATGGCATGAATTTTGCAAACAGAATAAATTGAGCGAATAAACAAAATAGGCCGAATCGAAACAACTGAACGCCTAGTTTGCATCATAACGCCCAGGAAATAGATAGAGAAATCGACCGTGCAGTGGGCCATTATGAAGGGGGGAGAAAACCGCACAGCATAGTGATTTGTTGTCATATGCTCTATGGCCTGGGGGTACAGGCACAGGTTCAAAACAGTAAGGATTTGGCCGAATCCTCGGAGATACGGCAGCCATAGCTGTGGCGATGAACCGGGAACCTGGCTCCAGGTATGGGGAATGCTGTCGTGACCCCTGTTGATGCAGGGAGGAAAACGAATCAGAAAGCGAATGGAGGTCTGTCAATGTTAAGTCTGTTGGAGAAAAGGCCCTGGCTACGCCACTTGGATTATAAATTCCCCTGGACGATAAACTATCCCAATATTCCCGCCTACCAGATATTGAGAGATACGGCCAATGTTCATCCGGATAAGGCCTGCACGTATTTTTACGGAACCGAGATTACTTTCTGGGAAATGTACCTTATGGTGGTTCGCTTCGCGAACGGTCTTATCGATTTAGGCGTAGAAATAGGTGACCGGGTCGGCATACTGCTGCCGAACTGCCCTCAATTCGTGCTTACGTTTTGTTCGGCGCTCAATGCAGGTGCCATCGTTGTCAACCTGAACCCCCAGTACACTTACGGGGAACTTAAGCACTGCATTGACATAACCGAGCCGAAGGCTATCATCACTTTCGATGCCTTGATGCCAATGGTGCAGAAGCTGACTCAGGAATGTCCCAGCATAAAGATAGTAATGGTCACCAAGATCACCGATTTCGTCAACGGCGCCGGGGTCAGCACTAAAGAGAGCCTTGGTCTGCCGGAGAACTGGCACCATTTCTCCGAATTTCTGGACAGTTGCGCCAACAAGATACCACCCCGTCCCGATCTTAAAAAGGATGATCCGGCTTTGATCCAATTCACCGGAGGAACTACCGGCACTCCCAAGGGAGCAACTCTAACTCAAGGCAACCTAGTAGCCGCTACCTTCCAGGTGGTGATGGCAGGAGCCTCTATACTCGATAGTGTTCAGATAGAGAGACGTCGGGTTTTTACGGTTCTGCCGCTGTTCCATGTGTACGGTGAGATCTGCTGCCTGATGTACGGGCTGCACGCGGCTGCTACCATGGTACTGCTTCCCCGGTTTGAGATCGAGGAAGTGATATCTACTATTGAAGCAGTTCCGGAAATAACCTTCTGGCCGGCGGTTCCTACCATGCTGACCGCATTCCTGAATCATCCCCGGGCCCAGGCCATGGATCTGGGAAAGAAGTTCGGTTTTGTCAATAATGGAGCGGCGCCTGCTCCCCTGGAACTTATTGAGAAGGCCAAGGACCTTAATGTTTACTTCAGTGAAGGGTGGGGGATGAGTGAAACTACTTCCCTGGGCATCTCCAACCCGGTTATGGGGGTTAAGAAACCTCTTAGTATCGGGGTTCCTTATCCCGACAACGATATCCGCATAGTCGACCCGGATACCCTGGAGGACGTGAAGCAGGGCGAACGGGGCGAGATCTGGATTAAGGGTCCGACAGTTATGAAGGAATACTGGAACAACCCTGAGGAAACCGCCAACCAGATGCGTGATGGCTGGCTTAGAACGGGGGATGTGGCCTACCAGGACGAGGACGGTTATGTGTTCATCGTTGACCGCACCAAGGATATGATAATCGCCGGTGGTTTCAACATCTACCCGCGTGATATAGATGAAGTCCTGTTCAAGCATCCCAAGGTCAAAGACGTAATAACCGTAGGTATCCCCGACGAATACCGCGGGGAGACTATCAAATCCTTTGTCCAGTTGGCGGCAGGTCAAACCGCTACCGAAGAAGAACTCCGGAACTTCTGTCGGGAGCATTTAGCTGCTTACAAGGTGCCCCGGTATATAGAATTCAGGGAGGAACTCCCGCGCACCGCGGTGGGCAAGGCCCTGCGCAGGCTGCTCCGCGATGAGGAAATCGCCAAAATGAAGGAGCAGGGAGAACAAAAAACGGAGTGAAGTTTAAGGACTCCCGGGTCCAGGATATAAACTTCAGGGCCGGCCGGTGCTGTTTAGCTACCGGCCGGTATTTTTTTTGAGGAAACCCATACAAATTGGGGAGCAACCTGACCGGAAGGTGGGGCCGGCGTGCTCGGAGGGCGAAGCAATAGACAGCCATACTTTTTAGTTTTAATGGCATATACTTTTATAAACAGCGGAAGGCGGTGAGTTTGGTGAAGGAAGAAGAGGAATTTTTTACCTTCCGCGAACTGATGAAACGAGACGATGATGACCTGACTGCATCCATGGAAGACTACCTGGAGATGGTGTATCGGCTATCCGGGAATCATGGGTTTACCAGAGTGAACGAACTGGCTTCCGCTCTCAACGTTCAGCCGCCGTCGGTCAGCAAGATGATCCAGAAACTTGCCGAGCAGGGGATGGTCGCGTACGAAAAATACGGTTACATAATACTTACCCCGAAAGGGAAAGAATTGGGGAAAGAGCTGCTGTACCGGCACCAGGTGGTAGAGGACTTCTTGCAGCTTCTGGGGGTTACAGAGGGGTTACTGGAGCAGACGGAGATGATTGAACATACACTGAACCCGCAAACCCTGAAAGAAATCGCCCGGCTGGTGCAATTCTTCAAGGAACGTCCGGAACTGGTCTTGGAATACCGGAAATCTTGAGCATCACAAAAAACTTTGGCGCGACAGCCACCCGGTTAAAAGGCCGCGGTTCGTCACCAGACGGGAGCAACCACTTTAAGACTGGATGCAGACAGGGGAATATCCCGCCGTCACATATCACTGATAACCTTGTTTGCCTTGGCCCTGGCTTCCGGTGGTGACAGGTTTGATTCCCGTATGTCCTGCTCCAGTTGCTGGAGCTGCGCAAACAGTTTTTTGTCACTAGTGAGGTACACATGGAATCCGGGGTGGGCCTGTTTAATCCTCTCTCTGGCTTGGTTTCGGATCGATTCCAGCCGCAGCCGATTGAAGCCGCTGACTTTAATGGCGGCGGCAATATCCTGATTCACCACTACCGCGCTGCTATCTTCCACCTCCCCGGCTTCTCTGATCAGGTTTTTGACCTCCTCGGCCCGCCGGAGATCAATAGTTATCTGCTGACCGGGCTGCGGCATATGCGCGGGGCGGGGCTTTATTGGGGGAGACGAGTGTCCGCAACCGTTGGCCGCCATAATTATCGATACTAATGCTATCAATAACTTGATTTTCTTCATGAGCAACCTCTTAACCTTTCGATTTGAACAGCAGGGAAGCTATAAAACCAAAGATGATGGCCGAGGAGATACCGGCGCTGGTTACTTCGAATATCCCGGTGAGTATACCAACCAATCCGGTGCGTTCGGCTTCCACCAGTGCTCCTTCCAAAAGGGAGTTGCCAAAACTGGTTATGGGAACGGTGGCCCCGGCACCGGCAAAATCAATCAGCGGTTGGTATAGGCCCAGACCTCCCAGGACTGCTCCGGAAACCACCAGGATGCTCATTACATGAGACGGGGTAAGCCGGGCTACATCCAGCAATATCTGGCCAATGACGCAGATCAAACCGCCAACCGCGAATGCCCAGAAATATATCTCCAAAAACCATCACTCCTAATGGTCGGTTTCAATGGCTACCGCATGAGCAATGCACGGAATCGAATCCTTCTGCTGGTAGGACAGCGGAGAAAGCAGCGCACCGGTGGCGACCACCAGTATCCGCTGGAGGGCGCCCTTCTTCATGCGGTTAATGAGATGACCGTAGGTCACAATGGCTGAGCATCCGCAGCCGCTCCCTCCCGCCATTACCGGCTGCTGCTCGCTGTAAATCAGGATCCCGCAGTCGGTGAAACGATCATCCGGTATTCTTATCCCGTGTTTTTTAAGCAGGTCCCTGGCAATTCCGTGCCCGATTCTGCCCAGGTCCCCGGTAGCGATCAGGTCATAGTAATCGGCATCAATATTCAGATCCCGCAAATGTGCGGTTATGGTGTCTACTGCCGCTGGTGCCATGGCGCTGCCCATGTTAAAAGGGTCGGAGATTCCCATGTCTATAACCCGGCCAATAGTCGCGGCTGTAGTCCGGGGTCCATGACCCTGGTTGCACAATAAAGCTGCGCCGGCACCGGTAACGGTCCATTGCGCCGTGGGGGGTTTTTGCCCCCCGTATTCGGTGGGGTAACGGAACTGCTTTTCCACGGTGGCATTGTGGCTAACAGCAGCGCATATCACCCGCTGGGCGCCGCCGCTGTTAACAATGAGGGAGCCCAGAGCGAGCGATTCCATGCTGGTTGAACAGGCCCCGAAAACGCCCAGGAAAGGAACCGCAAGAGTACGGGCGGCAAAGCTGCTGGGGGTTATCTGGTTGATAAGGTCGCCGCACAGAAAAAACTGAACATCCTCCTTCTGAATGCCCGCCTTGGAGATAACCTGCTCACACGCCTCCTCCAGCATTTTTCTCTCTGCCTTTTCATAACTGTCCTGGCCCAGCCACAGGTCTCCATGCAGGAGGTCAAAGTCCCGCGCCAGAGGTCCCTGGGCCTCAAAAGGCCCGGCCACAGTCCCGGTGGACGCAATTACCGGGCGATTTGTAAAGACCCAGGTCTGGTATCCCCGCAGCAACCTAACCCCCTCCTAGCATGGAAAGAGTAGTCTTGATCAGGGCCACGGCAAACGCGGCAAAAACCCCGAAAACTATAACCGAACCCGCCAGCTTAAACATATTGCTCCCCACCCCCAGAACATACCCCTCGGTGCGGTGTTCTATAGCCGCCGATGCAATGGAGTTGGCAAAACCGGTTACCGGAACTGCAGTTCCCGCACCGGCCCACTGCCCGATATGATCATAGACGCCGATGCTGGTCAGGATAACGGACAGGAGGATCATTATCGCCACTGTGGGATTGCCCGCTGTCTTTTCTGTAAAATCAAAATTCCAGATAAAAAAGTCCTGAACGAACTGCCCCAGGAGGCATATGCCTCCACCGACGAAAAAAGCTTTAATACAGTTGAAAAATACCGAGCGTTTGGGTTCCCGGGCCCGGGCAAAATCCTGGTATTCCTTCTGTGTAGGAGACAGCTGTTTCTTGGCTTTTTCCGACACTCTTGAGGCCTCCTTTACTGTTCCTGCTGTAGATCGCTTACCTTCCCAGCAGCGGCTCCAGCTCTCCAATGATATCATTCAGACCCGTAGCTGTTTCCCGGTACATGGTTTTAGCCTCCGGTTCCCTGGTTCCTAGGGCAAACAGTTCGCAGTCGGCCTGACATTTCTTAAGGGTGGCCAGAGTCATCTCCCTGATTGTAGGCTGCGGGGTTGACAACGAGTCATCGAAAAGGTCCAGGTAAAGCTGTCCGGTTGAATCAACCTGGGCGATAAAGATGTTTTCTACCGATACTCCCGCCTTATCGATCTCGGTCAACAACCAGTTGCGGTTAACGCCCATAGCAGTGAGAGCTTCGTCCATTATGTTGCCGTCCAGGATCACTGTTTGCGGCACGCTCTCCTCAGCAACCTTGATCCCCATGTTTTTTGGGGTTAGGCTCTGCTGTTCTTTCTTGGGCAAAACGTTAAGCTCACCGGTCGGTTCGAGTACGGCAAACTCTACATCGGCGAAGTTGAACACGTTTTTCCGGCGGAGTAGTCCCAGGAAGTCCTCGGGAGTAAGTCCGGGTGCAAGCAGTTTATCATCCAAAACCCGGCCGTGATTGACTATTACGGTTTCCTTTCCCTGGTACAGGTCCCGAACTGCTTTAAACTTCAGGGACAGTGCATAGATTAGAGCCGGAAAAAGGATCCAGATTCCCAGGGAGATCAGACCGTTGACCGGATTCGGTATAAGGTCAAGTGACAGCGCTCCGGCAATAAAGCCGATTACAATAACCGTCGTAAGATCAAAAAGGGTAAGACGGGCAACGGGTCGTTTGCCCAGGAGACGGGTTAATAACAGCACCAGGGCAAAAACCCCGGCTACCCGAGCCGTTATCATCAACCATTCCGGCATAGATGCATCACCTTTTTAGCTTAGAGGCCCTTGTACTGAGGCTCCTGCCGCTCCAGCTCACCAACGCGCTGCTCCATCCGGTTGATGATGAGGTTCAATTTTTCGGCGTTGGAGCGGAGAAGGTCCTGGGTGGCTGGAGTTTTCTCAATAGAAGCCATGTTTTCCAGGTTTGCCCGTGCTCCCTTAAGGCCGGCAACCGTCTGTTTAACCCGCGAGGCTACGGTCATTGCTTTCACCCTGCCAGGTAATTTCTCTCTAAACTATTGTGCTTATCAGAGCCCGGTAATATTCCTGCAAATTTTGCGGGAGAATCAAGGATTAGTCCTTACTCCTTTCAGAAAGAGAGGCTATCAGGGAGGCATGCCTAACGGCGCCCGGGATGACGGGACCCCGGGAGCGGGTCGTTTAGGAGGGGCCGGGGGACGAACGGCGGGGATATGGAAAGCCAGTCCCCCCATGGCACCAACATGAGCGCAATACGGAATGCTGCGGAGGGACGTGCTTAAAATCCCTTGTATTGGGGTTCTTGGCTCTCGATCTCCTGTATTCTAGGTTCCAGGGTATTGATGATGCTCTTGGCCTGCTGAGCAGCGCTGGTAAAGAGCTGTTTGGCCTGCTGGTTTTGAGTTTGCAGGGCAAACGACTCCAGGCTGGCCTGGGCGCTCTTTAAGTTCGATAGGGCCTCTTTTATCTGGCTGGAAACAGTCATGGAAGACCTCCTTTAATTATGTTGGACTAGGGTTATATTTACCTGGAGAAAAGAATAAGATTCATTTGATTAATCAAAGTAGGGGTCAAGGTATACCGGATGGAAAACCCAGCAGAGCAGGCTCGGAAGGAAACCGGTTGGTACGGGCAGCGCCTCCTACCTAAAATTCTGTGGGCAAGGGAATAGAACTATAATAAAATGTTTAGAGGAACAATAGGCCTTTTACTGTATTGTACTGGCCCAACCAGTAATTCAAGGAGGGATTTCATGAAAAAGCCGATTATAATTACAGCGGTCATTATCATTATTCTCTCATTAATCATGGGCAGCAGCTACAACAGCCTGGTAGCATTGAACGAAACGGTGGACGGTAAATGGAGTCAGGTAGAAAACAACCTGCAGAGACGTGCAGATCTTATTCCCAACCTGGTGTCCACGGTAAAAGGTTACGCGGCTCATGAGGAAGACATTATGAACGAGATTGCCGCTGCCCGCAGCCGCCTGGTGGGTTCCGGAAGTGTAGCTGACAAGGCCGAGGCCAACGCGGCATTGGATAGTGCCCTGTCGCGCCTCTTGGTGGTAGTGGAAAACTACCCCAACCTTAAAGCGGATGCCAACTTCCGGCATCTGCAGGATGAGCTGGCAGGAACCGAGAACCGCATCGCAGTGGCGCGCAAGGATTACAACGATGCGGTGCAGGTTTTGAATGCCAGGGTAAAAAGCTTTCCCACAGTGATCTGGGCACGGATGTTTGGTTTCTCCGAGCGTGATTACTTTGAAGCTGAGGACTCGGCTCATAAGGTTCCTCAAGTTGAATTTGACTGATGAGGTATTAATATGATAAATGGAATTCGCAGTCTTAATAGACCAGACTCAAAAGGCTGGTTGCGGACTGTCTTTTCAATCATGCTCGCTCTTTGCATACTATGGGGAGCAGTGGGGACGGCCTTCGCCGCAATCCCTCAACCGGCACCGGAATTCTACGTTCTGGATCAGGCTCGGATCCTAAAGGCTGAAACCAGGTCCTATATTATTGACATCAGCAGCCGGCTGGCCGAAAAGACCGGGGCCCAGGTGGCAGTCGTAACCCTGAATAGCTTGGAAGACCAACCCCTGGAAGATGTATCCCTGGGAATCCTGCGGGAGTGGGGACTGGGGGACAAGGAGCAGAACAACGGGGTTTTAATCCTGGTAGTGCCTGCAGAGAGGAAGTCCCGTATCGAGGTAGGATATGGGCTGGAAGGAGCTCTGCCGGATGGCAAGACCGGCCGCATTCAGGATGAGCACATGATCCCCGCTTTCCGGGAAGGGGATTATGATCGCGGGGTACTCCAGGGTTATCAGGCTGTTATTAGTGAGATAGAGCAGGAATACGGGATAGTGGTAGGTGAACCGGCATCCACCCGGCACCAAACCGGTACCCGGGAAGATGCGGGAGAATCACTGCCCCCGTGGGCGGTTGCATTGATGGTTATTGGTGCCTTCATACTCCTGTGGCTGGATCAACGTTTTCTTGGCGGCTTCATAACCGGTATGCTCTTCAGCATGCTTCTACGTGGAAGAGGCGGCGGGGGCTCCAGCGGTGGAGGCTTCCGCGGTGGCGGAGGCTCAGGTGGCGGTGGCGGCAGCAGCCGTGGCTGGTGAATAGAAGACAAAAGAATTGCACCAAAGGACTTGACCTCCAACATTGCCAACATATGGTATATGGGCAATAACAAAAACCCAAAATACAGGTCGATAATTGACGATACCTGTCTTGTGAAAATTATTGCAAGGGCAAGAACGCTCTGATATAATTTTAGGCATAACGCAGATATTAAGGTGGATAAGAAGAAACCCCGCAGGGGTGGCTCCGAAGAACCAATGTTTCCTGTAGTCAGGGTATTATCTGATTACAAAATATTGGTTTTTATTGTTTGTGGGAAAGGAGTGAAATGCGGTGGCCGTCAGTATGGAAAAAGCCAACACCATTAGAAGTGCTATTGACAGGAAAAAGCTCAGTGAACAGGAACGCAGACAGCTGCAGCATGAACTCAAGATTTATATGGAACAGTACTTTAAAGCGAAATTGGGGAAAGGTGTCGATCACACCAAGGTGGTAATTTGGGATGATATGCTCGTAATCCGGGGGGAGAGATTCCTTACCGACCCGGAACGATACATAGTTGAAACCCCTGCAGGAAAGGATGTCGTCCGGGCAGCACGGATGCAGGTTGCCAAACAGCATTCGATAGATAATGTCCCCTATTTTGAGGAGGTATTACAGGCCAAGGCCATCCATCAAGTCTATGACGTGGAACCGGAGAACGATTTCTGGATGCACGTTGTTATCTTTGACCGCAAACTGACGGAGTAGTGATCCAATTGCAATTTCATACAACCCTGGTGGATTGAGAAGAAACCTGAGCGGTGGCTTCAAGAAAGACCAGTGTTCTTACGAATGACCCTTAGTGCTTGTAAGAACATTGGCTTTTTTGTTTTGGTGGAGCACAAATCAAAACAAAGAGGTGATGTACAAGCGGGTTTTCATTAAGGTTAGTCCACAAAAAATTAGGAGGTTGTTGGAGTGGCAGATACGATGAAAGCATTGGTGTACCGTGGACCAGAAAAGATCGGTCTGGAGGATGTTCCTATTCCCAAAATCATTGAGCCCGACGACGCGATTGTTAGAGTTACTACCTCCACCATATGCGGAACGGATATTCACATATGGCATGGCGGAATGCCCGAGGTAGAAGCTCCCCGAATTCTCGGTCATGAGTTCTGTGGCGAGGTCGTTGAAGTAGGGCCGGCTGTAAGAAACGCAAAAGTGGGAGACAAGGTGGCAGTTTCCTGTGTAACCCAATGTGGTGAATGCTTTTACTGCGTGCGGGGAATTTATTCTCACTGCACGACCGGAAGCTGGATATTTGGTTACATGATTGACGGCTGCCAAGCTGAGTATGTCCGGGTACCTCATGCTAACCTGGGCATGTTTAGCATTCCCGAGGGCTTGACCGAGGAAAATGTGCTGTTTGTTGGAGATATCTTATCTACCGGTTACTTCGGTTCCGAACAGGCATGCATTGAGCCCGGTGATACCATAGCAGTTATGGGCTCTGGTCCGGTAGGGATGTGCGCTATGGCTGCTGCCAGGCTATGGGGGCCGGCTCGCATCATCGCCGTTGATATGCTACAGGAACGGTTGGACTTTGCGTTAAAGAACGGTTATGCCGATATGGCATTAAATCCAACCAAGGTTGATGTCCCTGAAGCTATCCGGGACCTGACCGGTGGCCGTGGTGCTGACCGCTGTATTGAAGCCGTAGGCGTGAAGGGAACATACGAATTGGCCCTGGAAGCGGTCAGACCAGGTGGTAATGTTTCTATAATTGGGGTGTTCGAGCAGCCGCAGGTATTGCCTATGAACACCCTGTGGATTAAAAACATAAGGATCAGCATGGGTCTGGTTAACGCCAACCGAATTCCGGAACTGATTAACCTGATTCAGGCTGGAAAGATCAATACCGATCCGCTGATCACCCATCGGGCTCCATTGAATGACATCGTTAAGGGTTATGATGTATTCGGCAATAAGAAGGACAACTGCCTTAAATGGGTTGTCACTCCCTATGTAAGATAATAAACGGGAGAGCAGTCAAACCTCAGGTTCAATCGAAAAAAGCTTCCCTGTGGGATTCATTTTCTACAGGATTCATGCTTAAATAGCCGCCCGCTGGTTGGGCGGTCTTTTTTCGGACTGATGTCCTTTTTTGGCATGGATAAAACGCCTTCGACCAAAATATTGACTTTGCAGCCATAAATCAGGTTACAATGGAATCGATGTCTTGCAGGATTTTAAACGACAACCGCGAATAATAGTGTATAATTATATTATTCTAAATTAGGAAAATATGGTAAATATTACATACAAACCCCTTGTTGTTCGCGGCATAGTTACAATTGCAGGAGGCTGTGCTGTCCGTTTCTGTCCTTGAGCCGCTTTTTTTACACACTGGTCGGAACGGGCCCTGAAAATTATCCCAAAATTTGGTGCCACTTTTTGAGTGGAGGGAAGAGTTGTGACCACTGGAAGAAGCCACGAGGAGAGATTGGAGGCATATGAAACTGCCAAATCCATCGGCAATTATCTAGGCCTGTATTTTGATAGGGGCCAGGGGGTAAGACTTGGTGAAAGTTGTGTTGTAAGTCTCAAGGACCACGAGGTGGCGGCGGTTGTCAGGGGGCATGTGAAAGTTCTTACCAACCGGGATGCCGGCCAGGTTCTCCTGGATTATATTGATCCGCAGATGGTGGTTAACCTTAATGTATTCCACGGACCCGGCATCCCGGATCCGTGTGCGGTGGCCCGGAAGATCTACTCCGCTATCGAGGGTTATATAACCATTGAAATACCCCGACTCACCGCAGCCGAGGACGAGAAGCTGGAGCATATGACGGACTATGCCATGAAGCTGCAGGTATCCACCCGGGGAGGAAAAGGCCTGGTATGGGATCTGATCTCCGGCAGGGTCGAGCCCATTGAGGATCGACAGCGCGGTGGTAATTTTGTGCAGGTGTTGGCGAAGCTGAGCAGCGATAAGTATGGGATCATCCTGCCTATTGCCGTAGCGGTTGAAGAAGCTTTAATCGAAACCGGGCTGGAGTTGGGCAAGGTCAAGAAAATTTCGCACATCATAGCCAAGCAAAAGGAGAAACAAGAGGGTGGCGCCAGCATCCCCATACCCTGGAAGAGGTTTAAGAATGCCAATTACCAGTTGATGAAGGAGAGCCAGAATCAACTGTTAATGAAGCTGGCTGAAAAATTTGGCAGTGTGCAAGATTTAGAAGACTTTGTAGACAGTTTTTCCACCAAGCTTTTCCAAAGAACCGACCCGAAACCCAAGGGGAAAGAGCTTGAGGAACGTACCCGGGAGTTGAAGGAACTGGGATTGGTCAAGGATAGCTGGTTGGGGCCTGTTCTAACCAAGGAAGGGAAAGAGGTACGAGAATACCTGATCAATCATAAATGCGAACTGGAAGCCGAGATGCGCCGCAAGATTAGAAAGTCGCCGGGGCGTCCCGGTAGCTTCCAGAAATCAGGCAGCAGCCCCCACAAAATGTCCCCCATACAGTATACCAACCGTAATAAGACCATCCGACTGAATTCCGGTTTCTGGAGCGGGGATTTGGCAGTTCCGGAGACGGTAATCCAGGCGAAGAAAAACTGTCTGATGAGGAAGGAAAGGCGTCTCCGGATCTCCAAGGACGACCTTTATATATACCGCAAGCGCTCATATGTGCCGGTTGATATATGCCTGCTGATCGATGCCAGTGGAAGCATGGTGGGTGAAAAATGGGAAGCAGCTTGCTTCCTGGCGGAACATCTCCTGTTGACCGGGAAGGAGAAGGTGGCGGTAGTAACCTTTCAGGAGATGAGGAGCCAGGTGGTGGTCCCGTTTACCCGGAATCAACAGGACCTCATTCGCGGCCTGAACCGCATCCGTCCTGTGGGCATGACACCCCTGGCGGATGGAATCATAACTGCCGTCGATTTAATCTTATCCTCCAGGCCCCATAACCCGACCCTGGTTCTAATTACCGACGGTCTACCCAATTACCCCCTGTGGAGTTTTGACGCCGAGAAGGATGCTCTGGAGGCGGCCGCCCGGGTACCAAAGAACAAAATAAGGCTTATTTGCATAGGTGTCGAGGCCAACCGTGGGTTTCTGGAGAGATTGGCTGATGTTGGCCAAGGCAAGCTGTTTGTGGTAGATGACCTTAACAGCGCCAATCTGATCAATATTGTGAAACATGAAAAACGCCTGATGAACCTTGCGGAAAAAACTTCTGCCGGTGCCAATTGACCGGGTACCTTCCAGCCCGAGAATTTACAGATGCTGAGTTCAGGGCAGGGCTTGTTTCCGGGAAAAAGAATTAATGAGAGGGCTAAACATCGGTTTATTGGAGTATTTATTACTGCAGAGGTTTAGAAATAAGGGATCTCATTGATAATTTCCCGGTTGTCAGAGAGGGTTTATATGCGAAGGGTAAGTCTTGAGTATCTGGAACCAGGAATGAAAATCGGACGTACCATCTACAGTACTGATGGTCGACCCCTGCTGGTAGCAGGAATGGTCCTGAACACCCATTATATTAAACGTTTGATTGACTATGGAATAGGTTCCGTTTTTATCAAGGACGATATGTTCGATGAGATCGAAGAACCGCCGGATTTGATCTCGGAGCAGACGCGTCTGGAATCGGTAAGAACAGTTAAGGAGCTTTTTCATAACCTGGAGAGCAAGAAACGAATCAACCTCCAGGGCGTCAAAAAGACGGTTAAAAACCTAATCGACGAAGTGCTGAGCAATCGCGAAATCCTGGTCAATTTTGCCGACATTCGGAATTTTGACGACTATACATTTTCTCACTCGGTTCAGGTATGTGTTCTGTCGATAATAACCGGGATATCCCTGGGTCTGGACCATATCAAGTTAAAGGATTTGGCCACCGGAGCCCTGATACATGATATTGGCAAAACCCGGGTGGACAGAGAACTTCTCAACAAGCCTGGAGACCTGACTACGGAAGAATTCATTGAGATCAAACGCCATGCTGAGCGTGGCTTTGAAATCCTGCGGGCCAATCAGGACATTTCGTTACTCTCCGCCCACATAGCCTATCAGCATCATGAGCGCTGGGACGGCAACGGTTATCCCCGTGGTCTGCGAGAGCAAGAAATTCACCTGTATTCACGTATAGTAGCGGTCGCCGACGTATTTGACGCTTTAGTTGCAGACAGACCTTATCGTAAGGCTTACTCCACCAGCCAGGCTATATCTCTTATGCGGCGCATGTCGGGGAGTCAATTCGACCCCGGCATTCTTGAATCGTTTCTGGTGAACGTGGCTGAATTTCCTATTGGAACGGTAGTTGCGCTGAGTTCGGGGGAGATAGGAGTTGTGGTAGATACCAACAGGGAAAAGCCTATCCTGCCGGTGGTCAGGGTGATTTTCAGTAAACGCCTGAAACCCCTGTCGGTTGTAAAGGAAATCGACCTGACAAAAGATGCTTCAGTCCATATTAGCAGGGTACTTGGCGAAGAGGAGGTCTCCAGGTTGTTCAAGGGACTTCTATCTGTTAAACAGGTTGTAAACAGTAACTGATGGATAAGCCATTAAAACTGTAAGCAAACAGCAGGTGTATGATACTTGGAACTGGCAGGTCTTTTTACAACTGCATTTTTGGTGGGATTGTCCGGAGCCATGATGCCGGGGCCCTTACTGACTGTTACCATTGGTGAAACCGCACGCCACGGGATAGTGGCTGCGCCCTTGATAATTCTGGGCCATATCGCTCTGGAACTGATACTGGTGGTTGCTCTGGCCTTGGGAATGGTCAACGTATTGAAAACCGGTGCCTCCCAATGGATGGCAGTATTTGGTGGGCTGTTCATGCTATGGATGGGATGGGGAATGATAAGGGGTGTAATAGCCGGTCGGGTTTCATTACCACCCCATAAGGATACTTCAGAGGCGGGGGTCAAGCCGGAACAATCGTTGCTCAATAGCAAGAACGACTGGCTCCTCAAATCCAGGTTGGTTTTATCCGGAGGTCTTATAAGCCTGGCCAACCCCTATTGGCTTCTATGGTGGGCCACGGTGGGACTGGGTTATACCACAGTTGCACTGAAATCGGGAACTATTGGAGTTGCTTTCTTTTTCACCGGGCATGCCTTATCTGATCTGGTCTGGTACTTTATGATTGGAGCAGCCGTTTCCGGCGGGAGGAAGTATTTTACTGAAGCTGTTTATAAGGTGGTCCTTGTTGTGTGTGGATTCTTTTTGTTCGGGATGGGAGGGTATTTTATTCATTACGGCGTATCTTATATAATGTGAACGTTTTTCGCATAAAAACCTGGCAACCTAAGGAAGCCAAAATTTAGACTCAGCAAGGGGACAACAGTGGCAATGGGTCAGGTCGGCACAACTTGTATACTAGCCCGGTATCCAGGTACCTGCAAGTATACGGCGTTCATGAAATCCATAATTGTGCTATAGCGTCCGGATAAGACGGACTTCGAGAAAAAGAAGTGTTCGCATCCATGTTGGCATGGCAATTGCATTCCCATGGTTTGATTGGTGAAGGCTCTTTTGCTAAACCGCAGTTAATTGAAATCTTTTTTCGACAATAAATCTATCCGGGATTTTAAAAAATTTGAAGATTTCAACTATACTTGTGTTATTATAAAAAGAGCCTATCCAATAAGTAGCTATACTTCATGGCAAAAGGGGGGGTGCTCCACAGACAAAGTTTTTGGTTGTGATCCCGTTGATTCATAATATGAGACTTGTTGAATACAATTCAGTAAGTCAAGTATTAGAAGGCAGGGGGTCATAACTGGAGTTATCTGTAGGCATGTCAAATCTCTTAAAATGAAGGGGAGGGTGTAAGTTGGATCAGGCAAAATTAATTAGTCTTAAGATTCACATGATTTTGGGACTAGTCATTGCAACTTGTGTTGTGTTGGGCGTCTACGTTATGGGGCTGTTCGGTATCCATATGGTCTGGCCCGCATTCTTTATCATGATTTCGTTCTTCTTGATGGGGGCGGATGTTAAGAACCTGCCAACTATCATGATTGGAGCGATTTCCGGTCTGGTTTTTGCATTCCTGCTGTGCACGGCTCTTACTCCGCTGCAGAATGCGATTGGCGATCCAGCGGCAACGCTACTGCTCGTCTGGATAGCTGTTTTCCTTATTGCAGCCCTGGGGGAAGTACTGCCGCATGTTTGTAACAACTACGCTTTCGCCTATTTCACCATTGCTCTGGCTGTGATTCCGCTTCTCATTGAACAGGCTATTGGAGCTGCAATGATGGAGGGCGTAACTGATCCGGCAGCACTTGCCGATCTTTCAGCCAAAGTTTTAGTCGGCAATTCAGTGGAATGGGGACTGGTTGCACTCCTCGGTGGCGGTGGTGTTCTCGCACTTATCATCGCCTGCATCACCCTGTTACGCAAAGCGGGTGTGCTGCCCCCAGCCGAAGCAGGACACTGATAAATCCAGATATTTACAAACAGGGGACTGGTTCCCCTGTTTTTTTTACCCATTTTCCTTGTTTCTTCGACAACCTTGGAATTTTTTAATATAAAAAAGAAGGTTTTTTACCAGGGAATCTTGAAGTAATAAAATGCAAAACATAAATCGTAGCAAAAATTATGTGAAAAGGAGTGTAGAGCATGCGTTTGAAAGACAAAGTTGCAATAGTCACCGGGGGGGCTAACGGAATTGGCGAAGGTGTATGCTATAAGTTTGCCCAGGAAGGTGCAAAGGTAGTTGTTGCCGACCTCAAAGAGGACGAGGTAAAAAAAGTTGAACAGAAAATTAAAGACATGGGTGGGACTGCGATCGGAGTAGTATGTAACGTTGCCGACAAAGCATCGGTGGATGCCATGGTGCAAAAAACAGTTGATGCCTTTGGAACCGTAGACATTCTGATTAACAACGCCGGTATTACCCGGGACGCCATATTCCACAAGATGACGGAAGAACAGTGGGATCAGGTTTTTGACGTGAACCTGAAAGGTGTTTTCTTCTGCTGCAAGGCAGTGGTGCCCATCATGAGGGACAAGGGTTATGGCAGGATAGTTAACATCTCTTCGGTCAGCCGCTTCGGAAACCCGGGTCAGGCAAACTATGCTGCAACTAAAGCCGGGTTGGTTGGATTCACCAGGACAATGGCCAAGGAGTTGGGTCCCAAGGGTGTCACCATGAATGCGATTGCTCCCGGCTCGATTGAAACCGCCATGTTCCTGGCAGTTCCCGAGAAGATTAGAGAGGTAGCCGCCAGGGCCAATGCTCTGCAGAGACCGGGTTCCGTTGAAGAAGTAGCTAATGCCATTCTCTTCTTCTCCAGCGATGAATCGTCATATATCACCGGTCAGTGCCTGCAGGTAGACGGTGGGGTAATGATGCCTTAGTATTTGGACTGCCAAAGGGCCACCGTCAGGTGGCCCGTATCTGTTTCTTATTGCTGGGATCGTTAGCCTCTAATGAATCTGGAACGGAAAAACAAGCGCTCAGACGATATATTGGTGGCGTTGGTGGCGGTGCTGCGGCAGCTGCCTTTCGACGTGAGTCATTCAAAGCATATAAAGAGTGAGACATCGCCTGATTTAACAATGGGAATACTACTGGGGCAACTAAATTAATACGCCGGTCCGCATACAGTAATTGGGCCGGATACTTGTCGCATTCAAACAGGTATCGCATAGCGACGAAGGAGTTGAAACTGGTGAGTTACGATGATTTTAAGGTGCTCTTGTTTGAAAAGGAAGATGGTATAGCAACTGTTACCATCAACCGTCCCCAGGTGTTAAATGCACTAAATGATCAGGTGTTTGCAGAATTGAAGCGGATCTTTGAGATGATGGAGTACGACGATGAGGTCAGGGTAGCTGTAATCACTGGAGCCGGAGATAAGGCATTCGTTGCTGGGGCTGATATCTCCATGATGTCTACCTATACTTTTTTGCAGGCCCGCGAACTGACCTATCAAGGTTTTAGAGCTCAGCAGACTATTGCTCATTTTCCCAAACCAACCATTGCTGCTGTAAACGGTTTTGCTTTTGGCGGTGGCTGTGAGATCGCTATGTGCTGTGACATCAGGATCGCATCTGAAAGAGCCTCCTTTGGGCAACCCGAGATTAACCTGGGTATCATTCCCGGCGGGGGAGGCACCCAGAGACTCCCCCGGTTGGTGGGTATGGGAATAGCCAAGGAGCTGGTTCTTACAGGCCAACCAATTGATGCCAAACGGGCGTATGAAATCGGCCTGGTTAACCGGGTGGTGCCCCATGAAGAGCTCATGAGCGAGGTCAAGAAAATGGCCCGGGTCTTGATGGCAAAATCAAGCGTTACCTTGAGCCTTGCCAAGACCGCAATGGACTTAGGAATTGAAACCGATTTGGAAATCGGTCTGCAAATTGAAAGAGAATTGTTTGCGGAGTGCTTTGCTACTGAGGACATGAAGGAAGGATTGACCGCCTTCCTGGAGAAAAGAAAACCCAATTTCAAAGGTAAATAAGTCCGGTGTTATAATGGCGACGCTGTCCGGAACACAGGCGGGATAGACGTCGAAACAAGAAAGGAGGATATAAATGCCAGAATATATTCCTTTAGAGCGTTTCAAGGAGATGGTGGGACAGGAGAACGGCGTGACCGAGTGGGTAACCATTGACCAGGATAGGATCAACCGTTTTGCCGATGTTACTGAGGACTGGCAGTGGATTCATGTCGATGAGGAAAAGGCGAAAAACGGGCCCTTCGGGAAGACGATTGCCCATGGTTTTCTAACCTTGAGCCTCCTGTCCAAATTTTCCTATGAGGCAAAATATGCGCCTGAAGGTATCAAGATGAGTGTCAATTACGGCCTCAATAAGGTGCGGTTTCTATCACCGGTTCCGGTTGGATCCCGCGTACGATCCCGTATGGTCATTTCCTCACTGGAAGAAAAAGGCCCCAATCAAATGTTGATGACGACTACCCACACCATCGAGATCGAAGGCCAGGACAGACCGGCTTGTGTAGCCGAAGGACTGGGCCTGTTGTTCTTCTGATTGCGGAAAACTGAATGGACCGTGATTGAACCGGCTTTAACATGAAAAAGGATTACCCGGAGTGTCGGCACCGAAATGGTGGCCGACCTTCGTGTGTGCTTACTGTAGACTCAATGAAGCCCCTTCAAGTTTTGAAGGGGCTTCTTCATTTTTAGTGTACATTCGAAATAGGAGTGAACAAATGATCCCTTAGGGGAATCGGGTGTTGACAACTAAGGTGGTAAGATTATTCCGATAGCACTATTCTTAATTCAAGATTATTGTATAATATAATATAGGTCATTATATGAAGTCGTTTTCCAATTTAAGCCACGTAGCATATTGATAGGTGTCCATTTTTTAATCTAATCATATCTTCTCAATACTGCACCAGCATTCTAACCAATACATGTCATTTATTCGCTGCGAATTCTGAAGCAACCTCATTAAAAAACCAAATAGTTCAAAAAACTAAAACGGATGAGGCAGGTGTAATCTTATTTTCTTTTCCTCCGGGACAGGCTGAAGGTTATGCTATCCCTTATTCATTCTAATATAGTACTCCCTTATGTTCCTATCGGTTCTTTAATTTGCCCTGGGGCGGTGGTGCCGAGGGACGGCTTCAGCAAGCCTTTTATTTGTCAGCAGTACCGAAGTAGACCTCATGGTTCCGGCAAGAGCACCCGGAATCTACACATAAATTAAGTTTCTACCAAAATATCATTTATTTATTTGTGAAAACAGTTATTATTATATATAGGAACAACCATACTGTTTATCTACATTATGGAAACGCCACGAGTAACTGATGACTTATATGGACTATCAAATGGCCTGGTGGTTTATTTAATTACAAATCTTGCTCTTCAATTCTGCAGCTACTCTCCTCAAATGCCAGGTTGAATTTTAGACTTGGAAAGGGGGTGTCAACAGGTTTCAGTCTGACGACACAGTGTTCGGGCATCAACTTCTATTAGGACAATACGAAACGGGAGGTAGAACTGGTGAAGAGAAGAATCAGAAAAGTAGCAGTGCTTGGTTCAGGTACCATGGGGAGCGGAATCGCCGCGCAATGTGCAGCTACGGGTATAAGGAGTTATCTTCTGGATATCGTTCCCCCGAATCTTAGCGATGAAGAAAAGGCCAACCCGGCTGCAAGAAACAGAATCGCTCAGACCAACAAAAACAACCTTCTAAAGTCCCGTCCGGCCCAGTTGTACGATAAAGCAGATGCAGACTACATCACTGTTGGCAACATGGAAGACAACCTTGAGTGGCTGAGAGAGTGTGACTGGATTGTCGAAGCTGTTCCTGAGAACCTCCAAATCAAGAAAGACGTTCTCAAAAAGATCGAACCCTATATTAAGCCGGGAGCCATTGTAAGCTCCAATACCTCGACCATCTCGATTACCACCATGGCGGAAGACATGCCCCTGGAATTCAGAAAGAACTGGCTGGGGACTCACTTCTTTAACCCGGTTCGCTACATGAGACTCTTGGAAATTATACCGGGCAAGGATACCGACCCTGAGGTTTTACAGTTTATGGCCGATTTCGGCGAGCGGGTTCTGGGCAAGAGCATTGTATGGTGCAAGGATACACCGGGATTTATAGCCAATCGTTTTGGCAACCAGGGTGGACCGACTATTGGCAGACTGATGAAGGAGCTGGACCTGACCTTCTCCGAAATTGATGCGATTTGCGGTCCGGCCATCGGCAGACCCAAGACCGGCGCCTTCGGTCTAATGGACCTGGTGGGACTTGATATTGCGGTTAACGGTACCCAGTCGATACATGATGTTTTACCCGATCCGGAAGAGAAAAAGCTCTATGAGGTGCCTGAATTATTCCTCAAGATGAAGGAGAAGGGCATTCTTGGGAATAAGACCAAAGGCGGATTCTATAAGAGAGTCGGAAAAGAGAAGCTGATGCTGGATCCGGAAACCTTTGAATATGTATCCCAGAAGCCTGCTGATTTCCCGAGCCTGGAAAAGGCCAAAGCCGCCAAGACCCTGCCGGAAAAACTGGCTGTATTTTATGAAGGGGACGACAAAGCAGCCCAGTTGGTCTGGAAGATGAACAGCGGCACTCTGCAATACGCTTCCAAGAAGATTCCCGAAATATCCGATGACATAGTCAATATTGACAACGCTATGGAGTGGGGTTACAACCACCAGGCCGGGCCCTTCAAGATGTGGAACGGTTTGGATCTGCCGAAGTATGTGGCTCGCATTGAAGCCGAAGGTGGATCGGTAGCTCCCTGGGTTAAGGAAATGTTTGGCGCCGGCATCACTTCCTTCTACAAGACGGAAGATGGTGTTGAATACTACTACTCCATTCCCGACAAAGCTTACAAGCCTGTACCGACCAACCCGAAGGCAGTTAACTTCCTCAAGCTCAAACAGGAAAACAAGGTTGTATTCTCCATGCCTGCCGGAACCCTGTATGATATCGGCGATGGCGTAGTGTGTCTGCAATTGCATTCCAAGAACAATGCCATCTCTGAGGACCTGATCGCGGCTATGGAAGCAGCCCAGGCTGAATTGGCCAAGAATTGGGAGGGCATGGTCATTACCGGAGGAGGTAGGAACTTCTGCGTGGGAGCCGACCTGACCGGTGTGGTTCAGGCCATTGAGACCAAAAACTGGGATGCACTGGATGCCGCTCTTAAGAGGAACCAGGATGCGATGATGGCCAACAAGTATTCACTCAAACCAGTGGTAGTTGCTCCTTATGGCCAGACCCTGGGAGGCGGCTGCGAGATTGTAATGCAGTGCTCTGCTGCCCAGGCCGTTGCCGAGACCTATATCGGTTTAGTTGAGGTGGGAGTAGGTCTGCTGCCAGCTGCCGGTGGATGTAAGGAAGTTGCATTGAAAGCAATAAAGGCTGTTGAAGGCATTCAGGGCCCCATTCTGGTGGACCACGTGATTCCTTATTTCCAGAACATAGCTACGGCCAGGGTCGCTACCAGTGCCAAGGAAGGTAAGAAGCTGGGATACCTCAGACCTACGGATGGCATATCCATGAATCCGGTACTCCAGATCGCAGACGCCAAGAAACAGGTACTGAGGCTGCTGGAAGACGATTATACTCCACCGGTCAGCAGGCCCGTTCCGGCTCCAGGCAAGAACGAACTTGCGCTGTTGAAGCTGGGCGTCAAGCAGATGGTTCTCGCAGGTGTCGCCACTGAGTATGACTTCTTTATTGCCTGCAAGATCGCGGATGTCCTGGCAGGCGGCGATGTGATGAAAGGCTCCCTGATCACGGAGCAGTACTTCCTGGATCTGGAAAGGGAAGCCTTCCTGAGCCTGTGCGGTGAGCAGAAGACCCAGGATAGAATCATGGCCCTGCTGAAGACCGGCAAGCCGTTGCGCAATTAGTCCTTTTGTCAGGTATTAATTAAATCGGGGAGGTAAGACAAGTGAGAGAAGCTGTTATCGTTTCAGCAGTACGTACTGCCGGTGGTAAAGCTCCGAGGGGCACCTTGAGAGACACCCGGCCGGAATTCCTTGGAAAACTCTGCATGGAAGAGGCCATGAGGAGATGCGGACCCAACTTCAAGCCCGAAATGATCGACGACGTGATCTGGGGATGCTCCACTCCGGAACAGTCCCTGGGGATGAATATTACCCGGATTACCGCTCTTTATGCCGGGATTCCCGAATCGGTTCCCGCTTGTACCATAAACCGGTTCTGTTCCTCAGGGTCCCAGGCTATTGCCTTTGCAGCCGAGGCAATTATCTCCGGCCGCTGCGATATCGTATTGGCCGGCGGGATCGAACACATGAGTATGGTGGCTATGGGCGGGATAACCAGGCCTAACCCGGACCTGGTTTTGGACCCCCATGTATCCAAGGTCTATACCAGTATGGGGCAGACCGCGGAGAATGTGGCCACCCGTTTCAATATATCCCGCGAAGACCAGGATCTTTTCGGGTACAACAGCATGAAGAAGGCTGCGGCTGCCATGCAGGGCGGCAAGTTCAAGGACGAGATCGTGCCGGTGCCGGTCAAGATGACCACCCTGGGACCGGACGGTAAGCCGGTTACCAAGGAGATCATTTATGACTACGAGGAGGGTATCCGTTACGACGTATCCCTCGAGGCAATGGCCAAGCTCCGTCCGGCTTTTGTGCCCGGCGGCAGTGTGACCGCGGCCAACTCATCCCAGACCACCGACGGAGCTGCAGCCGTGATGGTTATGTCCAAGGAAAAAGCTCTGGAACTGGGGATAAAGCCCCGCTTGAAGTTTGTGGCCTTCGCAGTGGCCGGATGTGATCCTGCTATTATGGGAGTCGGACCGGTATATGCAATACCGAAGGTACTGAAGCGGACTGGGCTGGAACTGAAAGACATCGGGCTGATTGAGCTGAACGAGGCCTTTGCCTCCCAGTCCCTCTACTGCATCCGGACCCTGGGAATAAACGAGGAAATCGTAAACGTCAACGGCGGCGCCATTGCCCTGGGACACCCCCTGGGATGTACCGGTGCCAAGCTGACCGCTACTCTCATGTATGAGATGGAGAGACGTGATGTTAAGTACGGTATGGTGACCATGTGCATCGGCGGCGGCCAGGGTGCGGCTACCATATTCGAACTTATCAAGTAGCCATTTGGCCGATACTCTATCTCTTATGTTGACCTTGCTGGTGAGGGGATCCGGAGGATCTCCTCACCCCATATCCAAATCATCTCACAGAGAAGGAAGGTTAAGATATGGCCTACAAATACGCTTATAACACCAGAGATATAAAATTTATTCTCAAGGAGTGGCTCCCGGTTGATGAGATACTGGCCTATGACCGGTACAAGGATTACTACTCCAAGGATGACTTTGATACCATTATCGACCAGGTTCATAAGGTGGCGGCCGAGGTTATCGCTCCCACGGCGGAGGAGGGCGATGAAGTCGGGGTTCGCTATGAAAACGGCCAGGCCTATATACCCCCTTCGTTCCATGCGGTTTACCGCTTCATGCAGGACAATGGCTGGGGATCCAGCAACATTGATGAGAATGCCGAAGGTGCTTTGCCGCACGTTTTGAATGGCCTTCTGCTCGAGATTGAGTCAGCGGCTAATCCGGCTTTCATGCCCTATGTGGGGGCAGGAAGCGGAGCGGCGGCAGTTATCCAGCTATTTGGAAACGAAGAGCAAAAGAAGAGATTCCTGCCCAAGATGTTTGATGGCACTTGGTCAGGAACCATGTGTTTGACTGAGCCCACTGCCGGGTCGGATGTTGGTGATCTCCTGTCCAAGGCTTATCCTACCGATGAACCCGGCATTTACAAGCTGAAAGGGCAAAAGATATTTATTACCGCCGGTGACCGTGACGACGTAGAAAACATCATCCACCTGTACCTGGCCCGGATAGAGGGCGCAGCACCGGGAACCAGGGGACTTTCCCTGTTTATCATGCCCAAGTACTGGGTTAATGAGGACGGAACCCTGGAAGACAATGATGTTCAATGTGCAGGGGTGGAGCACAAATTGGGATTAAAAGGCTCGGCAACAGCAGCACTGGTAGTTGGGGAGAACAATAACTGCCGGGGATGGCTGCTGGGAGATCCTCCGGACGAAAATGGCAGAGGCCAGGGAATGGCTCAGATGTTCCATATGATGAACGAGGCCCGGGTTGATACCGGACGCCTGTCAACCGCTGTTGCTGCCAACGCTTATTGGAACGCTGTGGCTTACGGACGCGAGCGGGTCCAGGGGCGTCTTATGACTGACCCCAAAGGTGGCCGGGTCACCATCAACAAACATGAAGACGTTAAGAGGATGTACCTGTTGAACAAGGCTACCACCGAGGCCTGCCGGGCGATGCTGGCCAAAGCTTACTACTATGAAGATGTCCGGCTATATGATCCGGATCCGGCTCGCCGTGACTGGGCCCAGCGGCAACTGGACATGATAACCCCGCTCTGCAAAGCATATCCCAGTGACGAGGCCTGGATACTGACTGCCGAATCCCTGCAATCCTATGGCGGATATGGTTACTGCGAGGATTACCCCGCAGCCAGCGCCACCCGGGACTGTAAGATCTGGTCCATCTGGGAAGGAACCAACTTCATCCAGTCCCTGGACCTGATTGGCCGTAAGTGGCGGCAGAACAAGGGGCAGGACTTTGCCAACCTGTTAAAGGAAATTGCCGACTTCATTGCCGAGAACAAGGGCAAGATAGAAGGATTTGAACGGGAAATAGAGCATCTGGAGAAAGCTCTGCAGGCCTACTATGAGATCCAGGGAGCAATCCTGCAGTATATGACCCAGGGCAAGGTAGGACTGATGCCGACTTATGCCCGTCGCATACTAACGGCAACCTCCCAACTCTACTGCGGATATCTACTTCTGGACCAAGCCAAGATCGCCCTGCGGCGGATGGCGGAACTAGGCAAAGACCACTACGAATACAACTTCTATCTGGGCAAAGTATTCTCAGCCCGTTACTACCTGAACAATACAGTACCGAATGTGTGGCATATTGCTGAAATCATTAAAATTGGTGATATGTCGGTGGTTGAGGCCCCGGACGAAATCTTTGACTACTAATTTGGGCATGTGTTTACTGACTACCTTCATCTAACTGAAACGATAGCCTTCGCTCTGCGGAGGCTATCTTCATCTTAAGCATGGAAGGGAGAGAAATTTTGTGAGAACCAAGGAGCAGTATATTGCGGATCTTCGGAAAAAATACCCCAACTTATACTTTAATGGCAACAAGATCGACCGGCTCGACCCCATGCAGGAAGGAGCCATCAATGTCATGGGGCTCACTTTCGACGCCGCCTTCGATCCTGATCTTAAAGACCTTTGCACTGCGACTTCACACCTGACGGGTAATACGATCAATCGCTTCAACCATATCCATCAATCGCCCGAGGACCTGCATAAAAAACAGGACATGACGCGGGCCTTGTGCAATCAGGTCGGCACCTGCATCCAGAGATGCATGGGCGTTGATGCCGCCAACGCTATCAATGCCGTTTCTTTTGAAGCCGAGAAAAACCCCAACCGCGCAACTGATTACCATAAAAACTTCCTCAAGTGGCTGGAGTATTTCCAGGAGAACGACCTGGTGGCCAGCTGTGCTCAAACGGATGTCAAGGGAGAGAGGCTGAAAAGACCGGCTCAACAGACGGACCCCGATCACTACCTACGGGTGGTGGAAAAGAAAAGCGACGGTATTGTAGTCAGGGGTTGTAAGGTCCATATTTCGGAAGCCTCGATATCGGATGAAATCCTGGTAGTACCAAACCGGGCTCTGACGAAAGACGAATCGGATTATGCGGTATGCTTTGCCATCCCTTCTGATCATCCGGAGATTAAGCAGGTTGTATCCTTCCACAACCCCATCAGACGGGAGTTGCTTAAGAGTCCCAAAAAGACGGGTTACACTGATTCCTATATAATATTTGACAACACCTTTATTCCCTGGGAACGGGTGTTTCTGTGTGGGGAGGTTGATCACGGCGGAATAGCGGCCCTTTTATTCGCTCTGTTTCACCGTCACAGCTATTCCGGCTGCAAGCCGGCCTGCCTGGATTTCATAATCGGTCTGGCTGCCGGAGCTGCTCAGATAAACGGCATTGAAAAGACGGCCCACGTAAGGGAGATGATGTCGGAGCTCATCATGACCGCCGAGTTAGGATACGCAGCCGGATTTACCGCTTCCGCGTTGGCAAAACCCGAGGTTTATATGCCCGGGTATGGGCCGGTCCCCTATGGCCCGGGCAGCTACATCCCCAACTCCATTTATGCCAATGTTGGGCGCTGCCTCACCGGAGAGGCTGTTTTCCATGAACAGGAGATCCTCTGCAACATCGCCGGTGGGATCCCGGCCACTTTCCCGACGGAAAAGGACCTGTTCAATCCCGAGCTGCGCCCCTATATGGAAAAATACATCAAGCGTAACCCCGATATTCCCGTAGAGGACCAGTGGAGATTCTGGCTGTTATTTGTTGACGCCACCACCTCCCATTCTGCAGGATCAGGGAATTACGGCAACTACCACGGTGGAGGCTCCCCGATCATGGAACAAATAGCCATCACCAGCCAGTACGATATTAAGAAGAGGAGAGATACCGTATACAAGATGGCGGGGATGTCCATAGTCGCCGATAAGAAGATCAAAATAATGGGTGTATAATTCGAGTTTCAGACCAATAGAGATCACCCTCTTATAACCGGGAAGAAATCCCACGTTTAACAACAATTGCTGTTGCTCCGGGCGAGAACTGCCGGGGGCTTTTTCTTTTATCCTTACTCATGCTTGCAAGAAAATTCATCAAAAGTTCATATCTTTACCACGCTTTATTTATATATAAGAGGTTAAATTATTAATAGCTTAGTGAAAGGGGGTGAAGAGATTGAAAAGGACAATGGTTTTTGTTCTGGTCCTGATTATGGTTATCGGAATAGCGTCTCTCGCTTATGCAGGAGATACTTCCAACCAGGTCCCCAACCGGGCCAACATTCCGCAGCTTGTGATAAGCGAAAAACAAAAGGCACAGATGACCTCTCTTATGACACAGATGCTTGAATTGAAGAAGGAAGTTCTTAAGGACAATCTCAAGAATGGGGTAATAACCCAGGAGCAGTATCAGGTTATGGAACAAAGAATAAACGCCAGGTTGGAGGCAGTAAAATCAGGAAATCTCACCCCGGGCATGTTTCAGGGAAGGGGTAAAGGAAAAGGGCTCCAAAAAGAATGGTGCTCGGGAAACGGTGCCGGAAGGTGGCAACGGCCCCAAACACAAAGCTGAAGCAGGGAGCAGGCAAAGCCTGCTCCTTCTTCTGGAAAGGAAATGCAGCGCCCCAAAGAGGGTTTTGTAACCAATGTGCACCCGGTTGCCAGGGGGGTTACAGAGACGAGACAATCGGTTTTCCTGCAGGCAGGCGGAGCTGCCGGTTATCTGCATCCCGATAACGCTGATTTTATGGGATATAAAGCCCAATTCACCTTTCACAAGCGCACTGATTCCAGTCCCAACGGAAGCAGGCCCGGCGTCACCATTATGTAATCACCAGTTACATCCGTTCATAAGACAGTTACACTTTTATGACAGTGTAATGCCTTCGACATTCTCCGGTGAGGTGCCCCTGATTCAAGTCATTTTATCCCCCCAACAGCCAAACAGCGGCCTTTCTAAAAAGGATGCACAGGCTAGCCGGTGAAATTGGCACAAATTTTGCAACTCAACATATATGTACGCAGCGAAGGATACGCCAGTAAAAAGGGAACAAAAGCACTTACCAACCCGGTGGAATCGCTTCGGCTAGATGATAGAGAGGAGGGCTTTTATAATGAGGGAAACTATCAGAGAATTTATGTCGGAGGTCATGAGCTGCTATGAAAATGATAAAGCGATGAATTATGCAAAGAATCCTCTGGCCAAGAAGATTAAAAGCGGCTTTCCCCAGGTGCTTCGGGAAACCTTCTTTTCCGGAGGGCTCAACTATTCAGTGCGCGGCTGGGCCGGGTGGGGAAACTGGATAGACAACCCCTACATCCTGATTAAACACCGTTCGCTTAAGGAAAAGACCGGGAACGCCCTCTCTATCATGTATATCTTTTCGGCTGACATGCAGTACTGTTACCTGGCCCTGGTGGTGCCCTGGGAACGGACGGATGTAGATAGGATATTTAAGGATGCCAGGAGCATCCGTAACAAGATCCGTCCCCGTAACAGTAATGTTTACTCAGAGTACATGGATCTGCGTTCCAAGAGTGAAACTGCTCAGCGCATCGAGGAGGCCTGTGTATTCTGCCGCATATATGGAGCCAATAACCTGCCTGATGAAATGACGCTACAGAATGATTTATACGAAATGATCAGCATTTATGAGCGCTATATTCGCTTCAAGAAATTCGGGAGATCAGCATACAAAGACAAGGGTGATTCGGAAAAACGGGTATTCATTAAATACCGTCCGGGGCAGGGAAATGTCCCCTGTCACTGCGAGGCCGTCTATGCGGACTCCGATAAATACACGGGGGAAATTGTGGAGGGCATCTGTAAACGTTCCGGTTGCTCCGGGATAATCAACACTGCTCCTTCCTTCAAGTATGACCTCAACCGTCATGCCAATCCCAGGAATATGGAGGCGGTTTTTGAGTATCGGGATACATTACGCCGGATCCTCCGATACATGGAGGTTCTCGGTTCTGATGAAAAGGTCATTTTACCATTCCTGCACATCGCTTTTCATGCCATAAGAAACGGTGATACCCATGGTTCGGAGATAAGGGTGTCATATACAGAACCGGCTTCCTACAGCATGATCAATTGGTTCGCCAACCGACTGAGGGAAAAGACACGAAAGCTCTCCGTACATGGGGGCTCGCCGGTGCGAATCCGGGTGCAGTTCATTGATAGACAAACCAACCTTTTCCAACGCTACTGGGAAAGCTGCCGCAGCTTTAATGGAGAAAATAGAGCCTACCATTTCATTATGGTAGAAATCAGCGAAGATCTGCGGAGTATGGGCCGGGAGCCTTTAATTAAGGCATTCAGCGAGACCATTCTCGATTTTTCCTCGGAGTTTGGCCAAACCAAACCTGGCACCTGGTTTGAACGGCAGATCGGTTAATATCACAATTCTCAATCATGAAAGTCCCAAAACCTTAACCCTTAATGTGAGGCCAACCTGCCAGCCCACACCTGGCAGAGGTGGCCTTTTTTTTAGACCCTGGCCCCCAAACGCGCCTTAATCATTGAACGGCTGTCGCCTCCGGTATGCCTTTGGCCTGGGAGTGAAAACGAATCCGACCGCCGGGGCGCTCCTATATCCCGGGTGACCTGCCCGGGGAATAGGGGATTTTTTGAGATAATTCATCTCGTACCAGTTTTTCCAGTTCTCCCTTTTCGAATATTGTGCCTGACAGGCGGGCCATTCTCTCCACATAACCAAGATAATCGAAGTCATTCTTAAGAGTCCGGGCATAAGCAGCCGCCCATTCTCTGCGGGATGGCTTTTCCGGAAGGTCGGGGTTGGCTTTAAGGAACGTTTTTCGGAATTGACTATCCTGCTGACGGAGCAATTCCTGCTTTACCAGGATCCAGAGATCTCCCCTTACATGCTCCACTCCCTGGATCCTGACGTTTTTGGCCTTCAGGACTTCGGACAGCAGGATCAGATCGTCATGGGAGTAACTGAAATTGCGGTTCCAGGTTTCGGCATTCTGGAACTCGGGTTTGCGCCTGATTTCGTATTGGATCAGCAGAGAGCGAATCCGTTGATCAGTAAGATCGTAGTTCAACATTTCCAGGGGGATCCCGTTTTCTTTCAAGGTAGCTCTCAACTTTTCCAGATCCTTTAGCGGGATGTCGACGGGATGAGGCCATGCGAGGTACGGCCTTCGGTAACTGTATACAAACTGACTTATGTGGGGGCGGGCAAACTCCATGATTTTGTCATTGATCTCCTCGCGTACGACCTGGAAGAGATGAGCCGGAGCCTTTATTTTCTGCCTTTTTAGTGCATCGGCTGTAGCCCGGGTAATTTTATTCATTTCATCCTTGAGGATCTCCTTGCGCTCCAGATCGGTAAAGTCGCTTAATTCCTCCTGCATAGCCATCCAGTTTGCCATCAGGGACTCAACGTGCGCATCAACGTATTCTTTAATAAGAATAATAGCCGTTTCCTTGTCCTGCTTTTTGCCGAACAGTTTTTCCAGAAAACCCACAGCGAAAAGTCACCCCCGGTTGTCATTTTTTCAACTAACAGACGCCATATCCTACTCGTTCGCAGGCAACGGTTCACCCAGAGAGATATATAATAATGGTTCGCCAGTATGGCCATCAAAACCTTTTAATAATCATAGTGGCGCATTCTCTAAATCGGTCGCGGTTCACAAGCTAAATTTCGCACTTAAAACCTTTTACATGACAAGATGCAGCAGGATATGCAGGGTGTGGAAGCGAATGTAAAGGTAAAGGTTGAAAATTCCAATGCAAAAACCATTAGACTGTGCAAGATGTTCCCCGGGGCCATGGGGCGCCGGAGAAATTGTATCCATGGCTCCCATACAGGCCTACATCCCTGGGTGGTTGGTGCAGTTGGAACAAAAATAATACAGCGGGGTGAGAGGATGGCTGATGAGATTCAACTGGTGGTATTTACTCTAAATGCAGGAGATATGACGTGCGAGTATGGGGTTCCTATTACTCAGGTTCAGGAAATAATTCGCTTGACTACCCCGACCAGACTTCCACAGGTTCCGGCATTCGTTGAGGGGATCATTAACCTGCGCGGGGATATTATTCCTATAATTGACCTCAAGAAACGCTTTAACATGCCGACGGATGAATACACCGATGAGACTCGTATTATTGTCGTGGATATCGAAGGTAAGACGGTCGGGATCATCGTGGATCAGGTAGCGGAGGTCCTGAGACTGCCCCTGAGCAGTGTGGAACCACCCCCGGCGGTTATTGGGGGACTGACTGCGGAATACCTCACCGGGGTAGGAAAGCTCGAGGACCGTTTGCTCATCATGCTCGATGTGACCAAGGTGCTCTCCGAAGGAGAAAAAAAAGCGCTCAGCAACATGTGATCAACCATGAATCAGCCCTGTTGATCTTTCAACAGGGCTTTTATTTTAATACGAATTGATGAATAATTAAAGCAGCAGCAATTACCGAGGTTTAAGCGGATGGTTGGAGCAGACCTAATTGAGATAGACCGGGTAAGGATAGCTATAAAGAGGACTTCACGGTTTTGTACACGGGTCTTTACCCCCGGGGAGATCGAATACTGTAATTCGAAAGCCAACCCCTTCCCCTCCTTTGCAGTCCGTTTCGCGGCGAAGGAAGCCTTTCGAAAACTGCATCCTGCTTTCACTTCCGGAATAAAATTTCAAGAGGTGGAGGTTACTAATGACCCCGGTGGTCGTCCCCGGTACCGACTCCGGGGAGAAGCCCTGGCCCGGGTACAGGAACTAAACATTGCCCGCATAGATTTAAGCCTCAGTCATTCTGGTAATTACGCGCTGGCAGTTGCAGTTGCCATAGCGGGAAAAGAGGAGGGTGGAGATGAAGATTGTAACCGCCGCAGAAATGAGGAACATTGACCGGCGGGCCTCTGATGAGTACGGGGTTCCCAGCCTCATTCTCATGGAAAACGCCGGCATACGGGTGGTGGAGGTTGCAGAAACATTTCTGGAGAACAGCCCCCCCGGCCGGGTGGTGGTTGTGGCTGGAAAAGGCAATAATGGGGGAGACGGGCTGGTAGCGGTCCGTCACCTCATAAACACCGGCGTGCGGGTTGAAACCTTTCTGCTGGGGGACCCGGAGGAGATGACCCCTGATACCCTGGTCAATTATGAAATCCTGAAGAAGATGGGGGCCCTGATGTTCCCATTAAAAGATGAGGAAGGAATAAACCGGCTTATTGCATCTACAACGGCAGCGGATTTAATCATTGATGCCCTTTACGGTATCAGTTTCCGGGGAAAACTCAGGGAGTTCGACCGACAAGTGGTGTCCGCCATGAACCGGTCGCATAAGCCCATTATTGCAGTCGACATTCCTTCAGGGGTGGAGGCTGATACCGGGCGCGTTGGGGGTGAAGCCGTGCAGGCCGCCTGGACGGTAACCATGGCGCTTCCCAAGCTGGGCCTGCTGATTGAGCCGGGATGCAGCTATGCCGGGCGGGTTACGGTGGCTGATATCTCGATCCCATCCCTGTTATTATCGGAGAAGGCGCTTAAGACCAACCTCCTGACTGAGACCATGATAAAGGCGTTTTTCCCGCCGCGTCCCCGGAACAGCCATAAGGGGACTTACGGTCACGCTTTGGTGATTGGCGGCTCCACGGGTATGACCGGTGCCGTTGTGCTGTCGGCGGCTTCAGCCCTGACAGTGGGAGCGGGGTTGGTAACCGCAGCCGTACCCGAAAGCCTGTTGCCGATTGTAGAGGGTTCCCTGGTGGAGGTAATGACTGCTCCCCTGGCAGAAACCAGGCAGAATACGATTGCCCTCGAGGCCCTGCCGGTCATTGAAAACCTGCTGGGTACGGTATCAGTATGCGCCATTGGCCCCGGCATGTCGCGGTATCCTGAAGCCAAGGCCGTAGTGCGATTTGTGCTGGAAAGGTCGGGGGTGCCGGTGGTTATCGATGCCGACGGGCTTAATGCTCTGGGTGAAGATATGAGCGTTCTCGAAAACCGGCAGGTACCGATAGTATTGACCCCCCACCCGGGAGAGATGAGTCGGCTCTTGGGTGTAACGGTGGGCGAGGTCCAGTCTCGCCGTATGGAAGTAGCCCGCGAAGCCGCGTCCAAATGGGGCGTCACCGTGGTGCTGAAAGGCTCGGGTACGCTTGTGGCTGAGCCCGGTGGAGAAGTGTACCTGAATGTCACCGGTAACCCGGGTATGGCAACAGCCGGCAGTGGTGATGTCCTGACCGGAGTGATAACCGGGCTCATCGCCCAGGGCATGAGGCCGAACACAGCCGCCGCCATCGGAACCTACCTGCATGGGAAGGCCGGTGACCTGGTTAAGGAAACCCAGGGAGAGAGAGGATTGATAGCCGGTGACCTGGTACGGGCGCTTCCCGAGGTGATTAGGGGCTTTGAAAAGGAGTTTTAGACCTGTAAATGAAGGAGAGGGTAAAGAGTGAAGGACATGATTACCGTGGCTGCCGGGCTGGTAAACGTGGATCCCGGTGATATGTTTACCCGTGCAATATGGAATTTGCCGGGAAACGACATAAACCGTTCCCCGGCGGTTAATAATATTGAGCGAGTAGGGACGAACCTTCCAGGTGGTATCCCGGAAGCTCTGGTTGGATAAGATATGCATAGCTTACGACCGACATGGGCAGAGATAGATCTAAAGGCCATCGCCCATAACATTAAAGAGATCCGGAGTTTACTCAAGACTTCCACCAAATTCATGGCCATCCTGAAGGCCAATGCTTATGGGCACGGTATGCTGGAAGTAGCGCACACCTGTGTAAAACAGGGAGTTGATTACCTGGGAGTGGCCTTGCTGGATGAGGCTCTTTACCTGCGCGAAAACGGCATTACCACCCCGGTGCTTATACTGGGTTATACCCCGCCATCGGCCTTGGATGAAGTGGTGGAGTACAGTTTCCGGCAGACGATTTTTGATCAGAAGACGGCTGAGGCGCTTTCAGACGCGGCGGTCAAAAAAGGCCGGAAGGCTTTTGTGCATATAAAAGTGGACACCGGGATGTCAAGGACCGGGTTTTTTACCGATGAAGAAACCGTCAAGACCGTCGCCCACATCTGTAAGCTGCCCGGGCTGACAGTAGAAGGGATTTACACTCACCTGGCCGCAGCCGACAGTGCGGATGAAACCTTTACCAGGCTGCAGCTTGAGCGATTTTCCGGTTTTCTTCAGGCCTTGCAGAAGAGCGGAATAGAAATACCCATCCGGCACGCGGCCAATAGTGCGGGGATCGCCTTTTACCCCGAAGCGCACTATGATCTGGTGCGAGCCGGTATTAATCTCTACGGACTGAGGTCATCCCTGGAACGCGAGAGCATTCTCAACCTGATTCCGGCCATGAGGTTAAAAAGCAGGGTGGTTATGGTAAAAGAGGTGCCGGAATCCACGGTGGTCAGCTACGGCTGTACCTATGTTACGTCCCGTCTTACCAGGATAGCCACAGTACCTATCGGTTACGGTGACGGCTATACTAGGGCCTATTCCAACCGGGTCTGGGCAATGGTGCGGGGACACCGGGTACCTCTTATCGGCAGGGTGTGTATGGATTACTGCATGTTCGATGCCACCGCCGTGGATGATATCCAGGTTGGAGATGAAGTGATCCTCTTTGGACGGCAGGAGGACCAGGTTACGGCCGATGAACTGGCGGAGATAACCGGAACCATCAACTATGAAGTAGTTTGTCTTTTGAACTCGCGCGTCCCCCGTGTGTACGTAAACGACTAACCATGAAATTATTGGATTTGCTGGTCCAAATGCAGAAAGGCTATAATTAGGTTGTCGTTCTCTACATATGGGATTGGAGGTGCTCCGATTGCCGGCCGCGAAGAAGATTATTGTGAGTATACCTGATTCATTGCTGGCGGAAATAGACCTGGTGAGTGTTGCTGAGAGTAAGAACCGGAGCGAGATTGTACGGGAAGCGATAAGATTATATATTTGGGAACGCAAAAAAACGGAATTATGTGAGCGTCTACGCAAGGGATATATTGAAATGGGGGATATTAATAAAGCCATAGCTGAAGAGAGTTTTATGGTAGATTATGAAGGGTTAACGAAGGGTCTACAAAAATTGGTGGAGTGATTTTGCTTGATAATTAAGCGAGGAGAGATATACTTTGCTCAACTGAATCCGGTTATCGGGTCGGAGCAGGGTGGAATCAGACCCGTACTGGTAGTACAAAACGATATCGGCAACCAATACAGCCCAACTACGATTGTCCTGGCTATCACTTCACAGATTAATAAGGCCAAGTTGCCCACTCATGTTGAGCTGAAAGCCGAAAAGTTCGGTTTGGACAAGGATTCGGTTATTCTGGGGGAACAGATTCGCACGATTGACAAGGCCCGTCTCAAACAACGGATCGCCTTCCTGGATGAAGAGCTTATGGCCAAGGTCAACCAGGCCCTGGAGATCAGCGTAGGCATTCAGGACATAAACTGAAAACAATACAATACAAGGAGCGACAGGCTGATTAAGGCCTGTTATTTTTTTGCCCATCCACCGTTCCGGCATACGGAAAGGTAAAGGAGCGTACACTGGACCAGGTAGAATGTGATGGGGGGAGCGTCTTTGTGAAGGTCCTGGTGGGCATAACCTGCGGCTTTGATGATGAGCGGAATATGTATTACTTAAGGCCCGGTTACTGGGAATCGGTGGAGATGGCAGGAGGGATTCCGATTATACTGCCGCCGGTGGATTCACCTGAAGGGATAAATCATTACCTGGAGATCTGTGACGGTTACATACTGAGTGGTGGTGATGATATCGACCCCTTTTACTGGGGGCAGGACCCGGAGCCCGGGTTGGGAAAAATTGATCCCCGCCGGGACCGGTTTGAAATAAGCCTGGTGCAGGCCATAATCAAAAGAGACAAACCGGCCCTATTCATATGTCGGGGAATCCAGGTCTTGAACGTGGCTTTGGGAGGGACTCTGGTTCAAGACCTGTGTTCGGGCATTGCCCACCGCCAGCGTGCTCCCAGGCATCATCCATTTCATGATATATTGTTGGAAAAGGACAGTGTTCTCTACCGCCTCCTGTGCCAGGGAACGGTTAGAGTAAACAGCTTCCACCATCAGGCTATTGCCGGTCTGGCACCGGGATTAATTGCCACCGCCCGAGCCAGAGACGGGGTGATCGAGGCGGTCGAATACCCGGCGAAAAGGTTTATCCTGGGGGTCCAGTGGCATCCTGAAGCCATGCAGGATGAGTTGTCCTCCCGGCTGTTTCAGGGACTGGTGTATGCGGCCGCGAAAAAATATAACTGAAGTCAAGCAGGGCTTGGTCCGGCGGAAACGTAAGCCGGAGCCGCATAATGATTCTGTGGGAGTTTTCCGCTGGAAGTAGGTGCATAAAACTCGGAACAACCAAACGGTTCCCGTTAGGAACTCAGTGCAGTTACAGGGAAAGTAAATCTGGCAGAGAGGAGATAAGTTGTGACCTCAAAGGTAGCAGTAGTTCGGTGTCAATCTTATGAAGAGGTACAGATTGCCGAGGCGTTGGACAGGGTCTTCAAGGAGATAAACCTGGCCGAGATAGTGAAGCCCGGTGATTTGGTGCTTCTCAAGCCCAACCTGCTTGCACCCCGGAAACCGGAAGCAGCGGTTACCACCCATCCAGCCGTGGTCAGGGAAGTAGCCAAGCGAGTCCTGGCCCTGGGAGCCAGGGTGATGGTCGGCGACAGTTCAGGCGGGTTGGTGGGGGGGCACTACCCTACCGAGCGCTCATTGCGTGTCTCCGGCATGACCAGGGTTTGCGAGGAACTGGGGATTGAGAAGGTTAACTTTGATACCGCAGGAAGTACGCGCATACCGGTAGCCGGCCGCTTTCTGACGGAACTGGAGATCGCCCGTCCGGTGCTGGAGGCCGACGTCATAATCAATCTCCCCAAGCTTAAAACCCACAGCGCAACCCTGTATACGGGGGCGGTTAAGAACATGTTCGGCTCGGTTCCCGGGTCGCGCAAGGCCGACTATCACAGCCAGGCGCCATCAGCCCGGGAGTTTAGCAATCTGCTGGTGGATATCATCCAGAGACTGGCCCCCCGGCTGACCATCGTCGATGGCGTGGTAGGGATGGAAGGGAATGGCCCGGGCGTGGGCAGTCCGGTGGACATCGGCCTGATCGTGGCCGGAGTCAACCCGGTTCTGGTGGACGCCGTCTGCTGCCGGGCTATCGGTCTGGAACCGAGACGGGTGCGGTATCTGGAAGAGGCGGAAAGAAGAAGGCTCTGCCCCAGCTTATCCAGTTATGCCCTGGTGGGGGACAAGGTCGATTTTCCGGTGGTTAAGGACTTCAGGTTCCCGGTAAACCTGTGGTTTGAATTGAACCCGCCCGGCATAACACGGTATGTTATGCGCCGGCTCAAATACCTGCCCTTTTGTGATGCCGACAAGTGTACGGGATGCAATATCTGCCGGGATTCCTGCCCGGTACAGGCTATTACCGCCAAAACAGGTGGGGAAGGGGTTACCGTTGACCGTGATAAGTGCATACAGTGCCTCTGCTGCCAGGAGTTGTGTCCACAGGGAGCATTTGAAATAAAGGCTAGTAGTTGGTTGGGAGCTTTAGCCATGAAAATTATGGAGGCCATGAATGGGAACGGGCCTTTAGAGTAAGTCATACAATAACACAGGGGAGGAGAAGTTTTGATGATAGCGATCAAAGACGGTACCATTGTCACAGTAAAGAATGGAACAATCCGGGATGGAGTTATTCTGGTGGAAGGTTCCACCATCCAGGAGGTAGGTCAGGGTATTGCCATCCCTCCTTCCAGCACCGTGATCGATGCAGCAGGGTGTTATGTGGTCCCCGGGTTTATTGATGCCCACTGCCATGTTGGCATCAGCGAAGAGGTTTTCCGTATCGAGGGTAATGATATAAATGAGACCACTGATCCCATTACACCATACCTGCAGGCCCTGGATGGGGTTAACCTCAATGATCTGGCTTTTGACGATGCGGTCCGCAGCGGGGTAACCCGCCTGATGGTACACCCGGGAAGCGCCAATGTGCTCGGGGGTCAATCGGTACTGCTTAAATCGTGGTCGCCCACTCCAATGGAGATGGTATATCGCCATCCCTGGGGTTTGAAGGCGGCCCTGGGAGAGAATCCCAAAAGGGTCTACGGCAACCAGAATAAGGCACCCAAAACCAGGATGGCCAATGCTGCCCTCCTGCGCGAAGCTCTGCATACCGCAAGCAGGAACAGTGAAAAGGAGCAGCTCGAGCCCAAAGATGAGTTCCGCCAGAAGGCACTCATCCGGGTTATTCGCCGGGAAATGCCGCTCTGGCTGCATGTTCATCGGGCTGATGATATCCTGACCGCTCTGCGCATCAAAGATGAATTCAACATTGATATGGTGCTGCAGCACGGTACTGAAGCCCATCTGGTAGCCGATGAGATCGCCCGGCGAGGAGTAGCAGTGTGTCTGGGACCGCTGCTGACCAATCGGGCCAAGGTCGAAATGCAGGAGGTTTCTTTCCGTAACGTCGCCCTCCTGCAGAAGGCGGGTATACAATTCTGTCTGATCACGGACCATCCCGTGATTCCAATTCAGTATTTAGGGGTTTGTGCAGCCCTGGCGGTACGAGAAGGCCTGGATGAAGAGACCGCCATAAGAGCACTGACATGGAATCCAGCTCACATACTGGGCGTGGACCAAGAATTAGGATCCATCGAACCGGGCAAAAAGGCGGACATCGTGATTTTTGATGGTCACCCCCTCGAGGTGAAGTCGCGAGTCAGGCAGGTCCTGGTGGATGGTATCATATGGGGGGGATAACGTGAACAGGGGAGACTTATTTAGTGTATACCTCAATGGAGTAATGATGACCATCTGCGTCATTGGTTCCTACAAAGAGGAGTATTCCGGAGAAGAGGTTGTTGTTCTGGCCCTCGTCAATCCAGAGAATATGCTGCACATACCCCTTTCCGATATGACCATGTTCTTCCCCAAGAAGGTAATGAACTAAGACTGCAAGGGGCAGGGACCATGAGGAGCAATCGCGGAAAAACCAGGTTTCCTGTCCCGGTTGTTTATCGGCGTATGAGCGGAGATTAAGTATCACATCAAGGGTGCAAATAACCTTAATGCCGACATGACCATGGTCCTGCTCCAATGGATGTTTCTTATATCTTTCAGGGTAGTCTCCCGCGAAACTTCCAGGGTTTCCCGGAAATCCTTTATTATATCCTGGATACAGCTATTGCGATAGAGCCATACCCCGCACTCAAAATGCAGGTAAAAGCTGCGGTAGTCCAGATTGATAGTGCCCACCACACCGTATTTGCCATCCACCACCACGGTCTTGGAATGAACGAATCCCGGCAGGTATTCATAGACCTTGACCCCGCTCTCCACCAGCGCACGGTAATAGGACCGCGACACCGCATGTACGTACCATTTGTCTGGATGGTGGGGGGTAATAATGCGAACATCAACCCCGCTTTTGGCTGCCAGGCAAAGGGCGGTAACCATCTCGTGGCTTAGGATCAGGTACGGGGTGGTGATATAGACATAATCCGTGGCTTTATTGATCAGATTGAGGTAGACTAATTCGCTTACCGGTTCATCATCCAGGGGGCTGTCGCTAAAAGGCTGTACAAATCCATCATCGGTTGCTGTGCTGATGGTGTCCGGGTGGAATTGACTGATATCCGGCATTCCCCTGATTCCTTTGATGTAGTTCCACATGGAGAGAAACATGACTGTCAGGCTCCACACGGCTTCTCCTTTGATCATGATGGCGGCATCCTTCCAGTGACCGTGCATCTCAATTTTATTAATATACTCATCGGCCAGGTTGATTCCCCCGGTGAATGCCGTGTGCCCGTCTATTACCACGATCTTGCGGTGATCCCGGTTGTTCAGCCGGGCGGAGAGGATGGGGAGTACGGGATGGAAAACACCGCATTTGATACCCATGCTTTCCAACACTCTGTCATACTGGTAAGGAAGAGCCGCCAGGCAGCCGAAATCATCATAGATGACCCGCACATCCACCCCGGCAGCGGCTTTCTCCTTCAGTATTTTCAGTATGCTTTTCCACATGAATCCCTCTTTAATGATGAAATACTCCAGAAAGATATAGTGCTCCGCCTTCTGCAGCTCCTCCATCAAACGGGCAAATTTGGCTTCCCCGCTGGGCAGAAACTCGACCCTGGTGTTGCGGTAGGGCGGGTAGAGGGAGCTGTTCTGGATGTATAGGGACTGATTACCCGCATCAACATCCTGACCCAGGATTAAATCCAGGCAGCCGCTGACCGGGGACAGTGCGGCCTCAGTATACTGAAGGATGGGGCTCAGTTTTTCTTTGGTGCGCCGGCCGGTGGTGCTGCCGCCAAAGAAGATGTAAAAAAGGCCGCCAAAGATAGGAAAAAGCAGGATAAGTACAATCCAAGCCATCTTGTAGGCGGGAGCGCTTTGGCTGTTCACCACCCAGACGAATGCCAGGGCGCTTATGGTGATGTTGACCGCGTAGAACACCTCAAAATACTGATTGAAGCGGAGGATAACCTCAACCAGCACCACCAGCTGAATCAGGATGGCAACAACCAGGAGGAAGATTCTGTTGTAGATAAGAAATCTCTTCATAGCGCTTGTCTTGAGACACTACTACCTGGCGACACATTTTCTTCATAGAGCATAGAAACCGTATAATCTGTTCGGAAGAGTACATTCAATGCCCGGCAGTTTTCCTGCAAAACATTTTTGGGCTGCCGGAGAAGCAGCCGCAGCAGGAGCTTATTGGCAAATTCATGACTGCGGTTGGCAGGGGTTGGAAGCCTATCTCAAATCGAAGGTATCAACTATGAAATTATCACACTCATCCTTCACCCTTTGATAGGTTGATTTGCTGTCAACAGTCCAGCCCAGAACCGGGACCCCCAGTTTTTTTAATCCTTTAATGGACTTGTAACCGTCATTACCGATCTCATAGGCAATGAAGTTCGGCCGGCTCTCAAAGTTCATCAACATATTGGACAGTACAAATCTTTTGTACCATGGCAGGCGGGTGGTTCCTGCGCATTCAACCTCATAGTCGCTGACAATAAAAGTCCCCGACAGTTGTCCCCGCAAAACAGTGGGGGCGTTAATCCGGAACCATTTAAGCGAATAAGGGTTGAATGATTGAACAGCGTACGGGCCTTTGTAGCCTTTTAACTCCTCATAAACCAGGCGTTCCAGTTCTCCCACTTCACCCTCGTTTTTAATTTCAATAAGCAGCGGAACTTGACCATCTACCGTTGCCAGAACACTGCTTAACAGGGGTATCCTTTCATTTGAGTCGGGGAACTGTAATTCGGCCAGTTGTTCGTAAGTCATATCATTCACATAGCCATCAACTCCGAACAACCGCTTCAGCTTTTTGTCGTGGAATACTATAACCTGCTTATCCTTGGTCAATGTGACATCCAGTTCAATCGGGTAACCTTTTTTTATCGCGGCGTTAAAAGCAGCCATCGTGTTTTCCGGATTCTTATCATCATGCAGACCCCTATGTGCTATCCATGAGTCCGTAATCCAATCTATCCGCTCATCAGTAACCGGTTCAGCCCCGCGGGCAAAGTTAACCAGCATCAGGACACAGATCACCAATGCTGTAAGTATGCATACAGCAATCACCCATTTATTATTCGCCATAGCACCCTCCCCCTGCCACTAGCATTATTTACTCAGACATCCCGTGTTGTTATCGTAATTCACAACAATGCCCATCTACAGTTTCATCTTATGATAAACCGCAAGAAACTCCTGCTTTACACTGGCATAATCCCGCTGGAAAAAGTCGAAGTCCGCCGTCTTGGCCGGTGGGACGTCGAATATGGGATATCCCATCAATGCCTCAAACTCATAATAGAGAAGGACATCATCAATTTCATCCATTTCCTGCAGTTCGTCCTCCGACAGATCACCCAGGCCAAAACGGGCATAAATCATGTCCTGAAGGTTTTTTTCAATGGCCACATAGTCGGGCAGATGAAGTTTGACCGGCCTGGTAATGTCGGAGAGATAACACTCGCTGGCGTCATGGAGCAGGCATCCCAACTGTATCCTTTGCGAGCAGCCCCGGCCTTTGGCTTCCCGGTAACAGTTGAGGGAGTGCTGGGCTACCGAGTAAAAGTGGCGGAAATGCCCGTTAGCCCGGGTCATAAGCGACAGGGCATGGGCGATATCCTCGATGTGAATATCCTCTTTCACCGGCTTTACCGGATAAAACCTGATTTTCGAGTGGGTCAGAATGTAGTCTGACATGCGATTCCTTCCGTTCAGCATAATTTTGGCAGATGTGATGCCTTATAGCGATATTTTAAGGGTTTTTCGGTTAGGATGCAAAAGGAAGTGGATAAATAGAGCTTAATCTCCTTTGAGTGACATGATCATGTCACTCAGCTATGTAATAATTAATTTAATGAAAGAGCTACAGTTAGATGGGCCTGTCTTTATCTATTCTGGATTTTGATGAAGCGACTTCCATAATTGTACAATAAGGAGAGGGGAGTAATCTGACAAAGTTCTCGATGTTCTAGTATCCATTCTCTTGCATCCACTACGAGGCAGGTCCCACTAGTGGCAGCAATCTACCAACTATAGCTACATACAAAAGGGTGATTGGTCATCATGCCGCAACCGGTTCAGATTGGCTGGATTGATTTGGGGAGCCGCGATAAGAATAAGATACTGTCAGTGCTCAGCCTGCTCTATGCCGCTGAAGCAGTAGACGAGCTGGGAATCGGTGTAATTCGTGACGGCTTTGCCGACGTATTATTCCCGGGAACTTCAACCGTGCAGACGAGAGCCAAATATTTTCTCATCGTGCCCTTCATCCTGATGGAGCTGGAACGCGAGAGGAACCTCACTCCCAGGGCTCTGCTTGATCGTCTTGCTAAAGAAGAGATAGCTCTTATTAACCAGTTGAAGAAAGGAAACGCCGAAGGCGTAATCGGTGGACGCTCGGGGGAAAGGCTTCAGAAAAAACCCTCCAGTATCTACTGGAATGGTCTTTACACTTACGGCATCTTCCGCAGCACAGTAAGGTTATCACTGGATGAGTATGCACACGCAGTCTGTACATTGAATAGAACCAAAGCCCGGATAACGTCAGCGGTACACGCAGACCGCGGAGAAGATACTGATGACACAGGCATTAGTTCTGGTATCATCGGCACCTTCTGGCGGGCTCCGATACCTCCGCCTGACTGGCGCGAAAGGGTGACGGTTGAACTTACTAAAGATGAAGCGCAATTCCTGCGAGATAAAATCATTAGTTCCGAGCACTCCAAAAACTCACTGCTGGCTTCCATACTCCGCAGCAATAGCTACGAAGTGAAGGACTATGACGACATATCATTGATAAAGGGGATGGTAAACCTTCCTGATGATATCAGGAGCGATTATGAAATGGCCGTACGTTTCTCGGAATTCATCTATGGTGCCAATATCCGTTACAACATTATTCTGTCCAACGGCGAAAACGAGGATGCCAACGAAGCCTGGAATGAATGGTACGAGCGAGTCACAGCCGGCTTTATTCAGAACTACAATGTATCTGAACCGTTCGTCCGTTTATCAGTCAGCGGGCGCAACCGGGCACGGATATATCCCTTTGTAAAGCAGTGGAAGCAGGTAGTCATAGATGGTGACGTTACCGCAATGGACGACCTGATAATAAAGCGCGAAATCCAACTCAAGGGCAAGGAACGGGCAAAATTGAAGAATTCCGGGGTCTATCGATGGAAAGAAGGTGTATGGCTGGGGGGAGGAAAACTTCAGTATAGGTTCCGCAACGCCCGCCGACTGATCGCTGATATTTACAACGGGTTGGAGGGTAATGATAGCGATGTTCAGGCTAACTGAGGACAGACTGGACTATGGAAAGGCTTTGGCTCCACCTCCGGGATTCAGGTGCGAATTCGCCGTAGGAACGACCTATTCACTCGATCTGGAAACCCTCTTGGGCGTGCCGATTGCCCTTTTCCTCTCCGAGCAGATGGATGGCAGCCTCTTGGAAAACCCGTTATTTATTCTCGAAGGAGTTCGCAAAAGTGCGGATAACTTTGCACTGTTTTGCGAGGGTGGACAGATTAAGGTTCCCAGCAAAGGGAATCCCGTTTTTGCCCTGTTGGAAAGCAGTGTGTTTCAGGTTGCACTGAAGAATGGCAAATCGTTTCACCCGAAGGTCTGGATCATAAAATATATTAACGAAAGGGGTCTGCCACTCTATCGATTTGTGATACTTAGCCGCAACCTCACCTTTGACCGCAGTTGGGACGTTGCCGTCGTCCTGGAGGGCGAATCCGCTGCAACATCAACAGGTAAAACCAAGCCCCTGATTGATTTTCTCCAATATCTGCGTCAACTGATTACCGATGCCAAAAAGAAACGGCGGATTGCTGCGCTGATAAACGAACTACCCTACGTTTATTTTCGGACCGGTGACCGGCATTTTGTAGATTTTGATTTCTTACCGCTGGGTATTGGTAACGGCTACGATAAGGAGTCGGCGGGTCTGTTTACCAAGTATCATGACTTGCTGGTGATTTCACCGTTTTTGAGCCAGAGTACTGTT
>CZCB01000470.1_pt1:0-65000 | contig 71562 bp, 64 predicted proteins | sample 591991 | NCBI WGS metagenome assembly CZCB01 (sample SAMEA3556809, study PRJEB10932) | anaerobic digester metagenome
TTAAGAAATTATCACACTTCGAGCACTTTTCATCTGCTATAGAGCCTTCTATTCGAATATCAAAAAACATGGCCTACAGGGCTTTCCTTTGCCTCAATAAACCATGTTTTCTGCAAGAACTTTATTTGCATTCTAAAAAGAATTTGCAAAATGATAGGAGTTTATTTGATGTAGACACTTCCTTTCGATCAGCTATATCTCGCTCCGCCCTTCCAGCGCCCGGGCCAAGGTGACCTCATCGGCGTAATCCAGGTCGGCGCCGAAGGGAAGTCCCCTTGCCAGCCTGGTCACTTTGACGCCTAAGGGTTTGAGCGCCCTAGCCAAGTAAAGCGCAGTGGTTTCCCCGTCGATGTCGGGGTTTGTAGCCAGAATCACTTCTTTGACTTGGCTGCCTAGTCTGGCCTGGCCGGTCCCGCTTACCTGTTGGGCTTGGCCCATCTTGGCTGACTGTCCGGCTTGCGCCAAGTGGCCGGCCTGCTTGGTATGTTGGCCGGCATGGCCTGCCTGTTCGACAGTGCCGCCTGTCTGTCCGGTTTCGAGCGGCCGGCCGGCCTGGCCTGCGCCGGTTACTCTGGCGATAAGTTCCTTTACCCTGATATCGTCAGGGCCTATCCCTTTGAGGGGCTCGATATAGCCGTGGAGCACGTGGTACAAGCCCTTGTAGCCGCCGACCCGCTCTATGGCCAGCACGTCTTTGGGATAACCCACAACGCATATGACCGAAGCATCTCTTTGGGGATCCTGGCAGATCGCACACGGGTCGATGTCAGTGAGGTTTCCGCATACAGAACAATACCCAATTGTGTCCCTCACTTCGGCCAGGCTGTCGATGAGCAGATCGATAGATGATTTCCCGGAAACCACCAGATGAAACGCCAGGCGCTGGGCTGTCTTGGGGCCAATTCCGGGGATCTTGCGCAATTCGTCTATTAACCCGGCAATCGCTTTGGGATAAGTTTGCATGGGATCACCATTTGAAAGGCATGTTGAGGCCGCCGGTTACCTTGGCCATCTCTTGTTCGCTGACCTGCCTGGCGTTGGCAATCGCTGCGTTCACCGCGGCAACGATCAAATCCTGGAGCATCTCGATGTCGTCAGGGTCCACGACCTCAGGAGCTATTTCAATGGCCCTTACTTCAAGCCCGCAGCTTACCGTGGCTTTTACCATACCTCCGCCTGCAGTGCCTTCAACCTCAGTGTTGGCCAGCTCTTCTTCGACCCTCTTTATTTCCGCTTGAATCTTTTGGGCCTCTTTCATGAGCCTTTGCATATCGAGCCCGCCTGGAAATCTTGGCATGAACAGCTCTCCTTCCTAAATAACCTTGCCGTCTAGTATAGTTATTGCAGCTTTGACCAGGGGATGCAACTCGTCGCCCTGCCCCCCGCCGTTTGCACCACTGTTACCGTCGTTGTTTAGCACTTCAACCTTGATATCCAGCTTTCGCCTGGTAAGTCTCTCAAGATATTTCTGCACCACCTGCTTATGGGGGTGAGACACGATCTGTTCCATATGGGTAGCGTACCCTTTGGGATAACCCAGCACAAGCACCCTGCCTTCTTCCACCCTCAATGGGCGGGCCGGCAATAAGTAGGCCCTCGCCTGGATCTTCCGGTCCTTCTGGAGATGTTGCAGCAGGGCATTCCATATGTGGTCCACAGCCTCCGAAAGCTCGGCAGACTCAGGCAACACGGCCGGAGAGCCTTGCGCTTCTTGAGAGTCCTGAGGCTCCTGAGACTCCTGGGACTCTTGAGGCTTCTGGGGCTCCTGAAGCTCCTGGAACTTCTGAGACACCCGGCCTTCTTGAGACACTTGCGGCTCCCGGGGCACCTGTGACTTAGCAGCTCCACCTGCCCTTGCAACTGTCCAATCATCGGCCGCATCAGCCCCGTCATCCAGGAGCAGGCCTAACAAACTCATGTCAACGATGAGCCTGGGGTTATCGCTGTTGCGCATCTCCGATACTGCGGAAGACATGGCCTTGAGCACCCTTATCAGCATATCTTCAGAAAGCGTCTTGGCAAGCGCAGACATACCCTGGATTTCCTGCCGGGTCCTCCCCAAGTCGGCAGTGCTCCCGCCTGATGCGATAAGCAGCAGGTCCCGGGCATACGCGCCTATCTCGTGGCACAGCTCCCCCATGTCCTTGCCCCGCTCTGAACATTCCTTGGTGATATCTAGAATAGCCTTGATATCTTTTGTGACAATTGCACTGAAAAGCCGGTCCATGATCTCCGACGGGGCAGCCCCTAAGATTTCCCGGACATCTGCCTCCAGCACTTTACCGTCGCCGTAAGCCAGGCACAAATCCAGCACTGACAGGGCATCCCGCATGGAGCCTTCCGCCGCCCTGGCTACCAGTCTGAGGGCTCCTTCTTCCCACTGGGCTCCCTGGGAGTCAAGGATCTGCTTGAGCCTGCCTTCTATATCCAAGATGGACAGCCGCCTGAACTCCAGCCTCTGGCATCTGGACGTGATGGTCACCGGGATTTTGTGGGGGGCTGTGGTGGCAAGTATGAAAATCACATGGGGCGGGGGTTCTTCCAGGGTTTTGAGAAGGGCATTAAACGCTTCCTGGGTAAGCATGTGGACCTCGTCGATTATGTACACTTTGAACCTGCCCATGACAGGCAGGTACCTTACGCTCTCCCTGAGGCTGCGCATTTCGTCAATGCCCCGGTTTGACGCAGCGTCAATTTCCATGACATCCACGGAACTGCCGCCTGAAATCGCTTGGCACGATTCACATGTGTTGCACGGTTCGGAACCCTGGAGATTGGTGCAGTTTACCGATTTGGCAAGCAGCCTTGCCACTGTGGTCTTGCCGGTTCCCCTCGGCCCTGAAAAAAGGTATGCGTGGGACACTTTGTTTTCTGCGAGTGCATTTTGCAGGATCTTGATTACAGGCTTTTGATTGACCACATCTTCCCATTTGTTGGGACGCCAGGTGCGGTACAGGGCGGTGTAGGACAAAACTCATTCCCCCGAACTTGAGATCCCTGTGGAAAAAATAAAATACTAAATTGACCGTGCACCTATCTTCGAATGCCCTCCCCGAGCGATACCTGCATGGCTGGCTCCAGCCAGGAACCCCTGCGGCACATGAGAATAACCGCTTACCGCTGCTTCCTCCCGGACCTGACGGGGTTCACGGGTTCCCATTGCGCAGGACCCGGCCTTCAACGCTGCCCTTGCCGGCCGGCCTCAAGAAGGAACACCCTCGGATAGGCTTCAACCCCGCTATAGCGGATTGCGGGTTACAGGGCACCGCTAACTCCCCGTCTAGCACGGCCAAACTTTACGAGCAAGGTCAATTTTTCATCAGATAAAATGGCGGAGGGAGTGGGATTTGAACCCACGAGACGCATTACACGTCTACACGCTCTCCAGGCGTGCTCCTTCAGCCACTCGGACATCCCTCCGTGCTTATCCATGGCAGCACTTGTGGCGGAGGGGGTGGGATTCGAACCCACGAGGCGCTTGCGCGCCTACCCGCTTTCGAGGCGGGCTCGTTCAACCACTCCGACACCCCTCCTGGGAATCGTAAGCTGCCCCACTAAGATTACTTTAGAACATATACCGTTTTCAAGTACCTTTCTGCCTAAGCTCCGAAAAGAAGTCCTCCAAAAGTTTCCTGCACTCACGCTCTTTTATTCCCGCTATCAGCTCAACCCTGTGGTTGAGCCGCTGGTCGCTCACGATGTTCCAAAGGGACCCGCAAGCTCCAGTGCGGGGATCCATGGTTCCTATCACAAGCCTGGGAATCCTGGCCATCACTATGGCCCCTGCGCACATAGGGCAAGGCTCCAAGGTCACATACATTGTGGCATCCAGGATCCTCCACCCTGCTTCGTGCCGGGCCGCTTCGCGTATGGCCAGAATTTCTGCGTGAGCAGTAGGGTCTTTCAAAGTCTCCTTGAGGTTGTGCCCCCGGCCGATGACGGCTCCATCTTTTATGATGACCGCGCCTACGGGCACCTCCCCCATGGAGTAAGCCTTCCGGGCTTGCTCCAGCGCCAGTTCCATCCCGTACTCATGGTCACCGGCGATGTGAGTGTTAGCCAATTGGCTGTCGTAATCTTTCACATCGTGCAAATTACCGGCCTCACATTGGCTATGAATAATTGGTGCGCCCGGGAGGACTCGAACCTCCGGCAGACGGGGATTAGGAATCCCCCGCTCTATCCGCCTGAGCTACGGGCGCACAGTTCGGTGCAATGGCGGTGTTAAGATGGTGCGCCCGGCGGGACTTGAACCCACAACCTACAGATCCGTAGTCTGTCGCTCTATCCAATTGAGCTACAGGCGCATGTTCATGGCGGAGAGGGAGGGATTCGAACCCTCGAAGGGGTGTTAACCCCTTAACGGTTTAGCAAACCGTCGCCCTCGGCCTCTAGGCGACCTCTCCGCGATACACCGCATTGCGTCCGCGGCATTTGCCGTATCAATATATTAACATGTCTCAGCGTTTCATGCCAGTGGCGGAGGGGGTGGGATTCGAACCCACGGAGGGCGTGAACCCTCAACGGTTTTCAAGACCGCCGCATTCAACCGCTCTGCCACCCCTCCATCCGATACAAAAAGCCGGGTGGCTTTTTATCCGGCTTCCGGATGAAAATATTATCACATGCGATACTTAAAATCAACGAGGTTAGACCCTGCAATCCCATGATCGGCCGGCAAGACCGCTTATCCGGAACCCCGCCTTAGGGGCTTGAGCCAGGGGAGGGCCGGCATCCGGTCAGGCTGTATCCGCAATGGCCCTTGCGGCAAGCACGCCTGATACAGATGCTTGGGCCAGGCTCCTGGTTATCCCCGCACCGTCGCCCACTGCGTACAGGCCCTCGATTTCGGTGCTCATATCGCCTGCCACTTTTACCCTGGCCGAGTAAAATTTGACTTCCACCCCATAGAGCAAGGTGTGCTTTGCCCATATCCCGGGCATGAGGCTGTTTAGCGCCTCAAGCATTTCAAGGATGTTCTGGATATACCTGTACGGCAACACAAGGGTGAGATCTCCCGGGGTGGCTTCTTTAAGGGTAGGCTCAACCATACTTTTTGCCAACCGTTTTTCCGTGGACCTGCGCCCTTCCCACAGGTCACCGAGCCTTTGGACGATAACCCCGCCTCCTAGCATGTTGGCGAGGCTGGCGATATATTTGCCGTAAGTTATGGGTTTCCTGAAAGGCTGGGTGAAAGTCTTGGATACAAGCAGGGCGAAGTTGGTGTTGTCAGTTGAGTAGCCACTCCACGAGTGGCCGTTTACTGTGATCACCCCGCCTGTATTTTCGACGACCACTTCACCTCTGGGACACACGCAAAAGGTCCTGATAAGGTCGTCAAACGCACGGGAGTAGTAGTGGATCTTGGGCTCCCACACTTTTTCGGTGATGTCGTCGGCGATTACCGCCGGTATTTCAACCCTTACGCCGATATCTACAGGGTTTATTTCCTGGGTAAGCCCCAGCCGCATGGCTTCCTCGGAAAACCAAGACGAGCCTTCGCGCCCGGGCGCCGCTATGAGGTACCGGCACCTGTGTTCGGTCCCGTCTTGCAGAAGCACTCCTTGCACCTTGTTGCCGTGCACGATGATCTGTTTCACCTCAGACAGCATCCTCACGGCGACCCGCGGCCTAAGGTATTCATACATGTTCTTGAGGATCTTGGGGCTGTTGTCGCTGCCTAAATGCCTGATAGGCGCAGGTATGAGTTCTAAGCCGGCAGTGGCTGCCTTGCGCACAAGTTCTGCTATGGCAGATTTGTCGGTGCCGAATATCCTGTCGGTCGCCCCGAATTCCAGCCAGATATCGTCGATGTAGTGGATAAGCTCCATAAGTTCCCGCTGGGAAAGGTATTCGTGGAGAAAGCCGCCGAACCGGTTGGTGAGGGTGAGTTTGCCGTCGCTAAACGCGCCTGCCCCGCCCCAGCCGCATGTGATTGAACAAAGCTCGCAGTTGCGGCAGCCTCCGATTTTCCCCTTCCCCGGGCATTTCCGCTTCTCCAGCTCATGCCCTTTGTCGAGGATCAGCACGTTGAGCCCCGGAGCCTTCCTGCTCAGTTCCAAGGCTGCAAAAATGCCTGCAGGCCCTGCACCTACGATGATCACATTCCATACGGTCAAAGGCCAACCTCCTATACAAGTGGAATAATCCGTAAGTTAGGAGCCGGCAACCTGAGTGTATTATGCTCAGCTTGCCCCCGGAGTGTGTATGACGTCCAGATCGCCGAACCGGCATATTTCCCTGGAGAAGAACAGTTTTATCGACCCTGTGGGGCCATTGCGCTGTTTGGCGATGATAAGTTCAATTGCATTGTTTTGTTCAAGTTCCGGATCAGTGTACAAGAACATCACTACGTCTGCGTCCTGCTCAATCGCCCCTGATTCCCTGAGGTCAGACAGCATGGGCCTTCTGTCCTGGCGCTGCTCTACGGCTCTGGATAGCTGGGACATGGCGATCACAGGCACGTCGAGTTCCCTGGCCAGCCCTTTGAGCGACCTGGATATCTCTGAAATCTCCTGCTGCCTGTTTTCAGCCTTCCTGCCCCTCATAAGTTGGAGGTAGTCGATGACGATGAGACCCAGCCCGTGTTCTGCCTTGATGCGCCTGGCTTTGGCCCTAAGTTCCATCACTGAAATCCCCGGGGTATCATCGATGAAGATCTTGGCTTCCCCAAGCCTGCCCAGGGCAATGGACAACCTGCGCCACTCATCGTCGCCGCTTATAAACCCGCTGCGGAGCTTTTGGCTGTTGATGGCCGCCTCGGAACAAAGCAGCCTCTGGGCTACCTGTTCCCTGGACATCTCAAGGCTGAAAATCACTACGGTACTGCCTGTTTTTATCGCCGCATTCCTGGCGATGTTAAGCCCTAAGGAAGTCTTGCCGACCGACGGGCGGGCTGCAAGGATAATGAGATCCGACGGCTGGAAACCTAAGGTAAGCGAATCCAGATCGCTTAGGCCGCTGGGGAGCCCTATCACATCGCCCCTGTTGGACGCAAGATACTCCAGCTTCTCCATGGTCTCTACAAGCACGTCTTTGAGCTGCACGTATCCCTGCTGGGTACGCCTCTGGGCGATCCTGAATATGGTCTCTTCGGCCATGTCCAGGATCTCATCTACTTCGTACTGGGAATCGTAAGCAGTCGCCGCAATCTGGGTGGCAGCCCCAATGAGCCGCCTGAGCAAGGCTTTTTCTGCGACGATCTTGGCGTAATACTCGACGTTTGCCGCAGTGGGCACGAAATTGGCGAGCCTTGCCAGCTCAGCGGCGCCTCCTATTTGGTCCAAAACGCCTTGAGCCCTCAACGTATCCGTCAAGGTGACCAGGTCGACAGGCTCCATCCGGTCGGCGATTTCAGCCATGGCTTTGAAGATTATCCGATGGTTTTCCTTGTAGAAGTCGTCCGGCGTGAGCATCTCAAGGGCAGCAATTACAGCACTTTGGTCTATGAGCATGGATCCTATGACTGCTTCTTCCGCCTCTATGTTCTGAGGCGGTACCCTCTGTGGCGCCTGAGACAACCTAATTCCTCCTCATGGCTAGGCGCAAGAATACGATTCCCTCCAGCCCGGGCATACATGGTCGAGCGCGTCCTGAAGATGTCTCACGTACACCACTTCTATGCCCCTGACGTGCTTAATCCCAAGGGAGTTATCGTAAGGTACCACAATGGACTTCATCCCCGCTTGTTTCGCGCCGTATATCTTTTCGTACACCCCGCCGATGGGCTTTACGTTCCCTGTCAAAGATACCTCGCCGGTAACCGCTACATCCTGGCGCAGAGGCAGTCCAGTTATGGCCGAAAACACAGCCAGGGTTATGGCCAATCCTGCTGAAGGGCCGTCTATCCTTGCACCTCCGATGATGTTTACGTGAATGTCCCAATTGTAGAGATCTATGTCAAAACATTTCCTCAAGGCAGATGCCGCGTTAAACAGAGAGTCTTTCACCATTGAACCTGCAGTTTCGTTCATCCGCATGGTACCTTTGCCCGGTTGCCTTGCAGGAAAGGTTACAGTCTCAATCTCAATCACTGAGCCAAGATAGCCAAGTACTCCCAAGCCGAAAATCTTGCCTACCTCTAATGAGTTTCGCGCCTTGGCTGTTATGCTGGGCTGAATCCTGCCCGACTCGATCACGGACGCCACATCTTCAACCGTAATGGGAAGGAAGCCCCGCTTAGGATAGCCTCCTGCCCTGTGAAGCGCTACTGCGTAAGCGTCGGCCAACAGCCCTACTGCCCGCCGTGCTTCAATGGTGTGATCGGCTATAAGCTGGCAGGCCTCACGGCAGATCTTTGCCCTAAGCCTCCTGGCAGCACCTCTTACTATCTCTACGATGTGGTCCGGGGTCAAGGCGTCAAAAAACACTTCGGCACACCTTGATCGCAGCGCCGGGCTTATTTCCTCAGGATCCCTGGTAGTTGCGCCCACCAGCACAAAGTCTGCAGGCGCCCCGTGAGTAAACAAATGCCTCACGTATTCAGGCACCCTGGGATCGTCGGGATCGTAGTACGACGAATCGAAGTACACCCGCTTGTCTTCCAACACTTTGAGCAACTTGTTCTGCAGGATAGGGTCCATTTCCCCTATCTCGTCAATAAAAAGGATCCCGCCTGTTGCGGCAGTGACCAGCCCCAATTTGGGTTCAGGCACGCCTCCGTCGGCGAAATCCCGCTTGGCGCCTTGGTAGATGGGATCGTGCACCGACCCCAATAGCGGGTTGGTGATTTCCCTGGGATCCCACCGCAATGTGGTGCCGTCTGTCTCTATGAAAGGTGCATTCTTGCCAAAAGGCGAAAACGGCATCTTCTTGGCTTCTTGAAGCACAAGCCGTGCGGCGGAAGTCTTGCCTACTCCAGGCGGGCCGTACAAAATCACATGCTGTGGATAAGGGCTGGCTATCTTTGCAAGCAGGGCTTGGATTGCCCGGTCTTGCCCGATTATCTGCTTGAGGGACCTGGGCCTTAAGATGGTCAAGGCAGACCTGGCAAGCGATCGTTTTTCAAGCTTCAAAAGGTTCTTGAGTTTCTCCTGGGTTTGCTCTGTTTCAGGGCTGCTGTTATCCAGCAGGATCTCCCGCTTGATCTCCTTGAGGTATTCCTCATGCTTCTCCTGCATTTTCCTGGAAACCAGTTCTTCGATTTCCTGCTCGATGGAGTAGCGCGCGATGTGTTCGGCGATTTCTTCTTGGCATTCATCCAGGATGCTAGGAATCTCATCCAGCGAAGGGCAAGCTCCTATGGTAGGGTCCTCGTAGACCACCTTCTGCAGCGCAACTACCTGCTGGCAGAGGTCTTTGGACTTCATCCCTTTAAGAGCACCCAGTTTGCCGGCTTTGAGCACCAGACCTTCAGGTCCGTAAACCGATGCGAGAAACCTGAACATAGCCCCAACACGCTTTTTCAGGATCTCTTCTTGATTTGCTCCCAGGACACCATCAGCTTTACGGGCCACCCTATTGTCCTCCTTCCGGTTGTATCTCAACGGTCACTTCAACCCTCACTTCTGGATGGAGTTGGATCTCGACAGTATGGGTACCCAGCTGTTTTAGGTTTTCAGAGAGCAACACTTTTCTTTTGTCCACAGGTATCCTAAACTCCGACTGGATCTTTTTCGCGATATCCCCGGAGGTTATAGAGCCGAAAATCCGGCCGTTTCCGGTTTTCGCACGGAACACCAGTGTTTTCCCCTTAAGTTTCTCAGCGTGTTTCTCAGCTTCAGCCTTAATCCTTTGTTCCTTTTTTTGCTGAGCAGTTTTTAGGTTTTGCCTCTGCCTTAGCGCACCTTCGGTGGCAGGTACCGCAAGCCCCCTTGGAATGAGAAAGTTGCGGGCATAACCGTCCTTTACCTTCACCACATCCCCGGCTTTCCCCAGACCGGCCACGTCTTGCTTGAGAACCACTTCCATGCTTGTTCCTCCTTTCCCACAGCGCCGCCGCAAGGCAGCACACAGGTGCCCAATCCTGTGCTTACAAGTATACGGCAATGATTCCGCCGTCACATGTCATTTAGGTAACCATATCGCAACCGGCGGAAATCGAAAAGTATATCTATGATACCAAAAAACACTGCCAATTCGCTCAGGACAGGGTTGGCCACAACGTAGAAGATTGCCAGCACAGAGAACAACTTGGGCAAGCCGTGTTGCGATATGTAGTACGAAATCACGGAAGCGGTTTCGATGAGCAGCAAAAGGGATACCGCTGAAAATACATTCTGCCCCACTTGCTCTACAAAAGGCAGCTCGTAGCGAATCCCTAGCACAGCTGCTATATAGCTCAAAATGGCGGCATGGGCGATGTATTCAGGCAAAATCCACCTGGAAAACGGGGGGAGCGGCTCCAGGTTATGGCCAAGCCTGCTGAGTACGCGCCGTAACACCTCGTAGTTGAGGTATGATTGGAACAGGGCTGACAACACCAGCCCTGAAGGTAGAAGCCTGATAAATTGGGCTTTTAGTGTATCCAAATCTTTAAACGAGTCCAGAAAACGATTTGTGCCCAGCATCTTTTCGGTAAGCTCGGCTGAAGCTTGCCACGCCCTTAGCAATTCATCGATGAGCATCATGGGCGTGTGCCCTGTGAGCAGAAAAGTAAACAAGAAAGCGCTAAGCGAGCCAATGAGAAAAGCGATGCTGGTAACCACGATTACCTTCGCAGGAGAAAATCCTCGGGTCACCGCGTAGCCAAAGGTAAGCCCCGTTAGGCCGAACAGCACCCAAAGCCCGAAAGCGGTAATCCAATTCATGAAGAAGGTAAGGCACAGGGCTGTGAGGACAGACGCCATCACTCCCCAGCGCATACCGTGGCGGAGCACCACCAAGGCTGACGGCAAAGGCCAAAGGAACAATGCTATCATACCGATGAAAGGCAGGTACTCGCCGATGAGTACCAGTATCATCCCGATAACGGCCAAAAGCGCGCTTTCAACCAGAGCTCTCGTGTTATACCGGGTCAACTGATGCCCCCCAAAAAGGCTATTTAGACGCCAGGCCAGGCAATATGAGCCTACCCGGCCTGACGCTTACCATTAGTCGACAGTATATGGCATAAGCGCCATAACTCTGGCTCTCTTGATTGCCCTTGTGAGCTGGCGCTGGTGCCTGGCGCAGTTGCCGGTGATCCTCCTGGGCAAGATCTTGCCCCGCTCGGTAATGTACCTGCGCATCTTGCTGGTGTCCTTGTAGTCGATATATGCAATACCGTCTACGCAGAAATTGCACACGCGCCTGCGCCCTCTACGCCCGTTTCTACGCAACCGTAATCCCCCTTTGCAAAGGTTTGGGACCTACATCACTCTGTAAACGTGGGACTATCATCGTCAGCAGGCCCGGCCTCCGATATGGCTTCAGGCATTTGATCCTGGTTCCTGGGTCTGTCCAGGAACTCAATGAAGTCGGCAACAACTTCCCAAACCCTGCGCCGCTGGCCGTCTTTAGTCTCGTAGCTGCGGCTCTGAAGCCTGCCTTCAACTGCCACCAACCGGCCTTTGTCCATATACCTGCACGTGACCTCAGCCAATTTCCCAAACAGCACCACGTCGATAAAATCGGTCTCCCGCTGGCCCGTCTGGGTGGGCCTCCGGTCCACTGCCAAGATGATGGTGGTGACAGAAACCCCACTGGGGGTAATCCGGAGTTCCGGTTGCCTGGTTAGTCTCCCAATTAGCACTACCCGGTTGAGCACTGTCTCCCCTCCAAGAAAGTTACTTGACCGAACCTCAATCCTTCCGACTTAATCCTAGTTTGAATCTGCTGATTCGCCATTGTCGTCGCTGACTACGGCAGCTTCAGGAGCTGCTTCTTCGGCTTGCTCGTCCTGCTCATCCTGGCCCTCTCGGGTACGCTGTGCCCTTTCCCGCTGAAGCTTTTGCTCAAGCTTGAGCTTATGATCGATCCGGACAATCATGTGCCTCATGATCTCTTGATCGATCTTCAGCAGGCGGTCCAGTTCGTCTGACAACTCGGGAGTACCCTTGAAGACAAAAATGAGATAGATGCCTTCCCTGATACGATTGATCTCGTAAGCGAGCCGGCGCTTGGCCCACTTTTCAGCGGTGATAATGGTGCCTTCCATGTTGGTGATGATTTCCGAGTACCTGGCAATTATCGAGGCAATCTTCTCATCGTCAAAATCGGGACGCACTAGGACCAGCAATTCATAAGTACGCATCTTTCCTACCTCCTCCCATGGACTTTTGCGGCCCCTTTCAAATCAGGGCGGGAGTAACCGGAGCATCCGCTCCGCGTCGCTCAACCGGCGCAAGGATCATTATAGCCTTAGGTGTCTGCAAGCTCAAGGGCAAGAGACACTATTTTCCAGTTTCTTCAATCCCTTCTGCTGCGCCCTGCCCTGCTATCTCAACCCGCTTCTTAAACCTGGATGAAAACTTACCCCTGTCGATTAGAATCACCCTGCCGCACAAATTGCATTTGAGCCTTACATCCGCCCCTGCAAACAGCACAATCCATAGGTCATTGCCGCATGCATGGCGTTTCTTAAGCTGTACTACATCCCCTTCCCTGAGAGGAGGGTCTAGCAGCATGCTACCGAACCTCCCTGTGGATCTGCCTTACGGATTTATCTGCACCATCACTGCAGGAATCAATGCCTGGTATATGGCCAAGAGCACCGGAATGAGCCGGGATGACGCCACAAGCTCTCTTACAGGCGCCAAAATCTCAAGCCCGACCAGAGGATACAGCGCCCCTACGACCAAGGACAGCCATACAAGGGACAGGGCGGTCTGAAGCAGCCCTCCAAGCAGCCTCTGGATGAAGGATAGCGCGGTGGCAAACGCGATGGTCTTTGAAAACAGCGACCACGCCAGCCTCAGCACAGCCAAGAGTACAAAGAACACAACCCCTGCCACCATAAGCTGTGCCATGAGAGATGACAGGATAGAGCCCCAGCTTGCACCAGGGCCTGCCGCGGCCTCGATTTCCAGGAAACGATCTTTGATAAGGGCTGAAATCGGCCTCAGCCATGGGATTGAATCAATCCCTGCAAAAAACTCAGCCACTGCATTAGGGTCGTAGGGTTTGGAATAACCCGGGAACAGCAAGAACACTTCATCCCACCGTGCCGCCATCTGGGTAACCCAGCCTTTGGTCTGCTCCAGGTAGTTTACGACCGGGCCGGTAAAAAAATAGGCCCCTAAGAAGCTGGCGAACATGCCTGCAAGGTTGAGGACCGATGCCCAGAACCCCGCCATAAACCCTTTGAGGAAACCAAGTGCCAGCAGAATCCCTATTGCCATATCTGCGTAGTTCAGATCCAACTTCAAATCCAAGAAAGTCTCACCTCCGGCAGGGCTAGGTGTCTCCCGCTGCAAATCTGTCGACAAGTGCAAATACCACTGCAGGGACAGCCGGACCGCCGTGCTTTCCTGTATATATCGAAATCTGGCTGTCGGCGTACCAAGCAAACAGCCCCAGCCCAATGCACACAGCAAGCCCGAAGAATATGTCTTCAAAGTACGCCGGCGCGCTTGAGGTGCTAAGGCGCAGACAACATCTTGCGATTACGTATACACCCAGGAATACTCCAACAAACCACACCGGACCAGAAAGAGGGCTCAGGCCCCTCTCTAGCAAGAAAGCGGATATCAGAGTGATAATCACGCCCCGCCGTGTATTGGATTGCACACCGCATCACCTAGCAGACTTGGGAATTCCTGGGTCTATGAGCAAAAGGCCGTTGTCTTTGTATATAAGAATAACATTTTTTGCACATGTTATGGGATATCCGTCTAGCTTGGCTGAAACCAGAAGCCCGCCGGTTTGCAAGTCTAGACATGCAAACCTGTCTGATTCCAACACCACCAGCCGGCCGTCATGGGCGAAAACCCTTGGAAGCTCATCTGTGGTCTTGTATTCCCAAAGTATGTCGCCACCGGAACTCAGTGCCACCACTTGGGCGTTTCCCAGGAGCTTACTTATGGCCCCGTCTTGCGCTTTGGACACAGACAAGGCCAGCACACCAGAGTCTGACACGGCTGACAATATCGTCCCGGCAGGACGGTATGCCCATGCCACTTGGCCCTGAGGGGTAATGGAGCAGGCCCACGAATCGAGCACAGCCATGATGTTTCCGTCGGAGGCCAGGGCCAGGTAGCGCCATGCGCCTTGACCCAGACGCTCTTGCCACAAAAGTTTGCCTGTATCCGCCGACAGGCACAGCATCCAAAGGTTACCACCTCCCGATATGTCCACTGCCGCGATTATCAAGCGTCCCCCGGCTGAGATGCCAAACAGGGGCGCATAGGGTATCTGGCTGTGCCACATTATCTTTGATTCCTTGGATATGGCCCGGAGTTGCCAAGGCTCGCCGAACTTTAGGCCCTGCAGGGGTATACAGGTTATGAGCATGTCCCCGTCAAGCAGAGGCACAGGTCGTTCCCCGTGCCCTAAGGTGAGCGAGAATTCCGGTGAGCTTGGGCGGAGGGGCTGGATCAGGCTCATCGAATTTGAACTCAGCCCAATAAGCCATGGGCCTGAGGGGAGTATGCTTTCGTAGCTCGCTCCGGCGCCCTGCACCGTGCCGTCCGGGCTTACTACTTCTAAGCTGCCTTGCCTGGTTACGACAAAAGCTGAGCTATGAACGGCAACCATTTCGCCGCCGGGGATGTGTGCCAGAACCCTGGGGTGTGCCGAATCCCTCGTCAGGATGTACGTTAGGTATAGGGCTCCGCCCAACACCAGTGCGCATACTGTAAGCGGCAACAATTTCCGTGAGATACGCCTGTTTTTCAAACCCCCCGGCTTGGGTCCCGGCAGCTCCCCGTTACCTTTGGTTTTTCTTACGGTGGGAACGCTTAAGCTCATACCCCATCCCCTAAGGATGCAACAACCAGGCGCGGATGAGCGCGGCAGAAGCTGCTAGACCACCCAGTACTGCCAATGCTTTGCCCAGAAAATTTATCCGCTTAGCCAACACGAACTCGTGGTAGGAGTAGAGGGCTTTTTCGATCTCCCCAAGCTCCCTGTAAGCTAAGCACATGTTGAACCTCGGTTCCGCTGCCCAAGGACTGAGCCTGGTTGCCTCGCGGTACAGCTTGAGCGCGGTCCGCGCATCATCCTCCAGAAGCGCCAAATTTCCCAGGTTGTTGAGTACCCTGGGATCGCCTGGCTTTTCATGCTGCAGCTGCTGCAAGATGTTGCGTGCTTCATGTAGCTCCCCCAGCTTGGCTTTGCATACGGCTATAAGGTTGCGGCTTGTGGCCGGTCCCCTGCCGTGGACATCTAGTTGTGCGGCAAGCAGTCCGGCAGCCTGGGCATATCTACGCCGTTTGACTAAACGTAAAGCCTTTGCTTCCACGCTCAAGCACACATTGCTCACCCCCCGGATATGTTCCCAAATAATTCTAGGGGACTGAGCCTGGTTCCTTCCGGCTTTGTTATGCACCCTGCGTTTTAGCGTGCATAGGGAGTAAAGCGTGTGCGAAAAGTAACACATAAGGAGGTGGGGCTGTTGACCAAGATTGCAGTGGAACAAGGCCTCAGGCCCTTCCAGGAGGCACTTAGGACCGCGGGCTTTCTCGTGGTTGAGGTTAAGGATCCCAACGAAGTGAGGCAAATTGGGGCCAAGGCAGTGGTAGTATCCGGGATGGATGAGAACTTTCTTGGTATTGACGACTCAAGGAAGTCGCCTGTTATCACAGCTGCCGGACGGACGCCGGAAGAAGTTGTAAGGGAAGTCCGCCGGTCGTTAGGACCGGTGGAGTAGGGACGCGTTCTGAGGAGTGTGGCCCAGAGGTTGCGAGGATAATCCCCCAAGCAATCGCCTGGGCCATTTTAACTACCAGGTTGAGCCGGGTGCTCTGAAGGACCAGGTGCTCCATAAATCCGCCTACGTTGACCACACCTGCAATGTGCAGGTGCCCCACAGGAGGTAGTTGTTTCTTGACACCCAAGCCGGGCCGGAGGGGGCCCTGGCTGACAATGATTGTGCCTACTTCCTTTTTCGTCCCAAGGCATGCGTCAACGCCGAGTATCATGCGGCCTGTGCCGTCCAAGAGAGTGAGGGCTTGCTCTAAGTTGCCTGCGTGCACAGGTTCCTCCAAAGTGCCCAGCACCTTCCCTGGGTAGTTGTTCCAGGTGAGCATACTCCCTACCAGAGGCCCCAAGCTGTCTCCTGTGGCCCTGTCGGTGCCCACGCAGATCACTGTGGGCGGACAGCCCGAACCAAGCTCCAGGCCGGAAAACACAGTCTCGAGCGCTGCTGCCACCCGCATGCCCGGATTTGGCTTAGATATGGAAATGGAAAAACTCACCCGTGACATAAGTACCCCTGTTAGGAAAATATGCACATAAACGGGGTAAATAATACTTGGAAGCAAATCAGCGGGATTGAGCCTGGGCAAGGATCTGGCGCACAGTGTCGTCGTCGACCTGGTCGAACCTGGCATACCACTGCCCTACTGCATAAAAGGGCGCCGGTGTATCCACACATACCACCTGGTCTACATATTGGGCCAGGGTGTCCAAGGTCTCTCTGGGGGAAACCGGGACCGCTAGCACCAGTTTGCTGGGTTTGAGCCTGCGCACGTACTTGATTGCGGCAAGTGCGGTAAGTCCTGTGGCCAAACCGTCATCAACCACAACAACGTGCCTGCCCTTGGGTTCTATGGGCTTCCGGCCTTGCCGGAAGTAATCCAGTTGCCGGGCTATTTGCTTGCTTACGTCTAGAGCCCGGTCTTGTATGTACTCTTGGGAAGCGTAGGTGCCGCCCGAAGGGGGAAAGGTGACATGGCCATCCTGATCCACTGCTGCCACTGCAAATTCCGGGTTAAACGGTGCGCCTATCTTTTTGGCCAAAACAACGTCTAGATCTGCCTGCAGCCCTAGGGCCACCTGATGCCCGACCACCACGCCTCCCCTTGGGATGGCCAGCACCAGGGGGTGTTTGAGGTTTAAAGGTTTAAGGAGTTCTGCAAGTTCCTGACCGGCGTGTAGCCTGTCCCTGAACATCAAGACTCCCTCTGCCTGTCGGTAGGGATCTTGGGCTGAGGTTCTGAAAGTTTGGTCATCTCAGCCACTCCTGAAAACACAGCGCCTTCTGATATGACCAAGCTGCCGACTGATATATCTCCCCTTAGCCTGCCTGAAGACAACAGTTCTAGCCGTCCCGTGCACTTTACGTTGCCGGTGACTTCCCCTGCGATTGTGACGTTAGCGGCTTCGATATCAGCCTTTACCACAGCACCGTGACCGATCATCACATCGCCCTCAGAATGTAGTTTGCCCTGAAGTTTGCCGTCTACCCGTAAGCTGCCCTTGGACGTCAAGGTGCCTTGAATCTCTATGCCCTTGCCCAGCAGGCTTTCAAACGTGCCGCTCCTAGTGGCAGACTCTTTAGACTTAAACATGGATACGTGCCTCCTAGTTCACTTAGGGAGATAGTCCATGGGATTTTGTTTGCTTCCGTTTTTTATGACTTCGTAGTGCAGGTGTGGTCCTGTGGAAGAACCAGATGAGCCCACGTAAGCAATTACGTCGCCGCGGCTCACTTTCTGCCCGACACGCACATTTATTGAGCTGCAGTGGCAGTAAAGCGTCTCAAACCCATATCCGTGGCGTATTCTTACTGTGTAGCCGTAGCCGGCTTGATAACCTGCGAGCACCACCGTCCCGTCAGCTGTAGCCCGGATGGGAGTACGGTAGGGTGCACCGATGTCCAGGCCTTCGTGGAATTGGGAACGTCCCGTGATAGGATGCCGCCTCCACCCGTAGACAGAAGTAATATTGCCGTAAACAGGCCATATGCTTGGCCGGGCCCTGGAATAGGACACGGCTTCTTCAGCCTTGCTACGCAAGTCACTTAAGCGCTCCTCCAAGGAAGCGATCTCACCGTCTAAATCAAACGCCGCCTGTTCTAGAGAAGACAGCACCATGCCCATGTCTCTGGGGTCAATTCTTCTTATGCTTCTGCCGGAGCGGGAAGTAGTTTCAGCCACAAGCTGCCTTGATGCGATCATGGCTCCGAGTTCTGAAGCCTCTTCATGGATCAGGCCCTCTTCCAGAAGCATGTACCGGGTCTCTTTTTCGATAAGCTCTGCCTGGCGCAGCCTTTCGGCCATTTCCTGGAGATGTTCTTGGAGATACTGGATCTGCATCTCCTGGATACCCGCTACGTCGTAGAGGTAGTTAAGTTCTTCATTTTCCTTGGCAGTCTGAATATATGAATGGATGAAGACTCCTAGTGCCACCATGGAAATACACACTAGGGCCAGCGCCGACAACAGGGTTGTCAGACTGAAACTTATGCTGTGAGTTTTTCCGTGAGAATACACCAACAGAAAGGTAAACCTGCGCTCACGGCTGCTGACTGCTGTCTTTCTAGCAGGGCTGGACTTTCTGCTGAAAATACGCGCTAACAAGCGTGAAACGCCCCCAAATCCTCTTCACGATATGTATTGCATTAGAATATTTCGTTCAAAACACGCGGCGCCATAAGAATAACTCGACACCGAAGGTATATCATTCGACGTTTATCACGATAATCCTTCCTTGAGATGGCTCCCGAACCCAGGCATGTCCTGGCCCAGGACATGCCTGGGCCAGACTTATCATTCAACGTATATACGTGGCACCCTCTGGCCTATGCCGGTGAGGATCTCGTGGGCGATGGTACCGGCAAGCCCCGCCACTTCGTCGAGGGTAATGGCGTCATCCCCATCAGTGCCGATAAGTGTGACCAGGTCTCCGGTCTGTATACCCTGCTCACCTTTTAGGTCGATCATGGATTGGTCCATGCAGATCCTGCCTGCGATGGGGTACCTCTTACCCTTGATGAGCACCGAAGATTTGTTCGATAGGGCTCTTGGGTACCCGTCGGCATAGCCTATGGGGATAGTTGCTATTCGAGTAGGCTGAGAAACCGTATATGTAGTCCCGTATCCGATAGCCGTGCCTGGTTCTACCTGTTTTACATGGGATATGCGGGCCTTAAGGGAAACCACTGGATAGAGCTTGGCCTTGTCCGCCAAAGAAGGATCCGGATAGCAGCCGTAAATCATGATCCCAGGGCGCACAAGGTTGAAATACGCTTCGGGCAGGCCCAAAATGGCAGCTGAGTTGGACAGGTGGGTAAACCGTGGCTTTATGCCCGCAGCTGCTACCTGCTTCTGCGCCTGTTCAAACCGCTTTAGCTGCATTCGAGTGTAATCCGGATCGGTGTCGGCGGCTGCAAAATGGGAAAACAACCCTTCTATTTCAATATGGCCCGGATTCGCCAAGGCCTCCAGAGCCTCGCCTAGTTCTTGCCCGGAGCGGAAACCTATCCTGCCCATCCCCGTGTCCACTTTGATATGTACCTTAGCCTGCTTACCTGCCGCCTTAGCTGCAGCCTCAGCATCCTGTAACCCTGCAACCGAAGTCACCGCCATTGAAACCTCTAGCTCCACAAGCGTTCTTACTGCGTCTCTGGTGACAGGCCCAAGTACTAGGATTGTGCAATCCAAGCCCGCGTCCCTGAGCTCCACCGCTTCCTCAGGAGTAGCTACCGCCAAACCTATTACGCCTGGGACCTCCAGCGCAGCCCGGGAAGCCGGCACCGCCCCGATTCCGTAAGCATTGGCTTTGACCACAGCCAGGATCTGTGCCTTGGGCGATACCAGTTCCCTGACCGCCTGTAAGTTCCGTTTGAAGTTGCCTAGGTTTATCTCAGCCCAAACGGGCCTAAGTGGTGCTGTCATGGCTACAGTGCCTCCTGTATCACTCAATGTTTCACGTGAAACATCGACCTAGCTCGTGGTGATGGTTCCGGCTATAATGTCGATAAGCCGCTCCAAGTCTTCCCGCCCAAAGAAGCTGATGCTGATAGTGCCCTTTGTACCCTGCCGCTTTACCACCACAGGACTGCCCAAGGCGGCAGAAAGGATCTCTTCCGCCTCTTTTATCCGAGACGAACTCGTCTGCTTCTGCCTGGGCTTCCGTTTTGCCGCTTTGGAAGCCACGGCTTCCTCGGTTTCTCTCACTGAAAGCCCCTTATCAACGATGGCCTTGGCCACCACCAACTGTTGCTCCCTCGGCAGTCCTACCAGGGCCCGGCCGTGTCCGCCTGAGATCTTGCCTTCGTTGATAAGTTGCTTGATCTCAGGTTCCAGCCTCAGCAGCCTCATAGTGTTGGCAACATCAGATCGGCTCTTACCTACTCTTTGGGCGATCTGCTCCTGGGTGAGGCCGAACTCTTCAGACAACCTTTTGTAAGCTTCAGCCTCTTCAATTGGCCCCAGATCTTCCCGCTGAAGGTTTTCCACCAAGGATAGCTCCATGGCTTCCCGATCGCTCAAACTCTTAACCACAACCGGTATCTTGTCCAATCCCGCCTTGATGGCTGCTCGGAGCCGCCTCTCGCCTGCAACCAGCTGGTATCCAGGCCCGTCCCGTCTCACGATGAGAGGCTGGATTACCCCGTGTTCTTTCATGGAAGCAGCCAATTCCTCAATTGCGGCTTCATCGAAAATCTGCCTAGGTTGGTACGGGTTAGGCCTAATGTCTCCGGGGCTCACATGCAGAATCTCTTCGCCCTCTTCCGGAAGCACAGCGGGGATCAGGGAATCAATACCTCTACCAAGCCCTCTCCTGGCCACGGCGCAACACCTCCTCTGCAAGTTCCCGATACACTTCCGCTCCCCTGGACCTGGGATCGTAGACGGTAATGGGTTTGCCGTGGGACGGCGCTTCAGACAATCTCACGTTTCTGGGGATGATGGTTTGGAATACGTAATCCCGGAAATACCGCTTGACTTCTTCGGCCACTTGGAGTGACAGGTTGGTGCGGCCGTCAAACATGGTGAGGAGCACGCCTTCCAAGGCCAAAGTGGAGTTGAGCCTCCCCCTTATCAGCTTGATGGTGTTTAGCAGTTGAGTGAGGCCTTCCAGGGCGTAGTATTCACATTGGATGGGTATAAGCACCGAATCTGCGGCGGTCAACGCGTTAACTGTGAGCAAACCCAAAGACGGCGGGCAGTCAATAAACACAAAGTCATAATTATCCCTGATTTGGCCCACCACTTTCTTCAGCCGGTGTTCCCGCTCATCCATTTGCACCAGTTCGATTTCGGCGCCTGCAAGATCCAAGGAAGACGGCAGCAGCCATACTCCGGGAAATTCGGTGGCCCTAAGGGCCTTAACCGGTTCAACGTTCCGCACAAGACAATCGTATAACGAATAATCGAGCTTGCTCCTGTCAACGCCCAGGCCGCTTGTGGCATTCCCCTGGGGATCGGCGTCAACAATCAATATGCTGCGGCCCAGTTCGCCCAGGCAAGCACCAAGGTTAACAGCAGTAGTGGTTTTTCCTACTCCGCCTTTTTGGTTCGCAATAGCTACAACTTTCGACACAACACCCTAAACTCCCATGATTTTTCCTTGACTTCTTCTCTGCACACCACGTCAAGTCCTGCCTTTTTCATTTCCGACACGATTCGCCGCAGGGTGTTCTGAAATATCCTTGGGTCTTTGTAAACCAACTTATGCTTCCGGGGTGGCACAGATCCCTTGACTGTCCCTTTGCCGGCATATACTTTGCACAGTTCCTCCATCTCCCCTGCAGTCAATTTCATTCTAACACACTTGCGGAACAGTTCTAACTGTCTGCTTTCCCCAGGCACCCCCAAAAGCGCCCTTGCATGCCTTTCGCCAATTTCACCGGTCCTCAGCGCGCTAAGGATCGGCTCTGGCAGCCTGAGCAGCCTCAGCTTATTGGAAATCGTGCACTGCCTTCGGCCGCACCTTAAGGCGATCTCTTGATGGGTCATGCCGTAGTCATGCACAAGCCTGGATATGATCTCTGCTTCTTCAACTGGGTTTATGTCTTTCCGCCTGGCGCCTTCGGCCAGCCGGGTGACCAATGCGGTGCGGTCATCCATTTCCGCAGCCCAACAGGTAATCGCATCTTCACCCCTGGCCCGGGCAATCCAGTATTCCAGATCGCCGGCAACAAGCTCATACCTGTCACCTGCCGGCCGCACCAACACAGGTTCCCTTGTGCCCTTCACTAGCGAAGCCAACACTCCCCAGGAGACAGCATCCTTCCCCCCGGGCAAGCAAGAGCCTCCGGGCAGGTCTATAAGAGTTACAGGCACATCTAAGCTTTGGAACTTATCAGCCACCGTAGACATAAAAACGTCACCTCCACGGTGACTGTTCGACTCATTGCCAGTTATTCCCTGCCTGTTTTTGTCAGATCAGGGGTTTCTTTCTTATCGCGGCGTATCTCCTGGGATACTTCCTATCCAGCGGCTGAACCTTGTTGTACACCGCCAAGAGCCTGCTCCCCATATCCCAGGGTAAGGTGTAGGGTATCTCAGTTTTCAGCTTCAAACCGATAGCATCCAGCCCCGGCCCCGATCTGGGCACCTCTTGCTCAGGACCTACCCACAGCACCACTTTTCCGCCTGGTGCTACCAAACCTGAACACAGCTCCAAAGCAATTCCTGGGGCGGCCATAGCCCTGGATACGGCAAGGGTGTATCTTTCCCTGAACCCCTCATCCTGGCCCGCTTGTTCGGCCCTCTCTTGCAGCACCTCCACCCCTGAAAGCCGGGTGCTTTCCACAAAGCCCCTGAGAAACTCACACGCACCTGCCCTTGAGTCCAGCAAACTCACATGGCCGCACAATTCAAGGGCCTTAAGCGCAAGCCCAGGCCAGCCATTGCCGCTCCCTAGGTCTACTCCTTTACACGCACCACACAGCCCGGGTACCAGGGCAGCTGCAAACGAGTCAGCAATAAGCTTTGCCGCCAACTCCCGGGGCTCATCAAACCCCGCCACCCTCCGGCCTTTCCAGGCCGTAAAGAAGCCGAGCCACCCCTGGATCAGGGACCGGCCGGCTTCAGGCACTTCTATCTCCATAAGGCTTACAGCCTCATCAAAAGCCTTAAGCGCTTCAGCCACAAATCCATCTGCATCAAGCTGTCTCTTCCCCACTGTAAACCTCCCTTGCCGGTTAGCCTCCGGGCTTTGAGCCAAGTTTGCCGCTCCGCATAAGTGCCAAAATCACCATGACATCAGCAGGAGACACTCCCACAGACAGGGCTTTTCCGATGGTCTGGGGACGGTACCGCACCAGCTTGTCAACGGTCTCCCGGGACAGGCTCTTCACCTGCCGCCAATCCAAATGCCCGGGCAGCCTCTTGTCCAGGTGCCGCTCAAGCCGCTTCACTTCCCGGTTCTGCCGCTCAATGAAGCCTGCGTACTTGGCCTCTACTTCGAGTTCAGACAACACTTCACCGGGCAAGCCGGCCAATTCCGGCGCTTCATCAAAGAAATCTTCTATCCGCTTCTGAGGCACCCTGAGCAACTCTTTTATTGCCTTGCCTTCTATCTTTTGCTCCAAGAGCGCCCTGCCCTGTTCCATGAGCTGAGCCTTGCGGCAAAAGGCTTCCCACCGCTTATCTGACACAAGCCCCACCCTTCTTCCCAGGGGGGTGAGCCGCATATCTGCATTTGAATGCCTGAGGTACAACCGGTGCTCTGCCCTGGAAGTGAGCATCCGGTAGGGCTCTTCAATCACCGTGCTAACCAGGTCATCTAGGAGCACTCCGATATAAGCTTGCCGCCTGCCGAGTATCAGGGGTTCCTCACCCTTTAGTTTCATAGCTGCGTTAACCCCGGCAAGCAGCCCCTGAGCCGCGGCTTCTTCGTAACCTGAAGTGCCGTTGATTTGGCCCGCGGCAAACAACCCCTGGACCCCTTCCACTTCGAAAGTGGTGCTTATCTGGGACGGAATCAGGTAGTCATATTCAATGGCATATCCAGGCCGGGTGATCTTAGCCCTGGACAGCCCCGGGATGGTATAGAGCATCTGGTATTGGACATCTTCAGGCAGGCTGGTTGAAAGCCCCAGGATGTACACATCATCGCTTTGTTCCGATTCGATTTCGAAGTAAAGCTGGTGGCGTTGCCTATCAGGGAATCTCATCACTTTGTCTTCGATTGAAGGGCAGTACCTGGGCCCTACCCCTTTTATGGTCCCGTCAAACAAGGGGGCCCTGTCGATGTTCTGCCTGATGACCTCGTGGGTGCGCTCGTTGGTGTAGGTGGTATAGCACACAATCGACTTATTCCACACCTTGGGGACCGACATGAACGAGAACGCCACAGGCCTATCGGCGCCACGCTGGGGCTCAAGTTCGTCCCAATCGATGCTGCTTTTCAGGATTCTGGGCGAGGTACCTGTCTTGAACCTGCCCAGCTTAAACCCAAGGCTTGCCAGGCACTCAGACAGCCCCTTGGCGTTGGGTTCTCCCATAGGCCCTGATTCAATCACCTCAGGCCCTATAAATATCCGGCTCTCGAGGTACACCCCGGTGCAAAGCACCACCGTCCTGGAACGGATTACACTGCCGTCTTGGAGGGCCACCCCGTAAACCCGGCCACGCTCAACAAGCACCCGAGTAACCATGCCTTCTATGAGGCGGATGCCCAGGGCCCCGATTTGCCTCTTCATGTAGGCTGAATAGGCGTGTTTGTCCACCTGGGCCCTTAACGATTGCACCGCAGGACCTTTGGATGCGTTAAGCAGCCTCATTTCGATGGCAGTGCGGTCTGCGGCAAGTGCCATCTCACCGCCCAGCGCGTCGATTTCAGCCACTATCTGGGCCTTGCCCGGACCCCCTATAGAAGGGTTACAAGGCATGCCTGCAATATTGCACACATCCATTGTTACCATTGCGGTTTTCATGCCCAGCCTGGCGGCGGCAAACCCGGCTTCACACCCTGCATGCCCGCTGCCTACCACCAAGACATCGAAATCAAAAGCGTTTCCTGGCAAACTCAGACTGACTCCCTTCAACGTCCCATCCTGACATCCAAATCTACTTGCCTACGCAAAACCGTGAAAATATCCGGTCCAAAGTTTCGCCGCTCACCTTTCTGCCTGTGAGCTCCATCAGCGCACCCGCTGCTTCTTCTAGGGCCAATACTATTACATCGTCGGTCCAGCCTTGGTACAGGTAGTCGATGGCTGCTTCTATCCCCTCAAGCGCACGCTCCAGGCAGTCTACCTGCCTGGCAGAACCAGGCGCCAGGGCTTCAGGATCCCCCACTCCTGCATACATAGCTTGCACCTTTCGTTTGAGATCCTCTATTCCAAACCCTGTAGCACCCGATACCCTCACCCACTTGTCGCCGCAAATATCCTCAAGCTGTGCTATGTCTACCCGCCTTTGGTTTAAGTCTGTCTTGGTAACAACCGCCAGGCAATTTCTGTCCCGCCACTTGTTGAGCCATTTCATATCTTCAGGGCCAATTCCCTGCGTATCATCGAGCACGTAAAGGATCACATGGGACTCTACAGCTGCTGCCTGGGCCCGCTCCACCCCAAGCGCCTCTACCACTTCTTGAGTCTCCCTGAGCCCTGCGGTATCTAACAGCACCACAGGCAGCCCGTACCATTCTGTAGTCTCCCTTAGCACGTCCCGGGTGGTCCCAGGGATGTCTGTGACTATTGCCCTGTCCCGAGATAGCAGTGCGTTAAACAGGGATGATTTGCCCACATTGGGCCGGCCCACCAAGCACACTTCAACCCCGTGGGTCAGAGCAAGCCCCAAGGGCGCCCTTTCCACCACGGCGTTAATCTCATCACGCAAACACTTTAGCAGGGCCAGGATTTCAGATCTGCCGGCGTCAATGGTTTCCGGGAAATCAATGGCACCCTGGATCAAGGCCAAGAGATCAACTATCCGGGATTCCCACCTTTCCACCATGGCGCCAAGTTCACCTCTCAGGCGCCTGGCCGCCTGAAACAGGGCGGCCTCTGACGAAGAGGTCACCATATCAAGCACCGCTTCGGCTTCGTCCAAAGTTATCCGGCCGTTTATGAAAGCCCGCTTGGTAAATTCTCCTGGCTGGGCAGGCCTTGCGCCAAGCTTAAACGCCAAACTCAGCACTTTCTCCGCCACCACCTGCCCCCCGTGGCACTGTATCTCCACCACGTGTTCTCCTGTGTAGGACCTGGGGCTCCGCATGGCCAGCACTATGCATTCATCCACAACCCTGCCGGTGCTCTCTTCTACCACGTCGCCCAAAGCAATGGACCAACTGTCCATCTCCTCAAGTGCCATGGATTTCCTGAGGCGTACCATCTTGCCTGCAATCGCAAAAGCGCTGTCGCCGCTTATCCTCACTATGGCGATGCCACCTGTACCCACAGGAGTGGCTATGGCGGCTATGGTATCCAGAAGCCCTCCACCCATCTCGTCCACGGCGCGTCACCCCCGCAACCTAAACCCGTCCTCAGGCTCTTTATGCCTAAATTATACCCCACACTGCAAGACCAAACAGATAAGGGGCCCCGGTGTAAAGGGCCCCTTGATTGCCGCGAAGGTTGTTGGTTCTACCTCTGCCTCGAACCCGCACCCGCACTCTTGCGGGGGGAAATGACCACCCTCCTGAAAGGTTCGTCCCCTTCGCTGTGGGTGGTCACCTTCCCGTTTTTCTGCAAGGTAAGGTGGATAATGCGGCGGTCCCTGGCATCCATGGGCCGCAAGGTGGTACTCCTGCCGGTCCTTTCAACTTTCCTGGCAGCGCTCCTGGCCAGGTCTTCCAGCATTTTTTCTTTTCTCTTCCTGTATCCTGCTACATCAACAAAGATCCTGCTAATGTTACCAACACCCTTTGAAGACACTATGTTAGTCAAAAATTCCAAGTGCTTTAGCGTTTGACCGTGGCGGCCGATGAGGATGCCCAAGTCTTCCCCGTCCACTATAAGCAGGTGGGTATCACCCTGGGCACGGGTGTGCACCACCCCGCGGATATTCATGCGCTGAAGCAATCCTGTGAGGAACTCATACGCAATCTCTGCCTTGGTCTTTTTCAGCGTAACTCTGATCCTCGCATCCCTGCCTCCGATAATTCCCAGAAAACCACGGCTGGGCTCCTCGATTACCTCAACTATCACATCGTGTTGTGATACCCCAAGCTCCCTGAGGGCATTTTCCAAAGCTTCTTCTACAGTACGTCCTGTTGTTTCAATAGTCGTCACTTGGACCGAGCTCCCTCCCCGGTAATTTCACCTCGTGGTATCGCAAGTCGTTCCACCAAACCAAACAAATTGGCAGTTATGATGTACACAGAAACTGCCGTAGCAAACTTGATTGAGAAATACGCCATAAACGCCAGCATCCCAATTAGCATCGCATTTTGACCCTGTTGCTGCTGGCCTGTGTCCATGGCGGGCGAAAGCCGCATGGCCAGGTATGTTGTGAGCACCGTAAGCCCTACCACGACCAGGCCGTATCCAGTGCCCTGTTTCATAGCCGGTTCTCCCAGGGTGAGGCCGAGAAATGTCGCGCTTTTCATCTGCTCATGGGCGTCCAGCGCCCGGATCATCGCCCACAAAATAGGCAGTTGGATAAAAGGCAAGAGGCAGCTCGAAGCAGGGTTGACCTTGTTGCGGCGATACAGGTCCATAAGCTCGAGATTAAGCCTTTCGGGATCATCACCGTACTTTTTCTGCAGCTTATCGAGTTCAGGCTGAATGAGCGCCATCCGCCTGGCGGAACGCCCTTGTACAATTGTCAAAGGCAAAACAATGAGGCGCACGAGGATGGTGAGACCCATAATCGTTACGCCCCAGTTGCCTGCTATACCGTAAATAGAATCCATTACTTTAAGCATCACGTTAACTATGTATGACATCGTCTAAACCTCCCTGGCTCCCAAAACCGTCCTTTGGGCACCGGATCATATCCACCGTGGGAAAACGGATTGCACCGCAAAAGGCGCCACGCGGCCAAAACGACACCTTTAAAGGGCCCATGGATCGTAATCGCTTGCCGGGCATATTCTGAACAGGTGGGGTAATATTTGCAGGTCCGGCCCTTTATCGGAGAGATGTACTTTTGGTAGATTGTTATCAGGAACAGCAAAGCCTTTGAGATCATTCCAACAAACCCATCCTCTTAAGCAAGTGCTTCATTGCGCCCACTAGCTCTTGGTAGGAGCACAGGGCCGCCCTTTGCCGGGCAATAAAAACAAATTCACCCCTAGGCTTTATGAGAGGCAAAAACTCTTGCCGAAAACACTCCCTAATCCGGCGTTTCACCCGGTTGCGGACACATGCTTTACCCAAGCGCTTGGATGCCACTATACCCAGCCTGACAGGTAGCGGGTCCTCCCTGTAATACAATACCAGGTACCTGTTGGCTAACCAACGCCCCTCTTTGTATACTCTACCATAGCACGGTTTCGGTATCCTGCCTGATACCACAAAAAAGCCTCACTTTCGTCCATATGTGGGCTAAACGGTGAGACGCTTCCTGCCTCTGGCCCGGCGTCTGGCAATTATCTTGCGCCCGCCCCTGGTCCTCATTCTAACCCTGAAACCGTGAGTTCTTTTTCTCTTTCTGCGCTTCGGTTGATATGTACGTTTCATCTCCCATTGCTCCCCCTAAGGACATATTTGGATTGGTACTAATATCCTTGGATGAATCCAACGAATTATATCTTAGCATGGCTGAAAGTGTCAATAAACGCATCTCTTGCTGGTAGTTTGCCGCGGGGATCCGTTTTTGGGCCCCGCCTGCACGCCCGGTTTTTCATTGCCACGCCGTACATGCCTTGATATATTCTTCTTAGAGAGGCATAATTGTGGTTACTTATGCCTTAGCTAACATTATCCACACCTGTGGATAACTATGTGAATAACCTGTGAGCTTGTTATACGCACGTTATAAGCATAGGCTTTTCCCTATTCTCAGGTCATTCATCAACAGGAAACACCATCTTGCTAAGGCGGAACTAATTCACAGCTGTATAAGGCCTGTAAAGTAGGGGTATTTGTCTCCGCCTGGCGGCACGGTGTTCCAAACTGATGAAGCACTGCTCATGGTTGTGTTGATGTTTCATTATTTTTGTGAATGGTGGTCTTCGTTATGAGGAGAAACCTTGAAACACTTTGGAACGATGCGTTAGCCAGGGCATCGATGAAGTTTTCCAACCCTGGAATCATACGGAACTGGCTCAAAGATACAAAACCGCTGAGCCTGGAAGATGAAGTGCTGACCATCGCAGTCCCCAGTGAGTTTGCTAAAACCTGGATTGAGACCAGGTACAAAGAACAACTGGCCTCGGCGTGGAAAGAAGCCTACGGCGACTGGTGCGACCTGGTGTTCTCAGTCTCCAAACCCGAAAAGCCTGTTTCAGAATCACCCGCCCTGTTTCCCCAGGACGGGCAGCCGGTAGCGCCAAAGAAGAAGCGGCCGTCCAACGACAGGTTCCAGCAACTTAGGAATCTAAACCCGCGGTACGTGTTTGACAATTTTATCGTCGGTGCTTCCAACAGGTTTGCTCATGCAGCTTGCCTTGCAGTGGCGGAAAGCCCTTCTAAGGCGTACAACCCCCTGTTCTTGTACGGCGGCGTAGGCTTGGGGAAGACCCACCTTATGCAAGCCATTGCCCATTACGTTTTTTCAAACCACCCGCGGCTTAAGGTGTCATATCTGTCTTCTGAAACATTTACCAACGAGCTGATCTTGGCCATCCAGGAAGGCAATACCCAGGAATTCAGGAACCGCTACCGGAACGTAGACATATTGCTTGTAGACGACATCCAATTTGTTGCAGGCAAAGACGCGACCCAGGAAGAGTTTTTCCACACGTTCGATGCACTGCATCAGGCTTCAAAGCAGATCGTGATTTCATCGGACAGGCCTCCGAAGGAAATCGCCCTGCTCGAGGACAGGCTCAGGACAAGATTTGAATGGGGGCTCATAGCTGACATCCAACCGCCGGACATAGAGACCCGGATTGCGATCTTACGGAAAAAAGCAGAGCTTGAGGGCAGGGTAGTGCCGCTTTCAGTGTGCGAGTACATCGCCGAGCGGATCCCAAGCAACATCCGTGAACTTGAAGGCGCCCTAATCAGGGTGCTCGCTTACACCGCGCTGCACAAGTGCGATGTCACATTAGACGTCACCCAGGAAGTACTCAAAGACCTGCTGCCGGAGAAAAAGGTGGTCCCAATCACCACCGAATCCATCCAGAAAGCCGTTGCCGACTATTACAACATCCCGGTTAAGGCCATGCTGGCTAAGCGGCGCACCCGTAACATCGCGTTTCCGAGGCAGGTAGCCATGTATCTGTGCAGGCACCTCACCGAGCTTTCATTACCTCAGATAGGACAAAGTTTTGGGGGCAGGGATCACACTACGGTGCTCCACGCGTGTTCAAAGATCGAGGAGGAGCGGCAGGCCAATCCCGATCTTGACCGGACTCTCGAGGAACTGATTGAGCGCATTAAGAAGGGCTAATCTGCCGCTGTGAAGAATTCTGTGGATGGTATCTGGATTGCTTGTTGAGGAGATGTGGATAACTGTGCCAGCTAAACTGTATTCACAAGTTGTTCACAGTCATCCACTTTTTCTCCACACAGGTTTCCACACGCAAATACGGCGGCTTTTGTGGATTAGGAGGGAGTTGTGCACAAACTCACACAACCTACTACTGCTGCTGGTTTTGAAATATGCACAACCGATATAGATAAGGAATGGATGTGTTCTCACAGATCAACACAGGGAGGCGTATGATATGTACCTGTCAATACCAACACACGACCTTGCTTGGCTAGTACACACCGCATCTCGTCCCATACCTGCACGCAGCACCTTACCGGCTATCCAAGGTTGTCTTATCGAAGCGGTTTCGGATAGGGTGATCTTTTCAGGGACCAACCTGGACTGGGGTGTGAGAGCTGCACTGCCTGCCAAGGTGTCTGCTTCCGGATCGCTGGTTGTGTCCGCTAAGATCCTGTCAGATATAGTCAGGACATTGCCTCCAGGTGATGTTACCCTTTCGCTTGATGAATCAGCTTGGGCCCTCATAGTCAAAGCAGGCAACCTGGAAATGGTGCTCAACGCAGTGCCGGCTGACGATTTCCCCAAGTGGCCTGAACCTGAAGGCGGCCATAAGATCACTTTGCCCGCCCAAGCTTTCCGCCAACTGGTGAGGATTGGTGCTACTTGCGCAGTGTCAAACCCTGCAAGGCCCTTGTGGGGTGCATGCCTCATCGATATGCTGGGCGACCAGCTGGTCATGGTAAGCACAGACCAATTTGCGCTTTCCAAAGCCAAGGCTGATATGCCTACACCGGAAACCAGAGCGATTGTGCCCGCCAACGTGCTTCAAGATCTGGCGCGCCTGAACCTAAAAGACAGCGATGAAGCTGAGGAACAAGTGAGCATAGAGGTGTGTGACGGCTACCTGTACTTCGGTTCAAACAACATATCTTGCTTTACCCGCCTGATCGAAGGACAATACTATGCTTACGAGCAGGTGATTCCAAAGACGTTCACTTCCACGGCAACGGTGTCCACTGAAGCCATGGCCGGAGCAGCCTCAAGGGCGTCGATTGTGGCCAGTGAAGAAGATAGGGCCATGAGGATAATCCTTGACAGCAGGAGCCAGACCCTCACCATAAGGGCGGGGTCGGCAGAAAAGGGCAAGATGGAAGAGTCCCTGCCTGCACAGGTTGAAGGGGAAGACATTGAAATTTGGGTACAGCACCGTTATGTACTTCAGGCGCTAAGTAAGATAAATACAGAAGAGACGCGGTTCGGGATGACAGGCCAGGTGAGCCAGATGATTATCGAGCCTGTGCAAGACGGCTCAGCTGAGGGTGCTGTGAAATCTACGTTTGTGATAATGCCTATGAGCCCAAAGGGAGCATTTTAATACGTGCGATTTGCTTATCTGGTTCTCAGGGATTTTCGCAATTACCCCTACCTGGAGCTGGAGATCCCTCCGGGTGCGTCGTTGTTTGTAGGGCCAAATGCACAAGGCAAGACCAACTTGCTAGAAGCTTGTTACTACATATCATCCCTGAGCTCGCCCAGGGCTGAAAAAGAGTCTGATTTGGCCCGTTGGGGTACGGGCTCGTTTTCTCTCGCAGCCAGGCTTGAAGATCCTGACAAGGTGGCAACTGTCAAGGTCGACACCGTGGTCACGCCTTCTGTAAGGCGTAAGATACAGCTAAACGACAGGCGTGTGGACAGGAAGGAACTTCTGGCCTTATTTCCCTGTGTGTACTTCTCGCCTGATGATCTGTATATAGTCAAGGGAGGTTCAAGCCTCAGGCGGAAGCTAATCGATTCGATTTTGTCCAGGCAAGATCCGGTGTATGCCAGGACCCTCCAGCGGTACAACGATGCCGTTTCAAGACGGAACACCGCGCTCAAACTGGCTGCGGGTGATCCCTCATGGAGAAGGACCCTTGAAACTCTGGATGAGCTAGTGGTGAACCTGGGATCCCGGTTGCTCCTCAGGCGCCTCGAGCTCATGGAGGATCTGTCCGGGTATACACAATCTACGTACAAGTTCGTGGCAAACGGCGATTGTTCCGTGACGTATACATCCACTGTCGGTGAAATCGCACCTGACCTAAAACAGATAAGGTCCCGGTTTCAAGCTAGGCTCACGGAATTGAGGCATGAAGAATTTGAGAGGGGCATAACGCTTTCGGGCCCCCACAGGGATGATTTAGAGATTTCCCTAAATGGCAAGAGCTTTAGGTATTTTGGTTCCCAGGGGCAGCAGCGAAGTGTGATGCTGGCGCTTAAGATGGCAGAGGCTCGGTGCCTCCAGCAGAGTTTCGGGACCAGGCCGGTGCTCCTGCTGGACGATGTGTTTTCTGAGTTGGATCCGGAGAAGAAATCGAAGGTGTTATCGTTGTGTGATTTTGGTTACCAGGTGCTTATGACCTCCACCGAGTTACCCAGGCACACGGGACCGAGGTTTTCCTTGTTCCGGGTCGAAAACAACACGGTTAAGCCTATGGGAACAGGGAATTTGCGATAGGAGGAGACAATGGCCCGTCCTGAACTGGTAGGTAATGTACTCCATAAGTCCCTCGACAAGCTGGGCCTTCTGCCAAGAGCCAAGCGGTTCCAGATTTTTTGGGCGTGGAACAGAATCGTGGGGGAGCTTGCAAGAAACGCCCGGCCGAGGCGGATAGACGGTGATGTGCTTTACGTGGCCACCAATTCATCTGCGTGGGCGCAGGAGCTGACCCTTATGTGCAAGAGCATCATCTCCCGGATAAACGCCTACCTGGGTGGGGATTACATTAAAGACATACGTTTTTCGGAGCACCTTTGGGGCACAACCCAGTCATACAAACAGCCTGATGCAGGCGGCCAGGTGGATGAAGAATACAAGCGGTTTATGGCTCAGGAGGCCTTGGCGCCCGATGAAGAGAGGCGGATAATTTCCCTGACCGGTACCCTTGCAGATTCACCCCTTGCTTCCGTTTTCCAGAGATTTGCTGTTACAATGGAGAAGCGGAAGAAGTATTTGATCAAGAAAGGATTCAGCCAATGTGACTCATGCGGATTCCTCTACCAACCGGGACGCAAATGCCCTTACTGCAAAGCTAAACAAGAGCTAAATGATTACAACCGCGTACTGGCTATCCTTGAACGGAATCCTGAAATGTCGGACATCACTCTGTCGGTGCTGACCGGAGTGAAGCAAAAGGAGATACTTGCAAAGGCCAGGCAAACCTTGGATTCCAGCTGGTACCGGAGACTGAGGCAAGCCTATTTCACCGTAGATAGCAGAAAATTATCTGAAGATGAACAAATCCGGCTTCAGCAACTCATGGTCAAGCTGGTAAGCTTGCGTACCGGACAACCTGGGTACCTGATTACCCAGGAAGACCTTGACAAGGTGCTCGGAAAAAGGTTGTCGGGTTTGGTGAAAGGACGGACAGGCAGAACCTAGTGGCCGTGCCCAAAGCCGAACATCGATTCGATATATAAACTGTGCTAGAATTTCAATGCGAGGTGGACGGGGTTTGAAACAATTCGATGACGAAAGACAGCATTATACTGCCAAAGACATACAAGTGCTTGAAGGGCTGGAAGCCGTGCGCAAACGGCCCGGAATGTATATCGGCTCAACATCTGAAAGAGGGCTTCATCATCTTTTGTTTGAGGTGGTTGACAATAGCGTCGACGAGGCTCTAAACGGTTTTTGCGACCGTATTGACGTGGTGATCCACAAAGACGGCTCTGTGTCGTGCGCCGATAACGGCCGGGGCATACCTGTGGGGATCCAGCCGGAAGTGGGCCTTCCTGCGGTGGAGGTAGTGCTTACTCGGCTCCACGCAGGCTCTAAGTTTGGCAGGGGAGGGTACAAGGTATCCGGAGGGCTTCACGGGGTAGGGGTGTCCGTGGTAAACGCGCTTTCAATATGGCTCGAAGTTAAGGTCAAGCAGGACGGCGGGCTATACTACATGAAGTTCGAACGGGGCAAGACCGTTGAGCCCCTGAAGCGGTTGGGCGATGCCGAGGATACAGGTACCTATGTGAGGTTTATGCCTGACCCAGAGATATTTGATACCGTCAAGTTTGATTTCAACACAGTTGCCCGGAGACTTAGGGAGCTTGCGTACCTTAACAGCGGGCTTGAGATGAACCTTTACGATGAACGCAGTGGCCAGCGGGCAAGTTACAAATTCGATGGCGGCCTTATCGAGTTTGTGAAAACCCTAAACAGGAATAAGGACACATTGCACCCGGAACCTGTTTACGGCAAAGCGTCCCGGGATAACCTGGATGTGGAATTTGCGTTCCAATACAATGACTCATACATCGAAGCGGTTCACTCGTTTGCCAATACCATAAGGACCCATGAAGGCGGAACCCATGAATCGGGCTTTAAGACTGCCCTTACCAGGGTAATCAACGAGCAGGCCAGGCAATCAGGCGTGCTCAGAGAAAACGACTCCAACCTCGCCGGGGAAGATATCCGTGAGGGCATTGTGGCCGTGCTCCACGTAAAGCTCAGGGATCCCCAGTTTGAAGGGCAGACCAAGACCAAACTTGGGAACTCTGAAGTGGCAGGCGCGGTTCAGGCAGTGGTGACCGAAATCCTCAACGAGTACTTCGAAGAACACCCGGATATCGCCAAGACCATCGCCCAAAAGGCAGTTGTGTCGGCGAGGGCACGGGAAGCTGCCCGCCAGGCAAGGGAACTTACCAAGCGCAAAGGGGCGCTTGAAAGCACGTCCCTTCCAGGCAAACTCACTGATTGCATATCGCGGGATCCTTCAGAGTGCGAGCTGTTCCTGGTAGAGGGTATTTCAGCGGGAGGGTCGGCCAAGCAGGCCAGAGACAGGCAGTTCCAGGCGGTGCTGCCCCTTCAGGGCAAAATCCTCAATGTCGAAAAAGCACGGCCTGACCGGGCGCTGGCACATGAAGACATCCGGGCACTTATCACTGCCATCGGGACAGGGTTCGGCGAAGATTTCGATATTACCAAGGCAAGATACCACAAGATCATCATCATGACTGACGCCGACGTAGACGGAAGCCACATAAGGACGCTCCTGCTGACGTTCTTTTTTAGATACATGCCTGAACTTATCGATGCAGGATATCTTTATATAGCAGAACCTCCATTGTACCTTGTGAGAAGCGGCAGGTCAGAGAAGTATCTTTATTCAGACGAGGAACTTGCAGCGTACCTGGAAGAGATAGAGGGCTCTAATTACACGGTTCAGCGGTACAAGGGTTTGGGTGAGATGAATCCCGAACAGCTGTGGAAGACCACCATGGATCCTGAGACGCGGACGTTAAGACAGGTGACAGTGGAGGACACTATGATGGCTGACGAGATATTTACCATCCTCATGGGCAGCAGAGTGGAGCCGCGGCGGGAATTCATCCAGCAGAACGCCCACCTAGTGAAAAACCTTGACACTATCGGATAACAGGAGGAGGGTTTGAGCATGACAGACATTGCCCGGAAACTCGTGCCCGCGCCTATTGAAGATGAGATGAAACGCTCTTACATCGACTACTCCATGAGCGTGATCGTATCCCGGGCCCTTCCTGATGTGCGTGACGGGCTCAAACCGGCTCAGAGACGGATAATCTACGCTATGGACGAGTTGGGTACCCGCCATGACAAGCCCCACAAGAAGTGTGCGCGCCTTGTGGGCGAAACCATGGGTAAGTACCACCCCCACGGGGACCAAGCAATATACGATGCGCTTGCCAGGATGGCCCAGCCGTTTAACATGCGTTATCCCCTAATTGATGGTCACGGCAACTTCGGGTCCATAGACGGGGACCCGCCGGCGGCCATGAGGTATACAGAAGCCAGGCTTACCAAGCTTGCCGGGGAGCTCCTCAAGGACCTTGACAAGGAGACCGTCGATTTCGTGCCCAACTTCGATGATTCCCTCAAAGAACCGGCTGTATTGCCGTCAAGGGTACCTAACCTTATGATCAACGGTTCTTCCGGAATTGCAGTAGGCATGGCTACCAATATCCCTCCCCATAACCTGGGGGAGACGGTAGACGCGCTGATAGCCTTGATAGATAACCCAGATCTGAGTTCATTGGACCTTATGGAATACATAAAAGGTCCTGACTTTCCCACCGGTGGCGTAATCGTAGGGGTTGAACCCATCAAGTCTTTGTACACCACCGGCAGGGGGGTAATGAAGGTCAGGGGCCGGGCCAGCATAGAGACCCTCAAGCACGGCAGGCAGCGCATTGTCATAGACGAACTGCCTTACCAGGTAAACAAGTCAAAACTCATAAAGACCATCGCGGAGCTTGTAAGGGACAAGAAGATCCAGGGGATTACCGACCTCAGGGACGAAAGCGACAAGAGCGGGCTCAGGATAGTGATTGAGGTAAGGAAAGACGTCCAGGCGGAAGTGGTGCTCAACCAGCTTTACAAGTTTACCCAGTTGGAAACAAGTTTCGGCGGCATAATGCTTGCCCTGGTCGACGGCCGTCCAAAAGTGCTTGACCTTAAGGGGATGCTGTCCTACTACATCATGCACAGGGAAGAGGTCATCACAAGGCGGACCAGGTACGAGCTGAGAAAAGCCGAGGAACGGGAACATATCTTGGCCGGCTTGGAAATTGCCCTGGCCAACCTGGACGAGGTGATCTCCATCATCAGGAGCTCCAAAAACGGGGCCGAAGCCAAAGAGAGGCTGATGGAAAGGTTCGGCTTGGACGAAATCCAGGCCAAGGCAATCCTGGACATGAGGCTTGAGCGGCTTACAAGCCTTGAGCGGGACAAAATCCTGGAAGAACGCCGGGCTTTGCTTAAGGAAATCGAATACTTAAGGGCTGTGCTGAGTTCTGAGAAAATGATCCTCGGCATAATTAAGAAAGACCTTGAAGACGTCAAACAGGCCTATGCAGATCCCCGCCGTACCAGGATCGTGGCAAAAGCGGCCGACATTTCAGAGGAAGAACTCATCATAGAACAAGAAGTTTCGGTGATTTTGACCGGTATGGGTTATATCAAGCGGATGCCCCTCAACGCCTACAGGAGCCAGAGGAGAGGGGGGCTGGGCGCCACTGCCATGCAGACCCGCGAAGAAGACTGGGTTGAAAAAGTGGTGTCCGTCACCACCCGCGACACACTGGTGCTGTTTACCACCCATGGCAAGGCATACTGGCTCAGGGTGTTCGATATACCTGAGGCCAGCAAGCAGGCCAAAGGCACCTTGGTGTCGAGGCTCATTGACCTTGAGAAAGACGAAAGGGTTACGGCACTCATCCCGGCGCCCGATGACCCGGAAACTGCCGGTGACCTCTTCTTTGTGACAAAGCAAGGGATGTGCAAGCGGACCCCGTTTTCTGAATACCTTACCCGGAGAAAATCGGGGCTGAGGGCCATAAATCTCAGGGAAGGGGACAGCCTGATACTTGCAAGGCTTGCCCAGGACGGAGACGAGATCCTCATAGGTACCTATTCCGGGAAAGCCATAAGGATGAGCGTGGACGATGTAAGGCCTATGGGCAGGACTGCTACCGGCGTGATAGCCATAAGGCTCGACCCAGGGGATTACGTGGTTGCCGCAGATCCCATCGCGCCTGATTCCAAGGTGCTCTTGGTCACTGAAAACGGCTACGGAAAACTCAGTGAAGTGAGCGACTTTCCCCTCCAGCGAAGGGGCGGGAAAGGCGTGATGGCCATCAAGAAGTCCAAGAAGGGCGGAAATCTGGCGATTATGCGGGTAGTCACCCCGCAACACGAGGAGGCGCTGCTGATTACGGCTGAAGGCGTGGCAATACGCATTAAGCTGTCTGAAGTCAAGGTCGCCCGCAGGAATACCTTAGGCGTGAGACTAATGAAAGTAGAGGAGAACGACCGGCTGTCAGCATGCAGCATCATAGAGGGTGAATGAGCATGGCTAAGGGATTCCTTGTGGTGGATCATGTGGCAGACGTGAGGATAAAGGCGTGGGGAGAGGGCTTCGCGGACGTGTTTTCTCAAGTGGCCAAAGGGATGTGGAGTGTGATGTTCGGGGAAGCCCAGATCCCTGCGATAGATAGATGGCATATCGAAGTAACAGGCATTGATATGGAAGACCTCTTAATAGCTTTTCTCAACGAGCAGCTGGTTTTGTTTGACACAGATGGCCTGGTGATGGCACATATAGAAGAGCTTACAATCGAAGCAGGTCCGGATGGGGAAGAGCTGCGCCTCGAGGCCGTGCTGTGCGGGGCACCTGTGTCTCAGGTGGACGCCAATATAAACGTCCAAATCAAAGCTGCCACGTTTCACGGATTGGAACTCACTCCCACGGAAGCCTGGGTTACTTTCGATGTTTGACAGAGCATTACAGGCCCATTCTGGCCAAGGGGGGTAAGGTTTGATGGCAAAAGATCTCAAGATGGTCAGCGAATGTCAGTGGGTTATGCCCAAGTCAGGGGGCATGAAGGTCGACGGGATCATTTTCGCCACCCGGGAGATCATAGACGATTTAGAGGGTACTAAGGCAATCGAACAGGTGCGGAATGTAGCCCATCTCCCCGGCATATTGCAGGCTTCTTTGGCGATGCCTGATATCCACGAAGGATACGGTTTTCCCATAGGCGGGGTTGCTGCCACTGATGTCGACAGCGGAGTGATAAGCCCCGGCGGGATCGGTTACGACATCAACTGCGGCGTGCGGATTATGGTGTCCAACCTCACCAAGGAAGATGTGATGAAGCGCCAGGAGGAGCTGGTCAACAATCTGTTTGCAAATATTCCCACAGGCGTAGGCAAGAAGGGTTCCATCAGGCTTTCCAACAAACAGCTTGAGCAAGTGCTTACACAGGGCGCAGGCTGGGCCGTGAAAAACGGCTACGGCTGGGACTCGGATCTGGAGTACTGCGAAGAAAACGGGTGCATGGAAGGTGCTGATCCCAGCAATGTATCCCAGAGGGCACGCAAGCGCGGAAGCGACGGCTTGGGTACTTTGGGCTCGGGCAACCACTTCATCGAAGTGAGCTATGTAGAAGAGATTTTTGACGAAAAGGCAGCCGAGACCTTTGGGCTGTTCAAGGGCCAGGTGGTGTTCTGGGTTCACTCAGGATCACGGGGGCTTGGGCACCAGGTCTGCAGCGACTACTTGCATGTTATGCGCCGGGCAGTGTCCAAGTACGGAATCTCTTTGCCTGACAGGCAGCTTGACTGTGCGCCTATAAGCTCTGATGAAGGTAAGCGGTACTTTGCCGCCATGGCAAGCGCAGCCAACTACGCCTGGGCAAACAGGCAGGTGCTGGCCCACTACGTGAGGGAGTCGGTGAGGCAGACCTTTGGCAAGTCACCTGAAAGCCTGGGGATGCACATGTTATACGACGTAGCCCACAACATCGGCAAACTTGAACAACACGTAGTTGACGGGGCCACCCGGAGAGTGCTGGTCCACAGGAAGGGAGCTACCAGGGCGTTTGGCCCAGGGCACAAAGATGTGCCTGAGAAGTATCGGGAGGTAGGCCAACCGGTGCTGATCCCGGGCGACATGGGCCGCGCTTCGTATATCCTCAGGGGTACCGAGACGGCCATGAAGATTTCATTTGGGTCTGCGTGTCACGGAGCCGGCAGGGCGCTGTCAAGGACACAGGCGAGAAAGGCCATAACTGCAGACGAGCTCAGGCAGGATCTTGAAAGCAGGGGCGTTTTTGTGAGATCCGCCACGGCCAAGGGGCTTGTGGAAGAGGCGCCTGATGCATACAAGGATGTGAGCGCGGTAGTAGAAGCTACCCATTGCGCCGGCTTGGCTGCAAAAGTGGCAAGGGTAAGGCCTATGGGCGTGATTAAGGGTTAAGACATGGGCGGGCGGTCCCGCCCCTTTTGAGCCTTAGGGAATTCAGAAAGGGGAGGCAGCTATGGCTGACACACATAGAAAAGCTGAGATAGCCGTAATCGGCGGCACCGGCTTTTATGAGTTCTTTGAAGATGCCGAGGAAATCACGGTAAACACCCCTTACGGGCATCCGTCTGATGCGATATCTATAGGGACCGTTGCAGGGAAACAAGTGGCGTTTCTGCCCAGACACGGGAGGAAACATCAGTACCCTCCGCACATGGTCAACTACCGGGCCAACCTGTGGGCGCTCAAGCAGTTGGGTGCAAAAAGGGTGCTGGGCCCGTGTGCTGTGGGCAGCTTGCAGCCTGATGTACACCCAGGTGATTTTGTATTTTGCGACCAGTTTGTTGACAGGACCACAGGCAGGAAAGACACATTCTACGACGGCCCCAAGACGGTTCACTTAAGTTCTGCAGATCCTTACTGCGAAGAGCTGCGGAAGATCGGCATAGCTGCGGCTCAGGAGCTCGGTTTGCGGTACCATCGGGACGGCACCATGGTGGTGATCCAAGGCCCCAGGTTTTCAACCAGGGCTGAATCTAAGTGGTTTTCCTCAATGGGATGGAAGGTGGTCAACATGACCGGGTATCCTGAAGTGATGCTCGCCCGGGAACTCGGCATGTGCTACCTGAATGTGTCGCTTATAACTGACTACGATGTAGGCCTTGAAGGCAGGCCTGACATAAAACCTGTGACTGCCGAAGAAGTTACAAAGGTATTTATGGAGCACAACGAAAAACTCAAAGACCTTATCAGGAAGATCATAGAGAACATCCCTGCCACGGCTGGATGCTCTTGCCATGAAGAACTTGAGAGAGTCTTGTCGTAAGAGGTGGCATGGGAATGGTGCAAGCCATCAAGTGGGAACGAGGAGTACTGACCCTTCTGGATCAGCGCATCTTACCCCATGAAGTTAGGTACGTTAGCTGTGCGGATCACAGGCAGACCGCCCAGGCGATAAAGGATATGGTGGTCCGGGGTGCCCCGGCCATTGGCATAAGCGGCGGCTACGGGCTGGCTTTGGCAGCCAAAGAAGCGGCCGGGAAGTTTGGCTCGGCAGGGGACACCCCTGAAGTTTTGGCGGCGGCAGAAAGATTCTTGCGCGAAGCTGCCTCGCTGTTGGTTTCAGCCAGGCCTACTGCGGTCAACCTGTCCTGGGCTGTAGAACGGGTGTTGGACAAGACGGTTTCAGCCTTAAAACTCAGCGGCGTAGCCGGGGCAGCCCAGGCTGCCCTGGAAGAAGCACGCAGCATAGAGCTGGAGGATGTCGAAGCCAACCGCAAAATCGGGGAAAACGGGGCTGTCCTCATAAAACCTGGTTCATCCATAATGACCCACTGCAACGCAGGGGCCCTGGCCACAGGCGGATGGGGCACGGCACTGGGTGTGATAAGGCAGGCGTGGGCCGAGAACAAAGTCAAGATGGTTTACGCAAACGAGACCAGGCCGTGGCTTCAAGGGGCACGGCTTACCGCATGGGAGCTTATGGAAGACGGGATCCCTGTAACGCTTTTGGCAGACAGCGCCGCAGGCTATGTCATGTTCCTTGGGAAGGTAGACGCGGTTGTGGTGGGTGCTGACAGGATTGCAGCTAACGGGGATGTAGCCAATAAAATCGGCACCTATACCCTGGCGTGCTTGTGTAAGCACCACAGTATCCCGTTTTACGTTGCCGCGCCTGTGTCAACCTTTGATCTGAGTCTCGCTACAGGACGGGAGATACAGATCGAGGAACGTTCCGAAAAAGAGATCGTCGAGTTTATGGGCAAGCCTGTAGCACCTCAAGGTGTCCGGGCGTTTAACCCATCTTTCGATATCACACCGGGAGAGCTTGTGTCTGCCATCATCACCGAGAAGGGAACGGTATTTCCACCTCTGGAGCAGAATATAGCTGCGATGATAAAGTGAAAGTGAAAACAAACACCTGGAACCGGGGGAAGAAATTGTGAAGACATGGAGGCGTTTTATAGACGACGGCTGGCGGGTCACAATCCCTAAGCCCATCCGGCGTGCCTTGGGATGGAAAATCGGCATGGACGTATGCGTCCACTGGGATGGGTTTGAGTTGACTGTGTGCCGCCCCAAGATAGGCTGTATCCAGTGCCCGGACATAAGCCGGGTGGGTGCCCTCGGGAAAGTGCTGATTCCTCCCAGGGTCAGAGAAGAAGCCAGGCTGTATCCTGGACAGGTTCTGGCGTTTACGTTACATGGCAATCAGATAATCGTAAGGCCTGAAGAACAACAAGTACGTTGCGGCGCCTGCGGTTCTGAGCTTGATGTGGAGCGGGTGCTCCCCAATGTGCACCTGTGCAAGCTTTGCCGTGATAAACTTGAGGCAGCAGCTTTGGCTCGTTTTAGACAAGCACTATAACCGGCTGGTATAGATGGCCGGGGTTTCATTAAGGCGGGATGCTGGAGTGGGAGTAGCGGCGGACAACCAACTGTCTGAAAGACAATATGTGCGCACGATTACAACCGGGTGGAGGTTTACTTTACCTGCCCAGATCAGGAAGGCCCGGGGATGGAATGAGGGCGAGGTACTCACCGCCGAGCTTGCCGGCGACAGTCTGGTCCTATCTGAAGCTGATGGGGAGCCCGGCGAGCTGAAGTGTTATCTGGGTTCCGGAGGCAAGATCGTCATACCCGCCGGGATTAGGGAAGCCCTTGAGTGGTCTCTGGGCGAACGCCTTGCCATCAAGAATGAGGCCCATGGCGTTGTGCTCAGGGCCTGTTGCAGGAGGGACCGCTGTCGTTCGTGCGGGAAGCTCCATAACGTGTCAGAAGTCATAGACAACTTGTTCCTATGCGCTGAGTGCTGGAACCGATACGTCGAGACGGTAATCATGGCAAAGGGCCATGGTGCTTGAGGAGATTCGTTCCAGGATGTTGCGAGTAAGACGGGTACTGGATATAATAAAGTAGCGTGATAGCTGAGCGAGAGTAGTTCAGTGGTAGAACATCGGCTTCCCAAGCCGAGGGTCGCGGGTTCGAATCCCGTCTCTCGCTCCAATGTTTTTAGGGCCGGCGTAGCTCAACGGTAGAGCAACGGTTTCGTAAACCGTAGGCTATGGGTTCGATTCCCTTCGCCGGCTCCAATATGGTACAAAGCTCTTAACCCATGCTTTCCTTGCTTTCTGCAGCAATCAGCCTACATATTTATAACCTCAACCTGGTGGTTAGTGGGTGGCACCCAAAGGTATACCAGCATTGGAGCATGCCCGGAAGGCCCATGTTTTGGGAGTTCTTGACTGCACAGGGGTTAGTTTGTTAACGTATTCACGATAAGCAACTACAAACATTTCTAGTTGTAGATACATTACCATTTCACCTTTTGAAGGAGGCAGGGCCCGTGTCAAACCTTTTAGAGATTCGCTGGCACGCCAGGGGTGGACAAGGAGCGAAAACGGCTTCAACTTTGCTCGCTGAGACCTCGATGGCTGCCGGGAAATATGTCCAAGGGTTCCCCGAGTATGGTCCTGAACGTATGGGGGCACCTATGAAGGCTTACAACCGCATAGGCGACATCCCGATTACGATTCACTCCAACGTTGAGAACCCGGACGTGGTGATGGTGTTGGATCCGACGTTGGTCGGCCCGGTGAATGTGACTGAAGGGCTCAAGCCCGACGGGATCATCATCATCAACACCACTTTGTCACCGGAAGAAGCAAAGCAGAAGCTTGACAGAGACGACATTAAGGTCGCCACTGTAGACGCAAGTGGTATAGCCGTAGATTGCATTGGGCGTGACATTCCCAACACCCCGATGATGGGCGCGCTTCTCAAGCTGGTCGAAATCCTTCCATTTGAAGAGTTCATCGAGAGAATGAGAGCAGACCTCACTGCGAAATTCCGGGGACGGGAAAACATAGTCGAAGGAAACATCAAAGCGATCCGCCGCGCCTACGAGGAGGTGAAGTTGGCGTGACCAACTTGAAAGGGTACAAGGAAATTCCCATTGGCGGCATAATCCCCAAAGCAGGTAATTCAGAAGAGTATAGGACCGGGGATTGGAGAAGCTTCAAACCTATTTGGAACGAAGAAGGATGCGTTCACTGCCTCATATGCTGGGTTTTCTGTCCCGATACAGCCATCATCGTTGAAGATGGCAAGGTGAAGGGCATAAATTACGACCACTGCAAGGGTTGCGGAATTTGTGCCCGGGAATGTCCCAGGAAAGAAAAAGCTTTGTATATGGTGAAAGAGGAGTAACGGCGAAATCTTCGTGCTAAGGAGGCATAAAAGTGGCTGCTGAGCAAAAAAGAGTTGCTATGACCGGTAACGAGGCAGTGGCTCACGGCATGCGTCAAATCGATCCCGACGTAGTTGCCGCATATCCTATTACGCCTCAGACCGATATTGTTCAGTATTTCTCGAGTTTCGTTTCAAATGGCCAGGTCAAGACTGAATTCGTTACTGTTGAAAGCGAACATTCAGCCATGTCCGCCACCCTCGGTGCATCTATGGCCGGCGCCAGGGCAATGACTGCCACATCATCCCAAGGACTTGCCCTGATGTGGGAAATACTCCACATTGCGTCATCATACAGGGCGCCGATAGTAATGCCTGTGGTCAACAGGGCGCTTTCTGGGCCCATCAACATCCACTGCGACCATTCAGATACCATGGGCTCGCTGACCACAGGATGGATTCAGATTTATGCAGAGAGTGCTCAGGAAGCCTACGACAACCTGATCCAGGCCGTTAGGATTGCAGAGCACCCTGACGTTCTGCTGCCGGTAATGGTCTGCCAAGACGGATTCATTACCAGCCATGGTATCGAGAACCTCAACCTCTTGCCTGATGAAGTGGTCAAAGAGTTCGTAGGTGAGTACAAGCCCAAGTACGCCCTGCTGGACATTGAGAACCCAATCACCGTGGGTCCTTTGGCTTTGCAGGATTACTACACTGAGGTCAAGGTGCAGCAAGCTGAGGCAATGAAAAATGCCAAGCAGGTGATCTTGGATGTTGCCGAGGAATATGCAAAAATCTCAGGCCGCAAGTACGGGCTTTTCGAAGCATATAAGTTGGACGACGCCGAAAGGGCAATCGTGGTACTTAGCTCCACTGCAGGTACTGCCAAGGCTGTAGTTGACAACCTTAGGGCTAAGGGAGAAAAAGTGGGCTTGTTGAAGCCTCGCGTGCTCAGGCCATTCCCCGCCAAGGAACTGGTGGATGCCCTGTCTTCAGTACAGGCAGTGGCAGTTATGGACAGAGCTGAGACCTTCTCCACTGCAGGCGGCCAGCTCTTTGTAGAACTCCGTTCGGCCTTCTATGAATCAGAGAAGCGTCCGCTTATGAAGAACTACATTTTCGGTCTGGGCGGAAGAGACACCACAACCCGGGAGATTAGCAGGGTATTTGAGGACCTTGCAGCCGCCCTTAAAAAAGGCCGGGTTGAAGAGCTCATTACGCACCTGGACGTCAGAGAATAGGAGGGGTAATTGTGGCTACTTTGAAAGAACTCTCTAGCGTTCCGGAAGTGCTAGCCCCGGGTCACCGGATGTGTGCCGGCTGTGGTGCGCCTATCGTGGTGAGGCAGGTGTTGCGTGCAGCTAAGGCCCCTGTAGTGGTAGCTAACGCAACTGGTTGTCTCGAGGTCTCCACTACTATTTACCCGTACACGTCCTGGAGGTCTCCCTTTATCCACGTGGCATTTGAAAATGCTTCGGCCAGCCTTTCGGGCGTTGAAGCTGCATATCAGTCTTTGAAGCGTCAAGGAAAGATCACCGAAGAAATTAAGTTCGTGGCCTTCGGCGGTGACGGAGGAACCTACGACATCGGCCTGCAGAGCCTGTCAGGTGCTATGGAGCGGGGCCACGACATGGTGTATGTGTGCTATGACAACGGTGCTTACATGAATACAGGTATCCAGCGCTCTTCAGCTACACCTGTAGGTGCAGACACCACCACTACACCTGTAGGCAAGGAGCAGACCATTGGCAGGACCGGAAAACGTAAGGACCTCACCAAGATAATGATGGCCCACGGAATTCCGTATGTGGCCCAGGTATCACCGGCCCATTGGAATGATCTGTACAGCAAGGCCGAAAAAGCCTTTGCCGTCAAGGGGCCTGCGTTCATCAACGCACTGGCACCCTGTCCCAGGGGATGGCGTCACGATTCCGCAGATACCATCGAGATGTGCAAGCTGGCAGTAGACACATGCTTCTGGCCGCTGTTTGAAGTGGTTGACGGCAAAGTCAAGGTGACATATAAACCTAGGAAGAAGAAGCCCGTTGTCGAGTTCCTCAAGGTTCAGGGCAGGTTCCGCCATCTGTTCAGGCCTGAGAACGAGGGGATCATCGAACAGATCCAGGCTGAAGTAGACAGAAACTGGGAAGAATTACTCACTCTGGAACGCATGCACCAGGAACAAGCTGAGGAACAGGCCGAAGAATAATATACGAACCGTGCATGTTGGGCAATACTTAAGGGCGGGCGCGTTGTCCCGCCCTTTTAGACACTTAAAATACCGGTGGATGCTGAAATACGAGGTGTTGTTGCGTGGGCGAGTTACGTGTGAGATTTGCTCCGTCCCCTACCGGATATCTCCATATCGGCGGGGCCAGGACGGCTCTTTTTAACTACCTGTTTGCCAAACACAACGGCGGAAAGTTTGTTTTGCGGATTGAAGACACCGATGTGGAACGCACCATCGAAGACTCTGCTGAAAGGATGATGGAGAGCTTTAAGTGGCTGGGCTTAGAATGGGATGAGGGGCCCATTGTAGGCGGCCCGGCGGCTCCGTATCAGCAGTCTCAGCGTAGGGAGCTTTACAAGAAGTATGCACAGACCCTCATGGATAAGGGCCTGGCTTACAAGTGTTACTGCACCCCCGAGGAGCTTGCGGCGGAACGGGAAGAGGCAAGGCGTGCCAAGAAGGCGCCCAGATACAGCGGCAGATGCAGGAATCTTACCGAAGAACAGATCCGCAAGTTTGAAGCGGAAGGCAGAAAGTATGCTATCAGGTTCCGCACTCCCGATGGGGGCTACACGGTGGTGAACGACCTCATCCACGGTGAGGTGTCCTTCCCTAATGACGAAATCGCAGATTTTATAATCATGAAATCTGACGGCCTTCCCACGTATAATTTCGCTTGTGTGATCGACGACTGGCTCATGGGAATTACCCATGTGATAAGGGCTGATGAACACCTTTCCAACACTCCAAGGCAGATGATGTTGTACCGTGCGCTTGGGGCGCCGCTGCCAAAGTTTGCCCATGTGCCTATGATCCTTGCGCCTGACAGGTCTAAACTTTCCAAGCGGCACGGGGCGCAGACTGTAGAGGAGTTCCGGGACAAAGGCTATCTGCCTGAAGCGATTGTGAACTACATAGCCCTGCTTGGATGGACGCCGCCAGATGCGACCCAGGAGTTTATGACACTGGAAGAAATGATTGAACTGTTCGACCTGTCCAGGGTTTCTAGTACCGCGGCAGTATACGACGTCCAGAAGCTCACTTGGATGAACGGGCAGTACATCAAGAGACTTGACCCAGAAGATCTCATGGAAAGGGTCATACCTTTTGTCGAAGCCGCAGGTTTAGCCACAAGGCAAGAGCTCGAGGCAAGGAAGGACTGGTTTAGGCAAGCGGTAATCACCATGCAGGAACGGGCGAAGACCCTGGAAGAGCTGGCACACTATATGGCATTCTACTTCAAGCCTCCTGAAACCTACGACGAAAAGGGTGTCAACAAACATTTCGCCAAACCCGGTGTTGCAGGACTGCTTGAGAAATGCGTAGAAGTACTGTCGCGCATGCCTGAATGGACGATTGAGGCTTGCGACCAGGCGTACACTGAGCTTGCTGAGAAAGAAGGCGTGAGCCGGGGCAAGCTCATTCATCCCACCAGGCTGGCGCTGAGCGGCATAACGTTTGGGCCAGGCCTGTTTGACATCATGTTTGTGTTAGGCAAAGATGAAACCGTTTCCAGGCTCAAGGCCGCAATCAAGTTCATCAAAGAGGCCTGTGAGTAAAACCCGGTAAAGGAGGCGATTGCCCGGTGGATGTTGTCCAAGCCATAAAGAAAAGGCGCAGCATAAGGCGGTTTAAGAGTGATCCTATTCCTGAGGATGTGCTGAAAGAGCTCTTGGATTGTGCCAGGGTAGCTCCTAGCGCCGGCAACCGGCAACCTTGGGTGTTTTACGTGGTAAAGGATCCCGAGATAAGGCAGAAGCTGAAAGAAGCCTCAGGCAACCAGGTTCAAGTGGGGCAAGCTCCTGTAGTGATCGTTGTGTGTGCTGACCCTGAGATATCCGCCGAAAGGTACGATGACAGGGGCAGGACATTGTATTTTATCCAAGATACGGCTGCGGCTGTTCAGAACATCCTGCTGGCGGCTGTCTCCTTTGGATTGGGCACTTGCTGGATAGGGGCTTTCCGGGAAAGCTTGGTTCGCCAGGCTTTGGAGCTGCCTCCCAATTTGCGTCCGGTTGCCATGGTAACCGTGGGGTATCCTGACCAGGAGCCGAAGCCAAGGAATTTAAGGCCGTTTGAGGATATTGTGAAAGAAATATAGTTTGGCCCTAGATTACGGTCAGGGCGCGCTGCTGTGAAGTAGTGGCGGGGCCGGGATATAGAGTGTTCAGGTGTACGGCAATTAGGGTGTGCAGAGTGTGCCGATACGGCGCAAGCTTGTAACACAGAGCGCGTATGATAAGAGATGCATAGCCTCTGGAAGTGCGTAGATCTTCCAGAGGCTGTTGACTTGTTCGGCTCCAGGGTTCCTTGTGCACCGGCATCAAGGTTTGCCGCAGCGGCTGCAGGCGGCCAATGTGCGCCGCAACCAGGATATACTGGGTTTAGTTGCGCTTTGGCTATTCAGCGGCCACTATTTCACTGCCCTTGCCTGCCGGATCCGCATCAATCTTCACCAGCTTCGCGTAGAGGCCGTCTTTCTCCAGGAGTTCCTCGTGGCGGCCTTGTTCCACGATTTCCCCTTCGCTTAACACCACGATCTTGTCGGCGTTACGGATGGTCGACAACCTGTGGGCGATCACTACCGTTGTGCGGCCTTCCATGAGCCTGCGCAGCGCCGAACTTATCTTGGCCTCGGTTTCAGTGTCCACGGAAGAGGTTGCCTCGTCCAAGATGAGGATTGGCGCATCGTAGAGGAGGGCCCTGGCTATGGCAAGCCTCTGTTTCTGGCCGCCGGACAAACGTACTCCCCGCTCGCCGATGTGGGTGTCGTAGCCGTCAGGGAGCTCCCTGATGAACTCGTCGGCCCCTGCTATCCTGGCAGCCTCCTCGATTTGCTGCCTGGAAGCGTGGGGACTTCCGTAAGCGATGTTCTCCGCCACAGTGCCGTTGAACAGGAAAACATCCTGTAGCACCATGCTGATATTCCTTCTTAGCGACGACAGCTTAATCTTGCGTACGTCAGTTCCGTCTATCAACACCCGGCCTTCGGTAGGGTCGTAGAACCTGGGTATCAGGTTTGCCATGGTAGTCTTGCCGACTCCTGTGGGTCCCACCAGGGCCACCATTTCGCCTGGCTTTATCTCAAGATTTATCCCTCGCAGCACAGGCACATCGTCGTCGTACTGGAATGATACGTTTTCGAACACGATATGGCCTTTTGCCTTGGGCAGTTCTACTGCGTCAGGCGGATCCTGGATTTCTGGGATTGAGTCGAGCACTTCGAAGTACCTGTCGCCGGCGGCAAGGGCTTGTTGGAGGGATTCGTTTATCCGGTTAAGCTGGATGACCGGTTCGTAAAATTGTGCTACGTAAAGGAGAAACCCGGTGATATCCGCAATTGACAACCCCTTGTTAATGGCCATTACACCGCCGAAGAACACCACGAACACCGTTCCGAGTCCGGCGAAAAAGTCCACTACACCCGAGAACACGCTGCTTATGGACACGGCTCTTGCGATGGCCCATGCATGGGCGTAGATCCGCTCTGACACTCTCCGGTACTCACGCTCCTCCTGGGTGAACACCTGTATTTCCCGGATGCCGCTCAAGTTGTCCTGGAGGATGGCGTTAAGATCCCCCAGCTTGGCTTGGGCCTGGCGGAACAGGGGCCGTACGATTTTCTGATAGAAGTACATCACTATGGTGATCAGCGGTATGGGGATGAGAGTATAGACAGCCAGTTCCTTGTTGATGTAGAAAAGCAGCGCCGTAGTGCCTATGAGCCTTAGGAGCGCCACTGTGATTTCTGGCACCGCATGGGCGATCAGGAGCTCGAAGTTGGATGTATCATTCACCACCCTGGACATAATTTGTCCGGTTTGGGTGTCAGAGTAGAACTTGGGTGAAAGCTTCTGGAGATGGTCGTAAATCGCCTGTCTGGCTGAAGCTACGGCACCCCAGCCGGCTATGTGGGCAGACCACGTCTGGAGCGCCCTCAGGGCGGGCCGCAACGCGTATACCGCCAGCAACATGAGGGCCACCCGGAGGATCTGATCCCTTGCAAGGGCGCCGGTTCCCACCCCGGTCTCAATCATGGCTATGAGGGACCTTTGAAGCCATGGACCTGCAAGGGTAGTTGCCGTTACTCCCAGCATGGCCAGGAAGGCCAGAATCATCCAACCCCAGTAGGGACGCGAGATAACAAGCAAACGGGAAATGCAGCGCAACTGTTTCACCTCGGACCTGCAACAAGTATCCTTCGACAAAAGTTTCGTACACGAAGTAAATACTACCACAAAACCCAAGGCTTTTCCTGCAGTCCTTTTTCTTCAGGCAGTTTCGGACCGGTAACCTATGGCCCCAGGTCTACATAATCTGAACAAAAGGAGAAAGTGGGGGATACGTGTAGTTGAGTTGGGCAGGGCGGTTTCAGCTGGATGAAACTGCAATGAAAAGCTCATATAAGATCGGTCGAAACGGCAGGAATTCCCGTCACGTATGCGTAGAACAATTTACCAGGGATGTGTAGTGTACAAGCCGCCACGGGGGGATCAGGTTTGGAAGCTTTTAAGAGACACAAGCGCGCTCTGTTGATAGTCCTGCTGGGCTGTCTGCTTGCAGGCGTACCGGCGCTCTACTATCTCAGGACGTCGACATCCCGGTTTGCAGTCAATTTCAGGGCTATGGTCAAGCGTTACATACAGACCGGCTCACTCCCAAACAGGCCTGACCTGACCCAAGGGCTCGTCATCACCAGAGAAACGGTGTACGTAGACGGTGTTGAGGGTTCAATGCCCGAGAATATCGGTGATCGCGATGTGAAAGTGGTGTATGAGACGTCTAACGATATCAGATTCTGCGATTATGCTAACGGTTTTGCCGTGTCCCTGCCGGCAAGCATGAAGTTTGACTTCAGCTTAAGTCCCCGGTTTGTTGCCTTCGAAGGCCATAACGCCAGACTTATCATAAGCAAGGACTGGACGTACGACAGGGATGTGTCCGGATACATAGAATACTACTTCTTCAGGTTCTTGCTGGACGAATCATACAGGGAAAAGAACGGCATCGAGCTCATCGAGCATACCAGGGAACGCGCCTTCGAACGATTGACCGTGCGCCTTAATGACTACCCCGGGCGTTTTGACACATATACATACTTGGTGATAAAGACGGGTACGCGGAACTTCTATTTTGCCCGCCTCAAATACCCGTATGACGACAAGGAAGCGGCAGCCCTTGCACAACTTGTTTTGGATACCTTTATCTACTTCAACCCCGAAGGCGTTGCCCGGTATTCAACCCACTTCTACCCGGTGCTTCCAGACAACTGGACCCCGGAAACGCGCTCACTCTACGAAAGACTGGCTGGGACTGAAGAAGTCATCTGGGGTATCTTCACCAAAGATGTTATGGGTGAGGGTATAGAGCGGACCATACCGGAGATTGAGGAGAAGATAGGCTACAAGTTCCCCATAATCCTGGCCTACACCGGGCTGGACGGAGGCTTTCCCACGGAGTTCATGGAGAGGTGCTACCAGGAGGGCAGGGTAGTGCAGATGACCCTGCAGGTGACTGAAAGCAACAACCTGGACCTGTTCGGCCGGTCACCGTGGCTTGAGCTTTACAGGACGGGAGATGACGAGCGCATCCGCGAGTTCGCCCGGGCGGCGCGGGAATTTGGCAAGCCCTTCCTGTTCCGGTTGAACAACGAGATGAACTCCGATTGGGTGAGCTACGGCGGAGTGAACAACCTGCTTGACCCGGATATTTTCATAGAGAACTGGCGGACGGTCTACAAGATCTTTGAGGAAGAGGGTGTGAACAACGCCATCTGGATATTTAACCCCAACGACAGGGATTGCCCGCCAAACGCGTGGAACGGTCAGGCTGCGTACTACCCCGGTAACGGGTATGTCCACATATTTGGAATAACCGGGTACAACAACGGCACCTATTACCGGTACGTAACGGGTGAAAGATGGCGGGAGTTCGAGGAGATATACGACCGGATACACAACGAAATGCACGGTGTGTTCGGCAGATTCCCGTGGATGATAACCGAGTTTGCCTCAAGTTCAATCGGCGGCGACAAAGTTAAGTGGATTGACCGCATGTTCGGCTGCATCGACAAGTACTCCAATATCAAGGCTGCGGTGTGGTTCAGCTACGCCGACTTCGATCCCAAGGACAACAAGACTGTATCGCGGCCGTACTGGCTGGATGAAACAGAAGAGACAATAGCGGCGTTCAGGCGAGGGCTGGCCGGTAAGCAGGCGAAGCTATTCCCGTAACAAGGACTCCAAGAGGTATGCCGTGCCCCTTCAACGAAGTCAAGATAAGTGAGAATGTAACAGGGTCATTACGCTCTTTGCGAGACATGGTTAGGAGGTTGCAAGATGACCAAGCGGGTTGCTCTCGTAAACGGCAAGATATTCACGGCGCTGGAAGGCCAGGGCGAAGTCCAGGCCCTTCTTTATGAAGACGGCAGGATCTGCGAAATCGGAAGCGACTCTAAGATATTGGACATCATCGGTGGGCGTGAGTCCGGTTCAGCATATGTGGTTGACTTGGGCGGGCGTACCGCCATTCCGGGCTTCGTCGATTCCCACAACCATGTGTTGTCAGCGGCGACCCTCCTGGAAGGGGTAAACTGTTTCGGCTTGAAGACCATAGACGAACTCAAGGCAGCGGTGGCTGCCAAGGCTGCCCAGGCCGAGCCTGGCGAGTGGATCATAGGAGCCGGCTGGATTGAATCCCAGTTCGCAGAGAGGCGGTTGCCAAACAGGTGGGACTTAGACGAAGCAGCTCCTGACAATCCGGTGTGTCTCACCAGGCTGTTCGGGATGGTGGTTGTGAACTCCAAGGCTTTGGAGCTTGCAGGTATCGGGCACGGTTTTGTCCCTGAGACAGGCAGGGTGGACCTTGATCCGGCAGGCGAACCCACGGGCATCCTCAGGGAAGGTGCGGTAAACTACATCCGCAGAGCCATGAGGGAAGGCCGCGGTACGAGAGTTCAGGGCCGAATAGGTGCCAGGGAGGCTTCAGAGGGGCAAGAGACGGCACGCAGGATCTTGCTGGCCCTCAATGAGCTTCTCAAGTACGGAATCACGTCTGTGCTTGATCCGGGTGTCACCGGTGATACCATGCGTGCCTACACGAGACTGTGGGCCACAGGGGCACTGCCCTTGAGGGTGAGCGCCATGCCAGCATGGCACGGGATGTCTGCTATTTCCAGCCCGGACTATGTACCTCCGGCGGTTGAGGCAGGACTGCAACCCGGAGTGGGCGATGAGTGGTTCCGCATTGGAAACCTCAAGATGGCCATTGACGGCGGGCTGGGGTCCAAAACCGCGATGATGCACGCGCCTTTCAGGGATGGCACCCGATCCACGGTACCTGCAAGGCTGGATCTGAACAAGCTGGGCCGATATATTTCCCACGCTCATGCACTGGGCTGGGGAGTAGGCATACACTGCTGTGGGGACCTGGCACAGGACATAGCTCTGTCCCATATGGCAGAGGCGCTTTCCAAGAGGAAAGCCCTGCCCCATCAGAGGCATCACATAATCCACGGGTACTACCCGACCGAATACGCCCTGGATACCATGGCTGAATACGACATCGGTGTATCGCTGCAGCCGGGCTTCATTTATGTTGAAGGCGATATATATCCTGACAACATTGATGAGAGCCTTTTGGCTGGCTTCAAACCTGCCAGGACCTATTTATCCAGAGGTATCAGGGTGGCGATTAACACCGATGTAGCATCAGGCCCGTACGACCCATTCATAACCCTTTACGGGGCAGTGGCCAGAAAGACTATGGCCGGGCTTGATTTCGGCAAGGCTGAAGCCCTGACTATGAGGGAGGCTCTGCGGTGCTTCACTTCAGGCGGCGCTTATCTCGCCTACAGGGACAAAGAGTGCGGTGTCCTGGCACCCGGATACTTGGCTGATATAGCTATCTTAGACAGAGACATCCTTGACGCGGATCCTGAAGAATTGCTTAGAGTGAAAGTGGTGGCGACTGTCCTGGGAGGCGAGTTTGTCTACCTCACTGAACATGGCCCGGAGGTACCCGGAGAGCTCAAAAAGTCCTGAGCGCTGAATTGACCACTAATCGGAGAACCTTGACGGAGGGATGCACCAGTGTCAGAAGCACCTGATGTGGCTGAAGAATTGTTGGAACCGTCCCAGAGCGAGCTAAGACGCCACATCCTGGATATGGTCTGGCCTGTCACCGCAGAGAACGTGTTGCATTTCCTCATAGGATTTGTCAACACCGCCATGGTGGGAAGGCTGGGAGCAGCTACCATCCTGGCAGTGGGGCTGTCAGGCAGGGTGTCCCAGTTTGTGTGGACGATCTTCAATGCTATCGGGACCGGTACTACGGTGCTCATTGCCAGAGCCGTAGGGGCTGGTGACTTGCTGCGCGTGCGCCGGGTAGCGCAACAAGCCATGCTCCTGGCTGTTGCACTGGTTGGGATCGTAGGGGCGGCAGTGTTTATCTATGCTCCGTGGCTGCTTATGGCGTTTAAAGCTACGAGTGACGCCCTTCCCATAGGCACCGCTTATCTTAGGATCCTTGTGTTCAGCATGCCATTCCAAGTGGTTTTCATCATCACAAGCGCCATCTTGCGGGGTAGTGGAAACACAAGGATCCCCATGCTCATCGCGACCGTCACCAACGTGGTGATTGTGGCTCTTAACTCTGTGTTGATTTTCGGCCGCTTTGGCTTTCCTGCCCTGGGATTCAGGGGCCCGGCGATTTCAACCATCGTTGGGCAGGCAGTGGGTGCGGTGATCGGGCTCAGGTTCTTGGTGAGCGACCGTTCCGGAGTGAACTTCGGGCTTGAAGGACTCCTTTCCTTTGACTTCCCGCTGCTTAGGCGGATCTTGGCAATCGGGGTCCCTTCTTCAGCTGAGATGGCTTTCTGGCAATTGGCCAGCGTCATCCTTTTCAGGCTTATCAACGGGTTCGGGACTGAAGCGGGAGCAGCTTACCAACTGGGGCTTCAGGCAGAGGGCATCTCATACATGCCCACCGCCGGTTTTGCTGTTGCTGCCACGGCATTCGTAGGCCAGTCTCTGGGTGCCAGGAAACCTGATTTGGCTGAGAGATACGTCAAGGAGATCGTCAAGTGGGGAGTTGCGCTGACTGGGATCACCACTGCCATATTGGTGTTGGTCCCCAGGTTCTTGATGAATTTGCTTACCGATGATCCGGCGGTTATTGCTATAGGCGCCCAGTATCTCTTGATCATGGGGCTTTCCCAGATTCCACAGCAGATGGCGGGAACTCTCAAAGGTGCTTTGAGAGGAGCCGGTGACACCATGACTCCCATGATAGCGTCAGGCATAGGCATATGGGGATGCCGCATACCCTTATCTTACTTGCTCAGCACGAGGTTTGGGCTTCTGGGCATATGGTGGGCCATCAACATCGATCAGTACGTCCGGTTGCTGATAGTGGGACCGAAATATCTCAGGGGCAGGTGGAAACAGAATATCGGCGACGATCTCGAGGAGCCAGGGCGGCAAGCGTAGTGTGTTTCGTGCGGAGGCCTGTGTCCTGCACGCTGGAATTCCCCGGGCCGTTAAGCGACGGAACCCGGAACTCGCTTTATCCATTAGGGTTAGGCCGGCACCATGGTCCTATAGCTAGCCGCCTTGGAGACTGTGGGTTTGCCCTTGAGGCCAGGGTTCCCCGCGCCGGCCGCCCCTGTGGCTACTGATACTTGAAGATGATTTTGGCTTCTAGCAATCGGAGATACTGTTTGAGCTGGTTGTTCGTTTCTTGTCCCGAGAAAAACAGCAAAGAGAAGGCTTCCCAAAGGAATACCCAGCCACCGATGGATAATCCCTCGATAAGGATGGTGGTCAAGATGTTGGTTGGCACAATGGGCCCTGACATATAACGCAAGGTCAGGAACACAAAAGCCGCCACAGCGTAAGTGATGGTCTTCTTCCTTATGTCAGACAAAGATCTCCTTATCAAGGCGGTTGTGTAGGCGAAGTTGTTCCTGATGCCTTCGATGGATAGGCGCTCTTTCTCTTCGTCCCGCTGGTCTTTAGGCATGTAAAAATGCAGCTCTACAGGATACTGCAGCGGTATATCGTCGGCGCAGCTTTCAATAAAATCAATCACCTCAGGATCCAGATCCCGCCTTTTGACTGGGGAAGGGTCCCAGCCGTTAAATATCTCGTTGTAGCTGTCGACGGATATTTCTATTATGAACTCGTCCGTATCTGGATCCATCCTGTACATTTGTGTAAGATACGTTTCTTTGATGCGTTTGAAGGCTTTGCATACCTCCCTGATACGATTGGCTATTGTATATCGGTTACTTTCAGCGCATCGTTTTCCTTATTTTACACCTTTCCATCTGCCGCTGCCAATCTGGGCCGGCATGCCTCTCCGGTCATTGATAAGTTGAGGCAAGGCGGATAAAATATTACTGCCAAGATTTCCCGGAAGCAGCGCGGTGGCCGGTAGGGTGCTTTTGAGCAGGCTTGTGTGGGCTGTCTCGTGGAATTTGCAGTTAGCATATTGTATCTCAGCTTGGTTAATGTTATAATCGTACCTGCCGTGGAGTTTGGGGGATCGGCTAGTGGTAGGCCAACAGACTCTGGATCTGTCTGCGGAGGTTCGAATCCTCCTCCCCCAGCCAGACAAAATGCGGCCCCATCGTCTAGCGGCCTAGGACACCGCCCTCTCACGGCGGAGGCACGGGTTCGAGTCCCGTTGGGGCTGCCAGAATGAAATTTCACCCGCGAAAGCGGGTTTTTTGTTTTTGCTTGGGTTTAGACAGGCAGGCGCCGGTGACAGCGGTCCATCTCCCTGCCCAAGACAAAGCGCTTGATGCATGATCTTGAGAAAATATGTCGGAAAACAACGAACTTTGGTAAAAGCAAGAAGGTATTATGCGGTCTTGTACAGAATTTCACTCTAAAGCACCATGATAATATTTCCAACAGTCCGGTGGGTGGAGTTTCTGCTCTTGGCACCTAGCACCTTGGTCAGCAGCGGGTGGGTGCGACGACGGCAAAAGGGTCCCATCTCACACCTTGCCTTATTACATGGGGCGTGGCTTTGTCGCTGGGATGTGGTGTAACCGGATGCCGGGCGCGTGTGGGGCGGATATCAGGTCTCAAGAGGCGCTTCTTGAGCACCAACGGGGTGCTCTGGGTCAAAAGCGACATCGGTAGGGCCAGGTCTGTATGGAAATGTAGGCTTGCTACGTTAAGCCGCGTGTTTTGAAGATTGATATTGTTTTAGTTGGGGAGGAGGCTTTTGGGAAGTGGAGCGCTATATTGGACTTGATGTCGGTTACGGCTTTGTGAAGGTTACTGACGGTGACAATGGGTATGCATTCCCCAGTGTAGTGGGAGAAGGGGACCTGACGCCGTCGCTGGTGACAGGATACCACAAATCACAGCGGGTTGCCGACCTCCGCATTGGAATCGATGGAAAAGTGTATTTTGTAGGTAAACTTGCCATCCGCCGTTCCAGTCTGGCTTATCGCGGTTTGTCTGCCACCAGGAGTGAGGGGGAAGATCTCCGGGTCCTCGTGCTTTCGGCTCTAAGCCTGTTCTGCAATGAGCCTACTAACAGGTTCGATGTAGTTACCGGCCTGCCTCCGGGCAGATTGCATCTCAGGGAGGAATTGATTTCCCAGTTGGGTTCTCATCACAGGGTGACGGTGGTGAGAGACCGGAGGATTCAAGACATCGACATCACCATCAACAGGATCGAGGTGGTGCCCCAGCCTCTAGGGACCTTTTGGGCAGAGACCCTGGATTCATGGGGACAAGTCAGGAACCCTCTATACGGAAAGGTGGGTATAGTTGACATAGGATTTAAGACCACCGACCTTGCTGCGATAGAGGACGGGGAGTTCATCCCTGAGAAAACCCGGACTATCCCGGTAGGACTTTCTTCGGCTTACAGTGACCTTTCCGACAAGCTCTTGGTGGAACACGGTTTGGAGAAGGAAACCTACGCCTTGGATGAAGCTTTCATAAGAGGTACGGTAAATGTTGCCGGAAGGCCTGTAGATATTACCGGGCTGAGGGACAAGACCTATGAGTCCCTGGCAACCAAACTTTTGGTTGAGCTGATGTCCACATGGCAGGTTCCCGAGTTCGACAAATGTCTTATAAGTGGTGGCGGTGGAGCAGCGCTTGGAAAGTACATTTTGCCGCATTTGCCCCAAGGCGAAATGGTCTCAGATCCGGTTACAGCCAACAGCATTGGTTTCCTAAATTGGGCCAACCGCCTGTGGAGGGTGAATCTAGAGGCCGATTCCGAGTGATTGGGTTTCACAGCCAGAAAACAGAGACATAAAGAGGATAAACCCAGACAGAGAGATAGAGAGATGAGATGGAGATAGAGGGGCCGTTTAGCTGAGATCTTGGGGGTCGGCGTGATGTTCGGTCGAATCAAAACAACTTCGGTGCTCGCCATGTCTTGCGATTTTGTTGGCCATCTTGCATATTCCGGAACGCTGGAGATACTGGGCCGGGTAGAAGGAGACATAACGGTCAGCGGCAAGGTAATTGTGGGGCCGTCAGGTTGCTGCATCAGTAACATTAAAGCGGATGCCGTTGAGATATACGGTGAAGTTCAGGGCTATGTTGAGACGATAATTCTCAGGCTGGGCGCGGGCGGAAAGCTGATAGGTGATGCCAAGTATAAGAGCATCATCATGGAAGAAGGAGCGGTATTCGAAAGGGTTACCGATGAAGGGCAGGCAGTACCCGCTGCAGATCCTTGTGATGCCCATCCCGATGGTTTAGCTGCGGTGGTTGACCGGAGCCAAGTGCTCGCAACGGCAGGAGAGACTGTGGATCCAGCCGTCGAAAAACAACCGTATGGTGAACCGCTACCTGAACCTGCTCCGGATAAAGAGGTTTCTCAGGAAAAACCTCCTGCCAAGAAGCCCCGGTTTCAGACAGTGTTCTAAGGGAGCATAGGCCCTAATCAGGACATAGCGGCCGGACAATGCAGCCAACGGCGGTGCCTGAAACAAGACCCGTCCCTTGGCAGGGACGGGTTATTGTGTTTCGTCAGGGTATTTGCTTTGCCAGGGCTTTCTTGTCCACTGAATACAGCAGGGCATTTTGCTTTGTGATGAGCCCTTTTTGGAACAGGTCCAGCAGGCTATTGTCCATGGTGGTCATGCCGTCTGACCGGCTGGTCTGAATTATGGAATTTATCAGCGGAGTCTTGTTTTCCCTGATCAGGTTTCTTACGGCGTCGTTTACCCGCAGGATCTCAAATGCCGGTACATGGCCTCCTTGGGTAGAAGGTACAAGTTGCTGGGACACTACCGCCTGCAGCACCGTGGATAGCTGCACTCTTATCTGTTGTTGCTGATTTGGCGGGAACACATCTATGATCCTGTCTATGGTCTTGGCAGCTCCTATGGTGTGCAGGGTAGAAAACACCAGTTGCCCGGTTTCTGCGGCAGTAAGGGCAATCGATGTGGTCTCAAGGTCGCGCATTTCACCCAGGAGGATCACATCGGGCGATTCCCTCATGGCCGCCCTGAGGGCTCTGGCGTAACTTTGGGCGTCTATACCTATTTCCCGCTGGTTTACGATGCTCTTCTTATGGGTGTGGAGGAACTCGATAGGATCTTCCAGGGTTAGTATGTGACATTCCCGGTTTTGGTTGATGAGATCGATAATCGCGGCTAGAGTCGTTGATTTGCCGCTGCCCGCAGGGCCTGTGACAAGCACCAGCCCGTTGGTGAGGGTACTCAAGTTTTGGACGGTTTTGGGGATGCCCAAACGGTCAGGGTCAGGCAACTCAAAAGGTATTATCCGCACCACTGCTGCAACCGAACCCCGCTGCTTAAACGCATTTACCCTGAACCTGCTAAGTCCCGGAACTGACAGTGAGAAGTCCTTATCCCCTTCTGCTTGAAATTCCTGGTACAGGGTCTCGCTGGGAAACAGCTCCTTCACGAGCTTTTCCGCGTCAGCCGGGGTTAAAGGGCTGTCGCCCAGCCGCCTAAACTGTGCACCGATTTTGAGCACAGGGGGAAGTCCCACGGTGATGTGGATGTCAGAAGCTCTTAAATTCACAGCTGTGCTAAGAAGTTCATGAATGCCCTTCATGTGCTCTCACATCCTTTTAGCGACATAGTCTGCATAGTTGTCCCGCTTGTTATTGCGGCTGGTGCCACAAATCAAATCCCTGCTGGTATTCAAATGGTTCTTGATACTGCTTCCACTGGGTTATTCGGAAACCCCAGCCGGCTGATTCACCGCTTCCGGAACATACTTGGATTTCCACTAGTAAATGCTGCTCAGTAGAGCCATGCTGTCTTGCCAGGCGGCCGGATATGTTGACGCTGCCCGGGCCGATTGGTTCCACCTTGAATTGCTCAAGGACGGTGCCGTATGGGAGTTGGATTTGACCGTGCTGTGTGTTGTATTGTGTGTATGGCTCCAGGCATTGTGTGATTATCCCGGCCAGGGCGCCGCTATCTATGTATTCCCCGCCTGTTGTATGGGTGCCTGCCTGGCTAAGGGCCCTTGAGATGATCTCTAGCAGAGCTTCGGCTCCTGCTTCAAGTGCGTAATAACTCTTGACCCATGAAACCCCCTTTTGGGCCAGTCTGAGGTTTGCATTAGAAGACGACACTGCAAAGACTCCAAGGGTAACCAAGAACAGCATCAAGAAGGTAACAAGCACCGATGAGCCGCCCCCATGGAACCTGCCCCACCGCCTGAGGTTCACCTTATGGCTCCTTTCGTGCAAGTATGATGAGGGCCGTAACACTTGAGGGTTTCAATGGATATGATCTCCTGTGCCTCGTCCTTTTCAAGGGCGTAGGGCATGAGGCGCAGCACACGCACTTTGATGCTGTATGTTTGAAACCCGGTCTGGGTACAGGGGGACATATCCCATGGGGTTAGTTCGGCTTGAAGTGAGTAGCAAACCTTGGTTTGGTGGCTGTCTGGCGGCAGGGGGACCCAGTCTTGGTCGAAGTAGATGGAGAGGGTAGCACCTTGACCGTTACTTGAGAGCACTGCTGTTTCAGGTTGGAAATGCGCTTCGGACAGGAGATCGGGGTGAGAGACGCCCTTTATGGTTTCAATCACGCTTGTAGCATGAGACATGGCTTTGTACAGGTCGTAAGATTTGGTGTTGTTGTTCTTGGCGGAGATGAACATTATAAGGCTGAAGCCTGCCAGAGCCGCTAACACGGTCACGGATAAGATCATTTCAGCCAAGGCAAAAGCACTTCGCGTTTGCAGCGTTTTTCGTACTCTTGTGCCAGGCAGCATTGCCTGCCCTCCTTGCCTAAGCATTTCCAAGAAAACGGCCCCCAAGGCGTCAGGGTCCGCCAGATGCCCTCAAAGTAAGGTTCAAAATCAGCTCCCTCTGTCCGTTACTGCCATCACACCAAATATCGATTCGAATCTTAGGCGATTTACCAGGCAAATTTTCCATGACAACATTGAACCCGTCGATTTGAGCCACGCTGAACGAAGTGTCACGGGTTAGGTTACCGCCTTCTACTAGAAAGGCCTCCCGGAGTTCCCCGTCCTCGAGGTATATCCAGGTTTCGTAGGTCTCAGAATCCAACACCTCTGTGATCACCAGAGCCTGTCCTTCACCTAAGGGGCTTGGCCTTACTTGTATGAAACCTTCGCAGTCGTTTTGCCTTATCTTCATATTGAGGTAAGAGTAGGCAACCATGAGTTCGGATATCCGGCGCTTGTCAATTTCTATATCTTTGAAGGATTTGGCTGCAGACAGGGCAAGGGCCAAACAAGCCAGGCTGAACAGCATAAGCAGCAACATCACCGCTGCCTGCTTGAACGCCAAACCCTTGTGGACGGGAATCTCCAGTTTGTTCACTTTGAACCGACCTTCTTAATCACGCTTATGGACGGCCTTATGTTGGACGCAAACACTGAGTATTCGTAGTGGTATTTGTCTTCGTCCAGCTTGATCCCATAGTTTTGCTGCAGATAGTCAAGGTCGGGCGGGTAATGGCCTTCCAGGGCATAACACTGGACTGCAGCCCTTTCAATCGCACGTATAATGGCTTCGGTTTCTGCGTGTTCCAGCTTTGCGTGATAGAGGTTTAGGCCTAGCAAGGAGGCGGCAAGGTATATGGCTGTAAGGCCGAGCAGCACGGCTTGGGGGTTGAGTTTGAGCTTGCTGAGCGTTCTCATGCGTCCATGCCTCCTTACCCTATTTTGGTTATTATGCTTATAAGCGGGAGCACTACGGCGATAAGCACAATTCCCATCACAACCGACAAGACTGAAACCAATGCCGGCTCAATCCGGGATACCGTGCTTTGAAGCGTCCTGTAGACTTGCTCTTGGTATAAGCCGGCCAGCTTCTGTGCCATGGACGGGAGTTCGCCTGTCTTGTGCCCTATCCGGACCATGTTCACAAAAGTGCTTGGAAAGATCCCAGCCGCGTCAAAACTTTGGACAAGGTCCATGCCCTGTTGGATCAGCTGCCTCGAGCGGTCAAGCTGCCTTGCCACATATCCGTTGCCAACCACTTGGGCAGCCATCTCCAGCGCACTTGCCACATCAAGCCCGCTCTCAAGGGCGTACCACATTACGGTGCTAATCCGGGCCATGTAGACTTTGGAAAACAGCCCGTCTAACAGACCGGTCCGGGCTTTGAACCGGTCTATGGCTTCCTTACCTGAGGCTGTGGCTTTCCATGCCCAAAATACCATCCCGCCTGCAAGCGGGATGCCTACCAACCACCCCAGCTTATTGAGCAAGAATATGCCAAGATGCATGAGAGCCGTAGCCACGGCGGGCATATGCACTCCTGCATCAGACAGGATGCCTCCGAAAACCGGCAGGATCTTGGACGTGATAACCAACACCACTGCCGCTACCATGATAACTAGTATCAGGGGGTAGGTGAGGGCGTCCCTCAGCTCGTGGCGGAGATAGTCTTCGTGCTCATAGTGGGCGGCCAGGGATTCCATCACCTTGTCAAGGGTGCCTGTGCGTTCGCCCACCTTTACCATGCCCACAAGATAAGGCGGGAATATACCTTGGTTGGAAAGGGCCTGATGGAACCGGATACCCGCCTGGATGTCGTGGCTTATCCTGGCAAGGTGGTCTCCGAAATATTCATCGTCTTGCGCCACCAGATGCACGGCATCAGCCACCGGGATGCCGGCTTTGAATGCCACCGCGAACCGGTAGCAGAACCATGCCAGCTGGGCAGGCGGCGGATATTTGGCGGTGCTTCTGCGTCCAATCATGTCAGCCGTTTAGTACTCAAGTCTTTTCCTGTAGTTGTTGCTGTTGTTAATGAATTCAGAAACTTTGGTTGACTTCATCCCCGCAGCAAAAGTGGGGTCCATGTGCACCCAGCCTTCGCCTTCCCTGTAGATGGAGTAGAACCGGTTGATCCGGATCCAGCCTGTGCCCTCAACATACACCTCATTCCAGGCATGATACAGGTAGTCAGGGGCAACGTAACCTGTGACCAGTTTTGTGGGAATACCCAGCGACCTTAGCATGGCGGCCAACAGGGAAGCGTAGTCGAAGCAGATGCCCTTGCCGGTCTCTAGGATTTCGTCGCAATCGGGCAGATAACCTGGTTTTACCGTGCTTGCTTTGTGGTAGTCGTACTCGATATTGTCTATGATGTACCTGGAGATGGCCTCGATTTTCTCGATTGTAGTTTCACAGTCCAGAGTAAGTTCCCTGGCTAGCCTGGCTGCCTTTGAATCCTGGTTGAACATGACCAGCTGGTGGGCTGCAAGGAACGGTGCCTTTTCATCTTCCAGCTTGACATTGAAAGATGCGCCGAGGATCGTGGCGTACCTGTTGTCAGCGATGTGTGCCAGCACCTTTAGTGAGTATGTTCCGTCTCCCATTTGCAAGGGATAGGGCTCAAAGTCTCCCCTGGGATTAAGATCGTATGTGTACCGCTCTTTGTCTTTTTCGATGATGACTTTGAGTTTCTTGGGGGACTCAGGCTGGTTGTACGCTACCCTCACCAATCCCTTGGATACATCCGAAATATCCACGGTTGCCCTGTCGTTTTGGATAAAGCGCGGCTCATCAGGTTCCTCCAGGAGCCCGTCCTTGGCGCCGGGGTGGGCTATGGATATGCTTACTGAAAGCGCCAATATTAAGGCCACAAGCACGGCTTCAACCTTAAGCAGCTTCCCGTGCTTCATAGATAAGACCTCCTTCCGGAACCGGACGAACCGGGTTTTTGCCGCCGAGCCCGATTACAGCCGGCCCTATATTTATCGGAATCCCTGCTTAATCTGCTTAGGACAAAGGGCTCTGGGAAGGGAAACTCTCTTTTCGTAGCGAAGTGGTAATGCCAGACGATTGTATAAACCACATGGAATATGGAGGCGGGCTATGCAGCGCAGAAAGTTCGGATTTCACGATTTTGACGTTTCAGCATTGGGATTTGGATGTATGCGGCTTCCGGTGATCGACAACCAGCCTGACAAGATAGATGAAGCGAAGACCGCTGAGATGATCTACT
>CZCB01001367.1_pt1 | contig 70240 bp, 72 predicted proteins | sample 591991 | NCBI WGS metagenome assembly CZCB01 (sample SAMEA3556809, study PRJEB10932) | anaerobic digester metagenome
GAGGTCATCCCAATACTCTCGCAATCATGATGCTGCATGCCAGGTGAATCAGTCCCATGAATGAGTGCTCATACCGCTCGTATCGTGGAACGATCTTCTTAAATGCTTCAATCCAGCTGAAGAACCGCTCTACCGCACTGCGTTTCTTGTAGAGTTCCGGATCAAACCCGAACGGTCTTCCTCGCTTCGGCTGTTTCCGGGATCTTCGATTGACCGGGATATTGCTCTTGATCCCTCGTTTCCGGTTGTATTGTCGGATTTCCCGAGCATCGTAGGCTGCATCTGCGGAGATGATCCGGGGACGAACCTGCACCTCAGGAATCTCAAATGTTTCGAGAGTTGGTTCGTAGAGCCGGGAATCGTGGACATTTGCTGGTGCAACCGTGCAGGCAAGCGGGAGGCCGTTCCGATCGACCAGAGCACTCAGTTTGTTCCCGTTTACCTTTTTATAGCCATCATAGCCGATGGATCCCCTTTTTTTGCCGGGATATCCTTGGTATCCGTCGCACAGTGTGAGAGATCGATTTTTTTGATCTCGTAGCCAGATTGAAGAAGGTCGAGGAAGATCGCCTGGTACACTCCCTTCTCGCAGAGTTCGAGATGGTACCGGTGAACCGTCGATTTGGTGCCGTAGTTCGCTGGAACATCGAGCCAGGAGCATCCGGTGGTCAGAACGTACAGGATGCCGTTGATCAGCCCGCGGGGATCACAGCGGGGTCGGCCAATGTGCGGCTTTGTTGGGGGAAGGTAGTTCTGAACAATCGCCCAGAGATCATCGTTGATTTCCCGGAATGCCATGATCCCCAGTTTTATCCAAGGGGACTTATAATTATAGGATCACTTCTGGCTCACTCCTCCTTATGAATGAGAGCATACCTGTTCATCGTTCTCCTGCGTAAAATTCCTGCGAGGTCTTCCCCTTTTGATCACATAGCCTTCCTGATCGTGCCCCACACGCTCCCAGAGATTGCTCCGGGATCCCATCCGGCCGTTTCCAGGCGGAGAATGGCCGAAAAGGGCTGGTATCCGATGGTGGGCTGTACGGCCCAATGTATATATGCCGGGTTACTGGAGAGGAGAGGCACTTTGGGTCAGTCTGACGCGTTAACCCACGATGGCTGAAGAGAGGGTGTATGAGATGGGATACGTTCTCCTCAAAAGGTTTGAAGAGTCACTGCGTTCAGTCCTGCCGATCTGCGCCATCGTCGTTCTGCTCCACCTAACCCTGACTCCTCTGCCCACAGGAACAATGATACTCTTTGCAATAGGTGCCGTCCTGCTCATCGTAGGCATGAGCGCCTTCACACAAGGGGCTGATATGGCCGTGATGCCGATGGGGGAACTGATAGGTTCCAAATTGACCGAATCTCGCAATGTCTGGCTGATCATCCTCACCAGTTTCGTGCTGGGCGCAGTCCTCACAGCCGCAGAGCCCGACTTGCAGGTGCTGACACGTCAGATCCCCGCCATCCCCGATCCTGTCTTTGTAGCCACAGTTGCCTTTGGTGTGGGCATTTTCCTGGTTCTCGCCGTCTTCCGGATCCTCCTCCGGGTCCGGCTGTCTTATACGTTTGTTCTCCTGTATTCTCTGGTATTTCTCCTGGCGGCGTTCACTGGACTGGACTATCTGGCCGTAGCCTTCGATTCAAGCGGGGTTACGACGGGACCCATCACCGTGCCCTTTATCCTTGCAATGGGTGCCGGCATCTCGGCCGTCCGTGGGGAGAAGAGGTCGGAAGACAGCTTCGGACTCACTGCGATCTGTTCGATAGGGCCGATCCTCGCGGTCCTGATCCTGGGGTTGTTCTTTGACCCCGCCGGAACCGGTTATGCCTATGAACCCACCACCACAGTGAGCAGCACAGCGGAACTCGCAAGACTGTATGCCGGAGGATTGATTCAGTTCCTCAGGGAAGTTTCACTGATTCTACTACCCATCGTGGTGATCTTCAGCGTATACCAGGTGGTACACCTGAGACTCTCCAGAACTCAATTGATCCAGATCGGCGTGGGAATCGTCTACATCCTCTTTGGACTTACGGTCTTTCTGACCGGGGTGAACATAGGTTTTGTGCCTGCCGGGATCTACCTGGGCCATGCTCTCACGTCTCTGCCGTACAACTGGATCCTGGTCCCGCTCGGTGCCGTCATCGGTTTTTTCATTGTTGCCGCGGAGCCCGCCGTGCAGATTCTCGTCAACCAGATCGATGAGATCACCAGCGGCGCGATCTCACGCCGGATCATGCTGCTGAGCCTCTCTGTAAGCGTAGGAGTTGCACTGGCGCTCGTCATGGTCCGTGTCCTAACGGAGATTGAGATCTGGCTATTCCTGTTGCCGGGCTACGCTGTTGCCCTGGCACTGACATTCGTTGCGCCCCAGATCTTTGTCGCGATCGCGTTTGATTCCGGTGGAATTGCCGCAGGCACCATGGCGGCGGCATTCCTGCTTCCGTTCACAACAGGGGTCTCAAGGGTTATGGGGGGCAGCGTGCTGACCGAAGCTTTCGGGATCATTACCGTGGTGGCCATGATGCCGCTGATCACAGTGCAGGTTATGGGGTTGATCTATAAGATGAAGGTGCGAAGGGTGAGAGCCATGGCGAAGGCAGTATCCTTTGATAGAGAGGATACAGATATCATCGACTTGTGAGATGCGGGGACCGAAATGCTCGACGAGACGTCTGCAGGCGGGTCGCTGGTGGTGATGATTGCCATCTTCGACCGCGGACGAGAGGAAAGGGTAATGAACCTCCTTAAAGATGGGAGGGCGAGATGCACTCTCCTGACACGGGGGAAAGGCACCGTTGATTCAAAAATTATGGCATATCTTGGGTTGGGCGAGAGAGAGAAGACGATCCTTATCGGCATGGTGCCGTCCGAGTCGTCAAAGAGTCTGCTTGAGAAGATGCACGATGAACTGACACCGGAACAATCCGGTCGCGGTATCGCGTTTACGGTGCCTGTAGGGAGCGTTTGTGGCGCAAGAACGGTGGAGTACCTGCGAGGCTCACTGCAGGGAGAGGGGAGGCGATCCGGTATGGAACAGGGTATAATCCGTCACGAGCTGGTCATTGCGGTTGTAAACAAGGGTTTCTCAACTGAAGTAATGGAGGCGGCAAAGGGTGCGAACGCTACAGGAGGAACCGTCATCCCGGCATACGGCACCAATTTCGAGAGCATGGAGACGTTCTTTGGAGTGCCCATCCTGCCCGAGAAAGACCTGATCCTTATCCTCACAAAGAGCGAGTTTAAATGCGGCATCATGCAGGCGATCGCCACCCGGGCAGGACCGCACACCGACGCCGGAGCCATCGTCTTCTCCCTCCCGGTGAACGGCGTGGCCGGGGTGCCCCCCGGGATCCCTGAGTAGAGAGTGCAATCGCTTGCTCGCAACCCAACTCTCTGATACGGCACAAAAGGGCGGTCAAGCCCCGCCCTTCTTCAACTCCTCGATCATCTCCTCGACCTCCTCGTAGCCGTGCCGGTAGAACTCTTCCTCGGCAGGTTCAATCTCCCGAAGGAGGCGGAGGAACTCCCCGGCGTGCTCTCTCTCCTCGTCTGCGATATCCCGCATCACCTTCTGGACCAGCGGGTCGTCGGTCGACTCGGCGATCTGCTCATAGAACTGGATCGCCTCATACTCCGCGGCAATCGAGAACCGGATCGTCCGGATAAGTTCCCCGCGATCCAGTTTGCGCTCCATATGGTTCCCGGCAAAGGGGTTTGTAAAATCAGGCATGGTCAGATCTCCAGTATCGGTGAAGGCCTACAGAGGCGGCCCTCCGCTCCGGGCCGTGCGCTATCATTCTATAAATATATTAGGTCTGCTTCGTTCCAACCGATTCCAATGAATACCCGCCGGGATGTACCGCGGATGCATATATCCCACAAACATTGACCGGTACAAAGGGCATGGATAAATGCAGAGCAGGTTCGTGGATAAATTCTAAGAACCAACGCAGTCGGTTTACCGAACGGCGGTATTTTCTGCACGTTACGATAGTCCTCTTACGCTTGGCACGCTCATGCTCTTTGTACCAGGGGATCCATCCACTCATTCCCGTCACGAGCGCCTTCACGCCCGGCGCCGAAGTGGTACCCAGACGGTCGCGTTCTCTCCTCCGGTGAACGGCGCGGCCGGGGTGCCCCTGGGGACGACGGAGTTGGGGACGGCGGCCGAATTTCCCCGGGCTGATCCGGGGTGCGCGGGAGTCTGGGTGAGTGCGGGTTTTACCAGACCCAGACCTGATCGACCCAGTGCTTGTAATCACCCGGCCACTCGGGTTTTTCGCCGGTGATGACCGCTTCGAATTTCTTCTGGAACCGCTCGTGGAACGCTGCGATCTCCGGGTACTGCCGCCGGGTCCGTATTGCCTCGGCAAGCGTCTTTCCGAGTTTGCGCGCATCCTCTTCCGACCGGATCAGGGCATCCGGATCCTTCCCGGTTGCAACTCCCAAACCGCCGATCGGCGTCGCACCGAGCATCTGGAGGAAGTGGTTCAGGTACTTAACAACCTCCTGCTCGGCGTGGTCGCCTGAGGTGGAGACCGAGCATCCGTACTTCCCCGAGAGCACCTGGCACTGGATTCCATCGGCCATGCGATCGATGAGCAGCTTCATCTGGCCGGTGATCTGGTCGATATACACAGGAGACCCGAGCACAAGCCCATCGGCACCCTTGATCTTCTCGTACAGCCCCGGAAAATCGTCATCCTCGACGCACCTGCCCTCCTGGAAACAGGCGCTGCAGGCGTTCCGGAATTTGATATCGAGGTCAATGATGTTTACGAGATCGATCTCTGCCCCTTCCTCCTTTGCACCTTCGAGGACCGCGGCGATGAGCCGCAACGTGGCGCTCCTTTCGCCCCGGGGACTCCCATTGATACCAAGTATCTTCATGACAACAACTCCGGACAGCGGCGCCTATCGCTCGTGCTGGATTATGAAGGTTGCTGCCGGGAGAGCAGCGTCGAGCCCCGGACCCAGGTAGTTACTCATACAGCCATTCGGCTGAAAAAACGGAGAGACCGCAAATTCACGCGACCTTTGTAATCCTTCCTTCCACCTTCACATCCACCGGCCCCGGGAGAGATTCCATGTAGGCGACCAGTGCATCGCGATCGAGCGGGCCATAGACCACATTCTTCCCTTCCGTAAAGATGGTATATCCATCGCCGCCGGTCGCGAGGAAATCGACCATCGCGACTGTGTATTCTGCGTTCGGGTCGAGCACGACGCCGTCCACCCGGACCTCGGTGACCCTGCTGCCGACGGGCTTGCTTTCATCGAAAGCATACGACAGCCCGGAGACGGCGAGGTTGTGGGGCGGCAGCGGGGTCTCCCACTGCCGTTCCAGCGCCTCGAGGACCTGTTCGCCCGTCAGGGTCATTGATAGGACGGTCGAAGAGAAGGGTTGGACTGCATAAAGGTCTCCCCATGTGACGTTGCCCTCTTCTATATCGGCCCGGAGCGAACCGGTGGTGATGAACGCGATATCGGCGCCCATAGCCGCCCGCTGGCTGTCGGCGACGAGGTTGCCGAGCGCGGATTCGCCGGCGTCGGTCTCCAGCCGCGTGATCTCCGCCGAAGCAACCACGACGACCCGGTTCGTCAGCGGCCCGACGGCCTCTTCGCTCATCCGGAGTAGCGACACGGCCTCCGGATCGGGGGTGACACGGGCTTTGTATGCCGGGACGATCTCTGCCGATGCATGGGAGACCTCCCCGGTGAGGGGATCGATGACGAGGTCGACGTCGGCAAACGCCCTGCCGTAACTGTATGCCTGCGTCACCAGCACCGGGTTTCCGCCGGCATTCTCCAGGTAGGCGTTGGTGAATTTGTGGGTGTGGCCCGAGAGGACGAGATCCACGTCAGGGTCAAGGCCGGCGACGATCTCGGCAACCCTGCCCGTCACGTTGCCCCCATCCCTGGTAGGACCGTCGTAGGGGTCTTGCTCGCCGCCCTCGTGGAGGAGGACGACGATCGCATGCACCCCCTGTTGCTGGATCTCCGGGACGTAGCGGTTGATCGACTCGGTCTCGTCTTGAAAGACGAGGTCTTCGACGTAGACCGGGCGCTGGATCGAGGGAGTCTTTGTTGTGGTGGCACCGATGAACGCGATCTTTGCACCTCCTGCATCCAGGATCGTGTAGGGTGCCGCAAGGAGGGTGCCGTTCTCCCTCCAGACCACGTTCGAGCAGACATACTCCGCTACCGCGCCCGGGTAAGGGTCCACAAGGCGGGTGACTGTCGTCGTACCGTTCCCGCCGTGGACAATCCGCAACAGTTCGTCGACGCCCCGGTCGAACTCGTGGTTCCCAAAGGTTGCGACCATCTTCGAGCAGTCGTCCGCAAAACTGTTGAAGAAGAGGAGCGTGGGTTCGTCCAGCAGCAGCCCAGACTCCGGCGGCGACGCGCCGACGACGTCTCCGGGGAACACGATGAACGTGGTCGCATCATCGGCATCCGCCATCGCGCCTTTGAGGTATGACGCAAGCACCGGCGCGCTCCCGGCAGGTTCGCCGTCGAGTTTCTGCCCGTCGGGGAACTGTCCGTGGAAGTCGTTGACCGCGAGGATCTTGACGTGCACCGGTTCGGGACCCGGGGAGAAGGGGCCTGAGAGTGCAATGGGGATAGACACGACGACCAGCAGCAGAAGTAAACCGATGATCGCCTGTGCCCAAGGCGATCCCCCGTCTCCGGATGAGCCTATTCTCATGAGAAGAGGTTTTTATGGACCGGATAAATACCCGCTGGAGCAGACCCGGTTGAAAACCAAAAATACAGTGTTTATACGACTCTTTGACGTAACGTCCGGCGGGCGCGGCGGGGCATCGCCCGCATTCACCGGACGGGGCTTGCGGTCTCTCGAGGGCTCAACCCTCCCGGGGGAGGATCGCCACGACCGTGATCGTGTAGGTGATCGTCTCACCTGCAAGTGGGTGGTTGGCGTCGACGGTGATCGATTTTTCGTCCACGTCGACGACGGTCACCAGGCAGGGTCTGCCCATGACCTCGAGTTTGAGGAATTCGCCGGGGACCGGCTCGTGGTCGAGGTTCAGTTTCTTTCGCTTTACCGTGACGACGAGTTTTCTATGAAACTTCCCATATGCCTTCTCCGGGGGCAGCACCACCGTCACCGTCTCGCCGGGCTCTCTTCCAATCAATGCCTCTTCAAAGAGGGGATTGATCTGCTTTGCTCCAAGGGTTACCCGAATCGGCTCGCCCGACCGGGAGTCCTCGAATATCTCGCCGTCGGGACGTGTGCTGGTGAAGTGCAGGAGGAGGGTGTCGCCGTCTTGTACAGGTGCCATCAGTGCCAGATTGGTTTGTCGGGAGAGTGCCTTAATGCTCGCGATATGCACAGGAGTTGGGGGCCGACATAAGCGTCCGGTACGGCATGGTCAAGATCGATCGTGATGGCGGCCCGCCGGGATCGAAGAGAAGATCGCCCTGCACTCTTCGAACCCCTCTATATACTCTGCATCTGAGGAGTTACAAACCCAGCACCGTGCCGCATTTCTGATGAACTCAGGAGGGATCGCGCCATCCAGCACTGAAGTGCTGACGCTACGGATTAATTTTCGAGAAGAGATTAAGAACTCGGGCTCCCAAGCCTCGGGCGGGAATCGAACCCGCGACCTCGTCCTTACCAAGGACGCGCTCTACCGACTGAGCCACCGAGGCACGAAGCACCAATTATGTTGGAGTTTTTCCTTATAAAAGGTTACGGCCGATCCAGGGTGAAAGGTGGAGGTACCGGGTCAGAACAGAACTATGTACCCGACACCGCAGGATCGATCGCTTCCAGTGCGGTGATGCTGGCGGTCACTCCATCAAGGGTCTCCACCTCAATAATGGGGATGACGTTGTTCCTCTGCACGGCCTCCATCACAGCCACAAAGTCGATCGTCCCGGTCCCTATAGGAGAGTGCGTGTCATCATCGCCATTGTTGTCGTGCAGGTGGTAGTGCGCCGTAGGGTGTGCGAGGAAGCAGTCCAGGCACCCGTTCAAGTTGGCGTGGCCGACGTCGAGCGCAAACCCGATCCCATCGATGAGCGGCAGATCCTCGCAGGAGCGCAGGAAGAAATATTCCCAGTTGCCCATATTCTCCACAAAGAACGTCACTGAGAGGTCTTCGGCTGCCGCCGTCAGCTCTTTGAGCGATTGCTTGAACATCCCCAGTGCATGATCCCGCTCCTGGATCCACGCGTAATAGCCCGGGTGGATTACCACGTCTGCCCCGACTTCCGCAGCGAGAGTGAATGTCTGCGTCAGGACCTCGATGCTCGCCCGCCGGATGGGCTCATGGATGCTTGCAATGTTGATCCCTCGGGCCGGCGCGTGGATGAAGTAGAGGTACGAGTAACTCTCCAGCGGCTCTACGCTCTCGAGGTGGTGCAGCCCTTCGTCCATCACCTCCACGCAGTCGGTTATCGGAGAAAGTCTTTCGAGTGCTACTGCGAGCGGCTCCTGGTGAAGGCAGTAGGTGGAGACACCGAACATACAGAATGTTCCCGGCCGAAACATTATATACATTCGGAATAAGCACCTTCGCGCGTCGTGTCATGAGGCACTTTCGGCACTCTGTACCGATAAACTATGGCTGATGGCTTCAGAAGTTCTTGTCTCGAATCTACCTGAGAGATCAAAGGCTAGATCATTTCCTACATCGAATCCAATGCCGAAGCCATCGACGAGAGCTTCGCCTCTCTGGCAGTATCGTAACAATCCTCGACCGCGCAGGCGTACGATGAGTTTATCGACGCGATTGTCTACCGGGTCTTTTCTGTCAGCAATCGGGCCGGTATTCCTGACCGCCCGAGCGGCATCAATCGGGCGGCCTCACTTCCATCGACCACTTTAGTGCCGCAAAGGGAATCCTCATACCTCCTCACGCTAGACTATACCCCGGATATGGGATATCACCACCTTTTCGGCCCGGTTCTCTCCCGACGCCTGGGTACCTCGCTCGGGGTCGACCTGATGCCGCAGAAGACTTGCGCCTACGACTGCATCTACTGTGAGTGCGGGCGGACGCTCAACCTCACCTGCGAGCGGCGCGAATACGTCCCAGCCGACCAGGTCATTGCGGAACTCGATGATTTTCTCGCGACGGCACCGGATCTTGACTATGTCACGTTTGCCGGCTCGGGGGAGCCGACGCTCCATACCGGCATCGAGAGGATTATTGCCTTCATCAAAGACAACTACCCCCATTACCAGGTCGCGGTGCTGACGGGGAGCATGCTCCTTCCTGATCCGGAGGTCCGGGCTGCCCTCATGCGGGCAGACCTCGTGGTACCGTCGCTTGATGCGGTCTCAAAAGAGGTCTTTGAAGAGATCAACCGGCCATGCCCGGGCATCACCGCAGAACGGGTGCTTGCAGGGATTACGGCATTTGCCCGGGAGTTCACCGGTCAGATCTGGCTTGAGGTCTTCATTGTCCCGGGCCTCAACGACACCCCAGAGGAACTCCGGCTTCTCAAGGACGCCGTCGCGGCGATCAACCCCGACCGCGTCCAGATCAACACCCTTGATAGGCCGGGCACCGAGATCTGGGTCAGGCCGGCAAACCCTGGAAAACTTGAGCAGATCGCGTCGATGCTTGGCGGAGAGGTGATCGATGCGGCGTCTCCCGGCCGGGCGTCGTCGAGAGATGCCATAGATACCGGGGAAGGTTTGGTCGAGCCCGTGCGGGAAGGGAAAGGGACCTTCTATCGGGCTGCGTGAATCCTCCCGGTGTCACCACCGGCACCAATATGCTCTATCGGCGAGAGATCAGTATGAGAATCCATGGCGGTAGGTAAGGAGATCCTCAAGACACTTCACGATCTCGTCGATCGGGATATCACGCTCATGCATATCTGTGGTACCCACGAGGCGGCGATCGCGCGCGCCGGACTCCGGAGCATCCTTCCCGAAAGGCTCAAGATCGTGATGGGACCGGGCTGTCCGGTCTGCATCACGCCGCAGGGGGAGATTGATGCCGCGCTCGACCTGGTTGAGCGCGGCTGCACCATTACGACCTACGGCGATCTTTTACGCGTCCCGGGGACGAAGGGCTCGCTCGAGTCGAGCGGTGGAGACGTCCGGGTGGTGCAGGGCGTCCACAAGGCGGTGGAGATCGCAAGACGGGAGCCTGACCGGGAGGTCGTCTTTATATCGGTCGGATTCGAGACCACCGCGCCGACGGTCGCCGCCACGATCCTCACCCGCCCGCCAGAAAACTTCTCGATCCTCTCGTGCCACCGGCTCGTCCCCCCGGCAATGGAGTGGCTCCTCTCTCAGGGGGAGGCGACGCTTGATGGGTTCATCCTCCCCGGGCACGTCTGCACGGTGATGGGCTATGAAGAGTATGAGCGGTTCCCCGTCCCGCAGGTCGTCGCGGGGTTCGAACCGGAGGACATTCTCCTTGGCCTTCTGATGGCGGTGCAGCAGGTCCGCGATGGCGTGCATAAGGTGGAGAACGCATACCCGCGCGCGGTCACCCGGGAGGGGAACGTCAAGGCGAAACGCCTCATGTATGAGGTTTTTGATCCGTTCGATGTTGAATGGCGCGGGTTCCCGGTGATCCCGGCATCGGGCCTCCGCTTAAAGCCGGAGTTCGAGGCCTACGACGCGCAGAAGAAGTTCGATATCACGATCCGGCACGTGGATAAGCATTCGGCCTGCATCTGCGATAAAGTGCTGCGCGGCGTCGCCCGGCCGTCCGATTGCCGGCTCTTTGCGAAGGTCTGCACTCCGCGCACTCCGGTCGGTCCCTGCATGGTCAGCCACGAAGGAGCCTGTAAGATCTGGCATCTCTACGAGTCAAGGAGGAGATGAGGGGCTCCTTATCGCTGGCCTTTTATACAATAGGCAACAACATGTTATGACGGCCCCGGTAGGGTAGTGGATATCCTGAAAGCCTCCGGAGCTTTCGACCTGGGTTCAAATCCCAGCCGGGGCGTCCTATTTCTCAACTCAGTTCCACCACAAAGCACATTTACGATTTAGCAATGCAATTCTACTATCTAACTACCTCGTTCTGCCGTCCGCACGAGGGTGCGCCGATGCCATCCGGGCATACTCTTATCAACACCGCAGTGATGTCATGCACGTATGACCGAGCAGAGTCGACCCCCGTTGCCGCCGTTCACGTATGAAACGGCGGTGCAGAAAGTCCGTATGGCTGAGGACGCATGGAACTCCCGTGACCCGGTGAGGGTCTCGCTTGCGTACAGCCCCGACAGCGTCTGGCGCAACAGAGCGGAGTTCGTGAACGGCCGCGAGGAGATTGTCAAATTCCTGCAGCGGAAGTGGGCGAAAGAACTCGATTACCGCCTGATCAAGGAGGTCTGGGCGTTCCATGAAGCGCGAATAGCCGTACGATTCGCATACGAGTGGCACGACGACTCGGGGAATTGGTTCCGCTCCTATGGGAATGAGAACTGGGAGTTTGATGAGCATGGGCTGATGCGCCGCCGCTACGCCAGCATCAACGACCTGCCGATCACAGAGGGGGAGCGAAAGTTTCACTGGCCGCTGGGGCGGCGCCCTGATGATCATCCTGGGCTCTCCGACCTGGGGCTGTAATCCTGTGCCGCCGGTCCTTGGGGTCGTTACCCGGCAGCACGACGCTGTCCATCCCCGGTGTTACGGTACCGTGACCATGAGCGACGCAGGACTCGGTATGCCATGCCCGAAGACGGTGGACGACCGGTTTCTTCTTCACCCCCCGGCTCCATACCCTCTCCAATGCCCGACGACCAAGAGATTATCAGAGCGGCCCTCCGGAGAGCGCGTGAACTCGGGGCCGACGTGGCGGGAGCAGTCCCGGCAAAGCGGCTTATCGACTGTCCTTCAGCGGTTGCGGATGGATACCGGGGATCGCAGAGAGACCGGGGGACCTACATCGTCCTCGGGCTTTACCACGATCCAGAGCACCCCGAACTCGACCTCTGGGAACCAGACCGTGGGACGCCCGGAGACCGGATCCTTACTGGTATCGGGAGAGATCTCGGCCGCTGGCTGCAGGAGCACTATGGGGTCGAAAGCCGGGTCATCCCCTACCAGCCGGAGGCCGGCGGGATCTACCTCAAAGACGCGGCATGTATGGCGGGCATCGGGCGCATGGGGAGAAACAACCTCGTCCTGGTCCCAGGATACGGGCCGAGGGTCCGGTTCCGGGCGGTCTGGGTGGAGCTGGAATGCCCAGATCGTGACCTTCCAAAAGGCGATCTCTGTGCCGGCTGCGAGGGCTACTGCATCCGCGCCTGCCCGATGGACGCCTTATCCACCGGCAGGTTCAGCCGGGAGCGGTGCCTTGAGCGGATGAACGCCGACAAAGCCTCCGGGAGAGAACGCATCGATCACTGCCGCGCCTGCGAACTTGCCTGCCCTGCCAGGGGGGAGTAGAGGGCATGGTGATAGTATTATGAAAGTGCTCGTGAGAACCCCCGAGGGCGCTGAAGAGGTCAGAGAGGTCGACTCCGAATGGGTCATCCCCGGAGACGTTCTCGCCGACGGCTCGATCGTCCTTGAACTCTGGGACGAACTCTCGGACGACGATCTCCTCGCGATCGGGCTCTATGACTGAAGCCGCGGGGAGGCCGGTGCGAAAACCTCTCTTTACCTTACCCCCTGCTCGTCTTCTTTTCCTCCCTCGATCTCCCTGACCGCACGGGCGATCTCGGCAAAGACCCGATCCTCGTCCACCGTAACCTCAACCCAGCGATCGAGATCGACGAAGTAGAGGTAGGGTGTCACCGGCGCCCCGAGAATCTGCCTCGCCGCACGGCGGTAGATCGTCATCTGGATTGCGTAATCCTCAAGATCCCCCGGCTTTCCTGTCTTGTAGTCGATGAGCAGCCAGGCGCCGCCCGGTCGTTGTACCAGTCGGTCGATGGTCCCCTGGAACGCAAACCCGTTCACCCGCACGAGGAACGGCACCTCACGGTGGTCCTGGAGAGCGTCCTGCATCAGGGGCGAGGCGAGGAACCGCTCGTAGAGCTCCCGGTACTCGTCTGCCTTGCCGGAATCCATGCCGTAGCGCCGCAGCACCGTAGCGGGGTCCCGGCCTTGGAAGACCTCGTGGACGACGAGGCCGCGGGTCAGGCCGTCTCCCCCGGTGGCAAACCCCGGTGACCGTGATTCCAACGAGCCGCGGAGGTACGCCTCAATCTCGCTTGCCGAGTATACGCGCTCCTCCGCCCCGTCCGGGAGAATGCCCACCGGGGCGGCCGCCGCGGGAAGATCGTCCGGCAGTGACAGGCAGACCCTGGCGGTCTCCTGCACCTCGACCGGGATCGCAGAGGGATCGGTGGTGAGCGGGATATGGAGTTCCTCGTCGTTTGGGAGGGCGAGCACGGCCTCGCCCCGGGCGCGGACCTCTGGCGTGAGACCGAGACAGTGCGCGAGCCAGGCCATCCGGGTTTTCCCGTCCTCAAGGCTCTTTGGGACTTCATCCAACGCCTCTCCGCAGAGGATGAGGTGATCTCGTGCCCGGGTCACAGCGACATAGAAGAGCCGTTTGCGCTCCGCCTCCTCTTTCTGCCGGTGCTCGTCCTTGAGTATCCGGAGGATGGGCGTCTCCTCACGCTCGTGGTCGTTTGCCGGGTTCGGGATCGAGACCCCGAGCATCAGCCCTTCCTCCACCATGATGGTCGCGCCGTCGGGCCGCGGGGTCTCCGAAAGGTCCGGGACGACGACAACCGGAAACTCCAGCCCCTTTGCAGCATGGACGGTCATGATCAGGACCGCATCGGAGGACGCAAGATCCAGGAGAGCATCCCCCTCCCGCTGCTCGTCATCGATGCATCGCCCGAGTTCTGCCACGAGATCATCGAGCGTGGAGGAACCGGCCTCCCTCGCGATGGCGATCAGTTTCTCGACGTTCGCTGCGGCCTGCTCACCCCCGATCATCCCGCCGAAGACGACAAAGATGCCTGAGGATTCGACGATCCGGCGGAGGAGAAGGGCTGGCGGGAGCCTGCGGGAGAGCGAGATCCAGTCCCGGAGGGTCGCCGCAGCCCTGACTGCATCCGCGCCCCCGTCCGCCAACAATCGCTCCCAGAGGTATGCCCCCGGTGATGCGGCGAGATGATAGAGCCGGGCATCGGAGAACCCGAAGTATGGTGACCGCAGCACGCCGTAGAGCGCCGCATCGTCCAGGTGGTTTACAAGGAACCGAAGGATATTATAGAGGTCGTAGACCTCCTGGCGCTCGTAGAACCCGAGGCCCGCGTGGACGTGGTAGGGAACGCCGTACCGGGCGAGCGCCCACTCGTAGTAGGAAAGGTTCGTCCGCCGCTCAAGGAGGATGGCGACGTCCCCATACCCGGCCGGCCTTGATCCCCCGTCCAGATAGACCCGCTTCTCTCCCTGCTCGACGATGGCGCGGATCTTTCTTGCCACCATCTCCGCTTCGGCCCGGCGGCCTTCCGCCCGGTCCTTGATCTTTGGACAGAGGAGGAGTTCGACCGAACCGGTCTCGCTCTTTCGGGATGCGTGCAGGGGCTCGTAGAGGAACTCCCAGGGGCGTTCGCACTCCGCCATCAGAGAGCCGAAGATTGCGTTGGTAAACCCGAGAACCTCCGGGGTGCTCCGGAAATTGACGTCGAGCGCTATCGTCTCCCCGCCGAGGGCGTGCTCGATCAGGTCGCGGGCGTTCCTGAACTGCGTCACGTCCGCCTCCCGGAAGAGGTAGATGGACTGCTTCGGGTCGCCGACGATGAAGAGATTCGCGGGGTTCTCGTCCGGGTCGCCGAGAATAGCCCTGATGATTGCGATCTGGACGGGATCGGTATCCTGGAACTCATCGATCAGAATGTACCGGAACCGATTCCGGAAGTGCGCGCTAAGGATATCCTCGCGATCGGAGAAGAGCCGGTGGGTGCGGTTCACCAGGTCATCGTAGTCGAGGGCGTTTTGCCGCCTCTTTTCCGCTTCAACCGCTTCGAGGAAAGTCAAGAAGGTCACCCCGAGGTCGCGGAGGAAGTCGAGCGTCGCCCGGGTGAACGGGTCGGCAGGGTCGAACGCAAGCGAGAGGATCCCGGCGTGGTCCTTGAGGCACCTATCCAGGTTCTTGTAGGCCGCCTGGAGGGCATCGAGGTCGTCACCGCTCCAATTCTTCTTTTGCCCCATTCTCGCAGAGAAACGCCGGTCTTTGTGGACTTCGAGCATCTCCGCGACCCTGATCTCACCGGAGAGGCAGGGTCCGATGGCTCGAAGGTAGACCTCCCCCGGGTCCCGCTCACCCGAATAGCGGGCGGCGAGATCCCGGAGCGTCTCGATCGATGGGGCGGCACGTTCGAGGAAGGTTGCGAGGGTCTCCGCCCGATGCCGCTCCACGGCCTCCTGCCAGGCATCGAGCACTTTCTCCTCGCCCTCTGCGAGCGCGGCAAAGAACGCCTCGGTAGCCCCGCGGCGGGAGTACAGGGTCTCCAGGTATCTCTTCAACTCGTACGGCCCTATCGCCCGCAGGACAGCAATCACTGCGGCGCGGCACGTTTCTGGAGGACAGCCATGGATGAGGTCCTCCGCCACCTTCTCCCGGAGCCGGAACGCCTCCCACTCATCAAGGACGGCAAAGGCCGGCCCCACCCCGGCCTCGATGGAGAATTCGCGAAGGACTGAGGCGCAGAAGGAGTGGAAAGTCGATATCTTCGCCCACAAGAACTCATTCCGGGTGGCGTCCCACCGCTCTCCCTCTTTTGCTGCAATCGCCTGGCGGACCCGGACTCTCATCTCGTTCGCCGCCTTCTCGGTGAAGGTCAGGGCGAGGATCTCCCCGACACAGGCACCGGCTTCAAGGAGGCTTAGGTACTTCTGGACCAGGACGTGCGTCTTTCCCGTCCCCGCCCCGGCGGTGACGCACCGGCTCATTGAATGGTCGAGCGCGGCCCTCGCCTGGCGTTCAGTCAGTGCCATCGGGGATCGCCTCCGCTTCGAGTATCCGCAGGGGATCGAACCGGCAGATAGTCTTAAAGCCGCAGTAGGTCGGGCATGGACCGGAATCCAACCGGGGCGGGAAGAAGCCCCTCCGAATCCCAGCAAGATACTTCTGCACCCACGAGAGCGTGGTCTCGACCAGTTCCCGGACATCCCCGACGCCGTTTCTCTGTGAACCCGTGTAGCAGGAGAAGCACTCCGCAAGACTCGCGTCCCAGAAGACCGGCCGATTCCGGACCTCCCCGCGCTTGAGGGTGTAGTAGGTGCCTGCGACTCCTTCCATCCCTGTCAGGATCTCGACTGCCCGAAGGTATAGAGGGAGCTGGAGCGCTTTTCCAGCCTGGATATCCTTGAGTCCGTGGTGTGAGGTCCCCGTCTTGTAGTCGGTGATCATGAACCGGCCGTCGGGCATGACGTCGACGCGGTCGACCCTGCCCCGCAGGCGAATCGTCTCGTTGCCAAGCGGGATGGTGATTGCATCCTCAATCGAGGCAGCGTCGACCTCTCCCGGCACCAGCGGGAGGCCGAACGAGACCTCGAAGGCCTGCGGGACGAAATGGGAGCCCGCGACCGCCATCTCGTGCTCGAGAAACCGTTCAAGGAGGCCCCTTCCCACCGCGGGCGACCCAAGGAGGACCTCCTTATCCGCAACCCAGAGGGGGCTATCGAGGGCAAGCCGTTCTGTCTCCTCCCGGCCGGTATCGAGGATCCGCCGGACGGCATCCGGGTAGCACGCCTCGGTGAGCGCCCCGTTGCCGTCACCCTTCCAGCCGGAGTAGAACCGATAGGTTATCCGGTGGATGAGGCTCCCCCGCTCCTGTGCCGTCAGGTCGGGATCGGCATCGGGAAAGGGTGCAAGTCCGAGGACCTGCTCCAGGTAGAACCGGAACGGACAGTCCGCGTAGGTCTCAAGCGCGGTCGGAGAAATGATCGCCCCGTCGCCGAACCGTTCGGCAAGCGCCGCGAGGATTGCCGGGTCACCCTCGAGGAGGCCATCGTAGGGGGAGTCGTAGGCGCCCTTCCTGTGGTAGTTCTCGATGTTGAGCCGGGAGACCGCCTCGGGAACCGTGAGGCCCGGCGGCATCCTCTCCGGCATCTCCCCCCGGGCGAGGTGGGCGCCGGCTCGCCTGGCTGCTGCGAGCCGGGAGTCCGGGAAGTCACCGCTCCCCCACGGTGCAGGGGAGAACGCCTCTTTGGCGGCGTCGATGAATCCTGATCGCACCAGCGGCGTTGCGCCGTCGGATGCGGGGTAACTCAAGTAGACACGGGTCCGCCCGGAAAGGAGAGCCGCGATGAAGTGGTAGCGCTCTTCCCGGAGGATATCCTCTCCTGTTCGTGTCCCAAGGCGCCGAGTCTCGGCATCGGTGGTGAACGGAAGCCGGGTGGTGAGCCGGGGCATCGCGCCCTCCACGAGGTCGCCGATGAAGAGGTAGGGGACGGAAAGGTGTGCAACCTCCCGGACGCCGACCACCTGGACGGCGTTGCCGTGCCGCTCTCTGCCGGTCCGGGTCCCGGAGAGAAGGAGTTCAAGCATGGAGAAGAACTCCGCAAGCGGTATCTTCTCCCCCGGGAGCAGCAAGGCAAAGCGGTCGAGCGCCGCGAGCGCCTCCGTAAATCCCCTAAGATCCCGGGCCTCACGATCGAGGAGATCGGGGTCGCCGTCTGCCGGCATCACCGGGGCCTGCCACCGCTCGAGGAGCGAGCGGTAGGCAGCAAGGTGCTCCCGGATTGTCTTTTCACCCTCAAGAGCCGCAAGGTCGGCAAAGAGCGACCTGATCTTCTCCTGTGCTGCCGTGACGGCAGCAATCTTTGCCGTGAGCCGGTGCTTGGGCGCATCCGGTCTAGCCCGCTCATTCTCAAGGGTGCGGATGAGCGCGGCAAACCGCTCCTCCCAGGAGGCGGCTCCGGCGGTGATCCGGGCCTCCCGGGAGAGGAAGTCGATCTCGCAACCGCCGGCGTTCGGCAGGTAAGGAGAGGCCGTGAGGGCGACGACGTCCTCCCGTCGGTAGCCGCGGATCGGGACGGCGAGGACCGAAAGAAGCGCCCAGACAAGCGGTGATGCAGAGAGCGGCCGACCGCCGGACGCGGTGTACGGGATCGCGAAGTCGGGGAATACCTCTTCCACATAGGGCACCATTGACGCGAGATCGGGAAACGCGACCGCGATCTCATCGGGCCGGACCCCTCCCGCGATCAGGGAGCGGATCTCCTGGGCGATCGCCCGGACCTCATCGAGTCTGTCCCGCCGTTCTGCGACCATAATGGACTCGCTGTAGTCCGCTGGCTCGCACCGGGAGAAGAGCCGGGCAATGCGCAAAGAGCGCTCGTTTTTTTCATCCCCGGAGACGACCGCATCCGGGCCAAGCCACCCGCCGTCGTCCGAGAAGACCGCCGGGTTTGGGGCGTAGGGCAGCATGTAGTAGAACTCATCTGCACTCTGGCGCAGGGCAAGAAGCAGGTCCCGCTCGAGCGGCATCGGCTCGAAGAGCCCATAGACGTAGACGGTCCGGAACCCGACGCCTTCACCGGCGATCACCCTCATTGCGCGGGAATAGAGCGTGCTTTCGTCGACGAGGCGGTGCTCGTCGAGAAACTGGAGGTAGGCGTCGAGGAGGCGGGCAATCTCGGCGCTCTTCTGACTTGCAAGGTCGCCGAGGGCGGCCGGATACTCGACCTTCCGCATGATGAGGACTTCAAAGAGGGTCGCGAGTTCCTCGACGGCCCCGGACCCGGAAAGGAGCGGGCACCTGCCGGCGGCAAGCAGCCGGGCGAGAATGAGCCGTGACTCGGTAGCGGAGATCAGCGTCTCCGATGTTGCATGGGCCAGGACCACCTTCCTTGCAAACCCGGGGAGGGTGGTGACGGTATCGGCGATGACGGGGATACCCTCCTTGCCGAGGCGGTGGACGATCCTCCGGGCAAGGTGGGAGGTCGGGACGATGAGGATGGTGGCGAACGGGTCGCGGGCGGCAGATCTCCGGAACTCCGCAATGAATCTCTCTAGACCCTCTCCGGGCAATTGGCGGTACAGAACGGCGCGGGACATTCGGCAATCTCTCTTGATGAGAGATAGGGAGTGAGGAAGGGATGAGAGTTGCTATTTGAGCCGAAACAGAACGCTCTTTGGTGAAAGTGACGCCAGAGTTGATCATGGAGAGGATCGACCGTTACCGCGGCTGCCTGCTCGGGCTCGCCGTCGGCGACGCCCTCGGGGTAGCCGTCGAGTTCCGGCCGCCGGGAACGTTTGAGCCTGTCACCGGCATGGTCGGCGGCGGACGCCACAACCTCAAGCCCGGGGAATGGACCGACGATACCTCGCTCGCCCTCTGTCTTGCCGAGAGCCTGAACGAGAGGCAGGGGTTCGACCCCATCGACCAGCTGGATCGTTACGTGCGCTGGTACCGGGAGGGGCACCTCTCGAGCACAGAGAGGTGCTTTGATATCGGGACGACGACCCGAAGGGCCCTCGAGCGCTTCATGCGCACCCGCGAGCCCTTCCCTGGTCTGACCGACGAGTGGTCGGCAGGCAACGGATCGTTGATGCGTCTAGCCCCGGTGCCGATCTTCTACGCTAAAGATCCTGCCCGGGCGATCGAACTACTCTCCGGCGAGAGCTCGCGGACCACGCACGCACTGCCGGTGGCCGTCGACGCCTGCAGGTACTTCGGGGGGCTGATCTTCGGAGCACTTGCCGGTGCGCCGAAAGAGGCGCTGCTTTCGGAACGCTACTCGCCGGTTCCGGGCTACTGGGAAGAGCACCCGCTCACCGGCGAGATCGATGCGGTCGCGGCGGGGTCCTACCTCCGCAAAGAGCCGCCCGAGATCCGGGGGCGCGGGTATGTCGCGGCCTCGGTCGAGGCGGCGCTCTGGGCGTTTGGCCGGAGCAGCACGTTTGAAGAGGGCTGCCTCCTCGCGGTGAACCTCGGAGAGGATGCCGATACCACCGCGGCGGTCTACGGGCAGCTCGCCGGGGCGTACTCCGGGGCGTCCGCGATCCCGCGGGGGTGGCTCGAGTGCCTTGCAAAGCGCGACCTCATCGAGGCGTATGCCGAGCGGTTGATGCGGTGCAGTGACGCCTGCGTCGAGCAGTTGTGCGGCACAGGTGACCCACAACGGAACCACTGAACGCCCATGGACACGAACTTCTGCCGCCACTACTCCGGCGACGGCACGCCGCCGTCGAACCGCTACTGCCGGGTCTGCCCGGAGGTAGCCTGCGGCCGGCTCTGGCGGCGGGTCCTCGATCTTTCAGAGTCAAACGGCGGAGACACGGTCCAGCTCCCCGGGACGCGGGCAGTCCTCTTCCCGAATCCGAAGAACCCGGATTTCGTCCGGCTGCAGGTCAACTGCCGGTGGGGTCTCCCGAAAGAGGACTTTCTGCACTACATCGCCACCGGCCACGCAAAGATGGGCCGGCAGGGGCAGCGGAGCGACCCCCGTGCATCCCCGAGCTGCACCCGGCAGGAGCCCTACGTGCAGGCGATCGTCCAACTGCTCGGCGGGATGGATATACCGGAGATACGGGCGGTGCGGGAGGTGCAGGGTGGGTGATTCATTGAGAAGCAGCCGCGTTCGTGAACGGTGCAATCTGTAGAGCCCCCTGTATGCAATGAAGCCAGATAGGGTGAGACAACACAGGCTTTCCGTGCAGCCCAAAAAAAGCCGTCGCTAAAACGGATTTAAGACCCTGCTGAAGGAGGAAAGCCGATATCGGCCCCTCAAAAGCAACGAAACTTAAACAACCACATTATATATAGCAACGAAAAGAACTGTAAATCAGTGTCTTATGTCATGCGATCTCCCCGATGAAGCGCTCTTTATTCTCAATGTTTTGTACAAGGGGAGGCACTTTCGGACAGATGCAGGCTACCATTCCGAAAAACTGTACAAGATTTATATAAAGAAATTCACAGGACGATCTTGTTTGTCCATTGAAGACGCACTTCAGATCCTGATGAACGACGGATATGTGGCACAGATCAAGAAAAAGAAGGTGAAATACTACGTAGCCGACATGAAAGGCGCCATCTTTGCCCTGAAAAGTCATGGACATAACGTCGTTGATGGGCGATATCGTAAGCTCTAACGTGATGCAAAATATTTTTATCACTTGCGACAATATCAGTTATCAGTAAGCGTAGAGTATTCTTGATCACCGCATGAAATTATGTGAGATCTATGGCACGTCCGTTTGAAGGATTATTTGGAAACACCTGCGAGTTGAGAATTCTCGAGTTCCTCCTGCCGCTGTCCGACATGGAATTTAACGTTACCGAACTCGCAGAAGAGGCAGGCGTTTCGCGTGTCACCGCAGGCAGGGTCGTGAAAAAATTTGTTGCATGGGGCCTCCTGAACGTGGGTGCTGGAAAGATCCCTCTCTACTCGATTAATACGGATTCTTCGATTGTGCGGCGCATTGATGACCTGAACAATGCCCTCATCGAGAAAATGCTCGGTGAAGAACGGCTTAAAGAAATCCACGAGTATATCCAGGACAGGGATGTCAGCGCACCACTGAACATCTCCGCAGAGGAGGGTTGGATTTCCAGGTATGCCCCTTTTGAGGGTGAATCCTGGGGAGGCAGTGTCATTGGAGCGACATCCGTGTTCGTCTCACCGTGCGTGACTGCAGATAGCATCTATGGCAATGAGCATCCGAGATATTTCCAGTGAGGGAAATTATGTCAAGGCAAGATTTCTTCAGAAAGGAACTCGTCACCGAGTTGCGGCGGGTAGAAGCGATGATGCGAAAGGAAGAGAACATTGAGAAGAAAATTTACTATTTCTCTGCAGCATATGGCATAACTAACCGCACGCTCCGCTATGCATTCACTGATGACTACCTTATGGCTGATTTCGTCCTCAATACCTGTTATACGGGGTTGATGGATCGGTTCAAACGCATCCGTTCCGGCGATAGCACAGTTCCGCTTGAAATGAAGCATTTTGAAAAAATTCAAGAAGGGATGAGGTTGCTTGCCGATGCTTTCGACGAAGGTACATCGATCCTCAAACCTCTCGAAACCATACTGACTGCTACCTTCGCAACATCAGGCCCCGGGAATTACCTGCGGGAGAAAGGAGACCTACAGATCTAATCCAATAATCCCGTTTTCAAAGAATTTCCACGCCATCGAAGATCTTTTTTACAGCACCAAAAGAGCGAAGCAGCCTGCTAATACATCCTGACGCTCGACTCAAGAACGTCACCCGCAACGCCGCACTCTCACCCCCACCCGAATCCGTACGCCAGCACGGCGACCAGCAACACCATGATCCCGTTCCGGAGCGCCGTCGAGACGAGCATGATCTCCGTTCCCGTCCGCATCCCGAAGATCGCGACGTAAGAAGACCCGAGCCACCGGATGCTCCGCGTCACGCTGGTGAGGACGTTGCCGACGAGCAGGGTGAGGACGATCTGCTGCCAGGTCATATCCCCGGCGGCGAGCAGGGCGGAGGCGACGCTCGCACCCGCGACGAAACTGCCGAACTGTGCCGCGATGATGGCGAACCCCTCCGGCGGCACGGGGAAGACCGCTCCCGCGCCCTGCATCATCACGGCAAGCCGGTCGAAGACGCCGGCGTTGATGAGGAATGCGACGACGACGACGGTGGGGACGGTGATCGAGAGCAGGCGCGTGAGGGTCTTCTTCGAGGAGGTGCACGCCGTCCGTAGCGCCTCCCGGAGCGTGATGGCCGGCTCCTCTGCCGGAACGAACGGTGCGCATGGCGAGGGGGTGAGGACGGCACGGCCGAAAAGCATGACGATCACGGTCTTTGCGAGGCCGACGAGCATCAGCAGGCCGAAGTAGACGAGGCCGGGGATGCCGAGGAGCGGGACGTAGACGGGGAGGAGATAGCGCCAGTGCATGACCACCGTCGGAAACGAGTTCATGGTTGCCGCGATGATCATCTCCCTGCGGCTGATGATCTCCTTTGCATGGTAATCCACGAGCATGGCGTTCGCGGCCGGAGGAGAGACGAAGGCCATGAGAAAACTCGTGCCGCATTCCTCCCGCAGGCGGGCGAACGAGGTGAGGGGGCGGGAGAAGGCCGCAATCCTGCCGGCAATCTTCAGGGCGACGAGCACCTCGGCGAGGAAGACCCCGACGACCATCATCGGGACGACCTCGCCGAGCAGTCCGGCCGCGAGCGTCGCCGTCTGAATGATACCGTCGTACATGGTTCCCCCGGAGGCGGCAGCGCCCCTGTGATGTGAAGAACCTCAGCCTGGAATCTAATAAATAATTGGATTCAGGCCTAAAAATTCCACTAAATATTATATAGATCAATAAAAGTAACACTTAAACCGGGAAGGCGTCCTGCCGTCCGTTTTCCCTGGCCCGGCGTCACCTGCAGCGTACGGCACTCGATAGGCACGTATCCGGACGTGGAGGGGGTTCAGGAAGTGCCCGGGCACCCGGCCCGGTGAAGATCTGGTGGGAGAAGACGGACTCACCCTCGTAGCCCGGCCGGCAAAACCTATATCCCCCGGGCGGAAAAGGAGACCGTTATGCCGAACTGCAGCGACTGCGCCCTCTATACGAAGAAGACCGAGACCGAGGGGGAGTGCAGCATCAACGGCCCCGTTCCCGCCGACCGGGACGCCGGGCGGTGCCCGTCCCGGACGTTTCGGCCACGCGGATGATATCGTCATGATATCTGACAGGCATGCCCGTCTCCACCGGGAGCGGATGCCCTGCGTGCGGGGCGGGCACCACGCCAATCCCGATGACTGTCAACCCGGCACGGCCGATCGGGTTGAAGTGAAACCCGATCACTTCGGACAGTCGATCTCTTCCGAATAGGGTTTGATATCGAGAACCGGCGTCCCGTCGAGAGCCTCCAGCCCCCGGACCCGGATCGTCCCGCCCCGGATGTCGACGACGTCGACGAGCGACAGGCTGATCGGGTTCGGCCGGTTGGGGGAACGGGTTGCAAACACGCCGTGCTCCACCGGGTTGTGCGGAGGCGTCGCACGGAGCACGGTCCGATCGGACCGGTCAAACCAGCAGAGCACGAAGAGGTGTTTCTTCTCCTCGACCCTGAAAAGGCCGGGGAGGTATCGTTCGTCGATGACAATCTCCGCTTCGGTGTCGGTCAGCCTGCCCTGCCGTGGGGCGTCCCCTTTCTCTTTATACGGCGAAGAGACGTACCCAATGGGATTCAGGTCGACGTTCATGGTTCCCTCCTTCCGGCAGCGATGCCCGGGCGGGTGCGCCCGCGGCCCTGAAAACCCAACGGCAGTACATCGGTTTTCATGGCCTCATTCAGTTGTTCCATGTCTTTCCTCCAGGATCAAAAAGTGGTGGTTAAAGTGATTCTTACCGCCTGCGGGTGAGCAGCAGGAGGGAGCCGCCTCCAAGGATAGCCGCAACGGCCAGGATTCCGGGAAGCGGAGCAGCGGTCTCGGCCGGGGCGGCCGCTTCTCCCGACGCAGCCTGCACCGGAGTGACCAGGCCCTTGTTGTAGCGGATGACGTCGGGGAGCGAGTCGACGCCCGGGAGCGACTTGGGGAAGTTGGTGAAGATGATCCGCTCTGCAGGCACCCCGTTGTCGTGAAGCGCCTCCTCGAGGCCCTTTGCCAACTCCCCCGACTGCATGTTCTCGATGACGTACTTCACGTTCCGATACTTTTCGGGATGATTGCGGATATCGTCAACGACGACCCGCGGGGTGAATTTTCCACCCTGATAGAACTCCGGCGCATAGATGGACACCAGGTTCAGCCCGAGCCAGCCGACCGCTGCGTCCTCCTGCCAGACCATCACCACGGCATCCTGACCGGGAATCGTCTCCCGTTCTTCAGGGGTGAGATCCGCGGCATCGATCTCTGCAAGGTAATCATCCAGCCGCGCTTCATAGTACGTCCGGTTTGCCGGGTCTGCAGCAATCAGCCATCCCGCCACCTCGCGGGAGAGGTTTCTCGCCCCCGACGGGGTGTTCCAGATCATCGAGGGATTCTCCAGGGTCACCCACTCCACTGTGTCGTAGTCGTTGGCAGCCATGAAGTCGTCGACATACGGCATCACGTAGGACTGATCGACCGACCCGTTGTGGGCAACGAAGAGGTCGGCATCGCGAATGAACTCCTTCTGCAACTGGATGCGGTTCGGGATGATGTCCGCCTGCATGTGGGGGCAGATGGTCGGGTCGGCGATGTAGATGGCCTCGACCTTCTCCCCGCCGATGTACTGGATGGGATCCCAGAGAACGGTGGTCGTGGAGACCACCGTAAGGGCATTTACCCCGGGTGCTACGAAAAGTAAGGCAAGTAGGAAAGATAGGGTACGAATTCGATTCATGTTGAGAATAGTTGTGACTAAAGTATTAAACTTTGCGAAACGTGACGCGCCGCCGGGGTGAGAGGAGCACCGCGGCGATGAAGACGACGGAGAAGAGAGCGGCGGTCAGGGGAGCGACCGGGAGGGAGTATTCCAGGCCGACAAGGGCGCCGGATATGCTGATCACGGCGGCTACGGTCGGAGCGACCACGAACATCGCGGACAACCGGTTGCAGAACTGAAGGGCGATTGCCGCCGGGGTGACCAGCCAGACGTAGAGCAGGAGCCCCCCGATGATGGGGAGGCAGAGGGCGACGGTGAGCGCAATGACAAAGAGCATCGCGTAGTAGACCGGCTTTACCCGGATTCCGACCGACTCCGCGATCCTTTTGTCGAAGATGATCGCGGTGATCTCCTTGTAGAGGACGACAATAAAGGCGATCGCAACGATGCAGATGACCGCGAGGAGATATATCTCTTCGCGGTAGAGGGAGATGACGTCCCCGAAGAGGAGGCCCATGGCGGAGAACCCCTGCCCGAGGGTCTGCATGTAGGCGATGAAGAAGATGGCCACGGCCATGCAGATCCCGAACAGCAGCCCGAGCGACGTATCGGGAGAGAGCCGGGCCCTATCCGAGAGAGGGCCGATGAGGAAGGCGACGGCGACGCCGGCCACGATGGAGCAGACGGTTGGATTGAGGGAGAGAAACATTCCCACCGCCGCACCGGCAAAGGCGGCATGGGCCATGGTGAACCCGATGGAGGAGATCTGCACCTGGGTGACGATCACGCTGAGGACGGCGCAGGCGACGGAGGCGAAGAGCATGGCCTCCACGGCGTGGCAGACGATGTTGTTTGGAATGATGAACTCAAGCATGCGAGGCTCCTTTTCCGGCACTCCGGACGACCTGCTCCACCTCTTTTGGGGGGCACTCCCGGCTGACCACGATCTTCCCCTCCTGCATCACCACAACCCGCACCGGCCTGTCAGGCAGGTCGTCGAAGGCATGCGATACGATCAGCACCGTTATCCCGTTCCCGACCAGGCGGGCGAGAAGGCGGTTGATCTCCTCGCGGGCAAACATGTCCAGGTTGGAGAAGGGCTCGTCCAGGAGGAGAACTTCAGGGTTGCGGGCCAGGTTCTGGGCCATGAGCACCTTCTGCTGCTGCCCGCCGGAGAGCTGCCCGATGGGGCGGGTGGCGAGGTCCTCGATGCCGAGTAGGTGCAGGGCCTTTTTCGCCTCCTCGTAATCCTCCGTCCGGGGCTTCCGGAAGAGGCCGATCGTGCCGTAGCGCCCCATCAGGACGACCTCCTCGACCGTGAACGGCGTAAGCGGGTCGAAGGCAAAGTTCTGGAGGAGGTAGCCGACCCGGCACCGCACCTGCACCCCGTCCCCCCGCACGTCCTGCCCGCATACGGTAGCCTTTCCGTGGGTGATGGGGAGCATCCCGTTGATGGTTTCGAGCAGCGTCGTCTTCCCGGCCCCGTTCGGGCCGCCTATCACCACGAACTCCCCCCTCCCTATCGAGAGGGAAATACCTGTCAGGGTGGGGCGGTCCGCACCCTTGTAGGCGGTATACACGTTTTCAAGCCTGATGACAGGGTCCGGCGGAGTCATGGCCCTTCAGGACGAGGAGAGGTCGAAGAGTTCATCGTCGCGCCTGTAGTACATCTCCTCGGCCACGGCCTCGATCGCGGCCTCGTAGTCCATATCCCGCTCCGGGAGGGGGAACGGGCGCGGAGTGACGGTGATCCGTCTCCCGTCGGCTTCAAAGGTGCAGCTGACGGTCTCCGAGGAGATGATCTCGATGTTTCGCTTCCCAAGCGTGCACCCGCTCCCGAGCTGGACCCCGTCTGCCAGGCAGGACTGCGGGGGCACCCCGGCACAGCGGACCTCGGCCTTCATCCGGAACGGGTCGTCGCAGAAGTTACGCCGTATATACTTCCCGATCCGGTACCCGAGGACGATATAGGGCCCCAGATGACCGTGGAAAGCGGCAAGGTCGGCTACGGAGAAGTCATTTTCGATATTATAGTATTTGCAGTGGCGGTGGGTCTCTGCATCCATAGAGTATCATACGTAGGGATAATATTTAATAATTGTTTATTCAGACTACGTATGAAATAAGCGTCGCTATTTCTCACCAAGGTCAGGTGTTTTTCCAATGTACAACCTGGAGCGATCATACAGGACGGCTGGTGAAGGATGACCGAAACGCACGAGGTCCACGGCGTCATGGATGCAGAGGAATACGACCATCTCATCAGGGCCATCGTGCCCGGTCAGCCTCTCCTCCTTGCCACCATCATCGATTACCTGCCTCCTCACCCACGGCGGATTCTTGAACTTGGCTGCGGAACCGGGATCCTCACCGCGATGATCCGGGAGGAGTATCCCGACGCGAAGATAACCGGGATCGACCTCTCACCGGAGATGCTGACGGCTGCAACGGCAAAACCCGATCTTGCCGGGGTCGAATTTCTTGCACAGGACCTGCGGGATGCGTGGCCGACTGATCGCTACGATGCAATCGTCACCTCCCTTTGCCTCCACCACGTCTCAAAGGAGGACCGGGTTATGGTCGCCCGTCGGGCTTTGCAGGCGCTTTCGCCCGGTGGCCGGTTTATCTGCGGGGACATCTTCCGGGCCGGAGACGACCGGGAAGAGCAGATGCAGAGGGAGATCTGGTGCCGGGGCATGAAGCGGGGAGGAGCTTCCGACGACGTCATCCGGGGAATGGTGGCACAGCGGGAGAAGCACATATCTACGTTCACCACGGTATCGGAGTTCCGGGAGATACTGGTGGAGTCGGGATTCGGTCGTGCGGCTGTGCCGTTCACCTCGGGCTTCGTGGGCCTGGTGGTGGGGTTTGCAGGAGATCCTGAGAGGGTTTGACAAAAGAGGGGGCACTGCCCATAGGGATTGTATCGCCCATCCGCGGACACTTACATGTCACAGGCGGAGACTGCCGTACGCTCCCGGCCCGGGGTGCAAGGCTCTGCCGTGAGCCCGACCGCTCAGTGATACGAAAGAAGGGCATGGAACCGGCGCTGCCCGATCGTTCAGGAATTTGCCCCGGTATGACTTCCATCTTTTCGGCTGCGCAACCAGAAGCGGTCGTGCACCGCATCTCAAACGGTAGGGCGCCGTCCCGCGACTGCCTCCGAAAAAAAAGATTTGGATAGGACGTGCAGCAGAACGCCGGGATTGGACATGGGTTGAGGCGACAGGTGAATATGGTTCGAAGTATTCTGAGGGTATGTCAGCCCTCAGCATAAGTAACACTTAATGAGATAAATATATTACTAATTACACAGAATTTGATTTACTGTAGCATCGTTGCAGAAATGACCGCACTTCTCCTGACAGTGCTCGGGGAGCGGGTCCGCATCGAGCTCTTTGCATCCCTCGTGCAGCCCGGCCGCCGCAATCGCAAACAATCAATCTTAATACGCCCTCGCACCACCGGATAATTATGTGAAGGATCTCCGGCACATCGCCAGGTTTCCTGTTCTCGGGGGGTCCACGGCGGTCCGTGACGCGGCGGCATGACAACCACGCCCTGCGTCCCGGAGCCGCTGCCCCCGGCCGGCATCGACTGGGAGGCCCATATCCCGCAGATAGCGTCGGCGAACCGTGCCCTCGCCCGGTACGACGGCATCCTCCAGGCGATCCCGAAGCCTCGCCTCCTGCTCTCCCCGCTCCTGACGCAGGAGGCGGTGCTCTCCTCAAGGATCGAGGGAATACAGGCGTCGCTTGAGGACGTCCTGCGGTTCGAGGCGAACCCGGGGGAACGGATCAACGATAAGGCCCTTGCCGACATCCAGGAGGTCATCAACTACCGGGAGGCGCTGAACGTTGCGGTCGAGGCCCTCAAGACCCGGCGGCTGGATGCAGCCCTCGCCTGCGACCTGCACCGCATCCTGCTCGCCGGCAGCCGGGGCATGGACCGGGAGCCGGGATGCATCCGCACGATCCAGAACTTCATCGGCCGGGACGCGCATATCGAGCACGCGATCTTCGTCCCGCCGGCACCGGAAAGCGTTCCCGGGGCGCTCGAGGACTGGGAGGCCTACCTGCACAGTGAGGAGAAAGACGTCCTCGTCCAGCTCTCCGTCCTGAAAGCACAGTTCGAACTCATCCACCCGTTCTGCGACGGCAACGGCCGTATCGGGAGAATGCTCGTCCCGCTGATCATGTACGAGAAGGGACTGATTGCAAGCCCCATGTTCTACATAAGCGCCTACCTCGAGCGGCACCGGCCGGTCTACTACGAGCGTCTGCTCGCAGTCTCCCGGGACAGGGACTGGAACGGCTGGATCGGGTTCTTCCTCCACGCCATCGAAGAGCAGGCGGGGACAAACGGCCGGAAAGCAAAGGCAATCTTCGATCTCTACGACGAGATGAAACGAACGGTGCCGGAGGTGACCCGGTCGCAGTACGCCGTCGCCGCGATCGACGCACTCTTCGCGACGCCGATCTTCATCCCATCCGAGTTTTACGAGCAGACAGGGATACCGAAGAAGACGGCAAACCGGCTCCTCCAGCAACTCCGGGAACAGGAGATCATCGCCGTCATCGCCGAGGGCGGGGGACGGCGTGCCACGACCTACGCTTTTTCGCGCCTGATCGCCATCACCGAGGGAGACCGGTTGTGAGTATTCAGGTATCTGCAAACCCGGTTGCGCATATCAAAACCCCGATCAGGTATACGTAAACCGTATTCCCGGGAGCGTTTGCGGGTCATCCACGATCCGCAACGACATTTGTGGGCCACAAAGTGCATAATATGACCCAAAAAAATATTTGTGGGACACTGGTGACGGACAACGATCGAACCCGGCCGGCGGCAGGGATGGCGGCATGAGCGCGGGAACGGGACGACCGAAAGCGAATCTTTTCGATCCCGGAAGATAGAGATCTACCATGGATGAAGAGACTGCCGCGATGCTCGACTATGTCAGGACGGCGCTCCGCGAATCAGGGGCGCACGGGTTCGACCATACCGGGAGGGTCGTCCGCCTCTGCGAACAGCTCGGCGCCCGCGAGGGAGCGGACATGGCGGTCCTCATCCCGGCCGCGTTATTCCACGACATCGCCCGGCCGCTCGAGGAGAGAACGGGCGCTCTCCACGAAGAGGAGGGGGCGAGGATGGCAGAGGCGTATCTGCGCTCCATCGGCTACCCAGAAGACCGCATCGCCGCCATCGCCCACGCCGTCCGGGCGCACCGCTACAGCACCGGGATCGACCCCGCTACCCTCGAGGCCCGGGTGCTCTCCGACGCGGACAAACTCGACGCGATGGGCGCGGTCGGGATCGCAAGGACATTCATGCAAGCCGGAGAGCGGGGCGGAGGGATCCCGGACGCGGTCGATCACATCCGGGCAAAACTGCTCAACTTAAAGGACCTCATGTACACGAAGACCGCCCGGGAGATCGCCGCCAAAAGACATGCGCTCCTCGTCGCGTTCCTCGCGGCCCTGGAGGAGGAGTGCGTTCCCGCACAATAAAGAAATAATTAACAATTCTCCGGGAAGGTCCCTCTCATGGATACCCGCATAATCCTCTCATTCTTCATCAGCGCCGTACTCGCCGCCGCTGCCATCCTCCTCGCGACCGGCATCCCGGTTCCGGGCCCCGCCGCCCCGGAGGAGCCGACCATCCTCGCCGGGGTCCCCGACGTCCGGCAGGCGGAGTATTACTCCTGTGGTGCATCATCGATGCAGGCGGTGCTCTCCTACTGGGGCCTCGACGCCTTCGAGACCGACCTCCGCATCTACCTCAACACCACCCCCGTCCACGGGACCTACCCCTGGGATATGGTCCGGGTGGCAAGAGACCTCGGCCTTGAGGCGGAGTGGAAAGACAACCTCACCATCGCCGACCTCGAGGCCTCGATCCGCGATGGCGTCCCGGTCATCATCGACGGCCAGCGCTTCAGGGAGGCGAACAAGACCTGGGAGGAGTCCTGGGCGGTGGGCCACTACATGGTCGTGATCGGGGTGGACGACCGCTCCGTCTACATCGAAGACCCCGCCATCCTCGGGACGAGGCTCGTCATGGACCGCGACGAGTTCGTGCAGTCCTGGCACGACTACCTGGCCGAGCTCCCCTACGGACCGGAGTCGCCTAAGTACCACGGCATCGGGGTCTTCATCCGGGGCGAAGCGCCTGCGGAGCGGCCGGCGTTCGTCACCTGGGACGTGCCTCCGGCCTGGGTGCCGGAGGCGCCGCTGCCCTGAGCGGAAGTATGATCACCACCCTGGCCTCCAGGGTTCGGCTATCATCCTCATCGGAAAATGGGGGCAGAGGACACCCTCTCCCCCGGTACGAGCGGCAGGCCTCCCGCCGGCATCGGACCCTGTTGCAAGGGAGGTTCGTCATGCTCAGATCCAATGCAAGGGTGCCGTCCGACGGGAGAGTCCTCAGGGAGCTTCAACTTGCAATCTTTCCGGGTCCTCGGATACTTCTTCTACGGACCGGCGAAGCAGAAGGCGTATCTGGACAATTTTCTCCTTCCGGGGAATCCTCGATGATGAATAGGATCGAACCTATCAATAGGGCAGAGAGACCGAGCAGGAGAATCAGCGGTGCGAGAGTGAGGAGCATCGCCGAAGAGAGGCACGCCTTCCTTGCCGCATTCGTTACGACCCTGAGCGGTGAAACGCATACTCGCGGCCGTTAGAGTTACACCAGTTCATGCCGCCTGAGAAATTCCCGGATCTTTCTCGACTCGATCCAGCCCTGGTCGAGCTGCCGGATGTACTCGTTGATCCGCCTGACCTCATCCTGGATCACTCTGGTCGCCTGTTCATCCTCGAGCAGGTATGACATTCCAAGAATCACCTGGAGCGGCTGACGGATGTGGTCACCGAGGATCGCGAACTGCTCGATGTTCTGCTCGATCCGATCGAATGCCTCCTTCCGAGCCTGCTCGAGTTCTTGCTGCAGGGTGATGTCGCGCAAAACGATCGCCACCCTGCGGGTATCCTCCCGCTCACCCGGGATCGGGAAGAGGATAATCTCAAGGATCGTTCCAGGACGCTTATCGATGTACCGGTAGGGTTTACCCGCAGTGAGGGCATGCTCGATCGCATCCCGCCGTGCCGCCGCCAGTTCCGGCGGGAAGAGGTTGTACAAGCACGTCCCGACGAGTTCATCTACGTTTTTGTTAAATCGTGCCGCCATTACCTCGTTTAAGGCAAGGATGGTCCCACGATGATCGATAAGCATGGCTGCGTCGGGCGTGGCGTCCAGGAGCGCCCGGAACTGCTCCTCAGCCTTCCGACGCTCGGTGACGTCGTGGACGATGGAATGCAGGAGCACCCGGCCATGGATGACAACCCGACCACTGTAAAGATCTACATCGCGGATCTGACCGTCTGCCAAGCGATGACGGGATGAATAATGCTGTCCTTCGCTGACCGCGGCCTTCTGAAGCTCGTCCAGCACCGCTTCCGGTTCGAGGGTGTTGAGATCGGTGATCCGCATCGAGGTGAGGGTCTCGAGCGGGTAGCCGTAGTAGGCGCTCGCCGCAGGATTTGCGTCAACGATGGCACCGGTCCCGGGATCTACGATCATCATGACCGCGTGGCTTGTGGTGAAGATGCTCCGGAAACGTTCTTCGCTCTCTGCGAGGGCAGCCTCGGCTCTGACGCGGTCGGTGATATCGGTGATGTAACCCTCGATCATATCGACCCCGCCCCGGGAACCGGAAACTCCCCGTCCCTGCTCCCAGACCCACCTCACCTCGCCTGTTGCTGTGATCAGGCGGTACGTCATCTGAAACGGCCTCCCCTCCGCAAGCCCGGATGTGACCTCCCTCCAGACCCGCTCACGGTCATCGGGGTGGATGAGGTCACCATAAGCGACCTTGCGGTTGCCAATCAGGTCCTCCGGAAGATAACCGGTGACCCTCTCCGCTCCTTCGCTGACGAACTCCATCGTCCAGCTGCGTTCTATCCTGCATCGGTAGGCCATCCCCCGAAGATTGCTCAACAGCGTGGAAAGCTGCCGTTCGCTCGTTGTGAGCGCCTCGATAACCCGGCTCCATTCGGTAACGTCGAGCAAAGTCCCACAGATGCCGTATACCTGTCCGTTGTCATATTTCATCGGCATAACCGCCAGATCAAAGGTGCGAACGGCTCCGTTGATGGTGAGGAGCAGTTTACTCCTCGCTGCCTCCCCGGTCTCCAGAACGCGAGATTTGAGCCTGGTCAGCCGTGAGGCATCCTCGGGGCAGAAGAGGTCGGCATCTGTCTTCCCGGGGGCGAAATCCGGGAGGAGGACGGGGCCTTCAGGACTGCTGACGCGGAGATAGCGGAGTTCACAGTCCTGGGTGAAGATGACCATGGGGGATTCTTCATGGGCGCTCAAGGCGAGGTCGGCATCACCCTTACCGGTGTCATGAAAGACAAGGAGCCGGAGTGCGGGAGTAGTGGTCTTGATAGTACTCGTGGTGATGGATATCCGCCGGACACCCGTCCCCGGGATCAGGATATTGAGGAGGAGCGACGGGGGGCACATCTCATTGTGGAGGAGGGCAATGACCTCTCTGAGTGCTCCTTCCTCCGTCAACAGTGGTCCAAGATACTGCTGGATGACCCAAGAAGCATCTGCTCCGAGAAGATCTTCCTCGGTCGCATGAAAAAGGCTCTGTATCGGGAGATTAGCCTGCACGATCGTTAGGGTGGCGTCAACGATGAGGATACCATCGCCCTCTACCAGGCTTGAGGGCGAGGCCTTATCCTCACGTGCAGGTTTCGTTGGTATCATGGGAGTCTGGTTGTGCGACTTGACAGGAGGTAGTCCCCGCCGAGGTATCAATATAGTTACTCCCACGACTCATAAATCTGGCTGACACCCCACCACCATCCCAACTTTCGGGCATGAGCACAGCCTGCCGTTCCCGTTCACCGCAGCCTGCAGGACTCCTCGTAGGATCTCTTGCAGTCCGGACAGAGCACCCGGGCCTTCTCAAGGTCGGGATAGTTCTCCTCGGTAATCTCGTCACAGGCCGCTCCGCAGATCTCGCACCAGTACTCTTTCGTCTCCGCCTTCTCATCGCCTTTCAGTTTACGCTTCATGCACTCATCCTCCAGGTTCTGGGTTGCCCGGATACCCGGGTGAGTGTCGCTCACTCTAATCCGTCATCATGCTTTCGTCTCACCACTCACCAATTCCAGTAAGATCAAGCGCCATCTTCCAGAACCGATCCTGGGTTTTGGGATCGAGGGCAAGGGAAGATGGCTGGGTCCACCGGTTCTCCTCGAAGTACCTGCCGCTCACCTTCCCTGCATCCGGCGAGAGAGCAAGGTATGTCTCCACCTCGGCTCCTCTCTCCGGCGGGGAACCGTTATTCTGTTCGCGAATATAGGCCCGAAGGAGTTTTGTGTCGATCACCCCGGGATGGAGGCAGTTTGCAGTCACTCCCGTCCCCTCGAGGACGCGGGCAGCCTGGATGGTGAAGGCGATGATGCCCACCTTCGATACGGCGTAGGCATCATAGGGGTCGTAATTCGAAAAGCCCGGGAGGTTCCCCCAGTCGACGGACCCCACGCCACGGTGTGCAATCGATGCAACGTTTACAATCCTTGCCGGGGCACTCCTCCGAAGGAGGGGAAGGAGTTCATGGGTGAGCAGGACCTGCGCAAGGTAATTCACGGCGAACGTCATCTCGATCCCATCCGGCGAAACCTCCCGTTTCGGCATGAAGACTCCGGCGTTGTTAATAAGGACGTCAAGCCGATCATGCTTCTTCGCGATATCCTCCGCAAGTCTTCGGATCCGATCCTGTACCGAGAGATCGGCGATATAGAGGCTCAATCGGTCGGATCCCGTGGCCTCCTTCAGTTCTGCAAGGACTCGTTCGCCCTTCTCATGGTTTCTGCCGTGCAGCAGTACATAATGATCCAATGAAGCCAGTGCGCGTGCGGTTGCCTTCCCGATGCCGTCCGTCGAACCCGTAACCAGTATAGTCTGTCCAGCCATGTGGCCGTTTTCATGCCCGATCCCTACTTGAAAGTAGTGGTGCGGCAGAGTGGTGCGCCCCTGAAACGGATGGCAGATGATCAGGTATGCACCAGGTGGAATGCACCAAAAAGATCGTGATTTTTCTGAATGTGGTGCGTGTCAAATCAAAAAGGTGATATTCTGCACCACATACGTGTACATATGGTGCGATATTCGGTCACGATGGATGACGATCTCGTCACGCAGATCGATAGGATACGCGAACCCCGGGGTATGTCCCGGTCCGAATGGCTCAACGAACTCTGCAAGACGTACTTCAATGGTGCATCCGGAAGCGGGGTCAAGGCCGCTGTCCCTGTGGGAGCGCCGCTTGCAAGCGCCTCGGGGCCAAACATGACAGATTACGATGCTGCCTGCGCCAATTTTAAGATCGATGTTCCGGAATATTTCAACTTCGGCTACGACGTCATCGATCGGTGGGCCGAGATAGATCGGAACAAACTGGCGATGATCTGGGTCGACCAGGAGGGGAATGAGAAGAAGTACACGTTCCGTGACCTTCGGTACCTCTCCAACGGGGCTGCAAACATCCTCATCAAGTACGGCATCAAGAAGGGCGACCGGGTCATGCTGATGCTGCCCCGGGTACCTGAGTGGTGGATCTTCGTCATTGCGCTCATTAAACTCGGCGCGGTCTTCTGCCCCTGCCCAACGATGCTGACGCCAAAAGACCTCAAATACCGAGTGCAAGCCGGTAAATTCCGGATGATCATCACGAACTGCGAGAATGCTGAAAAGGTCGATGAGGTCGCAGACGCTTGCCCGTTGCTTGAGACCCTCTTCCTCGTGGACGGAGAGCGGGAGGGCTGGGTAAGCTACCCGCACGAACTCGAGTACCCAGCACCAGTATCGCACCACACCGTCAGCATGCCGATCTCGAAGAAGACGAAATCGACCGATCCCATGCTGATCTACTTTACGTCGGGCACCACCGGCCAGGCCAAGATGGTGCTGCACGACCACAGCTACCCGCTCGGGCACATTATTACCGCGCAACTATGGCACGACCTGCATCCGAACGACCTTCACCTGACGTTCTCGGATACCGGGTGGGCGAAGTGCGCCTGGGGCAAGATCTTCGGCCAGTGGATCGTCGGTGCCTGCATCTTTGTCTATGATATTCGGGGGAAGTTCAGCGCGACCGAACTTTTGCCGCTGATCGAGAAGTATGAGATTACAACGTTCTGTGCGCCGCCGACGGTCTACCGGATGCTGATCCTCGCGGATCTCGATAAGTTCGACTTCCGGTACCTGCGGCACTGCTGTAGTGCCGGGGAGCCGCTCAACCCCGAGGTGATCCGCGTCTGGAAAGAAGGCACCGGGCTGCCGATCTATGAGGGCTACGGCCAGACGGAGACCGTCTGCTGCATTGCCACGTTCCCCTGCATGAAGCATAAGGCCGGATCCATGGGCAAACCGGTCCCCGGCTGGCATATCGAACTTCACGACGACGAGGGAAAACCGGTTGGCGTCGGCGAAGAAGGGCGCATCGCGATCAAACTCGATCCCCGGCCGGTCGGACTCTTCGTGGAGTACCTGGACAACCCCGAGGCAAATAAGGAAGCGTTCCAGAATGGGTTCTACTACACCGGCGATAAAGCCTACATGGACGAGGATGGCTACTTCTGGTTCGTTGGGCGCAGCGACGACGTCATCAAGTCTTCCGGCTACCGGATCGGGCCGTTCGAGGTCGAGAGCGCGCTCATGGAGCACCCGGCCGTCCAGGAGGCAGCGGTTGTCGGGTCGCCGGACCTCATCCGGGGGATGATCGTCAAGGCCTTCATCATCCTAAAACCGGGCTACCAGCCATCTGAATCGCTGGTCAGAGATATTCAGGCTCATGTCCGGAACACCACCGCTCCGTACAAGTATCCTCGAGCAATCGAGTTTGTCGAGAGTCTTCCAAAGACCATCTCAGGAAAGATCCAGCGCAACATCCTGCGTGACCAGGAAATGCGCAAGCACGCGAACGGGAACTGAGGAGTTCCCATTTATTTTTACTCAGAAAGGGGTATTCATGAAAATCTAGGGCAGGAAAGATGCCGGTTCATACCGTCACCCTGCCGCTACGCCGCCGACCCCGGAGGAAATGAGGGTAAAAAGGGTCGGCCGCCAATCTGCCCGCGGTTCTCGTATTTAGCAGATCTTCTCGATGAAGTTCTCGAGGATCCGAAGGCCGACTGCGCCGCTCTTCTCCGGGTGGAACTGGACACCGTAGGCAAGCCCGCTATTGACGGCGGACGCGAAGGAGTGGATGTAGTCGGTGCTTGCAAGGGTATGCTCCGGTGCAGCCGCTGCGTAGTAGGAGTGGACGAAATAGACGTACTCCTCCCTGCGGAGCCCATCAAAGAGTGCTGTATCCTGCCGGATCTCGATGGTGTTCCAGCCCATGTGAGGTACCTTCTCCCCGGCGGAGGGGGGGAAGCGCTTGACGTCTCCCGGCACGAGCCCAAGCCCTCTGTGGATGCCGTGCTCCTCGCTTCTGTCCATGAGCATCTGCATCCCCAGGCAAATCCCAAGAAGCGGCGTATCCTTTGCGGCAGAAAGGACGGTCTCTTTGAGATCGCCAAGCATCTCCATCCCCTCGCGGAACGCCCCGACGCCCGGGAGAACGATGCCATCGGCTGCCGCAATCACCTCCGGGTCCGCCGAGATCACCGCCGCCGCTCCTGCCCTCTCTAGGCCCCGAAAGACGCTTCGGAGATTGCCGAGCCCGTAATCAATTATAACTATCTGCTTCTTCATCCGCATCTCCCCGCATCCGCCACAGCCCCTTCTCGATCCAGTCATCGGGGAGGCCTTGCTTCTCCTGCCATCCGGCGAGTTTCTCGCGCCACATCGCCAGGAGTTCTGGGTGCGCCTCTTCGATGATCTCAAATGTTGCAAGGTCGCTTGAGGGGCACATGAAACACCCGATACGGTCGAGCCCCCGCTCGTAGAGGCGGTTGTAGGGCGCCTTCTCCCGGAAGATGTAGAGCCAGACGTGCATCGCCGTCCAATGCTGGATTGGGGCCGCCGAGAGTTGTTGCGGGACATGAACGTTCTGCCAGACCCGCTTGCTCTGCATCCGCTTCACCGACTCATACTTTCGCTGCCCGATGAACGTGAGGCACTCACCCCAGTTCTCGTCGATCAGGCGCCCGACAGGGTGAAGCTTGCAGACCTTGCAGCACCAGCGGTAGTCGACGGCCGGCGGGCCGTTCCTCTCAAACTCGCTCCAGAACGTCTCCACATCGGAGATCCGGAGAACAGTAAGTCCATAGCGTTCCGCTACGGCCTCCACATTCTCATAGGTCTCGGGGAACTCAAGCCCCGTATCGGCAAAGAGAAGCGGGACCGGACCGAGGGCTTTCTGTACGAGGAGCAGCGTTGCGAGGCTATCTTTTCCGCCGGAGTAAGAGATTGTGGGCTGCCTGGGGTTCTGTTCTGCAACATCCCGTATGAACTTGACGCTCGCGGCTTCGTGCTCCGCAAGGACCTGTTCGTTTGCCCGAACAGCATCCTCCCATGTCGCTTTTCCCGGAACGCAGACCGATGGGACATTTTTGCGGGTCCGGACAACAGTCCCACGCTCCATCGTCGCGGCGGTGGCGGCGTCGACTCTCGCCCTGCCCACGCCGATACACTCTCCGGCCCGCGTCAGGATGAAGACTTCGTCGCCCTCGCTGACAGAAGGATCGATCGAGACGAGGCCCGGCGCAAGGAGGCTCGCACCGCTGTCCCGGATGGAGGGGACTGCACCATCGTCGACGACGACGAAGCGCTTCGTCGGCCTCAGGTACGCCGCGGCAGCAGGACGCGGAAGAGGTTCCCAGCGCCGGGCCTCGGGGAGATAGCGAATCGCCCCCACGACCGCGCCGCCGAGGACGATCTCATCCATACGATCTTCAGAAGGGACTTTGTTTAAGAGTGCGATATGACCATCCGGTATCAGTGGCGCTCCGAAATGGTCGGAGAATATGCGGTTGATCCGCTCGATATCGTCGGGAAACGCAGGCCGGGCGTCTCCTGGCGGTGTGACGGCGACCGGGCGGGTCGAGGCGCCGCAGGCGCAGGTCCCGGAGAGCACCGGAGCGTGGCAGGAATCACACCATCGAAGCAGGATCTTTCCAAGATAAAGGCGTGGCATTTGCATATTCGTTGGAGAGAAATGAATAAATATCTTGGTGCGTATATGGTCCGTTCTGCAAAGTCCCTCTAATGGCAGGGATCCTATCTGAGAGGGACCGTTCTTTGTGCACCGGGAAACCCCGGATCGTATCCCGCTTGCTCGAAACCCGGTATGCCGGGTGCAGCGGACGGCGGGTGCATACGCTTAAATATATCCTTGCTGTATAGTACTATCATGTTCAATCATGTAGAATATGATCCGGCATAGGTATGCCAGCGATTCTACATCGGCAAAAAGAGATGAGCGCATGTACCGGGTGATTCCGTGACCCCCCGCCAGCTGGCTACAAACGTTCGAGGTGCACTACCAGGCTGCCCTGTCGGGATAACCATCGATAGGGCTCCAGATCCAGCGTCTGCTGGGCCTTCAGCACCGAAGTATGGGGTGGTCGAGTGCGGCTTCTTGGTCGCGAATCCCGGATAGGAGAGATGGAGTGAGAGATGTGCATGAGAACAGGCTTGCTTTTGCAGCCATTGGAATCATCGTTGCTCTAGTTCTTGGATCTTATGCAATGTACGGCAATCCGACACCTGCCGGGGCATTCCTCGGATGTACAGCCATCGTCGTAGGGATTGCCCTGCTGACCTTCGCTTCAGGTACTGCGGTACCCTCGGTGCGAGTTGCGGGGAAGACGTTGCGGAAGACCGAGATCCTGGGGCTGCTCATCTTCATCTTCATGGCAACCATCATGCTCGTAGTCGGGATGGCGCTCTTCTACGACTGGCTCGCCGAACCGACCCCGGCTTCCGGGGAGGCCCCTATCGAGCTCGGACCGATAGCGGGAGTTCTCCGGATAGCCGGCGAGGTCCCGCTCATGGCGTTCGTGATAGGTGTTGAGGTGATCGGGGCAATCTCTCTGATTGCGCTCTATGTGGCCTCCAGACTCGGGCACCGGACATAAGGCTCATCTCTGCCCCGCCCCGGCGATCTCCTCGATCGCCCATAATAGTGCCTTTTTGTGCGCCTCCCTCTGCTTCCTGCAGCCGCAGAAGGACAAAGAGAATTATTTTCTCTCAATATTCTTGAGTTCGCATCGTCATCCCCGTAAATGCCGCCAATCGCTCTTTCGAGATTCTTTCAGCGCCATCCCGGAGAGCGGCGTTAGTGACCCAGGACAGCCATTGAGACGCCCGGGCCACCAGGGCGATGACGGGCACGATCTCCAGCCTCCCTGCCCACATGACGATGACAGAGAGCCGCTTTGCTGCCTGCGGTAATCCCGAAGGATGCGGAAGAGAAGAGTTTTTATGAGGGCCCATTCATGCGCCCGATGCAAATCTCCAGCCGTATATCATGCGCATACCCGCACGGTAATCTATTGCAGTCAGATCCGCGGTCATCGTCGGGCTTGTGGGTACTCGAAGCTGAAAAGATCCGGCAACCAGGTTCGGCGTCAAAGCAATAAGTTCTGGCTCAATTAAATTTATTCTATCAAAAATATATTGATACTGATTTCACCTGTTCCTGCAGATGATGGTCACCATCTCACTATGCCTTCAGAGCGGCCCATGGTTCACCGGTTGCCCGGCAAGCTGACCGGAGGAGCGGACGCCCGATCCACCCCGGGCCCGTACGGACCAATCTCACCACACCAATTGCGTGAGCGCAAGAGCGAGCAAAGAGATGCAGAAGACCGAGCAATGCCAGAAAGGGAGATGTTACATGGATAACTTGCGCAACGAGCCATTGGATAGACTCCAGCAGTTGATTCAAGATGCTCTTCCCACGCCCAACAGTCAACTGCAAGAGAGGCTAAAAGCAGGCATCGAGGCTCTGCTCGCCGAGAACCGCGATCTTGCCGCCCGGGCAGAACGCGAGCATAACGCACTCCTCGCCGCCATAGGAAGGCGGGGGATAGTCTACGATGCTGCCGGAAAAGCAATCGTGGTGAGCTCCGGTGAAGGTGACCGGGTGGCCCGGGCACTCCTAGGAAGAGGAGAGGGGGGCACAGCGCTCTACTACCCCGACGGAAACCCTGTTCGACCGGAAGATCTTCCCGGCCGGCGGGCGATCGGAGGGGAACAACTGATTGATGTTCGGTTTATCCTTCACGACGGCCAAGCAGAGGAGATTTACATCTCCGTATCCGCCACGCCCATCGTGACCGGAGGGACGATATCCGGGGCCGTCGTCACCTGGCTTGACGTCACCGAGGAGGAGCGAACACGGCGCAGAGTGGAAGAGATGAACAGGCTGCTTGAGGGGTTGTTTGAGAGCCTCGGGGATATCGTCGCCGTCCAGCTGCCGGACCACACGATCCTGCGCTATAACCGTACCGGCTACGAACTGATCGGGATGAGACCGGAGGAGGTCAGGGGACGGAAGTGCTACGAACTCATCGGGAGGACCAGACCCTGCGAGTTCTGTGCAACGGACCTGGCGCTCGCGAGCAAAAAGCGGGAGGTCATCGAGAAGTTTGTGCCCGAACTCGGGCGTTACCTGGAGTGCCGTTCAAGCCCGATCCTCAATGAGCAGGGAGGGGTGGCGTTCATCGTCGAGCAACTCTATGATATCACCGACCGGAAACGCGCCGAGGAGGAGCGCCGGGAGAGCGAGGCGACCGCCCGCGCCCTCCTCGACGCCCCGGCAGATATGATTGCTCTCCTGGATACGGAAGGCCGGGTCATCGACGCCAACGAGACGGTGATCCTGAACTTCTCGCGGAGCCGTGAGGAATTGATCGGGATGAGCGCGTCCGAGATATTCCCCAAGGATATCGTCGGTTTGCATGCCTCCCGGCTGCATGAGGTCATTCGTTCGGGTAAACCGCTCCGGCTCGAGGAAACCTGGCAAGGGCGACACTATGATACCGTCCTCTACCCGGTCCGGGATGCACGCGGTACCGCAAACAGGATCGCAGTGATCATTCGCGACATCACCGAGATTAAACAGGCGGAGGACACGCTGCGGAAACTGACGCACGACCTGAACAAGCGATTGAAGGAGCTCTCAACACTATATAATATGTCCCGGATCATCGAGCAGTCAGGGGATTCGCTCGATACGATCTTTTGCAGCATCGTTCGACTGCTCCCCTCCGGCTGGCAGTACCCGGAAAATACTGTTGCCCGGATCACGGTGCACGGAGAGAGGTTTGAGACAGAGGGGTTCCGGGAGACGCCCTGGCGGCAGGCATCACCAATCTTCGTCCACGGAAAGAGGGTCGGGATGATGGAGATCTGCTACCTCCACGAGAGGCCCGAAGAGGACGAAGGCCCGTTCCTCCGTGAGGAGTGGGAACTCATCGACACGATTGCCGGGCAGTTTGGGAGAATGATCGAACGCATTCAGGCTGCTGAAGCCCTCCAGAAGAGCAAGCTGGAGTTCCGGGAGATTGCCCAGCAGGGTTTCGATATGATCTACACCTGCTACTATGACAGCGGGATTACTTACATCTCACCGGCAGTGATACGGATCCTCGGCTACACCCCAGATGAACTTGCAACCGGCAAGTTCCGCGACTACGTCGCCCCGTCGTCACTCTCCGAGTGGGAGAGAGGGCGAAAGAAGATAGCCGCAGGTGAGCCGGTCGAGGGGCTTGAGATTAAGGTTTTCCGTAAAGACGGTTCAGTAGCATTCCTTGAGTTGAACAAATCCCCGATCATCCGCAATAGAACGGTAGTCGGCGTCCACGCAGTTGGCCGGGACATCACCGAGCGAAAACAGCATGAACTCCTCAGGCAGCAGGCCTTCGGGCAGATTGAGCGGAACATCGAGCAGTTTGCAGTCCTCGGCGACCACATCCGCCAACCGCTCCAGGTGATCCTCGGCATGACCGAGCTGCTCGGTGAGGGGGAGGTCACGGCGAAGATCAAAGAGCAGGTCGAGCGGATTGACGGTTACATCCAGGAGCTCGACCAGGGCTGGATCGAGTCCAGGCAGGTTAGAGAGTTTCTGCGGAAGTATGAGCTGGTGTAGAGTGCGAGGGAAGGGATTCGAACCCTTGAACTCCTTCGAGACTGGACCCTAAATCCAGCGCCTTTGACCTGGCTCGGCAACCCTCGCGTATTACGTATCTAGTATATCAGCGCCGGGAGAGTTATACTTGTTCCCTGCCGGTTGGACTGGACTCGCGCCGGGATGAGACGCTTTCGGGCCAGGCTCTTATTGAGATAGCCGCGAGCGTATCGGACCGTGCAGCCCGAAGTTTGGCAACGGCGGCGCGTAGCGGCCCGGATTAGAATCCTTAGAAACATATATCGACTGCAAAAATCATTAGATAACATACAAAAGTAACCAGAGTTCATTATGCCGGAGACGCGCCAGAGACGTATTTCCGGCTGAATAGGGCTCGAAATGTTAACAACCAAAGATTTATTGAATTGATTGACCGTATTCTCAAGTAGTTGAGATAAATGCTGGGTGAGATCCTCCACATCCTGGCTGCAGCCGCTATCAGCTGGATACTCTTCGTAACTATCGATATTCTCTTCAAATTACCAGAAGCGGGGGGTGTCAGCGGAGCGTCGGCCATTGCGCGCGATATCGAGGCCGGCGGCGGCGCTCTTCCCGGCGGCACCATGATGGGGAATATCGTCTGCTCTCCCGACGCCTCGGCAGGGACCCTCCTCGCCGCCTGCGGCGTCTACGTCGCCGGCATCCCCGGAGGGCTCGCCGCAGCCCTGATGGTGTATATCGGCAACCGCATCTGCCATGACCCCGGTTACGCCGGGACCACCGGGGCGGTACTCGCCACGTTAGTCGTCTATGGCTTCACTCAGATCGGATTTGCCGCAACGGACTTCATCGCCGGGATGGTCATCGCCATCCTCACCATCCAGGGGCTCTCGCACGTCCACGCGAGCAGACTCCTTACGCGGCTCTGGAGGGTCCGGCAATGATAGCGCTCTACGTCGTGGCCGCGATTGCGCTCTTTGCCGTCATCCGGGCAACGCTTGAGAAAAACACCGGCAGGAAGTTTCTCTACGTGAACGTCATGAACTTCGCCGTCGCGGGTACGCTCGTCCTGCTGATCGACCACCCGCTCGCCCTCGTCGCGGCCGCGGCCTACTTCGTCGGGTCGACGCTCGAGTCGAACGCCATCGCAAGCACGTACGCAGGGGGTGAGCGGCGTGGATGAGATCATCATCATCCTCTTCGCGTCCGTGGCGCTCATCGGCGCCCTTGGGACCTACCTCCAGCAGGACCCCTTCAAAAAGTTGATCTCAATCGGGATCATCTACGGCGGCGTCATCCCGTTCGTCGTCGACCGCGGTTACCTGGACGTCGCGATCGTCGTCAGCCTGATCATCCCCATCTCGACCATCATCATCCTGCCGCTCATGAGGAGGGATATTCGTGACGCCTGAGTTCATCCTCGGGTGCATCATCCTCATCATCGGGGTGATCGCCGCCGGGTTCCCGCGCGAGAAGACCTACCTTACGAGGCTGATCAATCTTGAGATCCCCGCATTCGGGCTTCTCCTGATCATGCTCGCCTACGACGAGATGCTCGCTATCATGACCTTCATCGCCGTGACGGCAATCTCGACCTTCGTTCTCATGCGGGTCATCGAACGCAAGGAGGCCGCACGATGACGCCGAACCGATCGATCATTACCCGGATATCGGCGGCGCTCTCAAGGCTTGAGAACCTCACCGGGCTGTATGCGCTCCTCTTCGTGATCGTGCTCGTCTTCGGCCTCATCACCCTGCCGTCCATCACCTACAACGAGGACCAGCTCTACCCGAAGACCCTCAACCCGGAAAGTCCTCTCGACCCCTACGACCGGGGCGGCGTGCCGTTCGGAACAACTCCCGTGAAGTCGCAGTACCCGGAGAACTCCCCCTACGCAGGCTACGTGACGGCCTACCTCACCCCGTTCAGCCAGTGGCTCGCCGATACCACCCTCCATATGGGGACGACGATCGTCGCCCACCCCGGCGGCATCATCGATGAGATCCTCTACAACACCCGGGGGTTCGATACGGTCGTCGAGACGAGCATCCTCTTTGTAGCGTTTGCGATCGCGAGTTTCCTCTTCCGGAGGGAGGAGTCCTGATGATGGACGCCGCCACCTACTCGTTCGGGCTCGCCGTCGCCGTGATCGGGCTCATCATCGGGTTTACAGCCATCGTCCGGGAGAAAGACGACCTGCACCGGGTCCTCCTCACCGACCTCGCGGAGGTCCTCGGGCTCGTCGTGATCGCGCTCATCGCCACCGACCTTGCCGAGGCGCTCATCCTCCCGGGGCTCGTCGTCGGGATATCCGAACTGATGGCGGTCTCCGAGGTCTACATCACGAGAGAAGGGCTCCAGGCTCCGAAGGGACCGGCGTTCCGGATCGAGGTCATGGACAGCGCTCCGGGCATCCTCGCGCTGATCCTGGTCGCCTACGGCATCATCCTCTCGGGCTTCACCGGCGGGGCGGTCGCTGCGGTGGGGGCGGTCTTCTACTTCATGTGCAAGGGGCATGCCGAGCAGTTCGAGTTGATCGAGACCGTGAGCGGCTATGCGTGGGCGATCTGGATCGGGGCGTTCTTCGTCTTCATGTTCCTCCCCGCGTACTGGTTCTTTGGGGTGATGATGGCGGGCGGTGCGATCCTCATCAAGGTGATGGCAAAGATGTCCCTCGTGGGAACGATGCGGAGAGGTGGTCCGGATGTTTAACCTCCCCACCCCGAACATCGGCGGGCCGGAACTCTTCGTGCTGGAGTTCGGCGACATCGTCGCCTACTTCAGCCCCTACACCGCGGCGCTCTTCGCCTCCGCCCTCCTCTTCACGCTGCTCGTCATCGTGAGCAGGCCCGAAAGACAGATGGACATAGCCTTCGGCGGGGACGCCTACTACGCAAAGGAGGTCGACCCCGGTCTCATGCGGTTCCAGCGATTCATGGCGATCGCCTGTGGTCTGGCCACGCTCGGGGCAATGGCGACCGGGGACGTCTTCAACTTCACCCTCTTTGCGTCGCTTGTCGGGATCACGAACATCGGCATCGTCGCGGCCTACCGGAACCGGCATGTCTTAAACGCCGCGTTTCAGTACGGAATCGTCGCGATGCTCGCCACTGTACCGCTCTTTGGCGGCGCGGCGATCATCGCCGCGAGCACCGGCACGCTGAGCATGTGGGAACTCTTCACCGACGCGGTGACGGTCCCCCTCGTCGCGAAGGCGTTCCTGGTCCTCGGCGTCATGGGAGAGGGCATGGCACCGTTCTATGTGGCAAAGGCGGAGATCACGAGGGCACAGGGAGCGCCGTTCATCCTGATGGTCCACGTCAGTTCGCTCCTCCTCTTCCTGCGGGTGGCGGAGATCGTCATATCGATGTGATAAGCCATGAAGAAACAGACAGCACTGATCACCGGTCTTGCGGCGGCGGGTATCGGGATAGCAGGCGAGCCCCTCGCGGCCGCCGGCTACCTCCCGGTCTGGGCCGCGCAGATTCTCGCGGTCATCGCCTTCCCCGCCTTCGTCGTCTTCATAGCACTGTGGTGGAACGCGAAAACCAAGGATGGGGATATCCCGTTCATAGGATACTGACATGATCGAATACCTGCTCTTTGCAACCTTCGTCGGCCTGCTCTTCCACGGCATCCACCGGAAGATCATCGCAAGAGTCCAGGGACGGCCGGGGCCGCCGATCTGGCAGGAGATCCTGCATACCCTGAAGTTCTCCTTCAAAGAGACCTGGGTACCGAAGACGGCAAGCCAGACCCTCTTTGTCGCGGTAGTCTTTGTGGCTATCGGCATCTGGAGCGCAGCCCTCTTTGTCCTCCTCTCCGGGGGAAGCCTCCTCCTCCTCTTTGCGGTCTATCTCCTCCACAAGATCGTGGAGCACGGGACCGGCCTCTCCTCGGGCTCGCCCTACGCGAAGTTCGGGGCCATCCGGTCGGTCATATCGGCAGCCTCGGAGCTGCCGCTCCTCGCCACCGTCGCCGTGATCTACCTCTTTACCGGCTCGCTCTCGATCGCGGAGATCGCGGCCTACCAGCAGGTCCACGGCCCGCTCCTCTTCACCGCGGCGTTCCCGGCGGCCGTGGCGCTGTATCTCGTGATCCTCTCTAAGATGCATTACGGCCCGTTCTCGATCATCGAGGCAAAAGAGATCGTGAGCGGAAACATGACCGAGCACTTCGGAGTCTGGCGCGCCGGGCTTGAGGTGGGGTTCGCTCTCAAGACCTACGTGCTCCTCTACGCGTTCGTCCTCCTCTTCGTCGGAGCTCTGCCGCTGGGTCTCACGTTACTCCTGATGCTCCTAATCCTCGTCTCGCTCTCGTTCGTCTGTGCGGTCTCTCCGATGCTCTCGCCCTACGACACGGTTACCATACAGAGTCTCGTGACGGGCGCGCTCGTCATCTACATCATAGTCCTCGGGGTGATCATGGGATGAGTAGGATACGCCTTCTCCTCACGGCAGGAGCGGCCTTCTACGTGGCGGTCTTCCTCGCCCAGGCCGCCCAGAACTGGAGCGTGGCCGACCAGACACTCGCGGGTGTGGTCCTGCTCGTCATCGCCACGGCGCTTACCCTGGTTCACGACGAACTCGCTCTGAAACGCTACGAGATGGGGCTGCTCTGGGTGATGGTGCTCGGATTCCTCGCCTACGCGATAGCGCATAGTTTCGGGGTGCTCGCATGAAGTTCCTCTACGAAAAAGACCTCCGTCAGATGAAGTACACCATCCTCACGAGCACGCGGCATGACGAGACCGTCCGGGCGATTGCAGAGCGTCTCGGGGTGAAGGACGCGAAACTCCGGAGGGTGCTGATCCAGAACTTCGATATGGCCCTGCTCGAGAACCTCGAGTCCCGGTGGGAGATGGGACTTGAGTACGCGGACAAGGGCGATGCGGTCGCAAAAGAACTCGGGTGCGAACTCTTCACCCGATTCATACCCCTTGTGGATACAGAGAGAATGCAGGAAATTTACAACGATACACAAGCGATGATAGAGAACGGATCCTTCGATGAGGCCGTCGCAAGAGGCCGAGAACGGATCCGGGAGGCGATCCTCTCATGAGGAATATTCTCCAGGAGATCAAGAATGTCGTCCGCTCGAGGTCGATCCACGTCAGTTACGTCGACGTCGGGTCGTGCAACGGCTGCGACATCGAGGTGCTCGCCTGCCTTGCACCCCGCTACGATATCGAACAATACGGTATCTACGTCCACAACAACCCGAGAGAGGCCGATGTTCTCCTGGTTATCGGCTCTGTAACCCCGCAATGGGTAGACAAACTTCGTGATATCTGGGATAAGATCCCGGAGCCGAAAGTGGCTGTTGCCATCGGGAATTGTCCGATCTCCGGGTGTGTCTATGCCCGAAAGGGTAGCTTAACTTCACCACCCGTCGAGAACTATATACCAATTGCGGCATCGGTGCCGGGCTGCCCGCCCCGCCCGACAGAGATCCTCTCCGCCATACTCTCGGTTGCGCCGCTGATATTCAAAGACTACGAGGAGAAGCAGCGATGAAGAAGACCGTCGACGTATCCATACCCCTCGGCCCGATGCATCCGTGCTGGAAAGAGCCCGCCCGCATCAAGTGCGAGACGGCGGGCGAACGGGTGCTCAGGGCCGAGGTCGAACTCGGATACATGAAGAAAGGGATCGAGCGGATCATGAGGGGGCGGCCCTGGCAGGAGGTGATGTTCCTTGCGGAGCGCGTCTGCGGGATCTGCTCGGTCGTCCATAACATGGTCTTCATCGAGACGATGGAGAAGATCAGCGAGATCACGGTTCCGCCGCGGGCGGCTTACCTCCGGGTCATCGCAAACGAGCTCGACCGGATGGCAAGCCACATCCTCGCGAACTTCTCCTACTGCTACACGATCGAGCACGAGACGCTCGCGATGTACCTCTTGAATACCCGGGAGACGGTGCTTGACAACCTGGAACGGCTGACGGGCTCGCGGATCAACACCGCCTACATGATCCCGGGCGGGGTCCGGTTCGACCTCCTGCCGGAGGACGCCGAGCGGATGCTTGCCGACCTCGCGAAGGTGGAGGACGAGGTGAAGCGGTATACCAGGATCTTCGAGACCGGGCCGCTGATCGCGCTCCGGAGCAAAGGAATAGGGTTCATGAGCCGCGAGGAGGCCATCCGGGCCCACACCGTCGGCCCCACGGCCCGGGCGAGCGGCGTCGAGGACTGCGACCTGCGCCTCCGGCACCCGACCTACCGGGAACTCGGGTTTACGCAGATAACCCGGACCGAGGGCGACAACTTCGCCCGGGTCATGGTCAGGTTCCAGGAGATCGTCCAGAGCATCGACCTGATCCGGAAGTGCATACGCGAGCTCCCAAAAGGTCCCATCCGGGGCGGCGGCCTCTGCAAGGCAGGTTCCGCCTCGCACAGCGGCGAAGCACCCCGGGGCGAGCTCGTCTACACCATCAAGACCGACGAATACGGCCGGGTGCTCGACATCGCCATCAGAACGCCCTCGATCATGAACATCGAGGCCTGCGCCCACTCGATGATCATCAATGCCACCTCGATTGCCGATGTGACGTCGACGTTCATCAGCAGCGACCCCTGTATCGCGTGCAACGAGAGGTGAGGAGATGCGATCGATCGTCTACTACGTGCGGGAGTTCCTCCGGCCTGAATGGGTGAAGAAGTTCTTCTTCGCAAAGACTGCGCCGCTCGAGACCCCGTCTTACTTCAAGGGCTACCCGACCCGGACAGAGAAGGAGTGCACGGGCTGTTTCTCCTGCATGATGATCTGCCCCGCACCCGATGCCATAGCGGTTCTCCGCCGGCAGGACCAATGGGAGCCGGAGGTCTACCCCGGTCACTGCATCCGGTGCGGCCTCTGCGTCGAGGCGTGTCCTGAAGGCGTCCTTGCGAGCGGGCGGATCCTCGATATCGCCCGGCGTGACGGGACGGCGTTCTCCTCGTGGTATCACCTCGAGGTCGACGATACCCTCTGCATGCGGTGCGGGAACTGCTGTGTCTCCTGCCCGGTCAACCGACAGATCGATCTCCAACTTGCAGCGACGGGGACGTCCGCGAGCGACGAGGTTATCATGCGAATTGAGGGCGGACGGGTGAGAATCCTCCACGAGGAGAAGTGCACGGGGTGTAAGACCTGCGAGACACACTGCCCGAACTCTGCGATCCGGGTCGCCCGGATGGTCGAAGGAGTGCAGGAGGAGGCGGAAGTATGATCTTTCTCATGAACACCGGGCGGACGGTGAACCAGGGCGTGACCGTCGAGAACAAGACATCAGCCGAATACGCGGCGGAGACATCCACCTGCTTCATGCACGAGTTCGATATGATGGAACTCGGGCTCGATGACGGGGATGCTGTCCGGGTGACCGGTCCCTGTGGGTCTGTTGTCATGAGGGCGGTCGCGTCGCCCGACGTGGAGGCAGGAACCGTCTTTGTCCCGTATGGACCGTATGCAAACCACATCATCTCTGCCGAGACCCACTCCACCGGGATGCCGGATTTCAAGTCGCACCGGGTGGAGATCGAACCGACGGATGAAGAGCCGAAGACGGTTCATGAACTGATGGAAGAACTGGGAGGTCTCGCTTATGATCGTTAAGGATGCGGTCTGCCCCTTCTGCGGATGTCTCTGCGACGACATCGAGGTTGAAGTGGAGGGGGACCGTGTCGTCGCCGTCACGAACGCCTGCGAACTCGGGACAAAGAAGTTCATGGGCGAAAAGAGGCTGAAAAACCCCATCATGCGCGATGGAAAGACCTGGAAGGATATCACCTACGATGAGGCCGTCCGGTATGCCACCGATATGCTTCTTGCGGCAGAGCGCCCGCTCCTGTATGGGTGGAGCGGCACGCATGGGGAGGCGCAGTGCGTGGGGGTGCATATGGCCGAACTCGTCCGGGGCGTCATCGACAATACCTCCTCGGTCTGCCACGGTCCGTCGATCCTCGCCATCCAGGAAGTCGGGCACCCGGGCTGCACCCTTGGGGTGGTGAAGAACCGGGCAGATCTGGTGGTCTACTGGGGCGCAAACCCTATCGATGCCCATCCCCGCCATCTCTCCCGCTACACGCGCTACGCGGAGGGCTTCTTCCTTGAGAACGCCTTCCGCGACCGGAAGGTGATCGTCGTCGACGTCAGGAAGACCGAGACCGCGGAGATCGCCGACGAATTCGTGCGTGTCAAGCCCGGTGGGGACTACGCGGTTCTCTCGGCGCTCCGTGCGATCGTCCGCGGAAAGACCGAGACGATCCCGCGGACGGTCGCGGGCGTCACCCGGGAGCAACTCATCCGGGTAGCGAACCTCTGCAAGTCCGCAAAGTTCGGGGCAGTCTACTTCGGGCTCGGGATCACGATGACCCGCGGGAAGTACAAGAACATCCGAAACGCCATCGAACTCGTCTCGGAACTCAACCGGCACACGAAGTTCACCATCTCGGCGATGCGGGGCCACTACAACGTCTACGGGTCGAACGAAGTGAACACCTGGATGACCGGCTACCCCTTCGGAATCGATTTCTCCCGGGGAATCGCCTTCTACAACCCCGGGGAGACGACGGCCGTGGACATCCTGGCCCGGAAAGAGTGCGACGCGGCGCTGATCGTCGGGAGCGACCCGGCCGCCCACTTCCCGCGGAAGTGCCTCGAGCACCTCGCGGAGATCCCGGTGGTCCAGCTCGATCCCTACCCGAATGCCACGACCGCGTTCTGCAACGTCCAGATCCCCGTTGCGGTGACCGGGATCGATGCTGAAGGGACGGCTTACCGGATGGACGGGGTGCCCATCCGGACGAGGAAGGTCATCTCCACCGTCTACCCCTCTGATCGGGAGGTCCTCTTAAAGATGTACACGCTGATGCAGGAGGCGAGAGCGCGATGAGCGAACTCCTCGTAAAGAACGCCTGCGTGATCGATCCGCTCCGGGGGATCAACGCCGAAGTGATGGATATCGCCATCCGCGACGGCAGGATCGTCGAGGAGGTGAGCGATGCGGCGGAGGTGATCGATGCCCGCGGGATGCTCACCCTGCCAGGCGGGATTGACTCGCACACCCACGTCTGCGGGACGAAGGTGAACTTCGGGCGCTACATGAGCCCGGAAGATATGCGGGCCGGAAGGACGCCCCGGCACGGACCGATGCACGCCACCTCCGGCTACAGCGTCCCGACCACCTACGGCAACAGTTACCGCTACAGCGTGATGGGCTACACCACCCTGCTCGAGGGCGCTATGGCGCCGCTCGAGGCCCGGCACACCCACGAGGAGTTTACCTACACGCCGCTGCAGGACATGATGGCAAACACCCTCTTCGACGGAAATTGGGCGATCATGGAGGCGATCCGGGACGGCGACGTAAAACGGGTCGCGGCCATCATCGCCTGGACGCTCCGGGCGGTCAAGGGGTTTGCCGTCAAGCTCACGAATCCCGGCGGCACCGAGGCCTGGCAGTGGGGCAAGAACGTCACGTGCATCCGTGATCCGGTGCCGTATTTTGAGGTGACGCCTGCGGAGATCATCCGGTCGGTCATCGAGGCGAACGAACTCCTCCACCTCCCGCACTCAGTCCATCTCCACTGCAACAACCTGGGGACGCCGGGGAACTACACCTGCACGCTCGGTTCGCTCGGGCTCGTCCCAGACCTGAATCCGAAAAGGCAGACGCTGTATGCGACGCACGTCCAGTACCATGCCTACGGCGGTTCGGACTGGAAGGACTTCTGCTCGAAGAGCGAGCCCATTGCAAACTTTGTCAACATGCGCCCGCAGATCGTCATCGACATGGGGCAGATCCTATTTGGCCGAACGACGACGATGACCGCCGACGGGCCGATGGAGTTCAACCTCTACCGCCTCCACCACGACAAGTGGAGCAACCACGACGTGGAGCTCGAGACCGGCTCAGGGATCATCCCGGTCGTCTACCGGCGCAAGAACCTGGTCAATTCGATCATGTGGGCGATCGGCCTCGAACTCGCGCTCCTCACCAAGAGCCCGTGGCAGTGCCTGCTCACGACGGATAACCCGAACGGCGCTCCGTTCGTCCGATATCCGGAGATCATTGCTCTCCTGATGAGCAAGAAGTACCGCGATGCCGAGTTCGCGACGGTCCACCCGGAGACCGAGTCACGGGTGCCCCTCCCGGCGATCGAGCGGGAACTCGACTGGTACGAGATCGCGGTGATGACCCGGGCCGGCCAGGCGAAGGCGCTCGGTATTCAGGATATCGGGAAAGGGCATCTCGCTCCGGGGGCCTACGCCGACGTCGCCATCTATCCGATCCGGATCGATGAGGTCGATCCTGCGGTCGATTATCAGAAGGTGATCGAGGCGTTCAGCCAGACCGAGTACACCATTAAGCGGGGCAGGGTCGTCGCCCGGAGGGGCGAGTGCGTGGTCGATGGGAGCAACGCAACGTTCTGGGTTAAACCGAAGGTCTCCGAGGCCTATGATATGGAGAAGGACCAGGAGTTCGTCGAGAATTTCAATCGCTACTACACCGTCCGGATGCGAAACTACCCCGTGCAGGAGGAGTACCTGAACCGGAACCGGTGCATTGAGACGGAGACGGAGATATGAAGGTCACACTTGCGATGAAACCTGCTGCAAAGTCGTTCATTCCCATCGAGGCGGAGGCGATCGTCCCAAAGAACTTCCTATCAGGCACCGATCTTTCTGTCTGGCGAGGGAACCGGGAGCTTGGACTTAACGAGGTCTTCACGGTCTCGGTGGAGGGCGATGCCGACCGGGCGGAAGACGTCGAGGTTGTCATATCTGGGGCTGATACGTTCCGCTTAAAGAGGATCGGCGAGTACATGGACGGCGGGAAGATCACGGTCCTCGGCAATATCGGGATGCACTGCGGCAACTTCATGAGCGGCGGAACGATCGAGATCCACGGCAACGCCGACGGCTGGCTCGGGCGGGAGATGACGGGCGGGACCATCATCTGCCGGGGCGACGCCGCCGACTACTGCGCGTCGGGGTATCGCGGCGGCAGAAAGGGGATGACCGGCGGAACCGTGGAGGTCTTCGGCCGTGCCGGTGATTTCCTCGCAGAGCATATCGCCGGGGGCACGGTGATCGTGCACGGCGATGCCGGGGATATGGCCGGAGCGGAGATGCACGGCGGCACGGTGATTGTTCATGGAAATTGCAGCCGTCCCGGTGCGAACATGAAAGAAGGGTCCTGTTACGTCTATGGAACCGCACAGGAGATGCTCCCTACCTTTAAAAAGGTCGGCGTGGTTCAGCACGAAGGACGGACGCTTATCCACTTTACCGGGGATATAGCAAACCGGGGAAAAGGAAATCTTTTTGTGAAGGACTTCAAATATCTGGACTGATGGTCAGGCATGAGTGTGGGTTCGATGCCCCGATTCACTGTAAGAAATGCGGAAGGCCTCTGACATACAACGAGCGTACGGGGCTTTACTGTTCGCACTGCGGTAGAAGAGTGAGTATACTCTGTCCCGGTTGCGGGCATCTCTGGTGATCAGGTCCGGTTCTTCACCCATCTGGCGTATTGGGTCCGCAACTGCTGGATATCCTGATCCGTCAAGTCTTTTTTCCCGGTCCGGTGCAGATACGCCTCGAGCTGCTTCACCACCTGCTCTGCATCCAAAAAGTCATCTGCATCCAGGTAAACGGGCACCTGTCCTACGTTGATCGCCTCACCACACATCGGACAGAGCCTCCAGCGCTGATAGCGATCCACATAGGTGAAGGTTCGGCAACCCGGGCAGCGGATGACGAGGTACATGGTTAATGGGAGTGTGCGGGTGGCGGGATTTATAATTATCCATCCGGAGTTTTCTGATGCCACAATGAATCCATGTAGTGATCGGCGAAGGTTTTTAGTTGCAGCATTTTGCCAAGGACGGGGCAGGAGCACCGCCCGGTGCAGTGGACCGGGGGGCAATCGCCATATGGGGGAGGGTTTCAGGGGAGTGCGACGCTCTGAAAGAGCGGAGCTTGAGAAACTCGATGAGTTTCGAGGAACGACGGGCGGAACGCCCGGAGTTCAAGCACCGCTAGGTGCGGGGGGAGCATCCCCCCTCCCCTGTCTCCACGGAGTGATAGATCTCTGTAACCCCCACCACCCGCGCTTCGCGCTCCTCCCGACCCCTAAAGGGGGCGGGCAGTCGTGGCGATACCCCCACGAAATCCGTGCCAGGCAAACCGAAGATCAAGTGTGAGTGGACTGGTGCGAGTTGGGTCTCTCCTCCGTCATCTCTCAATATTCTTGCCCTCTCACCCACCCCGCGGCTTAAGATCCCTCACCGCCGGACCGTGGATCACCTTCCCGTCGGGATCGTAGCGGGAACCATGGCAGGGGCAGTCCCAGGTCTCTTCGGCGCTGTTCCAGGCGACGATGCACCCGAGATGGCTGCAGGTGGGATTGACCGCGTGGACCCGCCCCTCGTGGTCTCGAAAGATCCCGGTCTTCTCGCCCTCGATCATCAGGATTCTCCCCTCGCCGGGTGCAACGTCCCGGAGATCCCCGGCCGGCCGGGATATCACGCCGCCGATGTATCTCTCGGCCACCTCGATGTTATGGACGAGGAACCGCCGGGCCGATGCTGCGGGCTTGAACCGGTCGGGGGCATAGACTTCCGCCCAGGGGTTCGCGCGCCCCAGGATCATATCGGCAAGGATCATCGCGGCCGCGGTGCCGTTGGTCATCCCCCACTTCCGGAATCCGGTCGCGATGTAGACGTTCTCGTGGCCGTCGGCGAGCGGTCCGATGTACGGGACGCCGTCGATGGTGATGTAGTCCTGCGTTGACCAGCGGTAGTCGACGGACCGTATCGGGTAGACCGACCGTGCGTAGGCCTCAAGGTCGCGGTAGTGCCTCCGTGTGTCCACCTGCTCGCCGGTCCGGTGCTCCATGCCGCCGACGAGCACGAGTTCACCCCCTTCGGCGGGCTGTGAGCGCCATGAGTGGACCGGCCCATCGGCGTTGATGAACATTCCCTCCGGGAACGGCTCGTCGATCCGGGCCCCGATTACGTAGGAGCGCGAGGGCTCCATCCGGGCAAAGTAGAACCCGGGGCTGTCGTAGAAGGGGTAGTGGGTCGCAAGGACCACCGCCCGGGACGTGATAATCCCGTTCTCCGTCCGGATCGCACACCATCCGCCGCCGTCCTGGACCTCGAGCGCCCGGGTCTTCTCAAAGATCCGGCTCCCGTCGCCCGGAATCAGGGAAGCAAGGTACAGGAGGTATCTTAATGGATGGAACTGCGCCTGGTCTGAGAACCGTACCGCCCCGTAGGTTCTGGCCGGCAACGGGACGTCCTCCACAAACGTCGCCGGAAGGCCGAGGCTTCGTGCCGCATCCGCTTCCGCCGCGACCAGATCCCGCTCCTCTTCAGACTCCGCATAGGTGTAGGCCGGTTTCCTGACAAAGTCGCAGGGGATATCGTATTCCCGGACGAGGGATGCGACCATCTCGATCGCCGCCTGGTTCGCGTCGGCATACTGCTTCGCCTGGCTGCTCCCGAACCGATCGATGAGCTCGGCATAGATGAGCCGGTGGAGCGACGTGATCTTTGCCGTCGTGCGGCCCGTCACCCCCCGGGCGATCCGGTCCGCCTCGATCACGGTGACCATGTAGCCTGCCCGCTTGAGCAGGAGGGCGGTGGTGATCCCGACAATCCCGCCGCCGATCACCGCGACATCGGTCTCCAGATCCCCCGACAGAGGGGGATGAGATGTCTGCGCCGTAGTGGCCATCCAGAACGACTCGTGCCTGCCCGGCAGGTCGCCCCGAGATCCTGATATCTCTACCATATGGGCCTCCTCGCTGGTGGGTGCCGCGACACCCATATAACGGTTGTGCAGGATTGAACAGGGGGGCCCGGGCACCTGGTGCCGGGGGCGAAAGGAGAGGAATTTGCCGCTATGCATAAGAGTGATCGCGAGGAGGGGGAGGGCGATCAGGATGAACGCGATCCACACAATCGACGACTATGAGCCGTTTATCGGGAAAGAGGCCGTGCGCCGTATCAAGGCGAAGGCACGACCGCTCCACGACCTTCATGTCATGCACATGAACTCCACGTACTACGGCGGCGGGGTCTCGCAGATCCTTGCATCCCTGACGCTTCTGATGAACAGTCTCGGCATAGAGACCGGGTGGCGCGTCGTTCACGGCCCCCCGGACTTCTTCAGCGTGACAAAGAAGTTTCATAACGCCCTCCAGGGGGCCGAGATCAACCTGACCGACCGCAAGAAGGAGATTTACGAGCGTGTCGTCTACGAGAACGCGGTGCGCAACCACCTCGACCACGACGTGGTCTTCGTCCACGACCCCCAGCCTCTCCCGTTGATCACCCACTACCGGAAGAAGAGCCCCTGGGTATGGCGCTGCCACCTTGACCTGACTGCGCCGAACCGGGAGGTCTGGAACTACCTCGTCCCGTTCATAGAGAAGTACGACGCCATCGTCCTCTCCTGCGGAGAGTACCGCCTGGATCTCAAGAGACCGCAGGTCTTCTTCACGCCCGGGATCGACCCCTTCTCCATCGTGAACCGGGAACTCTCGGAGAGCGCCATTGACGAGCGCCTCGAACATTACGGTATCCCGACAGATCTCCCTCTGGTTGTGCAGATCTCACGGTTCGATCACTGGAAGGACCCTGTGGGGGTTATCAAGGCGTTTGAGATGGCGCGAAAAGAGGAGGAGTGCACCCTGGTTCTTGTCGGGAACGTTGCGACCGACGATCCGGAGGGGGCCGAGGTCTACCGATCGCTTCTCGCCCACCGTAGCGAGCGGGTCATCGTGATGAGCGTCCAGGACGGAGCACTTGTGAACGCACTCCAGCGGCGGGCGGCGGTCGTCCTGCAAAAGTCCCTCCGGGAGGGGTTCGGGCTGACAGTATCGGAGGCGATGTGGAAGGGTGCAGCGGTGATCGGGGGGAACGTCGGCGGCATCCGCTACCAGATTCGCGATGGAGAGACCGGGTTTCTGGTCTCCTCGGTCGATGAGGCGGCAAAGAGGATCGTTCAGCTGCTCCGCGACCCTGATCTCCGCAAGCAACTTGGGCACGCAGCGCGCGAGAGGGTGCGGGAGAACTTCCTCATCACCCGGACCGTCGAGCAGTACCTCGACCTGATTGCCTCGTTCGAACCGGAGTTCCGGCTGAAGCAGGACGTGGGGCTGCCCTGCGGGTGATCGTGGTCGCACCGCAGGTGTCTCTCCTTTTCGCGAACCTCTGCTCCAGACGGCCGGTTGCTCTTCCAGTATCGAGCACCAGCGGTGCGCGTTCCCGCGGGTCACGGCCACCAGGCTTTCCCCTTGTCTCGTCCATTTGTGCCTGTTGCACCGCGAAGGCCCCTGATCGTTTCCGAATCGTCAGTGCTCGCGCCTTCGGGGATCATGCCCCGAACGCTCTCCTCCTCTCGAGGATGCGTTGCGCCCCTTCCCGGGGCGAATAATCCCAAAATCCCGCGTCATCCTCCGCAAGAGAACCCGAGCCTTTTTCTGGAAGTGAAGACGATCACTGATCCATGAATTCCATGGATATCCAGGTAATCGGAGTTTTGGGCCTCCCCCTGATACAGCAGGGCGACGACCTGCCTGCCCTGATCTGTGAACGGGTCGCGTTTCAGGATGGGGATATCCTCGCCGTCGCCTCATCGGTCTACTCAAAGTCAAAAGGTTTCACCCGGGACCTCGCCACGATCACCCCCGGTGCGGACGCGGTGCGGATCGCGGAAAAGACCAAGGAAGATCCCCGCTTTGTCCAGGCGGTGCTGGACTCGTCCGCCGATATCCTGCTTGAGTACCCGTTCATCCTATCGGAGTTACCTTCCGGCCATATCGGCGTGCGGGCGGGTGTCGACCACAGCAACGTTGAAGACGGCCGGATCATCATTCTCCCGCCCGATCCCATGGGGGCGGCTGCCGAGATCAGGGACTCTATCCGCCGCATCACCGGCAAAAATGTCCGGGTGCTCATCACCGACACCTGCGGTCGGTCGTTTAGGCGCGGCCAGACCGGCATTGCTATCGGGTGGGCAGGGATGACTGCGATCAACGATTACCGGGGCGACACCGATCTCTTCGGCCATGTCCTTGAGATCACCGAGGAAGCAGTGGTCGATGAGATAGCAGCCTTCGCAAACTTCGTCATGGGCGAGAGCCACCAGGGAGTCCCTGCGGTGGTCTTTAGAAACTGCCGGACCTGGACCGGACACGATACCGTCTACTTCACGCCCGAGCAGGATATCATCAGGGCGGCACTGAAGAGCAAAAAGGATTAGAAGAGGGCATTGAGAACAAAGACTGCCACTCCGGTCACGATGGTCACAGCGATCACCGCTTTCGGGCTGATATGGATGGCCCGGTGGTCTTCGCTGTCATAGTAGTTGACCAGGCCGGCAGAGGATACCAGTCTCCCGCCAGATTTTTTCGCCATACTGAAATATTCTCCCTCGCAATATATAAAACAAAGGTCCAAGATGCAGGAAACCAGATCATACGTCGTCACCGGTCGGGCACTCCTTGGTGAAGAACTCAGGGAAGAAGATGTGAGTATCACCGTCTCGGACGGTATCATAACCTCGATAGAACCCCTTTCCCGGAGACCGGATCGCTGGATCGTGCCCGCCCTCTTCAACGCTCATACCCACCTCGGCGACACCGTGGCGATGGATCTCCCCGCTCATGGGAGCCTCGCAGACCTCGTCAAACCCCCAAACGGCTTAAAACACAGGATCCTTGCAGCAACCCCACGGGATGACCTCGTTCGGGCAATGCGTTCGAGCATGATAACGATGATCGCAGCCGGAACGGCCGGATTTGCTGACTTTCGAGAGGGAGGGATCGAAGGAGTCGCGGCGCTGCGGGAGGCCGCCGCAGGGCTCTGTTGCCGCCCCGTCATCCTCGGCCGCGAAGGAGGGGAACTGGTGAGCGACGGTGCGGGCATCAGCAGCGTCCACGATATCAAGAATGCCGAAGAGGTCGTCAGGAATGCACGAGCCGCAGGGAAACTCGTCGCCTTTCATGCCGGGGAGAAGAACCAGAACGACATCGATGATGCACTCGCGTTTGAACCCGACCTCCTTGTCCATTGCACCCATGCTACAGACGCACAACTCCGGCAAATCGTCGATATGGGAATTCCCATCGCCGTCTGCCCGCGATCAAACTGGCTGCTCGGCGTCGCAGCATCGTCGGCCCACCCGCCGATCAAGCGTATCCTCGAACTCGGCGGCAGGTTCCTCCTCGGGACGGATAATGTCATGTTCGTCCAGCCGGACCTCTTTTCGGAGATGGCATTCACAGCGACAATCTACCGCGCGCCCCCAGAAGAGATCCTTCGCGCCGCCGTTGCAGGGGCTCAACTCGCCGGAAACAGCGGATATATCGAGGAAAGGCAAAAAGCATCATTTATCGTCATCGATCCGGCAAAGGGGAACCTCTCCTTCAGCAAAGACATCAGGGCAACAGTTGTAAAACGGTTGAATCCATCATTCATTTGCCAAAACGTTTTAACCATGCAGTAGAAAAACACTTAAGAAGTATCTGTTCTGCGTGGTGTGTATGTTCCGTAAGGTACTTGTTGCAATAGATGGTTCCGAACCAGCCAACCGGGCTTTGCAGGAAGCTCTCGATGATGCGGTTGGTCGGGACACCGATGTTCATGCCGTCTACGTTGTCGAATCCGGGCTCTTTTCATCCCTTCCCATGGACAACACACTCGAGATTATCTATAGTGTTTTGCAGAAGGAAGGCGAGGATATCCTCAAATCCGCTCGAAAGAAGGCCGATGAAGTGGGTGTTTCGCTTACCACTCATCTTCGGCAGGGGCATGCTGGGTCACAGATTATCTCTCTCGCCGAAGAACTCGGTGCCGACCGCATCTTCCTCGGTTCCTACGGTAAGAGCGGCGTCGATCGCCTCCTGCTTGGCAGCGTGACCGAGTACGTTGTGCGCAACAGTCCCATAACGACAACGGTGGTGAGATCATAACCTCTTCGCAGCAGATGCTTGTTCGGGACTTCATGGTCACCGACGTCGTCTGTGTCGAGATTCCCGGAAACCGGGACGATGTCCTGCGGATCTTAAAGCGCACGGGCATAAGCGGTGTGCCGGTCTTAAAAGACGGTGAACTCGTCGGCATCATCACCCGAAAAGATCTCCTCCGGAAAACAGATGAGACCCAGCTTGGGCTCCTGATGACACCTGACCCGATCGTCATCGGGCCTGATGCATCAATCTCTGAGGCGGCCAGTCTGATGGTGCATCACAACATAAGAAGGCTCCCGGTCGTGGAAGATGGGTCAATGGTCGGGCTCATCAGCGTGGCCGACCTCATCGGTGCTATTGCTCAGATGCGCCTGAACATACCGATCAAGGACAACTACGTCAGCAAGACCTATGCCCTCTGGGAAGAGACCCCCCTCTCGCTTGTCGGACGAATCCTTGAGATCTCCGGTTATGACGCCATTCCCATCCTGATGGAAGACGGCACGCTGACCGGTATCATATCGGAACGGGACCTCATCAGACATACTCGTATCGAGGACGGCGTCGAGGTCAGCGATTTCTCGAACGGTACGGATGACGATGAGTGGACCTGGGAGAGTATCCGGGATGTGCACACCATCAGTTACGGTATCTCAAGGATCCAGTTGCTCCCAATCCCGGTGAAGAATGCAATGGTCAAGAACGTTCTTGCCGTCCCCTTAAACTCCGAGGTCAGTGAGTGCGCATTAAAGATGAAGCGCGCCCGAGTCGACCAGCTCCCGGTAGTCAATGGAAACAAGCGGCTTATCGCCATGCTCTTCGATCGGGAGTTGATCAAAGTCCTGCTGCCCGAGCAACAGGGGTTACGAAAGAATTAAGGGGCAACATTCATATAACATATAGATGCTTATCATATCGTGCCAAAAATTCGGCACGACGATAAATTTATGTTTTATGGTATCGCTATACGCATAACCGCTTTTGAGCGTGATAAAGCGTTTTAATGGTTTTAGGGGTGCTTCAATGCTTGATATTTCCCAGGAGATTATGAAGGGCACAACCACGGTAGGACTGATCTTTGATAACGGAGTCGTCCTTGCCACTGAGATGCGTGCGACGATGGGGAACATGATCGCGAGCAAGCGTGCCAAGAAGATATACCAGATCACGCCGAGGATCGGTATGACCACTGCCGGCGGCGTCGGCGACGCGCAACAACTCGTCCGAATCATGCAGGTCGAGTGCAACCTCTTTGAGATGCGCCGTGGAAAGACCATGTCGGTCGGTGCAGCATCTACCCTGCTCTCGAACTACTTGAACCAGAATCGCTACTATCCCTACTATGTCCAGCTCTTGGTAGGCGGATTCGATAATGAGGGACCGAGCATCTACTCCGTTGATGCCATGGGCGGGGCAACCAAGGAAGAGGAGATCGTCGCCACCGGTTCCGGGTCTCCCTTTGCCTACGGCGTGCTCGAAGATCAGTACCATGCCGATATGAAAGAGGATGAGGCGCGAGACCTCGCCCTTCGCGCTGTCCGATCAGCGATGCGCCGTGACTCCGCGTCGGGGGAGGATATTATGCTCGTCGTGATCACGAAGGACAAATACGAAGAACATATAGAAAGCGGGGTGCAGAGACCCTCGGTAGCCCGCTCGACAACCTGACATTTTTTAGGACGATTTTAATGGTGATTGAAGAGAAACTTCAGGAACTTAAGGAGCAGATCAACAAGATCGTTCCCAGCGGGATCACAGTCTCAGATGTTGAGTTTGAAGGCCCTGAACTTGTAATCTACACCGACGACCCGAAACTGTTTGCCGACCAGGCAGATCTTATAAAAATATTGGCGCGAGACCTGCGCAAGCGCATCGTCGTGCGCCCGAATATTCTCGAAGACCCTGAACGGGCGGCCCAGGAGATCCGGGCTGTTGTTCCAGAAAGCGCCGGGATCACAGATCTCTTCTTCGACCCGGAGACGGGCGAAGTCCTGATCGAGGCAGAAAAGCCCGGGGTAGTCATCGGCAAGAACGGCATAACCCTCCGGGAGATCACAAAGCAGATCGGCTGGACGCCGAAGGTAGTCCGAACGCCGCCAATCGAGAGCGCGACGGTGAAGCAGATCCGCACCTATCTGCGGTCGGTGAAGGACGAGCGCAAGGCATTCCTGCGGGCGATCGGCCGCCGCATCCACCGGGAGGTCACAAGCAAAGACCAGTGGCTGCGGGTTACCACGCTCGGGTGCTGCCGTGAGGTCGGCCGTGCTGCGTTCCTTATATCAACGCCGGAGAGCAAGATCCTGGTGGACTGCGGCGAGAAGCCAGGGAGCACCGCGAACGGGACGCCGTACCTTTACGTGCCCGAGATCTACCCCCTCGACACGCTCGATGCGGTCGTCCTTACTCACGCACATCTCGACCACTGTGCTCTCGTCCCCCTCCTCTTTAAGTATGGCTACGAGGGGCCGGTGTACTCCACCCCTCCGACGAGGGACCTCTCGGCGATGCTCCAGCTCGACTACCTCGATGTTATCCGGAAAGAGACGGATAAGATCCCCTACACCTCAAACGAGGTAAAAACCTACATAAAGCACTCCATCACTCTCAATTACGGCAGTGTGACGGACATCGCTCCCGATGTCAAGCTCACCTTCCACAACGCGGGGCATATCCTCGGGTCGGCAATCGCGCACTTCCACATCGGCGATGGGCTCTACAACATTGCATTCACCGGGGATTTCAACTACCAGAAGACGAGGCTCTTCTCTCCCGCGGTATCGTCCTTCCCCCGGCTTGAAGCCCTCTTCATGGAGAGCACCTACGGCGGAGCGAACGATATCCAGCCGCAGAGGAAGGAGGCGGAAGAGAAACTCTACGAGATGATCTCGACGACGATCACGCGCGGCGGGAAGGTGATCATCCCCGCGTTCGCCGTCGGCCGGTCGCAGGAGGTCATGCTTGCCCTCGAAGAGGGGATCCGGCGAGAGAAGATACCGGCAGTGAAGATCTACCTCGACGGTATGATCAAGGAAGCGACGGCGATCCACACGACCTATCCGGAGTATCTGAATAGCGACCTTCGAAACCAGATCTTCCGCGAGGGTATGAACCCCTTCCTCTCCGAGGCCTTCGTCCAGGTCGATTCGCCGGATCTCCGCGAGAAGGTGATCTCAGGCGACCCCTGCGTCATCATCACGACGAGCGGTATGCTCAACGGTGGTCCGGTGATGGAGTATCTCAAGGCTCTCGGTCCCGACGAGCGCAACTCGCTCATCTTCGTCGGCTATCAGGCAGAGGGGACGCTCGGGCGGCGGATCCAGAAAGGTTGGCGCGAGATCCCGCTCGGATGGCGTGAGACGATCGTGATCAATCTTGAGATCGCGACGGTCGACGGATTCTCAGGCCATTCTGACCGCAAGCAGTTGATGAACTACGTTGCTCACCTCCAGCCCCGGCCGGAGAAGATCTTCACCATCCATGGTGATGAGAATAAGACAATCGACCTTGCAAGTTCCATATATAAGCGGCACCGCATCGAGACGCACTCTCCCATGAATCTCGAGACCTACCGCATGATCTAGGTATGCTGCGGAGCCTCCCCATCCTTCTCGGGATATTCGTGGTGATGGCGTTATCAAACGCCGTCGTTCCCGTGCTCCCGGATTTCGCGGATGGGGCGGCAGCCCAGAGTGCGGTCTACGCCGCATACTTTCTGGGCACATTCATCTCGGTGTTGCCGGCGGGGATAGCGAGCGACCGGATCGGCCGTGTCCCGCTCATCCGTGCCGGCCTTCTCCTGACCCTCGCAAGCGGGGTCCTCATCCTGCTCTTCCCCTCTGGCCTTCCCCTCCTCATCTTCCGGGGAATCGAGGGGATCGGGGCCGGCCTCTTCTTCTCAGCGGCACTCGCGTGGGCGAATTCGCACCCGTCATCCGGGCGGATCAGCGGGTACGTCGTCGCGGCCCAGAACCTCGGCCTGGTCATGGGGCTCCTCGCGACAGGCTGGCTCGATTCGACGCTCGATAACCACCTCGCGGGGATAGCCCTCTTTACGATACTTTCCATCCCCGCGCTTGCGACGAGCGTCGCAATCAGGGAGAGCAAACTCGAAACGTTCGCAAGAGCGGATCTTGCCGGGATCGTCAGAAACTACTTCTGGCTCTTTGCGGCAACAGTCGTCCTGGTGGGGATGACCGGGGCAGTGGCAGCCATCTACCCGGAGTATAGCGGAAACGATTCGTCGCTTCTTGCCCTGCAGCTTGCAACGATCAACGTTGCGACCGTCGTTGCCGTGCTCATCGCGCCCCGTATCACCTTCCGTCCCGCTCCGACCATCCGGATCTCCTCGCTCCTTATGGCCGGGGCGGTCGGGGCAAGTTACGTAACCCCCTATGCCTTTCCAATCATCGGCGCCCTTACAGGGGTGATCATTGTCGCAATCCTTGCGTTCCTCGCAGAGACGAAGATCCAGCAGGGTGTGATGACCGGGCTCTTCAACACCTCCGCATACGCAGGGTTTACAGTCCTTCCCGCCCTTGCCGGGCTGGTCGCAGGAGAGATCGGATTCTTGCCCGCATTTCTCCTTCTTGCGGGGATGTCGGCGATGATGGCCATCCCTATCGGCAGGTGCCGGTGTGAGTTCCGTGGGTGACCCAGAGCACATATTACCACCCCGGTCATAACGATCATCCATGAAGATGCTGATCAACGGTGAGTGGTGTGACGCAGCCTCCGGAAAGGTCTTTGAGGTGCGTAATCCAGCTACGGGGGATCTGATCGAGGAGGTGCCGTTCGGTAACGAGGACGACGTCAGGGCTGCTGTAGAGGCCGCCGGGGAGGCATTCGCGGACTGGTCGACGAAAGATCCACGGGTTCGCTCAAAAATCCTCCTCTTTGCTGCAACGGAGGTTCGCCGCCGGAACACCGAACTTGGGACGCTTCTCACCACCGAACAGGGAAAGCCCATCCGCGAAGCGGTTGATGAGATCAACGGATTTGCAAATATTCTTGAATACTACCACGCCCTCTCTGCGAGGGAACAGGGAGAGTACTTAAAGATCCGGGGCTACGGCCACGCTGCAGTCCAGAGACGTCCGCTCGGCATCTGTGGTGCCATTATTCCCTGGAATATGCCGGCGATCATCATGGGCTGGAAGATCGGGGCGGCTCTGACGGCAGGGAACACCATGGTCCTGAAGCCTGCCCGCACTGCCCCGCTGACCTGTATACGGCTCGCAGAGATCCTCGAAGAGGCAGGGCTTCCTCCCGGCGTCTTGAACATCGTCACCGGCCCGGGAGAGACCGTCGGCCGCGAGATTGCGAGGAACCCGGGCATTCGGAAGGTCTCATTCACCGGCGAAGTCGGGACAGGAAGGCAGGTCGCCATGGACGCCGCACCGACAATGAAGCACCTCACACTGGAACTCGGAGGAAGCGATCCCATGATCGTTGCGGATGATGCCGATATCGGGATGGCGGTTGAGGGGGTCATCCGGGGTCGATTCTACAACTGCGGTCAGGTCTGCACGGCAGTCAAAAGACTCTATCTCTTTGATTCTATCGCGGATGAATTCATCCGACACTTAAAATCGAGGGTCGAGGAGATCGTCGTCGGGAACGGATTGGATCGCGGCGTCAGCATGGGACCGCTGAACAACCGGGCAGGTTTCATGCGGGTCGTCACCCAGGTCGATACCGCCCGGGAACAGGACGAGGGAACGATCATCACGGGAGGGGGGACTCCTGAGGGTGAAGCATACAAACGAGGGTTCTTCTTCCTGCCGACGCTTGTAACCGATGTCCCCTATGACTCAATCCTCTTCTCGGAGGAGGTCTTTGGCCCGGTGCTCCCGATAGCGACCGTCTCGGGCCTCGATGAGGCGATTGATCTCGCAAACAATAGCCGTTACGGCCTCGGGGCCTCAGTATGGACCCGGAGCGCGGATGTGATCGCCCGGGCGACGGAAAGCCTCGAGGCGGGAATTGTCTGGGTCAACCAGCATCTTCGGATTCCGCCGGAGGTGCCGTTTGGAGGGATGAAATCAAGCGGCATAGGCAGAGAGAACGGCAGCCGGGCGCTCGAGGAGTACACAGAGGAGAAGACTGTCCTGATACGCCTCTAAGCCTCTTATATCCCAACGGATGCAATGATTCCTGGAATACGAGTCGATATTGGCCGCTCATCTCCCTAGCAGCTGGAGTGAGAAGATTGCCCCGGTCACCGGATCTATCACCAAGACCCGGTCACAACCATAAATAAGATTTATATAATTGAATACGTATCCATCCCCCCTCCCAAGGGGGGATGGATAGAATGAGACAATGGATGACTCTGTGCATCTGCATCCTCGTCTTTCTGGCAATGCCGCTTGGTGTGACGGCGGCAGTGGTGGGGGACGAGAATGCAACGATGACACCCGTGGGCCAGACCGGGCAACCGGTCAATCTGACAGAAAATGTGACGATTGTCGAGTACATCAATCAAGACCGGAATTTGACAACGCTGGCCGAAGCAATCGATACGGCCGGGCTCTCTGACACCCTGAATACGACGGGACCGTACACGGTCTTTGCTCCAAGCAATGAAGCGTTCATTGCGCTCGGCAATGATACCGTCACCCAGCTCATGAACGAACCCGGGAACCTGACTATACTGCTCCAGTACCACGTTATTGAGGGCGAGTACACCGCAGCGAACCTCACCAACATGAGCCAGAACCAGACAGGAGGCCAGTCTGACGGCGGCGTCATCGAGATCATCAGCGGACTCCTCGGTGGTGAAGAGGCCGGGAACATGACGACGCTCAACACGCTTTCCGGTGAGACCTTAAACGTCACCACCAGCGACGGCGAAGTCATGGTTGAGAATGCAACCATCACCATCATGGACATCAACACAACCAATGGTGTGATTCATATCATCGACCGGGTCCTGGTGCCTCCGGCCCTGAACCTGACAGCAGCCGAAAATCAGACCATGACGCCGATCCCGACAGAGACGATGACTGAGAGTCAGCCTCTGGTGGGAGTCGTGCAATGACGTAAACGGCCAGGAGGGATGGCAGCAAGTATCGGTTCCGGGTACTGAAGAGGCGGATTATTCTCTTAACTACTCTTTTTTTGGGGATATTATTGCACAGACTGCAAGTTGCTCCACTATGGCACCCGGAACCGTCAACTGCGCCGGGGTAAGAGGCAAGCCGGGTCATCGAGGATTGCAAGCGGAACCCCATGCCTCAAAAGAACATGCCGTCCGCTTTTACGACGGCTGGGGACCAGCCGTTGATGTGTCTGTTCATGATGAATGAGGATGTAGAAATGCCTCTGATCAAACCTTTATTTGACCTAATATCCACTAAAAAATTTTTATGACAATATTTTTATATTACAACGATTATCCCCTTGGCCGCAAGGGGGGATATGCATGAGAAGACCTGTAGAGTTCAGTTTGTGCATCGTTCTTCTCCTATCAATCGCTGCCGCAAGCACGGCAGTGCTGATCGGGGAGGGGCCTGTTGAACTGAACCCGGATGAGATTGTAAGCATTACACCGGTTAACAGTACCGAGACGTATGAGGTGCCTCAGATTAGCGTGCTTGGAGCCCTTGACGTAGCCTCAAACCTTGGTGCATTCGAGTATCAGGTTGTTGAAGATCTGCCTCCACAAGAGGGAAACCTCAGCATCCTGTCGATTATGAACATCTCTAACGAGATTGTGAACGGCACTCCGCATAACTGGACATACTGGATAAATGACGAACGGGGTACAACCGGACCTGCAGTGACGAACGTGACCGACGGCGACAGCATCATCTACTCTTACGGACCTCTTAACCACACCATAGAGAACGCCTCGTATACGCTGATAGTCAATGCGACTGTACTCGGGGCAGCCGTCAATGTGACTCCGACACCGACAGTGAACGTGACCCCGACACCAACGGTCAACGTAACACCGACACCGACGGGGATTCCACCGCCAGCAGAGAACGTGACACCGGCGATCAACATCTCCGACCAGTCGATTGAAAACGCTACGGTGGTCGTTGACACTGCCACGATTCATCGACCCGGATGGGCGGACATTCACGCAGACGAGAACGGAACCCCGGGGCCGGTCATCGGTTTCAGCCCGATCAGTCCGGGTGTGAACGAGAACGTGACCATTGCAATTGATGTCGAGGAGGCAACGCCGGTCCTCTACGCCATGCTCCACCTTGACCAGGGAGTACTTGGCGTCCACGAGTTCCCGGGCCCTGACGTGCCGGTCCTCCTGAACGGGAGCCCTGTCCAGCAGGCATTCAACGTGACCGGGGGACTGCCGTCAGTGAACGTCACCCCGACACCAACGGTCAATGTGACTCCGACCCCGACGGTGAACGTAACACCGGCACCGACAGTCAACGTCACTCCAACACCGACTGTGAATGTCACTCCGGCACCAACGGTCAATGTGACTCCGACACCGACGGTGAACGTGACTCCGGCACCGACAGTCAACGTCACACCGACGCCGACGGTGACGCCAACCCCGCCGGCCGCCGAAGCGAACGTCACCATCATTGAACCCATGGAGGGCGCCAGCATCCCCACCGGGAACGTCACGGTGAGCGTGAATGTCACGAACTTCACGCTTGTCGAGCCGACCGGGCAGCCGAACGCCCCGGGCGAGGGGCACCTGCACTACTACCTGGACGCCCCGATACCGACGAATGAGAGCGAACCGGCCATCCCGCCGACCGGCGGCTACGTCGTCTCCGCGAACCTCACCCACACCTGGGAGAACGTGACGCCGGGAGAGCACAACCTCTCGGTCCAGCTGGTCAACAACGACCACACGCCGCTCAGTCCGCTCGTCTTTGAGACGGTGAACGTCACGGTCGAAGAGAACGTGACCCCGACACCGACGGTCAACGTCACTCCAACGCCGACGGTCAATGTGACCCCGAC
>CZCB01003591.1_pt1 | contig 65319 bp, 52 predicted proteins | sample 591991 | NCBI WGS metagenome assembly CZCB01 (sample SAMEA3556809, study PRJEB10932) | anaerobic digester metagenome
AGGGTCGGGTGGCGTGTGCAAAAAAAAAAAACCCCCCGCCACAAACAAAGCAACTTAATAAAAAACGAAACTCAAAAGCGCACGGAAACGGGCGATCGCCGCTGAACCGCTTGGCGATCCGCCCTTATTCTCCGTGCGGCAGTATTTGAGTTTTAACGCCTTTTTTGTATGCCGTCGGTATTTGTATATCGGCGGCGTTTTTCTTTGTCTGTTTACAATGAAGTGGCGGAAAAGTATCTGTGAAGTGTCGGTTTAGATACGGAAAAGTGTACTTTCACCTGCTCACGCTTTGAATAAAAAATAGTGTATAATTTTGAATATCAAACTTTCCGCTCGGGAAGTCGGATTGCAGCTTAAAAAGGAAAAATCGGCCATATTGTAAAAATTTTATGAAATTTTGACATTAGACCGTCGATTTTTCCCGTTTTCGAGCCTATATATTGAGGGGTATTTTTTTACCGTTCAAAAATACACGAAAAGGAGGTGGGAAAATGCTGAAAACAGAACTCGAAATTGTTACTATCGGAATACCGGATATTGCGATATTATCCGAAAACGAACAACGGATTTTCTTTGAAACAATATTTGCAAGAGTTTTGGAATTAGCGAAAGAAAGAAAAGAAATGTAAAGTAATGAATTGAATTGTAATGTAATGTAATGTATTGTATTGAAACGGAAATTGAATGAAATGTATCGGGGCGCAACGTACTACGCCGCCCTATAAAATAGATAAACGAATAAAGACTGAAACGAATTAAACAAAAAGAAACCAACAGTAAAGAAAAATAAAAGAGCCAAAAAGCAGGCGTTTAAGATTTCCGAAAAGTAGCGGAAACTCGCCGTAAAGCAAAGGGCAAAGTATAAAACAGGAAAAGACTTGTTTTGTATTTTGTCCTTTTTCTTTTTACCAAAATACAAACCACAAGGAGAACAAAAAAATGGCATATCAAGATTGCAAAGTATATTTTGACGGCGGTCATTATATCGCCGTCCCGAAAGAGAATTTTCCGAGCCGAAAAGGTCGGAATATTCCAAAGAAAAACAGTCCGCAGACAGATACCAAAAAAGCCAAGTTTGAAACGGCATATGCGGAAAGTCAGGTATTGCCCAAACGTGAGCGAAAGCAGTACATTGCGGAACAACTAAAAGACGAATTTATCAGCGAAGAACAAACAAAAGAATACGTCAAACAACAGACTGAACGCAAAAGAAACAACGCTTGTAAGCGTTATACAAGGCTATGGCGCAAAGTGTATTTGCAGGGTACTTGGAATTTCTTTGTAACTTTTACTTACGATAACGAAAAACACACGGAGCAAACCTTTCAAAAAACGTTACGCAATACCCTGAAACACCTTGTAAACCGTAAAGGTTGGAAGCACATCGGCGTTTGGGAACGTTCATCAAGTGAGCGACTACATTTTCACGGAATATTCTATATCCCCGAAAACGCTATGGTCGGAGAACTGAAACAAGTCAGCGATTACAGTACCAAACAACATCGTATGCAGATAACCTATCAGAACACGCACTTTTTACAAAAATTCGGCAGAAACGATTTCAAAGAGATAAACAAAAACGAAATTGTGCAATCTGTCCGTTACTTACTCAAATACATTGAAAAGAGCGGCGAAAAGTTGGTATACGGCGGAGATTTACCGACTTATTTTAAGTCGGACATTATGGACGAAGATATTGCTTGCTCTATCGGAGTAGACGACAGAAAAAAGTTGCTATTCGATAATTTCAACTGTTGGGACGAGGGTTGCCTTATCGGTAAAGTCAGTCCCGAAACCATATCGCAGTTGCGTAAATGCAACTAAACAATTTTGTCTTTCGGCTTGCGGAGCGTAAACGAAACCGCCCTTTTCTGCAAGGGTAAAGTGCATTGCTTATCGCAACCCTTGCGGAAAAGGAAAAGGCGGTATAAGAAAGCAACCATACAATGCGTTTTCGTTTGATCGCCCCTTGTCGAAAGACAAAAAATTCATTTTCAAAGGAGATTAATCAATTATGAAAACAGCAGTCATTTATGCCCGATACAGTTCGGACAGCCAAACAGAACAAAGCATTGACGGACAATTACGTGTTTGCGAAGAATACGCACAGAAAAATAATATTCTTATTCTCAACACCTATATTGACCGTGCAATGACGGGAACGAACGATAACCGTCCCGACTTTCAGCGTATGATAAAAGACAGCAGTCGTAAAGAATGGAATTACGTTATTTGCTATAAGTTTGACAGATTTTCCCGTAATAAGTATGAAACGGCGATACATAAAAAAGCATTAAAAGACAACGGCGTTAAAGTCGTTTCCGCTACCGAATTTGTACCCGATACGCCCGAAGGCATTATTTTTGAAAGTATGCTGGAAGGCTATGCGGAGTATTACAGTGCAGAACTTTCCCAAAAGATACGGCGCGGCAATAACGAAAGCAGAAGAAAAGGCAATCTAACGGGCGGTAAAATACCATATGGCTACAAAAACGTAGATAAAAAAGCCGTAATCATACCCGAAGAAGCCGACATCGTCCGTTATATCTATGAGCGGTATTCGATAGGAGTATATGTAAAAGACATTATTTCCGAACTGAACGAAAAAGGGCTATTACATAAAGGCAAACCTTTTGTCCCGAATACGGTTTACAGTATGCTCGGCAACGAACGATATTCGGGTATATACCGTCATAACGGCGAAGTGTTTGACAATATCTATCCGCAAATCGTACCGCAGGAAACCTTTGATAAAGTCCGTGCGAAAGTAAACGCCAATAAATTCGGCAAGCGCAGCGAACATATTACCTATTTACTGAAAGACAAAATCAAGTGCGGTTATTGCGGTAAATCTATCATCGGTGATAATGGGACTGCACATAATGGCGAAAGAAAATATTATTACACCTGTCAAGGTCATAAAAAGAAAACGACAAATTGCCATAAGCAGTCAATCCGAAAAGACATACTTGAAAAAATTGTGCTTGATAGCATTACGGAACAGATAAAGAAAAACAATTCTCTTGACTTTATCGTAAAAGGTTTAATGCGAGAACAAGAAAGACAATCGCAGGCAAATATTGTTTTGAATCTACTTGTGAAAGAACAGCGTACTACCGAAAATTCCATAGCCAATATTATGAAGGCTATTGAGAACGGCGGTACAAGCAATACGATAATGAAACGGTTAAGAGAACTTGAAATCCGTCAAGAAGAATTAGAACGGCAAATACTCATAGAAAAGAGCAAAACAACCGTGCAACTGACAGAAAAGCAAATTCGTGAGTTTTATATGCAAGCCTTATCCTTAGAGCCGAAACTCTTAATAAACTACCTTATAAAGCAAATAACACTTTACGATGATAAAATAGAAATACAATTTAATGCCCCGATTAAAGTAAGTCCCGATGACGAAAGCCATCGGGGCTTTTTATTTTACTCTAAAACTGTAAAACTCTCTTATAAAGTGCCGTTCAGAACAAACCTTATAAAATACGAATTTGAAATAGAAATGTATGTGTAAATAACAATAAACGCCTATTTATTCCACGTTCCGCTCGACGCGAGCCTCTCAGGAACGTGTATTGAGGCAAATAAGGGCGAAACACAACAACCCGACTGATTGATGTCAGTCGGGTTTTGGTTTGCCTTTGGCAATAACAGCCTAACACGTTCCTTTCTCACGTCAAGCGGCTTTCGCGGCATAAACCGCCTAAATATATGACAGCAACCGATAACGGCTCTTTGACGTCTTGAAACGGCACAAAATAAGCCTAAAATGGTAAAGAAAAAACCTAAAACTGTTCTCACAAAAGGAGTTCGTTTTAGGTTTGGACTGGTGGAGATAAGGGGACTCGAACCCCTGGCCTGTGCATTGCGAACGCACCGCTCTACCAACTGAGCCATATCCCCATAACAATTACTTTATATTATAATAATCGCCCACATAATGTCAATTAAATTTAACGAAATAATTCTTTTGGGGGAACAAAACTTCCGCCAAAACCATAAAACGGAGAAAACATTGTTCCCCCGCTTTATGGTGAAAGTCAAGATAGCCATGTTTTTATACCATACTATCTTTTAGGATATCATGTGATTATATGATACCAGACTTTTTTTACAATGTCAATATTTTTTGTACAAAATTATTTCCTTTTTTACAATATTGTTGTTTGTTCGCAAAATATTTGTTTTAACAAAGCTTATATCCCCTCTTTTTACAATTATTCAGACTATTTCTAAAAAACATCTTCAAAACCGCTTGCGGATTATGTTATAATGATTACATTATATTCACTTTAGGAGAACTTTATGGACAACACAAGCTCAGCAACCGACAACAACAACATTATTCACGAAGTCGTCCCCCTAAAAGAAAAATTATCCTTCGCTTTCACAAACACAGGGCAAACCATGATATACGGCTTGTTCAGCATGCTTATGCTTTTTATGACCGATTATCTGCATATTTCGGCTTCGGTGGCGGGTTTAATAATCACATTGACAAGAATTTTTGACGCCGTCAACGATCCTATTATGGGACAAATCGTAGATAAAACAAATACAAAATGGGGAAAATGCCGCCCGTACATGCTTTTTACCCCCATACCCGTAGCGATATTTGCATTGCTGATGTTCGCGCCGTACAGGTTTGACAAAGCCGCCCAAACGGCGTACGCGGTGATTATCTATTTGCTTTTCACCATTGTTTACACCGCCAACGATATCCCCTACTGGAGCATGTCTTCGGTAATTACCACCGATCCTGACCAAAGGACAAAAATAATTACGCTTACCCGTCTGATAGGCGGACTGGGTTCGGGGCTGTGCATAGGCGGGTTTTGGTACGTAAACAAATTTTTCCGAAATGTGCTGGGAGCGGGCTACCATACCGGCTTTTTCTATTCGGCATGCGTTTTTATCGTTCTTGGCACGGCGATTATGCTTCAAGGTTTCTTTAACACCAAAGAGCGCGCCGTATCCTCGCACAACAAGGAAAGCTTTTTCAGCAACCTAAAGCTTATCCCAAAATCCAAGCCGTTGATGCTTAATATTATCGGCGGTTCTTTATATTCGATTATGCTTGTGGGCACAACAGCCCTTACCACATATTTCATTAAATGGAATGTAAAAGAATTATTTCCCGATATGTCCTCGGTGGATATAATGAGCATATTTACCCCCATTGTGGGCATTTTGCCCGCCATAGCCACGGTAGTGGGATTGGTTACCGTTCCTTTGCTGATAAAAAAGTTTGAAAAAAGGATGTGCTCATAGCGTCTTGTATATTGGGCGTTGTGGTAAATGTCGTGGCGTATTTTGTGGGCTACAAAAACTTATATGTTTTTCTTATTCTTAGATTTTTCGCTTTCCTGCCTATGGGCACTTGGTCAGGCATAACCACGCTATTTATAGGCGACAGCGTGGACCATTTGGAATATTTGACGGGCAAAAGACTTGAAGGCACATGCTTTTCCATATTGACATTTATGGGCAAATTCCAAAACAGCATAAATGTAGCCATAACCGGTCTGATCCTTACCATTGTGGGATACAACGGCGCGCTTGACCCCGACACACAATCGCAATCCGCCCTTACCACGGCGGGGATTTTCTTCATGGTAACGCTGGTGAGCGGCCTGGGCTATCTGCTTGCCATGATACCTTTCTTTTTCTATAAGCTTGACAAAAAAGAGCTTGAATTTATCGTGGCCGAAAACCTTAAACGAAGACAATCAAAAGAAGCCGCCCCGCCTCAACAACAATAAAAATATAAATACCCCCGCCTCATGCGGGGGTATTTCTTAACAAGCTATTTTTTGGCGACGCTGAATTCTCTGCCGTCTTTGTCGATAGCGGCGCTTGCCTTCAATATCCATTCAATGCAATATCCCCCTTCCACATTATACCCGCTTTTTCCCACATAATTGCCTTTAACATAATCGATATCAACGCCGTTCATATATTCGGCAAATTCATCGGCTTTTTCCGGGTTTGCCACAATCAAATTGAATTTGAATTCCTGTCTGTCTTCAAGCTGAAAACTGTAAGTGTCTTCAATCAATATTCTTTTATCGTCCAAAATAAGATAAAGCTGACACTCGTCGGCGTAATCATTTCTTACGGTATAATCAAATTTTCTCATCTTAATGCCGTTTACCGTTATTTCGTAAGCGTCTTTATAATCGCCCTCTATTCTTATTCGCCAATAACCGTTTTCTGATTGGTAACCGGGAGCGTTTTCCACCAATATAAGCGAAATATTTTGATTTGTTTGATCGGGCTCAAGGACAATATCCTTTTCGGTATCGTTTACCGTAACCGTCATTTCCGAAAAGTCATATTGCGGCAAATTCTCAAAATAAACCTCGATATAAGGCTCGTCTTTCAGATAATAATATTCTCCATCCTCATAATAATACGGCGCATATTGATGGTGTGGAGGGTTTTCTTCTCTGCAGAAAATCGGGAAATCAATAAAGTCATTATCCTTGAATACGATTTTTGTTTCTTGGTTATCTCCGTTAGCTTCAAGATTAATCCCTTTCGCCATTACTCTGAAACTACTGTGCATTTCGGGTTTGTCGCTTGCGTTAAAAGAAGAAGGAGGCCTGCCTATGCTGGTGAAATGATACACGCCGTTTTGCTCATCAAAAGTAAGTCCTTCCTCAATTCTTTCTTCATTGACATATATTTCAATATCTTCGTACATTTCGGGATATTCTTCATAATAAGTAAGCGTTAACTCAAAAGACCATTCGGTGTCATAATATATTTCGTTGCGGTTGAATGCTACTTTATATACGTCATTGCTTACGCTAAACCCGTTATAAGTTTTTTTCCTCAGCTCCAATGTGTTTATATATATATCAAGGTCCTTATTTACTTCTATAACGTATTTATACATAAAATCTTGATATATGTAGTCATCGTCCTCATTTGTTTGGCGTTGAACCCTTTGCGCGTTCGGAAAGGGAATACTTTGGAAGCCGCCGCCTTCTTCTGAAATGGCGAATACTCCGTCAAAACCTGCAGAAGCGACATACAAAATATTTATATCTTCATAAATTCCGGGGAACTCCTCTCCCATCTATATCTCAAATTTTTGACCGTATTCCAATTCTATTTCGCTGCTGTTAATGGTATGAATTATTGAAGTCGGCCCGAAAAGAACGTTATTTCCATACTTAAACTTAAGCGCGTCAAAGCTCTTTTTATACTCAATACTGTTGTTGTTACCCGACTTATAAAAAGGATAATGTAATTTCACCTTGAATTTTTTCAGTTTTACGCCTTCCACCGTAATGGTATGTTTTTCGGCGACATTCTCTATCTTATATTTATACCTTGACTGTATCTCTTCATGGGCGAGGACTTTACCGTTATCTTTAACAACAATGTCTTCAAGCGTATACCCTTCCGAAGCGGTTATTTCGAATTCCAGATTTTCGCCCTCAAGCAGCTCATATTTCCCCTCCGCATCATCAATCACCGAAAACACGGAATCCAAAACCTGCAGTTCATAGCCGTTTCTTTCGCTTTGCTTCGGAAAAACAATTTCATGGTATGTTTCTTCATCTTCTCGGCAACCCGCAATAAGAAAAACGCTTGCTATGATTAGAATCACGCATGCAATAAAAAGAAATTTTGTTTTCATTTTTCATCTCCCAAATATATTTGCCCGAATAAAGGCCTTTATTCCATTATACTATCTTTGGAAACAAAAATACAACGCAAGGGTTTTTCGTCAACAAAAGACAAGAAGGACGCTTGCTTATCCCTCCTTTTATATGCTAACAAGAAAAATATGCCGCTGTCGCTTAATCGAGAGCGACCACGTCGAAATTTTTCCAAACCTCGTCATTAATGTAATTGTCAATATATTCGTCAAGAACATAGATTGTCAAACGCAAGGCAAGCTCCGCGTTAAGCGCTTGAGGGGGATTGTGCGACAACACAACAACCGAATTAAGGTTTTCGGCGTTTTCAAAAGCGTTGAAATCTATTGAGGCCACGGTGTACGGCAAAGTTATTTCGGTAAGATTGGAAGCGTGGCTGAAAGCGTTTGCTTCAATATCTACAATCCCCGGAGCCAAGGAAAGGCTTTGCCCCAAATAATAAGCGAAAGCGTTTTGGCCGATAACCGTAACGGACCCGCCTTCAGGTATGGCCACATCGGCGGTAACGCCGCAAAAAGCATACGGCCTTATGGAGGTTATGGAATGGCTTAAGGTTACGTTGCCATTACCGCCTACATATTGCACAAGCTCGTTGTCAATTATCATGCATCCGTCTTGAATATCTTCGCGGGCAAATATCCTTTCGCGGTATTCCGTCCATCCTTCGTCAGTCTTATATTCGCTTAAAGAATGTTTGGGCACATAAAAATAAATGGGAGTGTCGTAATAGTTGTCAAAAGCGTGGTCATGGAACAAGAAAGGATGCTGATTGTTTATGAACACGCTTCTGAAATAAGAGGCATGGAAAGCGTTTTGTCCCACATAATTTATATTGCGCGGCAAGGTAACGCTTTGAATGCGGTTGCAATTATAAAAAGCTTGGCTTCCTATCCCCAAAAGGCTGTCGGGGAAGTTCGGCGAATTCAAATTTTTGCAATTGTAGAATGCCCTGTCATTAATCAAATTCAAATTTTCATTAAACGCGATATCGGTCAATTGAATGCAATCGCTAAAAGCGTCTTCGCCTACCGACAATAGGTTAATGGGAAACTCCACGCTCTCAAGGGACAAACAATTGGCAAAAGCCGAAGCGCATATGGAATTAAGGCTTTGTCCGAATCTCACATTCTTAAGCCTCACGCAATTCAAAAACATCCCTTCTTCAATGTTTTTCAAGCTGTCGGGCAGATTTACCGAAGTCAAAGAAAGACAATAATTAAATGCCTTTTTGCCCAGCTCAAGCAAATTCAAAGGCAGCCGGACTTCTTCCAAATTCACGCATTCGGCAAAAGCTTCTTCGCCTATTTTTACAATGTTGTCGGTCATGGCCACCTTAACAATATCCATATTGCGTATAAAAGCCCTGTCTGCTATTTGCGTAACGGGTTTGCCCTGATGTATCAAGGGTATTTGCACTTCGCTTTGTCCGCCTTCATAACCCACCACTTTATATTCGTCTTTAGCCACATTTCTTTCATACACGATTTCATACAATATCCCTTGGGCGCCCTCAAGAAAATCCCAATGAGCGTAAAGGGCGGTGTTTTGATCTATATCCCAATCCTTTACCCCTTCGGCATCCTCGTCATAATACCTTTCTCCCTCGCCGTTTATCTTGGAAAAATAACCCAAGAAAGCGTAACCCGATTTATAAGGCTTAACGATTTCGGGCATGGGCATATCATAAGTAACCGTTATGCTTTCGGTGCCTAAATCTCCGTCCTGCATATCGAACACCACCGTATAATCGTTGGCCGTCCAATGGGCGTACAAGGTTATGGGCTGCTGCTCTTCCCATATTTTAAGGCTTTCCATTTCATGGTCATAATACGCCGTTCCTTGACCATTGGGTTGCGTAAAATATCCCTCGAATGTGTATCCTTTTTTTTCGGGAGATTGGGCGGCGGGCATAGGCAATCCCAAAACGGCTTCGGCATAGTCGTCGCCCCCCGTTCCGCCTTGCTTGTCAAAGGTAACAAGGTTATACCATTTTGCGTACAAGGTAGTGTCTTGGTCTAAATCCCATTCCCGCGCGCTTTCCATATTTCCATCATAATATTGGTCGCCGCCGCCGTTTTCCTCAGTATAATATCCTCCAAAGGAAAATGAGGCCTTGGCAGGCGCTTCGGCTTCGGGCATGGGGCTTGCGAATGTGGCTACAACGGTATCTTTTCCGCCTTGCCCTCCTTGTTTATCCAAAGTTACCGCATATTTATTGGGAGTATACAAAGCCGAAATAATGACGCTTTCCTTAATATTGTCAAGAGGCTTGTCCCAGCCTGCGAAGGTATATCCCTTTCGCTCAAAAACGGGAGGTTGGGCCGATTTTCCATAATCCACAACCTGCTTTTTCTCTCCCGAAACCACGGTGGCGCCGCTGCTTACGAAGGTTACCGTAAATTTAATGGGAATCCATTTGGCGTATACGGTAATATCCTCATTGACGGGATTATCCAGCAAAGTGCTGTATACAAAAGGGTTATTAAATTCGGGATCGGTATACCAGCCCCCAAATTCATATCCCGTTTTTTCAGGCTGGGCGGGCATGGAGATTACGGTTTTCCCGTTGCATTTCAACGGCTCTACCTCGCTGCCTTCAAAGGTTTCAAATGTTATGGTAATCAAATCTTCGGGTTTATTACATGAAGCAATCATCGCAGCAATTAAAAGCAAAAAGAGAATAAATGATACGGCCTTAATCTTTTTCATTCTGTGCCCCTTAGTAAATTAATTCAGTCTAATTCTACCACTATTAAAAAACGATTGCAACATTAAAAAACACGAATAATGTAATTTTCGGCTCATTTTGCCGAAGTATTATCGACTTTGCCGCCATATTTTCAAGCGAAGTAAAATTAAAGTCAACCGCCATTCATTTGCTTGTGTCATTTTAGCTTATTGTTGTATAATATTGATTATGAATATAAAGGAGTCAAGTAAAGATGGAACTGGTCTATAAGGGTAAAACAAAGGACGTATACAATATTGGAGACGGCAACTATCTTCTTAAATTCAAAGACGATGTAACCGGAACGGACGGAGTTTTTGACCCGGGCGCCAACACCGTGGGGCTTACCATGGAAGGAGCGGGAAAGGCGGGATTGAAGCTGACCAAATTCTTTTTTGAGAAAATCAACGCCGCGGGCATTCCCACTCATTTTGTGGAAGCCGATATCGAAAACAACACCATGACCGTCAAGCCCGCCGAGGTTTTTGGCAAGGGCGTGGAAGTCATACTGCGTTACCGCGCGGTAGGAAGCTTTTACAGAAGATACGGCAAATACTGCAAAGAAGGCGACCGCTTGAACGCTTATGTGGAAGTTACGCTGAAAGACGACGAAAGGAACGACCCCTTAATAAACGCCGAAGCGCTTGAACTGCTGGGAATTATGACCAAAGACGAATACGCCGAGCTTTGCGAGCTTGCCCGCAAGATAGGCAAGATAGTCAAAGACGAACTTGCCCGCAAAGGCTTGGATTTATACGACATTAAATTTGAATTCGGCAGAATAGGCAAAGATAAGCGCATAGCCTTGATAGACGAAATTTCGGGGGGCAATATGCGGGCCTACAAAGGCAAAGAATATGTGGAGCCTCTGGCCTTAGAAAAAATAATGCTGTCTTAAAAAAACAAAAAGTAAGATAATAACGCCGCAAAAAATTCTGTTTTTTAACAGAATTTTTTTATTTTTACCATTTATTCCGCACCTTTTCGGCAAACCCCCAGCAATCGGAAAATTCAATAACGGTATTGTCGTCAAGCGTGGCTTTGCCGCTGAATTTACCAAACACTTGATGAGCGTCTTGCCTGAGAATTAAAGCGTTGAGATTGGTTCTGTTGTCATAAACGGGCTGAAAGACCATATCCAGTCTGTTGTCGTTTGAGGTAAAATGCCATTTGTCCATAAATTTTTCTTTTCCGTCAACAACGGGTATGCCGAAATCCACCAAATCCAGCTTATGAGCCTTGCCGTTATAAAAAAGCATATTTTCGCTTGCCTTGGAGGTATCCCCAAAGCCGTACCCAAGATTAAACCCAAAGGTGTTTTTATTGTCCAGATAGCACGACATAGAGCTCCAAAACCAGGTATTGTCGTATGTCCACACTCCCCTGCCCCAATCCAGCACGGCCAGCATGTCGTCAAGGTTAAACTTGACATCGCCGTAAATCACCTGCCCGCTTACCTTCATGCAATTAATCTTTTGATTGTAATAAAAAGCCTTTTTGTCTTCCTTAAACGGAGTGGCGATAACCATTGATTGGTAGGGAATGTCGTACAGCGTTATATCCGCCGTCAAAGCTTTGTCTTTGTCGAAAAAGGGCATGGAGCAAAGCAATCTTCTTGTCTTCCCGTCATTGATAAATCGCATGTCAACTTTTTTGTCTTTATAAACAATATCCCCGTATTCGCTTGTGGAGGGCATTTTCATTCTGCCCATGGGAAAAGGAACAAAAGCGAAATTGGTCTTTTTTTGACCTTTTTCGTAATCAAAAAATTGACAGCTGGCAAGCCCCATATAAGAATTGTCGGCTATAGTGAACGAAAAGCCTATTTTTTCATTTCCCAGATAATAATAATCCCATTCTTTTATCCTCAATTTATTGGCTTTAATGTCCTTTCTGTCATATTCAAGCAGCAGCGAAGTGGCGTACCCCGCTTGGGCGAGATGTCCTTTTTTGTCCAAAAGCCTGTGTCTTTGGGTTATTCTGTGCTGATTCATTTTAATTCCTCTCAGCCACCTTGCTTGCGTAATATCCGGGTTTTTTCATGTCCCTTAATATGAATATTACGGGAATAATCGAAAATACCGCCACAATGGCGCCTCCCAGGAAAATCCCCGGCGTGGGCGTGGATTGCAGCGTTCCAAATTCGTCTATATAAGTAAGCGGACTGTTCTTTATGATATTGGAGCCGATAAGCGGTCCTATCACCATGGGAATCATAACGAAAAATATCATTCTTATCCCCACAAAAAGCCCCACATGGTCTTTGGGTATAAGATCCCTTGTGGCGGAATTGAGCGCCACCATTTCAAGCATGTAAGCGCCCATGGTAAGGGTGCCGAACAAGGCCATCAAAGCCATGATCAATATTTTATTGCCTTTAACGGCAATGCCCACGATATACAGCGCCAGCATTCCCAAAACATAAACTATAGCCGAAGGTATTAGGAATTTTTGTTTGCCGAATTTATCGACCAGCCTTCCCATAAGCACGCTTATTATGGAAGCGAATATGAGAACGACGCCGAGTACCAAGGCATAGTCGGTTATGTGCAGGTAAAATTCAAAGTAAATGATAAAATAAGGCATAAACACCTGTTGGGCTATTCCAAGCAAGCACACCGTGGCAAAAATGATATACAAAAGCTTGTTTTGCTTAATGGTGGAAATTCTGAAGCCGTAAAAAATATTTTGGAAATAATTGCCCTCTTTCTTCTCCATGGGTTTGTCTTTTATGATAAATATGCCCAAGATTCCCGAAGCGAAAACGGCCGCGCCCACGATAAGAAAGAACTCAATCCATTTGCCTTTTTGCGTCAGCCCGTCCAGCAGTCCGAACACCACAAGCATGCTTAAAAGAGGCATTGTGGCCAGCAGACCTTCCGCCCTTCCCCTGTTGGAAGGCACGGTAACATCGGTAACCCAAGCGTTAAAAGCGGCGTCGTTGGCGGTGGAGCCGATATAAGTCATTAAGCAATCCAGCATTACGATAAAAGTTACCGTAAGAGTAACGGCGTCGGCGGCGGGGAATAATTTTGCGACACTTTGTTTTTTGATGAACCCGAACAAGGTTATGGTAATTCCCCAGATAATATAGCCTGCCGCCATAAAAACCTTTCTTTTGCCCAGCTTGTCCGACAACGCGCCCATAAACAGCGTGGCAAGCGTGGCTATAACGGCGCTTGCGGCCACCATAACCGCAATGGCGTCGGGATTGTAAGTAACCGTCTTATAAATAAACACATTGAGATAATTGTTTTCAATGGTCCAGGCGATTTGACCTATAAGCCCGTAAACGACAAATGCCGTCCAAGTTCTAAATGAAATTTTTGACGCAGAATTTTCCGTATTCATAAAAACCTTCTTTTATTCGGTATATTTATTTCTCAAATCAATTAAAGTCTTTTCGTCAAGACCGTATTCGCGCAATAAATAATTCTCAAAAGTTTGGTATTTTTGAATAATGGCTTCATATGACGCGTCCAGCAATTGCTTGTCCACAATGAAAAGCGCCTCATATCTTTTGAGCGTCCGCTTTCTTATAAACCATGGGATATATCTTGACAATCTTTGTTGGATATATTCTTTAATTTCTAAACTTTTCAGATAATCATTAAGTATTTCGTCATAACCCACGCCCAGAATGGCAAGCAGCAGCGCGCTGCCCAGCCCCGTTCTGTCCTTGCCTGCCGTGCAATGCTGATATATGGGGGTTTCCCCGTTTACCAAAGCTTTTACCATGGCTTTATAGCCTTGGTTGCCGAAAGGCAGATGCGTATATGTGTCCTTTACGTCTTCAATGGTAACTTTTTCAAAAAACCTTTTAATAAAAGAAGCTTTTTTTATCTTGAGCAATTTTTTGTTATTGAGACAAGCGGGATAATGGGAGCGCTTTACTCCTATGCGTTCATAAGGATTGCCTTCCATTAAAACCACTTCGTCCATATCCCTGTAATCGAACATGTGTTTTATGTTCAGGCTTTTAAGAAAAGCTATGTCTTCGTCGGTAGCGTCGTCAAGCATGGCGCTTCTGAAAAACAATCCTTTTTTAACCTTTCTTCCGTCTTTGGTAGGTATGCCTCCCAAATCGCGGAAATTCATAACTTTCTGCATTATTGACGAATGCTCCTTACTTATTATCCCTTAGTATGTTACTCCACAGTTTATAATACCAATCGGTATTCTTTTTAACCGAAGAACTTATCGCTTCCACCGTTTTTTCTTCAAAGCCCCCCTTGAAATTCACATTCACCCCATAATGGTTTATGCCGTCGGCCAGCCTGATTGAGGATTGGTCTTCGGTCATTCCCACCGCCGAAGCGTACAGTACCGTTCCGTCGCCTTGCGGGGTGCGGAACACCTCAAACAATTTTATTTCATCCCCATGAGTCATATAATTGACTCTATTTACGGTATCCACATTCATTCCCGAAAAGTATACCGTATCCACAAGAGAGGTGGAAAGAACTTTTTCGCCGCTATCCAAGGTTACCTTAATGGAATCCACATAATTCAGCCATTGTTTCATAGGCTCCCTTAATTCGCCGTCGGAGGTTCTGGCGAAAGGCCTTGAACAATAGAAATCCCAAAGGTCTTCTTCGCTCTCGAAAGTAACCCTTTGCCCATCGATAAATATACCCGCGTGTTCGCCGTTATATTCGTTTTGAAGCAGCTCATAAGTGGGCAATAATTGATAAGCCGTCCATATGTTCAAAAATGTGGTAAACTGCTTGTTAAATATCTCCTCTATGTTTTTGGCAAGAGTGGGAAGAATCTTCCCAATGCTTTTTTTAAATCCGCCTATCATTATATCCACATTTTCCAGAATATCGATAGCCGCGAAAGAGCCGTAATACGGAGCGCTGTAACTGATATATTTGGTTACTTTTTTTCTGTTCTCTTCGCTTCTTGCCAAATAGGCGGCGGCCACCTGCCCGCCGTTGCTGTGGGACACCAAGATTATTTCGGTATAACCCATTTTGTTTATGTATTCCTCAAGCTTTTGAGCGCTTTGGCGATTGTCCATACGGAAGTCATAATTAAATACCTGCACGTCATAGTACTTTCCAAAAGCTTGATTGTAGCTGTCATACATTAGCTTATTCGCGTTTATGACGCCATACTTAAGCCTGTTGTCTATCGACCAAGGAGCGGCTTGAACATTGGGATTTACGGCGGTGCCGTCCTCATTCATGGCCATCATGTTGAAAAGGCTGTCTGAGGCGCCGTAATTGTCGTTGGCCATAAGCTTATCGATTTCAGGCAGCAGCACGTCTTGATATTTGATTAACAAGCCGGCAATCTGCGTTGTTTTAATGCTTCCCGTTTGGTCCATGATGTCGTAAAAATTAATTTCCGCGTCGCCGAATGGGTCCCAAACTCCTTTTCCTGTCTCCACATCATATAAGCCGCTTGCGAACAAGCCGGGCAAAATAATGACGGCTTTTTTGTCGGCTTTATACAAAGCGTATGTGGTGCCCGCGAAAGCGGAAAAAGCTAAAATAGGGGTTAAAACAGAAACAAGTATAATGATAAGGGCTTTTTTCGTTATCTTCATTTTTTCACCTTAAGATTCAATAAATTATCAATATTGTAACATAAAAAAACATATGTTTCAATACCTTATATAAAGCATAATCGGCATAAAATACAAAAAATAAAATTAACAAAGTTTTACAGTCCAAAATTCAAAACAAAAAACAGATGGCTTTTATTTAATCTGTCATTTTGTTTGCCGCCTTTGCGTTAAATCATAAAACAGCTTTTCTCTTGATTTTTTGAAAAAAATGTAATAGACTATAATTATTACGGAGCGTGGAAAAAGCATATGACAAGCAACCTTATTTTCAAAGGATATAAAGTCAAGGACATAAGCTTTAAGCTTATGAATATCGAGCCGGGAATTACCAATTTCAAATTAAACCCAAAGATAGGCGTCAATGTGCATAAATTTGACAAAGGGTTTGACATGGTTATGAATTTGGATATCTTAAAAGAAAACGACTTGCCCGTACCGTTTGAATTGAGCCTGTGCTTAATCAGCAAATTTCTTGTGGCGAACATTGACGAAGTCAACCTCAATGTCTTGGTGGCAAAAGCCGCCGAAATAGTTTTCCCTTATTTGCGCTCCGTAGTCAGTTCAATCACAATGAGCGCCAACATAACTCCGTATGTGCTGCCCATAATCAACATGTCCAACATCTTTGCCAATAATCCCACAATAACAAACCGGTCTCCCAAAAAAGGAGGAGGTTCGGAAATAACCAAAGTTTTAATTTAGATTTTCTTTTTTCAAGCCGGAATAGACCTTATATTAATAAATTCTTGTTAATATTAACCGCATATAGTTTGCTTATCAAAAAAAGGTATTCTTTATGGACACGTCATGGGCGCTGAATCTTAAGCTTAATTCCCTTACCACATTTTGCGCCACAACATAGTTAATTTTGAAAAGAAAAAATTCGCCCAAATAGTACGCCTCATGGCTGTCAATGAAAGGACGGCTTTCAAGCTTGGACTTCACAAACTCTACGCTTTGGTCGGATATTCTGGCTTTGGCAAAGCTTAGTTGGGTTTTGGCGCCGCTGTTTTGCAGCACAATATCCAAGGATTTATCTTCATTTTTGTTAATGTCCGCCATTACGCATTTATTAAAAGTGCCATATGTCAAAAAGCGCAGGCCCTTTGAAGCTGCCAAGCGGTCGATAATGCCCTTATTAAGCTTTTTTTCACAAATATATTTATCCAGATATTTTTGCCAAATCGAGATATCGGCAATCGAATGCAAAGCTTTGCAAGCTTCGCTGTTCCAGCAATCAAAAATCAAGGAACTTACTCCGTTGCCGAATATTTTTTCCAAAATAATCGCCGCAGTGGCATAATTTTTACACTTAACGGAAACCTTATCCCCGGTTACAGCAAAAAACATTTTCCCACCTTATCCTTTGCTCAAAACCTTATAATAAATACATATTATCATAAAATTCATTTTTTTTTCAATAATGAATTTCAAAATTTATTGCCATTATATAAATTTTCTACAATATGGTATAATATAGATATTAAAGCAAGGGAGGTTATTTATGTCAGTCAAAGCAGCCTTTATCGTTCCGCATCCGCCTATAATAATGAAAGAAATAGGCAAAGGCGAAGAGCTTGCCATTCTGAAAACAATAAATTCTTATATGGATGTCGCCAAAAAGACGGCTTGGCTTAAGCCCGCCCTCATTGTTTTGATTTCCCCACACGGACTGTGCTACAGCGATTATATCCATATTTTTTTGGGCGCGAAATTCTATGGGGATTTGGGCGCTTTCGGCGCGCCGCAAGTAAACGCCGAAGCGGATATTGACATAGAATTTGTCAAACGGCTTTCCGATAAAGCCCGCAAAGAAGGTTTAAACGCGGGAACGGCGGGAAAAAGCGATTTGAATGACGATCACGGCGCCGTGATACCTCTGCATTTTATCAACAAGCAATACGACGATTACAAACTTGTGCATATAAGCTTATCGGGACTGTCCAACGTCGACCATTACCGCTTGGGCATGCTTATTGCCCAAACCGCGCAAGAAATGAATAAAGATACCGTTGTGGTGGCCAGCGGAGACCTTTCCCACCGCTTAAAAAAAGACGGCCCTTACGGATACATTAAAGAAGGCCATTTGTTTGATAACGAAATAACGGCGGCCATGGAAGAAGGCGATTTTTTGAAATTTCTCAGCTTTTCTCCCGACTATGCGCAAAAAGCCGCCGAATGCGGCTTGAAATCCTTTATTATCATGGCGGGAGCGCTTGACCGAAAGGATGTTTTGCCCAAGCTTTTGTCTTACGAAGCGCCTTTCGGAGTGGGCTATGCCGTGGCTTCCTTTGAGGTTTTGGGCGACAATGAGGAAAGATGCTTTCTGGATAAATATTTGCAGGCGGAAAGGCAAAAAATCCAAAACGTCAAGCAAAATGAAGACGAATATGTGCGCCTTGCAAGATACGCGGTGGAATACTATGTGAAGAACAAAAAAACGCCTCCTTTGCCCAAAGATATCAATCAAGAATTATTGAATAAAAAAGCAGGCGTTTTTGTAAGCCTAAAAATACAAGGCAATTTGAGAGGCTGCATAGGCACGCTGTCCCCCATTCACGGCAGCGTGGCTCATGAAATCATATATAACGCCGTAAGCGCATGTTCGGAAGACCCGCGATTCAACCCCGTAAGCCAAGAAGAACTGCCCTTTTTGTTTTACGGCGTGGATGTGCTTTCTCAGCCTTTGCCGGTTACCGACAAAAGCATGTTGGACGCCAAAAGATACGGCGTAATAGTTTCCAAAGGCCGCAAAAAAGGCGTTCTTTTGCCCGATTTGAGCGGAATAGACACTGTGGAGGAGCAAATATTGATTGCGCTGAAAAAAGCGGGAATAAGCGAAGAAGAAGACTATGATTTGGAATATTTCGAGGTAATAAGGCATCAATGAGAAAAAAATGCCACATATGCCCCCATTCATGCGATATCGAAGAAGGGCAAACGGGATTTTGCGGAGCAAGAGACAACATAAACGGCAAAATAGTTTGCAACAATTACGGCAAACTGACTTCAATAGCGCTTGACCCCATAGAAAAAAAGCCGTTAAGCCGTTTTATGCCCAATTCATATATTCTGTCCGTAGGCAGCTACGGCTGCAATTTGCGTTGCCCCTTTTGCCAAAACCATACCATTTCCATGGCAAACAAAACAAACGCCCAAACTATGGCCATAAGCGTGGAAAGGCTGATACAAAAGGCTTTGGAATTAAAGCAAGAAGGCAATGTGGGCATAGCTTACACCTATAACGAGCCTTTGATAGGCTACGAATTTGTGTTTGACTGCGCCAAGGCGGCCAAGCAAGCGGGCTTAATAAACGCTCTTGTAACCAACTGTTATATAAACCAAAAGCCGCTTTTGGACATTCTGCCTTATATCGACGCAATGAATATCGACTTAAAGAGCTTTTATAACGATTTTTACAAAAAACTTAAAGGCGATGCCGATACCGTCAAGCGCAACATAGCCTTGGCATACCACAAGTGCCATGTGGAAATAACCACGCTGATAATTCCGGGCGAAAACGACAGCGAAAAGGAAATGGAGGAATTGTCTCAGTGGCTGAGCGGCCTTTCTCCCGACATACCATTGCATATCTCAAGATTTTTCCCGAGATACGGTTATTCACATAAAAGGCCCACCCCCGCACACACAATTTACAGGCTTCGAGATATCGCCAAACAGCGCTTAAAATATGTGTATACGGGGAATTGCTGAAGCTACTCCGTTCGCAGCGCTTCAACAGGATCCAAATCCGCCGCCATTTTGGAGGGAATGAATCCCGCCACAATGCTGAGCGTTAAGCTTATGCCTATCATTAAGACCACATGCCACCATTTGATTGTGGCAAGTCCGGGCACAGAGAACATAGAGAACAAAATAATATTGGTGGGAATGGTAAGCAGCAGCGTTATGATAACGCCAATAATACCCGAAGCCACGCCCAGTATGGCCGATTCGGCGATAAACACGTCCGACACATCTTTTTTCCTGGCTCCCAAGCTTCTCAATACCCCGATTTCTTTTCTTCTTTCAAGGATAGAGGTATAGATTATTATGGCTATCATTATGGAGGACACCACCAATGAGATGGAAGAAAACCCGATCAAAACCCCCGTAACGGTTTGGGTAAACGTATCCACATACCCCATAATCGTGCTTAAGGTATCGGTATATTTTATGGGCTCTTTGCCTGCTGAAGCGGAATTATATCTTTGAATAAAGTTCTCGATTTTTTCTTTGCCTTCAAAAGAATAAGCGTAGAATTTTATTACGCTTGGCGAGTCAAGATCAGCCACGCCCATACTCTTAAGCAATTTTTTGTATTCGTTATTTTTAATGGCTTCGCCCGTAAGTATGTTGACATCGGGGCTTTGTTGTTGAGCCTTTACGGCGGAATGGTTGGCGGCCTTCATCATCATATGCCGAGTTAACGCCGAAGTATACCCTATAGTTCCGCTAATGGAAGCGCTTACGGCGCCGGGCTTGGGACGCACGACGCCCACCACCTTGACGGGCACGCCGTTTTCTTCCACAAATTCAATATCTTTTTTAAGATTTTCATGCTTGCTCCATCTCTGAAAAAGTTCGTCATAATAATAGTAATCGGCGTTGGTGGTAATCCTGTATTCCAAATTCAATAATTCTTCCACCGTAAAAGTGGCTTGGTCAAAGCCTTTATCTCCTTTTAAGGCGTCCATGATCTGTTTATCCGACTTAAGACCGAGCGCAAATAAACTAAAGTCATTGAGCTGATTCTTTTCATCCACCACCAGCACCACTTCGTCATAAGAGTCAGGCCATCTGGATTTTTCGCCCACAAGCTCATACTGTTGTTGGAGCACGTCGCGGTTGTCTATCATTTCGTCCCAAATGGACATTATTTCGGCATAGGATTCCAATTGATCTATAAGTTCGCCTACATCATTGTTACCGAAGATCTCCTTCATTCCGTCTATAAAAGGGCTGACCTTCATATAAGATTCCTCTTGCACATAGTTGCAATACACATTGAAGGTGGTGCCGTAGCCGTATTTGACATACCCCCACGAATCGTCAAAATTTTCATCTATGTACGGCTTGAAAGATTTCAAATCGTTGGGAGAAATGATTTTGGTTATATTTCTTAAAACATTGCCCAGCACTTTTTTTGTATAAATGGTTTCGGTATCGGGATAATCAGGCCTGTCTACCTGCTTTTCGTCCAATAAAGATATAACGGCGTTGACATCCATATTGACTTCTTCTATCCGCAAAGGATACAAAGACAAAGCGTCTTTTTCAATGCTTTCTATGTACACGTTTACGCCCGCCGAAAGAGCCAGCACCATACAAATGCCTATTATTCCTATACTCCCCGCGAAAGCGGTAAGGAAGCTTCTGCCTTTTTTGCTTACAAGGTTATTAAGGCTCAGCGACAAAGCGGTAAGCAAGGACATTGAAATTTTCTTTTTCTTGCCTTTGGTTTTTTCTTCGCTTTTTTCTTCTTTTACGGAATCGTAAGGATTGCTGTCAAAGACCACCTCGCCGTCCTTAAGCTTTACTATTCTTGTGCTGTATTCGTTGGCAAGATGTTCGTTATGCGTAACCATTATGACTAATCTGTCTTTGGCTACCTCTCTCAAAAGATTCATAACCTGAACGCCGGATTCGCTGTCCAACGCTCCGGTTGGCTCATCGGCCAAAATTATTTCGGGATTGTTGACCAAAGCGCGCGCTATGGCCACTCTTTGCATTTGTCCGCCCGACAACTGATTGGGCTTTTTATAAAGCTGGTCTCCCAGCCCTACGGATTCAAGAGCCTTTTTTACCCTCCTTCTTCTTTGGTCCTTTGACATTCCGGCCAGCGTCAAGGATAGCTCCACATTTCTGAAAACGCTTTGATGAGGTATAAGGTTATAGGATTGAAACACAAACCCTATTTTTTTATTGCGATATATATCCCAATCGGCGCTTTTGTATTCTTTTGTGCTTTGTCCGTTTACCAACAAAACGCCTTCGGTACTCTTATCCAATCCCCCTATGATATTAAGCAATGTCGTTTTTCCGCAACCGCTGGGACCCAATATGGACACGAATTCGTTTTTCCTGAATTCGATATTGATGTTCTTTAACGCTTTTACCACATTGTTGCCTACCACATAGTCCTTGCTGATATTTTTTAATTGCAACATATTTTTATTACCCCTTTTGGCAGTTTAACGAAAAATATTTTAACATATTGGCATAAATATTACAAACGATATTAAGACATACATTCATAACCTAAATGATTGAATTTTCAAAAAAATAAATAAATAACAAAAAAAGCGGGGAAAAAGCGCATTCCCCGCCCTTTTACGACCATTTTTTACTAAAAAATTTCAACATTAAATCCTTTGAGGTATTTTAAGGGATTTTACTATTTCGCCGATAAAAATTTTGTGATAATCCTTTAACGGATAGAATTTATCAATATTATCGTCCAAGAAATTCTCTTTGAGAATTTGACCGCAATAAAGCTTTTTGCATATGATAACCAGCTCGGCTTCTTTGTAATACACGGTATCGCAATCAAAAACGGGAGTAAGGCCGGCCGCTTTGGCTTTATCGATATCCCTGCCCGATTTTGAACCCCCTATTTTATGGGGCGCTTTATTGCCGCCAAAGAAATTCAAGGAAAAATAATCCTTTTTTTGCACAAACTCATAAGTATATCTTGTGGGCCGTATATAAACGGTGGCGACATTCTTTTCCCACAATACCCCCAAGCCGCCCCAGCTTGCCGTCATCATATTGTGCGCGTTTTGGTCGCCGCAGGCGATAAGCATCCACTCTTTGCCTATCAATTCAAACGGATTAAACTTAAATTCATTAATATCAAATTCTTTTAACATTATCGTTCACCTCATAATTTTCTTAATAATTTGTTAATAAAATATTATCATTACCGCCCAGGTTAGTCAACACAAACGATATATTAATACAAAATCAAAAAAAGCTTTTACGTGGAATATGCCCTAAATAATCTTTTATAATCTGGGCGGCTTGCCGAATCCATCAAATAAGCCGAACGGGTGGCATTTCTTTTTCTGTTGGCGTTGAGAACGGCTATTATTCTTGAAGCGTCCGATATGCCCATGCCGTGGCCGTAATACAATCCGTCGGGCAATACTATGACATTTTCGCCTTGCAATTCAGGCGTTTGCGGGCTTACGTCGGGATTGCGGAAATATGCCCTGTCGCCTATCAAAATATCCTTGACCTTATACGGCGTTCCTATAGCCATCATCAATCTGTCGAACAGCTGCCAATTCATCAAATACAAGTTATCAAAGGTTTTGTCAAATTTTTCCGCCCCAAACACATTCAAGGCGGCCTTATAATACACAATGGGCATTGCCGTAGCGCATTCGGTGGCGTAGAGCCTTCCGTTTACGAATATATCGGTTATGGCTTGGGAAGGCTTTACGCCGCTTTTCATTCTGAAGCCGCCGTTTGGCGTCCTGTCCCAATACTTTGGATTGGCTTTGGAGTTATGAAAGGTAGCGAAGGAAAGTCTGCTTCTGTTAAGCTCTCTTGCGGCGTTTACCGTTTCTTTCCTGAATCTCAATTCAAACAAGAATTCCTCCAAAGACGAATACGCGTAAGTTTCTTCGCTGTCCCACATGGCGTCGATAACCAGCCTTTCCACGCTCCTTGCGGGAAATTGGGCATAAAGAGAATCCATTGACGGAGGATTGCCGCCTATCAAAATCATATATATTCCTCCCCCCTTCCCAAGGCTTCCTTTATTTGCTCCTCAATGGGCTTGTTTATCCAGTCCTTCCATTCCGCTTGGCTCTTATCCCGCTTTTTTTTGGAATATTCCGACAAAATCGCCTTATCGTCGTCGTTCAAGGCGTTAAACGCCGCCAAGCATTCGGCTTCTTGAGCAGACAAAGGAACATAAGGCTGGTGTCGATAATCCTTTACGCCTTTATTGAAATATTTGCGCGCAAGGTCTTCCTTTAACAGAACGGGGTTGCTGGCATACTGGTTGCTTTCTTCGGTAAAATAAATAAATTCGCCGTTTTCTTCCAGCCATTGGGAATATTCCGCGCAAAAATTTTCTTTGCTTACGATATCTTCTTCTATGTTCAAAAGCTTTTGAGCTAGTTGGCTTTCATTTGGATTATCCGAGCGCAAGCGCTTGAGCAAAAGCTTTATTGTCTTTGGGTCTTTGGAATTAAAAAACGCCCACACCAAATCATTTATGTATCTCCCTTTGGCGTTCCGCTTAAAAATCATTTCATCGACGGCTTCAAGGATGTCTTTATCTTCGTATGTATCTATCAATACGGATATTGCGACGTCCATAACATGCTCATATTGGTTATCTATATCTTCTTCTTTCCCCGTATTTGCCATCCATAAAAGCGTCTCATAAACGCTTTGGTCTTTCATGGACAGGTATTCCCTGCCTCGATAAAAACCTCTTGGGAGTATTATTTGATTGATGATGTCAAGGGCGATGGATTTCTTTTTATCCAAATAACGCGCCAAGCCGAAAACCCTTATCAAGGGCAGCAAAGCGTAAAAAGTAGGGAAGCTTAAATTGTCGTCGTTAATTAATTCTACGGCCTCTTTTCCGTTGCGGTAAAAGGTATGCTCCAAAAATTTTCTGCATTTGTCGTTTCCGTCATTCAATCGAATTTGGTCCAGCTTGCTTAAATCGCCATTTTGCATAAATTCCCCGCAAAAAAACATACTTGATTATCCATAATATACAGTTGCTCCAAAAAATGTTCTTGTTTTTTCTTAAATTTAAGCAATAAAGTAAAAAACATGCTGCAACAATAAAAAAACCGCCTTTATCCAAGCGGTTTGTTTTCAAAAACTACACAAAAAGCCAAAACTTAAAACAACAATTGACAAATTAACCTGAAAATATCGGTATTATCCATCTTTTCGGGCACATCTTGAGCGCCCGGCCCGAAAATAAAGAAAGGAACTTCCCTGTTTGTATGTCCTCCGCCGTTAAAGCAGTCATCGTTTATGGTATCTCTATCCATTTTCTTGGGCAAATCCAGCCTTCCCGTTTCATGGTCGGCGGTTACGATGACGGTAACATGGGGATTGTCTTTGGCGTAATCAAGCGCTGCGCTCACCGCGTCGTCAAAGCCCCAAAACTGCTCAAGCATGTTGTCCATATCGTTGTCGTGGCTGTAAGTATCGATTTTCGCCCCCTCGACCATTAAGAAAAACCCGTCTTCGCACTGCAGCTTATCCAGCGCGTACGAAGTAAGGGCGGCAAGGGTAAATTGTCCTTCGCAGGGTATGTCTTCATCAAATATGGCGTACACCTTTTCTTTTTGGCTTTGCAGCAAATCCTCAAAGCTTGTTACATAGTCCCGTTTGTCGTTTATGATAAGTTGGGCGTAATTTTCAAAATACTCTTTGCCCTGCCCTATCAATAAATCGATACCGTGATTATTTATTTGTTCAAGGGCTATCTCTTTTTGATTTCTTCTTGATTTGTTATGAGCGGTAAAAGCCGCGGGCGTGGCGTCGGTAACGGGCTTAGTGGTAATCACCCCCAATTTTTTACCGTTTTCAACGGCCACATCCCCCAAAGACTTCAGATTTTTGCCGTTTGACCACGCTATACGGCCGTTAAACACTTTTTTGCCGGTAGCGATGGCTGTGGCAGCGGCGGCGCTGTCCGTAGGCCATATAGGCAAAGTGGAGCGGGTTGTTATCGAAGATTTATTCTCGATGGAAGTCATTACCGGCTGACCGAAATAAGAGGCCGCCTCGATATGGTTAAATCCCATTCCGTCGCCTATGAGCAATATCACGCTGTTTGCGCTGTCTTCGGTAAACGCGCCGTAGCTTTGACGATTCAAGCGATATGGAAAAGCCATTAGCAGGCTGACCGCTATGACGGAAAGGACGGCAAGAGAAATAAGGACTATCTTGACAAACTGTTTTTTGGAGATTGTTTTTATCATGACCAACTCCCCCAAGAAAAAAGATTAGCGCTTGCTTATATTTTATTGTATTAAGGAAGAAGTGTCAATAATCGCGTAAAATCCTCAGGCGTTAAGCACCTTGGACAAAAATTCTTTAAGCCTTGGGTGAGCGGGATTTTCAAAAAATTCTTTGGGGTTGTTTTTTTCCAATACTTTGCCTTCGTCCATAAATAAAACCCTTGTTGCTATTTCTTTGGCAAAACCCATTTCGTGGGTTACAATAACCATGGTCATGTCTTCTTCGGCAAGCTGCTTTATCAAATCCAGCACTTCTTTAACCATTTCGGGGTCAAGCGCCGAAGTCGGCTCGTCAAACAGCATAACCTTAGGCTGCATGGCAAGGGCGCGCACAATGGCCACCCTTTGCTTTTGTCCGCCCGAAAGTCTGGCAGGGTATTCCAGCCTTTTATCCAAAAGCCCTATTCTGGCAAGCAAAGCGTCCGCTCTTTCTTCGGCTTCGGCTTTTGACACCCCCAATAGCTTCATGGGCGCGAAAGTAATATTTCTCAGCACCGTAAGGTGAGGAAACAGATTAAAGGATTGGAACACCATGCCCATTTTCTGTCTTACTTTATTGATGTCGCATTTTTTATCGGTAATCAATTGCCCGTCAAACCAGATTTCGCCTTGGGTGGGAGTCTCCAACAAATTGATGCATCTTAAAAATGTGGATTTTCCGCTTCCCGACGGGCCTACGATGACCACCTTTTCGCCTTTGCTCACATGCTCGTCTATACCCTTTAGCACTTCCAAGCTACCGAAGGATATTTTGAGGTTTTTGACATCAATCACCTTGTTTCATTCTCCTTTCCATGATTTTTTGAATTTGCTGAAGTCCGAGAACAAGGATCAAATAAATAATCGCTACAATCAACAAGGGACCGAAAACCTCAAAAGTTCTGCTGGTAACATTTCTGGCGGCCTTAGTCAAATCCACGATGGCCACATATCCCGCCACCGAAGTTTCCTTGATAAGCATTATGAACTCGTTAAAAATCGTGGGCAAAGCGTTTTTTATGCCTTGGGGCAAAACGATTTTTCTCATCGTTTGCCCCCAAGTAAAGCCCAAGCTTCTGCCCGCCTCCATTTGCCCTTTATCCACCGCCTCTATGCCAGCCCGAAGTATTTCGGACATATACGCGCCGGAATTGAGCCCGAAGGTGATAATGGCCACCAGCACGCCTTCCCAGATATTGTTCATGAACTGAAGCACCACAAAATACATTATGAGCAGCTGCAATACCACGGGAGTGCCTCTAATAACGGTTACATACAGATTAGCGATATAATCAAAGATTTTTATGACGATATTGTTTTTGGGCGCGATCCGGAGCAACGCCACTACTGAGCCCAGCAAAAAGCCCAGTATGCATGCTCCGACGGCGATACACAGGGTATTCCCCAGCCCCATCAGATATATCTTATATCGTTCTTCTTCTAAAAATATTCTGTAAAAAGTGTCGGCAAGCATTATTCTTCTTCGGCGGGACTTACCGAATGTTCGTTAAACCATTCCACAATCTTGCCTTCTTCAATCAGCTCTTGCAAAATCCAATTGATCGCGTAAAGCAGCTTTTTATTGGCTTTTTTAACGGCGATGCCGTAGCTTTCAGAATCAAGTTGCGCGATTTGATTGGCTTTAAGGTTGAGATTGGGATTGTTGGCCTCTATTTGCAAAGCAGTATGTCTGTCGATAACAACTACTTCGCAGCCGTTGCCGATATCTTGGGCGGCTATAAGCGCGTTGTCGTAGCCTTTAACCGTAGCGCCTTCAAAAAGCCCGCCCTCGGCGCTTTCTTCATCGGCGATGATATCGCCCGTAGTTCCGCTTTGGGTGCCGATAACCTTATTTTTAAGCTGCGCGCCCGATACCATGGAATTTTCGTCCAATGTCAAAGTGCCTTCTTTGTATACCACATATTGAACGGCTTCAAAATACGGAATGGAAAAATCCACCTCTTCTTCTCTGTCAGGCGTAATGGTAAGGCCTGCCAAGCCTATGGCGTTGTCATCGGTCAAAGCCGCGAGAATGGCTTCAAAATTAACATCCTTAACCACTAATTCCATGCCCAGTCTGTCGGCGATGGTTTTCGCTATTTCAATGTCCACGCCCACTATGTCGTTGCCGCTGGGATACTCAAAAGGAGGAAAGCCGCTTTCGGTGTAAACATAAAGTTTTCCCTTTTCATCTTGGTTCTTGCAGCCGGTAAACATAAACAATGAAACCGCAATAATCAAAATCAACAATAAAACTAAAGCTTTTTTCATACTCCTACCTCCCAAAATAACATTTCAATAATAGCATAACTGAAAAGATATTACAACAGTTTTTTTACTCTTTAAGCCTTTATGTGGCTTTGAAGCGCTTAACAAAAAAGGCGGCGCGGCTTTTTGGGAAAATATCTTACAAAAAACAACTTTTAGGATATTGTAAAAAAGCGGACAATGATTTATAATTAGATTAAATTTTAACGCAAAACAGGGGATAGTATGAAAGAAAAATTTAAGAAATTTATTGCCGAGCACCAAAATATATGGCAGCTGATTAAATTCACCTTAATAAGCTCAATTGCGGGGATAATCGAGATAACGTCGTACTTATTGCTTAACAGCGTTATTCTCAAAGACCTTAACTCTCGGCCTTTTCATTGGTGGATATTCCATTACCAAGGAGGTTCTTCGGGAGGCCAAGGCACGATGATAGCGTTTTTGGTATCCACCACGCTGGCGCAAATAGTGTCTTTCATAACTAACCGCAAAAAGACTTTTAACGCCAACAACAACCTTGCTTTCAGCATAATAGCATACACGATAATGGTAATAACCGTCATATGCCTTCAAACCTACACCGGGCCGCTATTGGTGACACAAATAAGCAAAATAATCAACAACCCCGACATAAGCGGCTTACTGGGCAAATTTATTTGGATGTTCTTAACCTTCATAATAGTGTTTGTAATGAGCAAGTTCGTAATAATGCGAAGGGTGGAACCCAAAGCCAAAGAAAAGAAGGAAGAGGCGGCGGAATAATTTTCTTTTCGCCCTTTCTTCAAAAATACTCCCGCGCGCGCAAAGCGAATATATTTATACATAATCGACACCTAAATATAAACGCGCGCGCGCAAAATTAAGTATATTACTATTAGTATATATGGTATATAGTATAAATACCTACGCAAAGCGAATATTTTCCATGCGCTTATTCCCCCAAAAACTATTTTTGTTTGAAGCGTTTTAGCCTCCGCCAGAAAATTTCAATATTTACAACAACGAGCCGTTATTATATAATTGATTTATATTTAATTTTTTTATTAATTTAAGGAGTCTTTCATGCAATCAACCATGGACAAAAACGCAACCGCTTTGACGGTGGACAAAAATTATATGGAAAAGAAGGAGCTCAGGGCTTTTGCCATAGCGGCGGGCGGACAAGGCGCGGTTTATTCAATTATGAGTTCGTACATTTCAGACTTTTACACCAACATACTTTTGGTGCCCTCGCTTTTTGTGTTCGTATTAATGCTTGCCGCCAGAATATGGGACGCCATAAACGATCCCTTAATGGGTATGATAGCCGACAACACACAAACTAAATACGGCAAAATGAAGCCGTATATCATTTTCACCCCCATTCCCATCGCTATATTGACAATACTGCTGTTCTATGTGCCCGACATAAGCGTTAAAGCAAAAATGGTTTACGCTTCAATTACATATGTGCTTTGGGGAATGATATACACCGTATCCGACGTACCCTTTTGGAGCATAGTAAATCTTGCCACCCCCAACCCCAAAGAAAGAGGCAAAATAATTTCCATAGGCAGAACGGTAAACGGCGTAGGAGCGGCTTTGCCGCAAGCTTTTATGATTGTCGTTCCCATGATAGTGGCTTTGTTTTTGGACAAAGGCGGCATGAATGACGCCCAATACAAATGGTTGCAATACAAACACAGTTATTTCATTACCGCCATTATTATATCCATAGCCGGCATGGCGCTGTTCGCCAGGTTTTTCTTTTACGCCAAAGAAAGGGTGGTCCCCATAAAGAAAGCCAAAGTACCCTTCAAAGAAGTGACCAAAGCCATGAAAAACAACAAGCCGCTTATATTAGTGGTAATTATGGGAGTTCTCAGTTTCCCAAGGTATATGATACAAGCGGGCGCAATACATGTGGCCAGATATTCCTTTACCAATATTCCTATAGGCCAAACCATACTTATATTTGGAGTAACGGTAGCGGCGGGCATGTTCGGCGCCATGGTTTTCTTGCCCAAATTCTTCAAAAAATTTAACTATAAACAAATAATAATCTTTTCGGGCATACTCGGCTTTGTGGTGGACATAATAATGTTTTTTGTGGGATTTAAGTTGCTTGACTCTCCTTATATACTCTATTATCTTTCCCCCTTCTTGATAATTTCGGGCGTGCCGCTGGGCGTATTCAATGTGGTTTCTTTCGCCATGATATCCGACACCATAGATTACATGGAATGGAAAACCAACAACCGATTGGACGGTATCGCCAGCAGCTGCCAAACTTTCATAAACAAGCTGGGCAACGCTTTCGCCACCTCGTTTATCGTGCTGATGTATACTTTGATAAAACTCAACCCCGTGGAATATGTGGAAGGGGCGGTAGCCATTACTTCTTCCATTCAAATAAACATGTTCTCCTTGGTAACCATTTTCCCCGCGGTAGGCTTGTTGCTTTCCATAATCCCCATATTCTTCTATGACTTGGTGGGCGACAAAAAAGACCGCGTAACCGCGGAGCTTAACGCCAGACGAAACGGACAAACCGAATAATATTTGCCTTTAACAACAAAAAAGACAACCCCTTAACGCTGAATTAAGGGGTTTTATTTTGCATTAATTAAAGGCTTTTATTTTTTTATTGGGCGTCTTTGTTTTTTATCGGATTTCTTAAAGGATTGGGGCGCTTGAATAAGATAACAAATTCGGTATACTCGTTTTCCTTGCTGTCTATTTCAATATAAGCGTCCATGCTGTCCAAAATGGATTTGGCTATGGCAAGCCCCAGCCCGAAGCTGTGGGAAGTCCCTTGCGTGCGCGCTTCGTCGGTTCGATAGAATCGGTCGAACAGCTTGGGGATTTTTTCTCTGGGAATGCCGCCGCCGCTGTTTCTTATGCTGAATACCGCTTTCCTTTTTTCATAATACAATTTAACGCTGATATTTCCGTTGGCGGGAGTATATTTGACGGCGTTTTCGGCAAAGATATAAAACAATTTTTTTATGCTTTCGCCGTCCCCTTTTACCATGATATTTTCGGCTATGGCGGTATCGAGCTTAATGCCGTTTTCATAAAACGCCGCTTCCATTTCCAACAAAACGCCCTGCAGAATATCGCTGACATTGACTATGGTTTTAATGAAAGAAGCGTTGAGGTTGTCGGCTTTGGCAAGCTCCAGCATTTCGCTGATAAGCGCGGACATTCTGCTGGATTGCAAAGATATATTCTCAAACCATTTATTATGGAAATCCACGCTTTCGTTTTTATTGGCGTTGATTATGGAAAGACTGGTATCTATTATTGTCAAAGGCGTCTTAAGCTCATGAGAAGCGTTGGCGATAAGCTCTCTCTGTTTAATAAAAGCGTTTTCGATGGGCCTTACCGCCTTGTCCGCCGACACTCTGAATATAAAATAAAGCGAAATAAGCGCGGCGGCGTATACGCCCGCCAAAATAATAAGCAAAGCCCTCAAGCTGTTTTGCTGCAAAGTGTAATCATAAATTATAATTCTGGCGCTGTCAAAGACCTGCTGCTTATTATACGCCAAATACTTATTGCCCACCTTCAGCTTGCCGTTCATTTTAGGGCGTTCAACAATCTCGTCTATTATATAATTTAAGTTATCTTCGGAAAAATGCGCGTCGCCCGAGATATGGCCTATTGTCTTGTCCGGCAAATTGACGAACAAAACAAGGCTGTTGGAATCCAGTCCGTATGTCTGCATAAGGCTGGGCAAAAGAAAATCTCTATTCCTTACCGCGGCAAGATTTTTTTCAATGGATTCTTCAATCTGCACGCTCATTCTGAAAAAAGTCAGCCCGAACACAACGGCAAGGAGTACCAATATCAGTACTCCAAACAAAATCATATTATTTATGATAATCTTTCGCCTTAGTTTTTTAAACATTGTACTCTAATTTATAGCCTGCTCCTCTTACGGTGGAAATTTCCGTTTTTGCCGCCAAAAAGTTCAGCTTTTTCCGCAAAAACGAAATATATACTTCGATATTGTTGTATTCGGCTTCGGAATCATAGCCCCATATTTTTATTATCAATTCATCTTTTGTTACCACAAAATTGGGGCGCTGCAAAAAATATTTTAAGATTTCGCACTCTTTAAGCGAAACCTTTACTTTTTTGGCGCCGCAAAATAATTCGTAAGTGGACAGGTTAAGGCTGATATCCCCAAAGGCTATAGTGTCTTCGTTTATGTTTTCGGTTTTTCTTCTGAGCAGCGCTCTTATTCTGGCAAGCAATTCGGGCGTGGAGAACGGTTTGGCAAGGTAATCGTCGGCGCCGCAATCCAAGCCTTCCACTTTATCGTTAATGGAATCTTTGGCGGTTAGGATAAGCACGGGAGTGTTTACTTGAGCTTCTCTTAAGGATTTAAGCACCTCCAAACCGTCCATTTTGGGAAGCATGAGGTCTAAGATAATAACATCGTAAATGCCGCTTATTCCTTTGTCCAAACCGCTTTCGCCGTCATATACCGCGTCCACCGCATATTTTTCTTTTTTCAAAATATGCGCGAGCGCGTCCGAAAGACGCTTTTCGTCTTCAATAAGTAATATTTTCATAACACCGTCCTAAGCTATATGTTATTGCCGCAATCTTAAATTAACTTTAATTAATCCTTAAACGCCTTAATTATAATGTCGATAATTTTTTCCTGTCCCAGCCTGGCGGCATCCAGCGACAAGTGATAGCTTTCCACTTCTCCCCATTTCTTGGAAGTATAATGGTTGTAATAAGCTTTGCGCTTTCTGTCGATTTTTTGTGCTCTTGAAAGCGCTTCGTCCTCGCTTACGTTATAGCGCTTAGCGATAACCTTGGCGCGGTATTCCAAAGGAGCGTAAATAAAGACATTGAGTATATCTTGTTTTTCAAGGATATAGTCGGCGCACCTGCCTACGAAGATGCAATCACCTTTTTTCGCCAATTCTTTTATGATATCGCTTTGCAAAAAGAAAAGCTGGTCATTGGTGGTCATATTATAGTAGTTGGGAATAACCGAACCGATGGGAGAAGAATTTATGAGCAAGGAGTGAAAGAAGCTAGCCGTCCCTTGTTCGTCTAAAGCTTCTATGTATTCGGCCGATATGCCGCTTTTTTGCGAAGCAAGGGTAATCAGCTCGGTATCATAAACAGGAATGTTCAGCTTTTCCGACAAGATTTTTCCTATCTGTCTTCCTCCGCTTCCGTACTGCCTTCCTATTGTGATGTACTTCATAATAACCTCCTTTTAATAAAAATAGGGATAATACAATTATATTATCCCATATTTTAATAATTAAATCAATGGTAATATTTTTTACCGGCGATTATTGATTGATATTAAAGCCGTATTTTCTGGTGCGGTCTTCATTGTTAACATATACCCTTGCCGAAGCTTCAATCTCGTTTTCAAAGGTAACGCCGGTATTCAGCACAGCGCCCGCCACCGTTCCCGCCAGCACCGAGCCGCCCGTACAGATAATATCTCCGTTGCTTATCAGATAGCTTAAGAAGGTGTGCCCCGTTATTCTTCCCACAAATCCGCCCGCGTTAATCTGAGTGGCCACAACGGACATTTGGATATTGTTAATGGAGCTTACCTCATAGTTGGGCTCTTGAACGGAATTGGTAAAGGTTCCTCCCAAGTCTTGACCAACGAAGCCGCCCACTATCGCTGCCGAGCCGCCTACAACCTTAAGAATAATATATCCGTCGGCGACTACGCCTTGTATGGTTCCGGCGTTGTATACGCAAACCGTTCCAAAGACAGTTTCTTCATAATGAACCTTGTTATATTGGATATTGAATCTGATATCCCTGATGGTGCCCGCGTTATAGTATACAAACGCGTCGGTCAAACCGCTTATTGTGAAGTTTCTGGGACCTGTGTTGCCGTTTTCGATATACTCTTGAGGCGTCATGGCGGCATTTATGGAGCCGGTAAACTTAGCGCCCACGCCGATTGTTTTGAATTCCTTGCCGGTGAAGTCAAGATTGCTCTTTATTCTGTAGTTGGCGTACAGGAAGTCGTTGATATAAGCGAATTCTTCCTCGTTATTTATTAAGAAAGGACTGTTAAGGGTGCCTTTGCCTTGCAAGGGATATACGCCGTCAAGTATTTCGTCAATTTCTTTCTCGCTGTCAGATTCAAACTTCAAAGTATTGCCTCTGAATTGTTCGAAGGTTTGCAGATAAGTTTCATTAAACACGGTATTGGGAGAATATCCCGCCAAATTATCATAGCTTTGGCCGTGGGCGTAAGTATTGCCCTTAAGAGCGTAATAATCGGATATGTTATTTATTCCGGCCGCCCTTCCCACAATGGCTCCCACCGAGCCCGTGTTGCTGTAATTGCCTTCCACTCTGCCCAGGCTGAATACCTTTCTCATATCCACTCTGTCAATAAAGCCCGCTGTTCCACCAATATTCAAGGCATTGGCGCTTAAGGTCTTAACATTGGCAAGAGCGAGTATGTCAACGATAGAGGTCTTTCCCTCAATGGTGCCTTTGCCTTCGGCATAGCCCACGATACCGCCCAAATTCAACAAAGCGTTGGGCGCGGACGCCGTTATGTTGCCCAAAGCATATATCATTACTATGTTAGCCTTAGGTTGCAGTATGGCGGCCAAAGCGCCAACATAAGCGTTTCCTCCGCCCTCATATGTCATATTGATATTCAGGTCGCGGATATCCACATTTCTTATGGAGCCTGCCACCCTGCCGAACATGCCCGCGATATTGTCATTGGTGTCGATAACCAATTTATTGATAGCGTGTCTGCCCTCGCTGCTCATTCCGTCATAGCTGCCCGTAAACACCTTATGAGCGGCTATTGTGTTAAAGGGTTTGGTCAGCGTGATGTCGGCGATTTGCACATAATGCGCCCAAACATATTTATCGATGAAGCTTAAAGCCTCTTCGCTATTCACCAAGAAGGGATCGGCTCCCGTTCCGATACCGTATTCCATACCCAGTTCTCTTATTCTTCTTATGGCCAGATTTCTGATTTCTTTATTGGAATTCGAGGTGTCGGCTATGGTTATCCTGCCTATGTTGGAATTAATGAAGGCGTTGAACAGCAAGCCCTCTAAGCCGTTTGAAACGGTGGAGGCAACGGACGGGTCAACAAAGCCTGCTCCGCCGTTATTTTCAATGGCGTCATTGACGAACAGGTTGCCGTAGAGATATTTATTGAACATGAACTCTCCCCACACGGAAGAAATCTTGCCCGCCAAAACGCCCGCGTTCAACGCCGAGGTATCCACATTGTAAATTTCAACAGCTCCTATGGCATGGGCGTAAAGCATTTTGGTTTGGTCCATAAGCCCGATAAGACCGCCTATGTTTCCGCTGAAGACTTTGCCTTTATTGGAGATGGCCACATCGGTATAATTCTTGTTCAAAGCTGCCAAACCGTAAGCGTATCCAACCAAGCCGCCCACATTGCCGTTGTCGCTTGCTATATACATTTCGCCTATGGCGTAACAATTGGTAATTTCGGCGCCGCCGAAGACGCTGCCCGCGAGGAAGCCCGCGTTCTGAGCTTGGGAAATATTGAGCAAGGACAATTTTATGCCGAGATTCATTATCTTGCCGCCGTTTACGCTTTCAAATATTCCGAAATTGCCTTGAGCGTTTATTATGTCTTCGGCAAAGATTTCAAATTGATTGCCGTTATATATTCCCGTAAATTCTCCGTATATCGGGGCGTATCCGTCCGCTATTTCCACATTATTCATTTGCAGATAATAAGCTTGGCTTCTGTTCTCTCCCAAGAAGTTATATTTGGCGTCGGGATCGTTGTAGATATTGATATAGCCGATATCCTCGCTGTTGTAAATCCTGTAAGGCGACTGAGCCGTTCCTTCTCCATCGAAATAAAGGATTAGCTCTTTGCTTCCCACGGGGTTATGAATCTTATAGTTGGGATCGGCGGGGTTGTCGTTGGCTATCAATACCTCAAGATCATATTCGCCCAATTCGACGGGAGCTTGAGTGGAATTATTATAAGCCTTATATATGGGATAATGGGACTCTCCCGTATAAAGCACGGTAAACCGCAATTGACTTACGCATCTGTCGCCGCCGCTTACTTCAACGGGCAAGATATTGCCGTTTTGCTTAACTTGCGTGAGGTTGTAATAATCAATTCTTATTTCTTTGGTGAAATAAGCTTTTATTTTATAATTCTCATCGAATATATCGAAGCTGAAAGAGGTTTGTTGACGGGAATAGAATTTTTCGATATATCGGTCTCCCTGAGTATTAAGCTCAACGCCGTAATATTCCGCTCTCTTATAGATATAACCGTAGCCTTTTTGAGGGTCATAAACGTTTTCGTCAATGGTAACGGTAACCGTAGAGCCTCTCTTTGCCGTCGTGGCGGCCTGCCCGTTGACCATGACCGTTATTTGAGCCATATCGTCAGCTTGAACGGCGGGAAGATGCTGCACATTCATTCCGTCCATATACCCTTTGAGCCATTGTTGGATATCAATGATATAATCATTGGTGTCCACTTTTATGGTATATTCGCCGTCTTGGTCGGAATCCAAAGCTTTTACCCAAAGATTTTTGCCTTGATAATTGGCGGGATTGGCATATTCGTCCTTAATATAGAATTCTTTGCCCGCGCCCGACACAATCTTAAATTCATAAGTCCTCACGGCGTCGGCATTATGAGGTATTCTCAGCGTAGGCTTATATCCGTTGGGATTATAAGCGTTATTCTCTATGCCGCTGGTAGACCATTCGGTAGTAACCTCGTATCCCTCGGCGTTAATGAATGTGTATCTGCTGTAAATGGTGGCTCCGCTTATGGGATAAGCTTCTTGGAATACGTTGTTGCCGTATTGGTCTTTTATAAACCAGCCTACATCAAAAGTAATGACGGGCTGAGCGATAAACCATTTATGGAGGTCGTGCGCGTTAGCCGTCCATTTATCGGACTTAGTTCCCACGATATTCAGCTTCATGTAAGGCGTGCTCTTATCTATCATCAAATTGCCTTCGTTGTCGCTGATGGGCACAACCAACGAATTGCCCGAGCCCGAAACTATCCTTACCGAGTAATTTCTATTTTGGTCTTCCTTAAGAAGCATATACGACACATTGTTGCTGCTTGTTACGGCTTTGTTATAAATTTCCACGCCGCGGTATTTCCAGCCTTCTTCCATTGTGTCGGAATCTTTATAAATAGGATTGCCGCTGTCGTCTTTTTCATCGGTATACATTAAAGACGCGCCGCTGGGCCCCACGCCCGATTTAAGCATAACCATGATATATGTGGAAGTCCATTGACCGGGGTTATATGCTTGGCCCTTGACCCAGGTTTGTTCATAATTCAATTTACCGCCCGAATAAACGAGGTCTTCTTCATTGACTTTGACAAAGCTGTAATTGACACTGAGCGGTTGTTTGTCTATCTTGACGGTGCCAAATTCGTATGTGGCGCTCAAACCCGCCATGCTGGTAACTCTGAAATAATATTGTACGGGCGGATTGGTGGTGCTCTGTCTTTCCAGCGTAGCCTGTTCGGTCAAAGCGTTGTTCAAAATGCCGATGGTGGCGTTTCCGTTGCCCCACGAAGTCGGATCGTCTTTATTTGTGGTTACTTCAATTATAGAGCCGCTCTTTCCTCTTGTAACATTTAAAGTGAATCTTACGCTTTCTTTGGTCCAAGTGCCCGCGGTGTATTCGCTGCTTCCCGCTCTTGCCATTACGCTGATTGTGGGATTGACCTTATCTATCTTAATCCAGCCGAAATCGCTGCATACCGTGGACAGACCCGCTCCGCTTATTACTCGGAATTCATATATCAAGGTATCGGTGTTTTCGCTGAATACCTTCAAGGTATTCTTGCGGGTAATGCCCGTAAGAGGCTCAACCGTACCATTGTAAAGCGCCTCGCTGCCGGTAATATCTATCCATTGGCTCCAAGGCGAGTTTTCGCTTATTTTGGTCCTCAGTTGCAGCGTTTGTCCGCTGATTCCCACCGTAGTGCTGAAATTGACGCTGACATTATGATATGTCCAATTATTATCATAGACCTTATTGTTGCTTGTGGCAGTGATGCCGAAATTGCCGTCTTGGTCTACAAATTCAGGCTGCAGCTTATCGATGAGAGGACGAATGGGGCCGTATATTCCGCCGTCTTTTCCGGTAACTTTACCGCCCACGATATTGCCATAGTTAAGACCTTTTGCGCCGTTGCCTATTCTATCCTCAAACTCAATGTAATAATTGTAATAGCCGTCCATTACGAACTGATATCTTCCGCCCACTTTGGTCAATTGCACAATTTCAAGCACGGTTTGAGCGCTGTTGACATCTCTTTTGACCATTACCACGGATTTTGAGGTGTTTTCCAACACGCCCGAGCCGTATTGGTTGTCATTCACTTCAAAAGTAACCGTAATATCGTCAGCCGTCCAAGCGTCTATGGGAGAGCTGTATACGATATTGGATATGGTGGGAGGCGTCTGGTCAATCTTAACCGTGGCGGCATTGACATCGGTTTGCATGGAGGGCACGGCTATTCTGGACGGCGCTCCGGGGCTGGTGCTGGCGTTAGCCTCGCTTATTCCGTTCCATACCTCGAAGAAATAAGACCTGTTTTGATTTTCAGTCAATACCATTCGATAGTTGGCCATGCGATTGTTATGTCCAAGGAATTGGAAGACGCTGCCGTCGGCGGGGTTGGTCCATGTATTGCCCGAGCCCATCATGGCGGTAATATCATATATGGTTTGCTTATTGTCGGGAGAATACAGCAGCCTGTACTTTTCAGTGCCTTTTTGGAAGGTATAATTATTGTAAGCAAAGCTGCTCAGCCCGAACTGCAAACTTATATTAATTACTATGTTTTTATCTATATAAGATACTCCGCCGGGCTGGCTGGGATCGATATTATATATACCACCCTCCGCCGTCATAGCGCTAAGGGATATGGATACCGGCTCTCTGTCAATTAACGGTCTGATGGTATATTGCCCTATGTTGCCCGCAAGGTCGGCGTATCTTAAAGTATATTCAATATAGCTGTCCAAAGTGAAAATATAGAAGCCGTTATTGTGGGAGTCCAAATTCTCGGTGGCTTGCCAATCCACAATATAGTCTATGCCGTCTTTTTGATAAGACAATTTTACTTGGTTTTTGTCTATGCCGGCGCCGATAAGCCCGTCATAAACATAGAGCTTGGCTGTTACCGAAGCGTTGGTCCAATTGCCTTCGTCCAACGGATTGTTGATATCGGGGATAACGCCCACGGCTTCTTGCCCGTCGTCTCTTATATACTCAATTTGATTTACCATAAGAGAGGGCGATTTCATATCCACGAACACCGTCCCGAATTCCAAATGCGCTCTTTTGCCCGCGCCCGTTACGATAAGGAAGTCGAACCCTGCATGTTCTTCGGGGTTTTCCATGGTCCCCACATTGGGCAAGGGATAGCCGTTGAGGATAGCGCCCTGCGGAACTTGATACAGCAATACCCAAGGCTGAGAGGTAAGGTTAATCAAGGTATGCCCGGGCTCGCTTTCCACGCTGTATCTCACCGCCTGAAAATCGTTTACGCTTCGCTTCATATAATACACTTGAGCGCCCGATTTTATTGACTTATTGGCTTCCGAAGACAATGTTATGGTAACCGATTGATTGGTGGGCGTGGCGGGATAATATACTCCGCCGCTGTAATAGCCTTTCAAGCTGTTGTAAGTGCCCGCGCTGGCAAGAATCATGGGCTGCAAAGTATCGATATTGGGGGCGTGCGTAAGATAACGGTCTCTGTTCGCTCCCGAAATGTTGGCCCAATTGCCCACATTGTCTTCAATGGTTATTTCATATTGTTCGGAAGGCAAGCGATTAACGCTCTGCCAATGCGTTTTATCGCTGTTTACGGGCTGCATGGGCACTTGAATTTCAGTATTCCTTACCTTGACATTAACGGATTTTATTCCCGAGCCCTCCAGCGTATAGCCCGAAGTGGGAATATCGGTAGCGTATACATGCAAATTCACTTGAGAGGGCGACCAACCGTTTTTCTGAACAACCTGGCCGCTTTCATCGGTAAATTCAAATTTAATTATTTCGGGAAGGTTGGCGTCAATGGCAAAATAGTAATAATATGTCGTTACGATGTCGATCTGTTCACTACATTTATTTTTGGTAATCGGAGTGCCGTCCAATTTTTGAGCGCCGCTGGTTGCCTTCAAGAAAAGGGCGGCGTTAAAGCTGTGATTGGTTTGAATCGTTATGGTTACATATTCGCTTGTCAGCGTGTTGCCTTCAATCGTTCCTATATCGGAGTTGGCGGTCTGCCATACGATGCTTGGGGAGTCGGGACTAGGAGGAGGCCCCTCTCTTTGAGGGTTAGGGTCAAAACCCCACGCTATGGTGGCTCCGCTGATTCCGAAAGTTTTCCTCAGCTTAATTTCTATGGGATTTCTTACCCAAAGGGGATTATAATTATGTTGTAACTGATATAAGTTATAAGGCTTAACTTCGTTGCCTTTTTCCAATACGGACACAATTTCAATAGTGGGCTCCGTATCGTCTATTTTGGGTTTTTTGGTGTAAGTGGCAGTATTGCCCGCTCTGTCCTTTACCGTAAAAGTATAAGTGGGAACTTGAATTTCCGCTTGGGGATCGTAAAAGACCTTATTCTGATTGCTAAACCGCACCTCAAATATTGTCATTGTATAGTTGCTTCCGAATTTCCACACACATGAGTTGCCCAAATCCCAATTAAATTCAATCTCTCTGGCTTCAAGCCCCATATCCACGGTATAAGAAACGCAGGGGACATTTAATGAATCGGGGTCGGAGGGATTAAACAATCCCGATCCGTTTATGCCGTTGGTTCTGGAACCGCCTACCGAAATGCCGTCATTAACTATGAATTCTCCAAAAAACTCTTCGGCGATATATTTGCTGCCCGGTCCCATTAATTCATCTTCGGACACGGAGACGCCACTTCCATTTGTGTATTTGTTAGTCAAGAGCTGAGGCGCCGTCCTGTCAATGCGCGTTCTGGCGCCGTTGCTGGAGAAAGTAAAAACGCCGCCCGAAAGGCTGAGTGTGGGGGTATTGGCGACTTGACCTTCAATCCCGTACCACGGAGAAACCTCTCCGGCGTTGCTTACCAATCTGAAATGATAATACTCTTCGCCTTCGTAAGTTACTTTTCTGGATATGTCTTTGTATTCCTTTTCCTTGTTAGAGCCATAAAAATCGTCATCGAGATTTTTACTTGCGGGGTAGCTGACAATATTCTCCACAATGGACGTGGCAATGGTTTGCCCGTCGGCGCCGGAAAGATATGTTCGCCTGATATCCACTCTGCCTCCGCTTTTGCCGAACCAAACAGACGCCGTAACATTTTGAGAGTCCACGCTTGCCCAATCATTTAAGCTTAGGGCTATGGCATGCGGCATTTCGCTGTCTTTGAGCGGATAAATTTTAATTGTGTTCTGATTGCCCGCCACATCGGTTAACTTAATTGAGTATTCGGGCTCCTGTATGGTATTTTTGGTAATGATTTCAGCAAAATTAAACACATAGTTTTTCACGCCGGCGGAAGCCTTTTTTGTTTGTCCGTTCAACTCGATTTCCTTAAGGCCGCTTTCGGAATCCGAGCATGAAATGTTTACGGTAATATTAGTGTAAGAATAGACTAAGGACGCGTCAATGGCGGTAGACTCGCCCTTTCTGTAACCGATTAAATCGGGCGTTTCCATTATGGGAGGCGTAGTATCGATATTGGGCGTGGCCGTTGCCGATGTTTGACACACATTGCCCGCGTTGTCGTAAACCTTTACCTCATAAGTAATTCTGCCGTTGGAGGCCAGCATGTCGTAATAATGGGTACAGCTTCGCCCGTCCAAGCTTCCTGAAGAAACGACAGTGGCTTTTTTACTGATGCCGGGAGCGGTAATGGTAACCTCTTTCACTCCGCTGCCGCCGGTATCCGATGCCGTAATATATAATCGAACATTTCCGTTTGTCCAAGCGGTACTATAATAAACGGATACCGTAGGTTTATCCGTATCTATATTGGTTACTTTTATATCTTTGAAAGACTTTCCCCAACCCACCGCATCTTTAACCGAAGCCGAATAAGTGCCGTTTTCGTAAATCACCTTGCTTCGCGTAACCACTCCCGTTTCGGCGGGACTTATAGAATATGTGGTGCCCGCTATCACAAATTCCTTTATTCCCGACAGAGTATCTTGCGCCGAGCCGGTCAACGTAATGGGTTTGTTGGTCCATGTGCTGCTGCTTATGGGCACGCCGTCCACCGTCATGGCAAGCTCTGACTTTATTACGGGGTAGGAATCGTCGATTTTATCTATCGTAAAACTTTTGGTGGTCTTGTTGCCTAAATAATCCGCAGCCTCCACAATTAAATTACTGGACCCGGAATTGGATATCGTAGTCTCAATATTTGTAACATCTCTGCCTTTATGCGGCGAATCATATTCATGACTCTTTATGGCTTTTCCGTTAACCTTTATCGTATTGGGATTAACGCCCGCCAAGTTATCCGTAATTTTGATTGTAACTTTTTTTTCTTTACTCCATTTCGTTTCGTAGGTTGGATTCTGCACGGTAGGCGCGGTGTTGTCCGTCTTGACGGAAACAATGGCGTAGGGCTTTATATAGGTATCGGTCTTGCATTCCACAAGAAGATTCTTTCCGTCATCGGCGGAAAACTCAAAATTGATGGTGAAACTGGTGTCGGAGCTATTAGACTGATAGGATGGAGTCCTCTCCTCGGAAGAGGAGCTTTTCCACCCCGTAGACGGACTCCACGTCTTTTTATCATTAATGCCGCCTGGGCCCTGCATTTTCATATAACACTCTTCGCTGTCAGAATGAAAAGGCGACTTATATTCGCAAAACATTTTAATTGTAAGCGCGCCGTTACGGTACAAATAGGCCGCGGTACCGGTAAAGGTCAATTGAGGACGATAATATTGTCTTGTATTAGCGCCGCCGCAATATAGGCGATATTCATCATTGGTGGAGTCGGTCAGACTTATAGTAACCGATCCGTCGCCTTTTGATATGGCTGAAATTGTGGCATTTTTGCCTTTAGAGTATGTAGCGGCCTGCGCTGGTTCTTTTTCCTCTAAGACAAAAATATTAGTAGCCGCAAATAGCAATGCTGCCACGATCATAAACAAAACCAAAGTTATGACAACAAAAGTATTTTTATTCTTCTTCATGGTGTCTTGATGTATTTGATACTTTTTCATAATACACCCCTTCAAGACTGTCTTTGTCAGATAGGACGCTTAAATCAAAACAGACTACACTTCTATCCAATATCATTATAATACAATACCCTTATTGATGCAAGGGTAAATAAAAAATATTTTATATAAAGATATATTATGAGAATATTTGGCAAAATCCATAGCGGAATTTTACCATTAAGCGGTAAATATAATCAAATATTCTTTGTCGTTTTTTACTGTTTTTTGCCAACCCAAGGTTCAAAAACGCTTAAGAAAGCGAAAAAATTACAAAGCAAAATCCAATTTTTCCGATAAAAAAATAAAATCCTCCAACGACAAAACCTCCCCTCTTATCCTTTCGTCGAACCCGCAATCGATTAATTCTTTCCTCAGCCTGTCTTTGGAAATGTTTGTGGCGGCGGCGAGATTGTTGATTAAAGTTTTTCTTCTCATGGAGAAGGCGATTTTTATTAAGCGCAATATTTTGGGAATGTTTTTATCGGCGTATTTGTTATGCATATCTATGCGCGCCACGGCGGAATCCACTTTGGGCGACGGGAAAAAAGCGCGCCTGTCCACCGTTCGCGTTATTACGACATCCCCGCGCAGCTTAAGAGAAGGCGTTATGGCTCCGTATTCGGGAGTGTTTTCTTTGGCGCACAGCCTTGCCGCCACTTCTTTTTGCACCATGAAAGTAAGGCTTTCGATATCAAACTCATGGCTTTCCACAAAGCGCATAATAAGCGGAGTGGTGATATAATAAGGCAGATTGGCCACCACCTTAAATTTTTTGCCCGCTATATCCGCAATCTCTTTATCGCTAAGCTTCATGACATCCTTAAACACTACTTGACAATTGCTTATTCCGAATAAAACGGCGTCAAGAACGGGCATTAACTTTTTATCGATTTCAAAGGCTATCACCCTGCGGGCTTTGGCGCACAAGGCTTTTGTCAGCGTGCCCGCTCCCGCTCCTATTTCCACAACGGTATCGCCGTCCGTAATTCCGGCGTCGTTTACGATGCTTTCAAGCAAATTGGCGTCAAAAATAAAATTTTGCCCCAAAGCTTTATTGAAGACGAATTTATTTTGAATAAGAATATCTTTAATAAATCTATTATTTGATTCCATAATTTACTTTCCGCAAATTTCCATATATTGTCAGAGATTAACCCGCCGCATATGTATTATACTGTTAACAGCGCAAAAGACAAAGCAAAGCAAAAGAGCAAAAGACAAAATCTTAAAAATACCAAAGACAAGATGACGATACACAAAAGACAAAATCAAATCTCCGCGAATACAGCGGAGACTTTTTTATTTGGCGTATTTTCTTATCCTCAGCTCAACTCCCAGCTTGCGGGCAATTTTCTTGGCTTTTTCGATTTCCTCTTGACCGCTATAATCCACCACCGAAAGCACGGTTTTTATGCCTTGGTTTTTGCAAGACTGAGCAAACCGCAGCATGGAATAAAAGCCTTCCACGCCGAAAGAGCAATGGCAAATGCTTTGATATTTTTCGGCGTCGGAAGCGTTCAAAGATATGCTTACGATATCGATTAAGCCTTTTATTTCTTTGGCGGCATCCCTTTGGGGCAAGATTAAATCGGCTTGTCCGTTGGTATTCAGCCGGGTCTTTTTGCCTTTACTTTTAAGATATTCAGCCACTTCCAATATCACATCAAACCGAAACAACGGCTCTCCGAATCCGCAAAAAACAAACTCGTCATATGAAAGAAAAGGCTCAAGCTGTTTTATGACCTCTGAAGCGGAAGGCTCTTTGTCCAGCCACAAATAATAATCATAAAAAGTTTCCCTGCCGTTTCTTATGCAAAAATCGCAGCGGTTGGAGCAGCGGTTGGTCAAATTGATATATGCTTTTTGGTTAAGCGTATAAACCACGGTATTATTTTTCATCATAAATCCTTCTATTTTATCTTTTTGAAAAGCGTTTTGGCGTTTTTCGTGGTAATTTCCTCAATCTTTTGCAAAGGCAATCCCGTAAACGAAGCCGCTTTTTCCGCCACCAAATTGATATATTTGGGGTAATTGAGCTTGCCTCTGTGCGGTACGGGAGTCATATAAGGGCAATCGGTTTCCAAAAGAAGCCTGTCCAAAGGCGTGGCTTTGACCACATTGGGCTTATTCACGGCATTTTTGAATGTTATGGCGCCGCCGAAAGAAAAATACAAATCCAACTTGTCGAATTCTCTCAACATTTCCACGCTGCCGCCATAACAATGCAGCGCCCCGCCGAAAGCCAGCTTTTGCTTATTCTCGATTAAAAGGTTCAGCATAAGCTGATAAGCGTCCCGCAAATGAATTATGACGGGGAGCTTCAGCGAATGCGCCAGCTCAAGCTGTTCCAAAAATACCTTTTGCTGAATGTCCCGCGGAGAATGGTCGTAATAAAAATCCAAGCCTATTTCCCCTATGGCCACTATTTTATTGTTTGCGCTTGCGGAGCTGAAATAATCATACGCGCCTTTATCTGCGGTTTTAGCATCATGAGGATGAATTCCCACGGCGGCGTAAACATTGTCATATTTTTGAGCCAAATCATAAGAATCCTTGCTTGAGGCATAATCGTAACCCACATTTATCAAAGCTTCCAGATTATCCTCCTTCATGGAGCCGATAATGTCATGGGCTTGAGCGAAAAGCCTGGGATCGTTAAGATGCGCATGCGTGTCTATCAACATTTTTACCTTACCAAGCTTCCCGACGGCAAAAGGCTTTCGGGCTTGATTATGACAATGTTCCCCGATTCGTCCTCTCCGCAAAGTATCATGCCTTGGCTTTCCACTCCGCAAAACTTTATGGGCGCGAGGTTGGCCACAACTATTACCTGTTTGCCGACCAAGTCTTCGCAAGCGTAGGACGAAGCTATTCCGCTGACGATTGTTCTTTGCTCTTCTCCCATTTTTACGGTAAGCTTAAGCAGCTTTTGGCTTCTCTTAATCTTTTCGCAAGCCGTTACTTCCCCCACTCTCAAATCCAGCTTGGCAAAATCCTCATATTGTATGACGGGCTTGACTTCCTTTTCGGGCTCTTCTTTTTGCGCGCCGTTAATACCATTTTCCTTAGCAAGCTCTTGTTCGGCTATTTTGTCCATTTCGACAAGCTCCTTGTCTATATTGATTCTGGGAAATAAGGGCTGAGACTTAATTATCCTTTCCCCGCCTTTAAGCAATCCAAACTTGGTGTTGCCCTCAAAGGTTTTGACTTCGCCAATTCCGATATCCTGCAATATGCGGCTTCCTGTTTGAGGCAAATACGGCAAAAGAAGCGTCCCCGCTATTCTCAAGCATTCAATGAGATTATAAAGCACGGCGCCCAATCGGCCGTAGTTTTGCTTATCCCTTGCCAATATCCAAGGCGTGGTTTCATCGATATATTTATTGGCGCGGTTAATCAAGTTCCATATTTCGCTCAAAGCTTCGGGTATAAGCAGATTGTCGTTAAGGTCAACAACTTTTTCATAAAGGGCGTTTGCCATATCCTTAAGCTCTTTGTCAATGTCCTCTTCAATCGAAGGCTGAGGCAGTATGCCGTCAAAATACTGATTTACCATGGCGGTGGAACGGCTTAAAAGATTGCCCAAGCTGTTGCACAAATCGGCGTTTATCCTGGACAAAAAGGCGTAATTGGTAAAAGCGCCGTCTTGACCGAAAGGAATTTCCCTTAACAGATAATACCTTACCGAATCCACCTTGTAGCGATTGGACAAAATAACGGGATCTATGATATTGCCTTTGCTTTTGCTGATTTTATCGTTGCCGAAAAGCAGCCAGCCATGGCCGTACACCTTTTTGGGCAAAGGAATATCCAAAGCCATGAGCAAGGCGGGCCAAATAATGGAATGGAATCTGATTATTTCTTTGCCCATCATATGCACGTCGGCGGGCCAGAATTTCTTGAACAGGCTGTCGTCGTCGCCCATATAGCCGAGGGCGGTAATATAATTGGTAAGGGCGTCTATCCAAACATATATAATATGCTCTTCGTCAAAGGGCACTTTGACTCCCCACTTAAACGAAGTCCTTGACACCGCGAGGTCTTGCAGTCCCACTTTCAAGAAATTATTTATCATTTCCTTTCTTCTTGATTTTGGCTGCAAAAATTCGGGATTGTTTTCGATAAGGTCAATCAATCTGTCCTGATATTTGCTCAGCCTGAAGAAATAACTGCTTTCTTTGGTCAATTCCACTTCCCTGCCGCAATCGGGGCATTTGCCGTCAACCAATTGGGTTTTGGTCCAAAAAGATTCGCAGGGGGTGCAATACCAGCCCTCGTATTCGCTTTTGTAAATATCGCCCTTGTCGTACAGTATCTTAAAAATTTTCCGCACGGCTTTTTCGTGATAATCGTCGGTGGTTCTTATGAATTTATCGTAAGAAATGCCGAGAAGATCCCAAATCTTCTTGAGCGAATCCACCTGCTTGTCCACATACTCTTTAACATCAACGCCTTGGCTTAAAGCCGCTTTTTCTATCTTTTGCCCGTGTTCGTCGGTGCCGGTAAGATAGAAAACATCGTATCCCTGCATTCGCTTGAACCTTGCCAGCGCGTCGCACACCACGGTAGTGTAGCAAGTGCCCAAATGCCATTTGCCGCTGGGATAGTATATGGGCGTAGTGATGTAAAATTTGGGATTCATATGTCCAGCCTCCTGATAGGGATTATTTCTTATAGAATTTTATTATATACTTTTCATCCCCAAAAGTAAATTAAATTCGCCTTTAAATGCCAATTCTTGCTTACGAGATAAAAGTATAAATTACGGCCAAGTGGCAAAGATTATTTTTGAACTCCTTCGCGCGGACATTAATATAATGCAGTGTAAGGGATATGGGTTTATCCTTTGCGTTATTGAAAGATTTCGTTGCGTAAGGATAAAATTATGGACGGATTGAAAGGAAATTATGATAAAGCGCGGTGATTTATATTATGCCGATTTAAGTCCCGTAGTGGGAAGCGAACAAGGAGGCGTGCGGCCGGTTTTGATAGTGCAGAACGATATAGGAAACAAATATTCTCCCACCATAATCGCAGCCGCAATAACATCACAAATAAACAAGGCAAAACTGCCCACACATATTGAATTAGACACTACTTGCGGATTACTTAAAGATTCGGTGGTCTTAACCGAACAGCTGCGCACGCTGGATAAAAAAAGACTGATGGACAAAATAGGGAGCGTGGACGAATCGGTCATGCAAAAGGTAAATAACGCCTTGCTTATAAGCTTGGGCTTTTTCAATTGACGGTTACATCGCCTTCGGCTATGGTATATTCTTGACCGAGAGCGCTTTGCAGTATCAAAAAACCGTTTTTGTCCAAACCCTTAACCCGTCCTTCCACAACGCCGTTTTTTCGGCTGACGGTCACCTTTTTGCCCACAATGTTCAAAAGGCGGTCGTATTCTTTCCTCACAATCTCAAAATCCACGGTTGAAAGTTTATAATATTCGCTGATTATGCGGGCGATAAGCGACGCCCTTGTTACGCCTTTATGCGCGCCTTGAGCGTAAAAGGAAGTGGCTGAATCCCCCAAAGCGCTTATGTCATTCCAAAGGTTAATCCCCGCGCTTATTACCGTTTTATGGACACAAGAAGAGCAAAGAATGCCGCATATCTTTTTGCCCTTAACCAATATGTCGTTGGGCCATTTGACGCTGACGCCTTCCATATATCCGCTTAAAACCGTAGCTATGGCTACAGAAATTACAGGCACCGCGGCAAGGGCGTTTTCCTTTTTATCGGCCAACGCCAAGCTGAAATAGCATCCGCCTTTATTTGATATAAACCGCCTGTTTAATCTTCCCACCCCGTTTTTCTGCCTTATTGCCACAAAAAGCGTATCCTTAGATACATTTTTTTGTTTGGCATATAAATGGGAGGACATGTTTCTTATTAGTTCCACGCTTAAATCCAAGCTTTGCTTGCTCAGCTCTTCCCTTAAGGTTTTCAGATTTATAAAATCCTTATTCTTGAATATCCGAAAAAACTTCATTTATCACCTTGATTATTGTGGAGCCATCAAACCCCTTGCCGTAAAGATATCTGTAAAGTTTATCTTTGGAGGCTTTTTCCTTTTTTGACTCAACATATTTTCGCCCCAGCCTTAAAGCGGTTTGCATCTCAATTTCCTCATTTTCCGTCAAATAAGCGTCTATGACTTCCTCATCCACGCCCAAACCCAGCAGCTGATATTTTATCATTTTCAGCCCTTTATTCTTTTTGTAATTGTCTATGTAGGCTTGGGCGAACTGATTGTCGTCCAGCAATTTATACTCAAGCGCTTTTTCTATGGCGTAATTAACGGCGTTTGAGCCATAGCCTTTTTCTTTAAGCTTTCGTTTGGCCTGAAGAATGCTTTTTGGGCGGCCGCCCAAGTAATTGAAAAGATATTGTTTGGCAAGAAGTTTGTCGCTTTCTTCTTTATATTCAAAGAAGATTTTTTCATTCAAATCCATATCTTTTTTTATGCCGTATCTATACACGATTTCGGGCGAAAAAACAAATTCTTTGCCGCCGTCAATTATTACTTTGGCGCCGCTTTTAGCCATTTTAATTTCGGTTATTTTCATAACACGATTATAACAAAGTTTAAGCGGCGATTCAACTTTGAAAGCGCTAATGTTCTTTATATATTGATTTATTGGGGATATTAATATATAATAGTATATATTCATTTCTTGTATATCGTCGGGAGGAATAAATGTACAAAAAATATTTGAATATTCTTGCTTATCCTAAATTATTGTGCAATCTTAACAGAATTAAATCCAAGGTCTACGCCAAGGTAGGCGCGCTGGATTGCGAATATATTACCGAAAAAGAGCCTATACCCTTTAAAGAAAGGATGAATAAAGAGCTCCGCCCCATAAAAAAAGGCAAAAAATGGGGCGATGTTTTTGACTGTTCGTGGTTTCACTTTACGGGCGAAGTTCCCCCTCAAGCCAAAGGAAAAAAAATAGTTTTGCTAATAAATCTTGACGGCGAAGGCTGCCTTTTCGACAAGGAGGGCAACCCCGTCAAAGGGCTTTCGGTCATGGGCGGCGTAATAGATTTTTTCCAACCCGCCAGAGCCAAGAAGGTATTGGAGTTTTGCGACAACGCGGTAGGCGGCGAACCCATTGACATATGGGTGGAAGGCGGACACAACAAGCTGTCGGCCAATTTCAAAAACTACGCCGTTTTTAAGCAAGCCGACATCGCCGTAATGCGGGAAGATGTCAACGCCCTTTATTACGATTACTTAACGCTGTTTTTACAAATGATTACTCTTGACAAGAGCAGCCAAAAATACGCCGACATCAAAAAAACCCTGCGCTCAATCATGAAGACGGTCAAGGATTTTTCCGCCGACAACGTAAAACAGGCAAGGGAGATTGTAAGCAAGGAATTAAAAAGCGGCGAAAAGAGCGAATACACCTTTTACGCGGTGGGGCATTCCCATCTTGACCTTGCGTGGCTGTGGCCGATAAGGGAAACCATCCGCAAAACAAGCCGCACCTTCTCCAACACCGTCTATAATTTGGAAAAATACCCCGAATATATATATGGCGTCAGCCAGCCTCAGCAATTGGAGTGGCTGAAGCTTAAATATCCCAATTTATACGAAAAAATAAAAGCGGGAATTCTTGCGGGCAGGATAGAACCGCAGGGCAGAATGTGGGTGGAATGCGACACCAATGTTCCTTGCGGCGAAAGCCTTATACGCCAAAGCGTATACGGACAGCGTTTTTGGCAGCAGGAATTCGGAACAACCTCCAAGATATGCTGGCTTCCCGATGTGTTCGGATTTAACGGCAACCTGCCTCAAATCATCAAAAAATGCGGCATGGATTATTTCCTTACCATTAAATTGAGCTGGAACGAACAAAACACCTTCCCCTACCGCACTTTTATATGGGAAGGAATAGACGGCGCCGAAGTGCTTGTGCACATGCCCCCCGAAGGCAATTACAACAGCGATGCCAGCCCCGTTTCGCTGTGGGGCGGACTTAAAAGGAATTCCGAAAAAGACAAAGTAAAAGTAATGGGGGCGCCTTTCGGCATAGGCGACGGGGGCGGAGGTCCCAGCGAAGGGCATATGGAATGCGCTTTAAGACAGCAAGAAATCGCCGTATCTCCGAGAATAAAATTTGCCCCCGCCCAAAAGCTGTTTGAAGAGCTTGAAAAGATAAAGGATTTGCCGCGCTACAAAGGGGAGCTTTATCTTGAAAAACATCAAGGCACGCTTACCTCACAAGCCAAAAACAAGCTGTATAACCGCCTTATCGAAAAGGGCCTGCACAACCTTGAATTTATTGCAAGCTACGCCAAGATAAAATACGGCGTTGAATATCCCTACGAAAAAATAGACAGCTTCTGGAAAGAATTGCTTTTGTATCAATTCCACGACATTCTTCCTGGCTCTTCCATCAAGAGAGTGTACGACGAAAGCGTGGCGGCGTACGAGCAAATGCTGGATAAAATAAACGGCATGATTGACGAGATTTTGAAGAAAATCGCCGACAAAAAGAAAGGGCTTTACGCTGTCAACACCACGCCTTACCGCCGCAAGGAATTTATCAGACACGGCGAAAAGTATTATTTGGCGGACGCGCTTCCTTACTCTTCAACCAAGCTTGAACCCGCCGAAATCATAAAAATGGACAACATGGAAAACGACATCTTGAGAATTGAATTCGGCGAAAACGGCGAAATAACCAGCCTTTACCACAAGCCTTCCCAAAAGGAATTTTGCGGCAAGTTCTTAAACCGCCTTTATGTTTACCGCGACAAAAGGCTGCATTACAACGCTTGGGACATAGACATAAATTACATAAAGAAAGCGCCCGACTTTTTCAGGCTCATTGACAGCAAGCAATATCAGGAAGGCAACAGCGTAATAAGGGAAAACATCTATAAATACAACCGTTCCACCCTTACCCAAAAGGTAATTTTGACCATGGGCAAGCCCTATGTGGAATTTGACAATAACATAGTATGGCTGGAAACGCATAAGATGCTCAGAGCGGAATTCGCGCCGTCGGTATTTTCGGACGAGGTTACCTGCGACATTCAATTCGGCAGCATAAAGCGCTCCACGCGCAATCAAACCTCAATCGAAAAGGCGCAATTTGAAATCGCCGCCCACAAATATGTGGATGTGAGCGACAACGGCTTTGGCATAAGCTTATTAAACGACTGCAAATACGCCCACCGCGTAAAAGACGGAGTCATATCGCTTAACTTGCTGCGTTCGCCCATGTGGCCGGCAAAGGACGCCGACAAAGGCGTGCATAATTTCAGATACGCGCTGTATCCCCACGAAGGCGACTGGACGCAGGCAAATACCGCCAAAATGGGATATATCTTCAATTATCCGCTGCTTGTAAGCAGCGCTTCTTTGGACAGCTTGGTTTATTCAAGCAGCGAGCACATAGTCATAGAAACCGTTAAAATGGCCGAAAACCGCAAAAACGAGCTTATTTTGAGGATATATGAAGACAGCGGAAAGCCGGGACAGGCAAAAATAACGCTGGACGCCGAGTACGAAAAGGCCATTGAATGCGATATGCTTGAAAACGAGCTTAACGAAACCGACCTTAACAACCTGAGCTTTAAGCCTTTTGAAGTAAAAACCATAAAGATAATGTTAAAATGAGAAAAGCGTTTTTTGCATTAATAATAATAGCCATAGTTTTTGCGCTATGCGGATGCGAAATGGTCAACGAAACCGAAAGCGGCATTTACGTAGCCAATAAGAATTTGCCGTGCGTATTGGAGCTTACCTGCTCTTTTCAAGCGTCCACAAGCTACGCCACGGGATTCATAATCGACGAAAGCGGCTATGTATTGACAAACGCCCATGTGGTTACCGACTCCGCGTCCAACAGATTTGTGTACGAGGCTTTGCAAATAAAAGGAAAATTCTACAACAGCAAGGAAGAATACACGCTTAACATAATAGATTACGACATCGACCTTGACCTTGCCTTGCTTAAATTCGAAAAGAACGACCTTGCGCTCAAAGCGGTAAGCGTGGCGGCCTCAAAAGATCTTCCCTTTGGGGCCACCGTATTTACTTTGGGAAACGCCGAAGGCTACGGCATTTCAATGACAAAAGGCATAATCAGCGCCCCCTTAAAAAACTTCAAGGACACCGAAACGGGCGTGGTCAGTCAGGTTATCCAAATTGACGCCGCGGTAAACAGCGGCTCAAGCGGAGGACCCTTGCTCAACATAGACGGCGATGTCATCGGCATAATTTCTTTCAAAATCAAAAAGAACAACAACGGCTCCATAATAGACGGCATAGGCTTTGCCATACCCTCCGAAGTTTTTATGCTTTTCATAAAAAACACCCTAAACAAGTCCGACACCACTGACTTTGACGGCGCCAACGCGGAAGAACAAAGCGAGGACGAAGAGGCGGACGAACAAGAACTTGACATGGCGGCATGAAAAAAGCTCTTTTTTACATAATCAATTTCACATGGTGCATTGCGCAAAACATTTTGGGCGCGTTGCTTTTGATTAAGTACCGCAAATGCGAAAGGGAGCGGTTTTTTAACCATATAATCGTATACCACAACTCCCATTGGGGCGGCGTGTCCTTGGGAATGTTCGTTTTTATCAACGGCAAAAGAGAAGAGGAATGGATAAAGGCCGTAAAGGTACACGAAACGGGGCACAGCCTGCAATCGCTTATTCTGGGCCCGCTATATCTTTTCATAATAGGAATTCCCTCTTTTGTTTGGTGCAACGCAAAAAGGTACAAAGAGCTTAGGGCCAAAACGGGAAGAAGCTATTACGATTTTTATTGCGAGCGCTGGGCCAACAAACTGGGAGAACGCTATACCAAAATGCCCGCCCCAAAATAATTTGCAATCTCAAAAAAAAGCGCAAAGCCTTTAATCGCCTTTGCGCTTTTTGCTATTTTGGCAGCGGATATGACGGTTGTTATTTGTCGCCTATTTCCAAATACTCATAAGGGTCTATGGGCTTATTGTTCAAGGTTACCGAGAAGTGCACATGCGGTCCTTGAAGAGATTCATGCATCGCGGTGTTGCCCATGGTCCCTATTTTTTGCCCCTTTTGCACCGTCTGCCCTTCGGTTACCTCAGGTTCGTTCAAGGAATAATAGATTGTCCTCAATTGGTCTCCGTGGTTAATGACGACCTTGTGCCCGTAATAATCGTCATAGCTGATTGTTTCCACCGTGCCTGCGTATGCCGCGAAAACGTCGTCGCCGTCGGCGCCGGCAAAGTCAATGCCGTCATGACAGCTCCACTGTTCCAAGGTTTGGTGCCATACCCAAGTATCCATGGCGTAATCCAAAGTGATGTCGGCTTCTCCGCCAACGGGCGTCGCGAACACTATGGGAGGAACAACAACATCGTCGTCATCGTCGTCGTTTTGGTTTTGGGTATCGTCGTCGTCATTGTCGTCATTTTGATTTTGGGTGTCGTCATCATTATTTTGATTGTTGGGGGGAGCGATAACATTGGTATCGGGCTTTTTGCTTCTGTTCAGCAAAGTTATCGTTACCATGGTGGCTATCGCGGCCAAACACAGCAGCATAATAATATAATAGATATTTCTTTTAATAAAAGCCAAAGCTTTATTGTTTTTAGCGTACTTTCTGTCCATTTTTACCTCCTTATTAGCCAGATTAGCTTATTGTTGTATGTATGTGGAATTATTTACGACAAACAAAATCTTATACATAAAGAATTACAAAATTTTTAATAACTTCCCATTATCAGAGGAACGCCCACAGTAACGGCCGCCCCTCTTCTGGCTATTTGGATATTGACCTTCTCGCCGCTTACGCTGACATAGTCGCCCAGCCTTGGCGAATAGCCGTAAATTGTTACCACGCCCGCCAATGTCTGTTTATCCACCACTTTTATGTTCAGTTGACGGATAATATCTTCAATATCTTGGTCGCTGCCCATAAACCTTACGCTTTCTCCCTTTACCCCGCCTTTGGTCTTTTTGAGGACGGCTTCAAAAAAGGACAAATCACAACTTGCTTCAAAATCTTCGTTTTCGCGGTATACGCCGTAAGCGCCGCCGTACTTTGCGGTAAAAATAATAAAACCGTTATGGCGATAAGCCGCCAAAAGCAATATTAAAAGCACGAATATCAGCAATTTGCGCATAAAAAAATCCTTTCATGTTTTTAGAAAGGATTTTTGACCTAATTATGTATTTTATACTTTCAAGGGACTTAATTAAAAAATTCGTCATACAAAGCGGCTATGGATTTGTTCAAATCTTCGTTGGCAACGCCCACGATAATATTCATTTCGCTTGAGCCTTGGTCAATCATCTTGACATTGACCTTGCTTCTGTAAAGAGCGTTAAAGACTCTTGCCGCCGTGCCTATCTTTTCGGCCATGCCATGGCCCACTATGGCTATCATGGCAAGCTTTTCATTGATTTGTATGTCGTCGGGGCTGACCTTGGCTCTGATTTCTTCCACGGCTTTATGGAGCGTTTCCTTGTCCGTTTGATTGCTTTCCAAAATTATGCTCATGGTGTCAATGCCCGTGGGAATATGCTCCACCTGAATATTATAATTTTCAAGCACGCTCAGCGTTTTTCTGACAAAACCAAGCTCGTTGTTCATCATGGATTTTTTGATTAATATGGCGGTATAATCGGGTTTGCCCGCGATTCCGGTTACCAGTCTGCCGTTGCGATGGCGGTAATCGCAGTCCACCATTATAGTGGTGCCCTTGTTTTCGGGCTCAAAGGTGTTGCGGATATTAATGGGAATATTGCTGCCTCTGAGCGGGAAAATGGATTCGGGATGCAGCACGCTTGCGCCCATATAGGAAAGCTCCCGCAATTCCTCATAAGACAAAATCTCAATGGGCTTGGGGGATTTGACAATTTTGGGGTCGGCGGTCATGAAGCCGTTGACATCGGTCCAATTTTCATAGATATCGGCTTTTACCCCTCTGGCTATTATGGCGCCGGTAATGTCCGAGCCTCCCCTTGAGAAAGTTTTTATGGAGCCGTCGGGCATGCTGCCGTAAAAGCCGCTTATAACGGCGTTATCAGCATTTTTAAGTCTTTGGGACACAAAGTCGTTGGTGCTTTCGCTGTCAAATCTGCCTTTGGCGTCGAACTTAACCATTTCGGCAGCGTCCACGAACTCCCACCCCAGCTTGTCGGCAAACAAAATCGCCATAAGGTATTCTCCCCTTGAGGCGGCGTAATCGCTTGTTTGACTTTTTTCGATATTTTCCTCTATTTCGTCAAGGTATTTCCCGATATTGGTCTTTACGCCAAGCTCATCGGCTATACCGCAAAACCTTTGCCTTACTTTATCGAAAGACGGATGTCTGTCGTCATACCTTTCCTTGAAGGATTTATACAACAAATCGGTAACTTTTTCATCTCCCGAAAACCTTTTTCCGGGAGCGGACACCACCACAAAACGCCTGCTTGGGTCGTTCTTAACAATATTTATCGCTCTTTCTATGGCGTTTTTGTCCGCCATGGAAGTTCCGCCGAATTTACATACCTTTAACATAACGCCGGCTCCTTTCACACAATCTTTTTAGATTCCAGATAATATCTTTTCCTTTCGGGTTCTCCGATAGAAAAAGCTTTTTTAGGCAGGTTGCCCACATTCAGCACATAGTTAAACAATTGATCCTTTTCAAAGGTAGGCATAATTATGCCTATGGAGTTTTTATTTTCGCCCACCACTTCCTTAAGGTGATTGACGCCGTGCACATAATCCACCTTGGCGGGGTTGTTTTTTATGTATTCTTCAATAAACAGCTGAACCTGCTTAATCGTTTGACCAGCGTTTTCGGAAGTGTCCAGCGTGAATTCCTGCTTGCCGTCAAACAGCGTAAGCTTGCCTTTGCCCGACAGTCTTTTGCGCAATTGCTCCACAAAAGATATGTCGCAATTAAGCATAACCCTGTGGATAGGCTCAAACACCATGGCGTCGTCATAAAGGTTGACCACTTCCACAAGGGCGTACCTCAGAGGATGATTTTGCCTTTGTTCTTGGCTGAGAGTAGGCTTAACTTCTTCCCAGCGGGCCTTGGCCGCCGCCAAGGAATGGTTGCCGTCCCCCACCGCGAACAAAATGCCGGCGTCAAAACCGTATTTTTGTATTTGCGTTTGCGGGTCAAGCAGCTCATTTAATTTTGCCGCGGTCTCTTCGGTATTTTTAACCTCATAACCTTTTATATGCCCGCCCCCCATATTCAGTTCAAAATCATACAACTTCTTCAATTTATGCCTGTTCTGATAAACGGGTTCAATGACCTTTTTGTCCTTGTCGTCTATCAATAAAAGTATGTGGGGAAGCTCTATCTTGGCCCCTCTCCTAATATCCACGCGGGCGGGCAGGCGTTCCACAATGGTATCCTCGGTGGCCCGTATGGGACTTCTTACTCGGCGCCAATCGTAACAATCAAGGTCCACGCTGAGCACCAGCCCCGCTCTTTTTCTGCCGTTTTCCACTTCCCTTTCCACCAGCACAAATCCGTCAATTTCTTGGAAAATGCCGTCGTCCAAATATTTTTGCATATTCAAATTAATACGCTTTACTCTCTCGTCCACATTTGAATCAAGGTAAATCTCGGGCAAAGTAATATGCAGACAGCTGGGAGCGTCCCCTATGTAGTCGCTTAATTTTTGCCAATACTTGGGCTGGGCGGTAAACTGGTCGCAAGCTATAACCGCCCACTTGCTCATATCCGCGTTTTTTGGCAATAAAATCTTTTGTTTTCCTATGATGTTCATTTTATCCTCTCTTTTAATTACTGCCGAATCTTTTTCTTGTCGTTCTGATTATGCCGTATATTTCATGCAAACCGTCGGTCAACCTTTCGGGCGTGATGTATCTTTTCAGCGTGCCTTTTTGGGCGATTGAAATAATGCCGTTTTCTTCGCTCACCACTATGGCGAGCATATCGGTTTCCTCAGTTATGCCCACGGCGGCGCGATGCCTTGTACCCATATCCTTGCTTAAAGCTTGAGATTGCGACAAAGGCAAAAAGCAGCCCGCCGCCAGAATGCGGTTGCCTTTAATTATGACGGCTCCGTCATGTATGGGGGCTTTGGTGTTAAAAATGCTTTCCAGCAAAGGAGCGGTAACCAAAGCGCCGAGTTCCACGCCGGTTTCCAGAATGTGGGAAGAAATCTTGGTGGGGGCGATAATGATAAGGGCGCCCACTCTGGCCTTGGACATATTCTGGCAAGCTTTGACGACTTCGTCAATGGCGTTTCTCAATTCTTCGTCGCTGACATTCATTTCCTGCCCTTTTTCTTTTTTGGTCAAGTTAAAGAATATTGTCTTGAAATCGGCTTGATATACCACTATAAGCGCGACTATGGCAAAGACGGCTAAAAGATTGGCTATGGCGAAGGCAAGCTCCATGCGATAAAAGACATTGAGCAGGAACACGCCCACATAAATCAGCAGAAAAACAATATAAATAACCATAAGCCTATAGCTTTTCTTTTTGAAAAAGAAAAAGAAGCACAAAGCCATAAGCGCCAATACGGCGATTAAATCAAAAACACTGTTTATCCCGAAATAATCCATAACTTCATCCTTTTATCGAATACTTTGCTAAAAGCCGAAATCCTTAAATATTATGTCATCTTGTTGGGGCTGGTCTTTTTGGGGAGGCTGCTCTTCGGGCGGAAGCTTTTTCAAAATATCGTATTGTTTCCAAACGAGAATGCCCATGAGAGCATACACCGCTATTGTACAGGCATAAGCTATATATTGGCTTATTTGAACGTCTTCGTAAAGATACAATGAAATCAAGCCTATGGCGTTAATCACGATATTAAACAACAAATAATATTTGGTAGCGAACAAATAGGCTTTATGAGCGATGCCGGGACGGATTTTTTGCTTGCTCACCTCATACATGAACATAATCAGCAAGAAAGAGCGCGCAAGAGGATTGACCACCGAAGACATAATCAATCTGGCTTGAGGAAGGGCAAAATACAAAAGCGACACAATACCTATGGCGGCATTGGCCATTATCATGGTAACTCTCAATCGGAAAATAAAATTCCTTTGATTGATATCCATAAAAAACCTGCCCGCCAAAAGTTGGTACACAAGATAGGCCACCAACTCAAACACCGCTATATAGATGAGAACGGACAGCGGATAAGCCAGGGAAAGCATGCGCAAGCTGTTCAGGTGGGGAGCAAACTCATTAAAAAAATCCACAAGGTCGCTTCTTAAATTAACCAAATCATACAAGGAAGTAAACACCGAGGCTATTCCATAGAATATCATCCACGCCCATACGGGGATTTTTTGAAGTTTATTGGTAGTTTTATCCGAATAAAGCTTATTAAACATTTTCACTCCTTTCAGTTGACGCCAAGCAGCGCGGAAACGGCGGCGTCAAACGCCATAGCTTCGTTCATTATGCCCGATTTGAACTTATATTCATAACCTACGAGCATATCCAAAGTCTTTTTCAGGCTCATTTTGCTCATATGATTTATTTGCCTTGCCTTTTTTATGGCGTATTCCTTTACATTGAATATGGCGGCTATTTCGCCGTCGCTTTTGGGGGACAAAGCGCTGTGAAGTATTCTGCGGTATTGATTTATCAGCATTTGCAGCATAAAGCTTTTGGATTCCCCTTTCTTAAGAAGCTTTTGCAAAAAACGGACGGCCCTGTCCTTATTGCCTTCCACCACGCTGTTGACAAAATTATACACCTGAATTTCCGATTCTTCGCTGACAAGCATTTCCGCCATATCCGCGGTAATTTTTTGACCTTGGGCGTAATCGTTAAGTTTTTGGCATTCAAGATGTATTTTTGCCATATCGCAGTCAGTATAATCAATTATTAAATTAATCGCCTCCATGTCTATGCCATAAGCAAATCTTTCCTTGATTATAGGCGCCAGCTGAGCTCTGTTCAATTTATTGCAGTCTATTTGCGTCATCAGCTTTTTTTCGTTGCTTGTCAAAAAAGCCACATTCTCAAACACAAGGACATAAGGCGAAATGCCGCCCTCAATCAATTGCTTGAGCAGCTTCAATTCCTCCGAGGAGGCTTTATATGCGGGGTCTTTGACTATTATTATTTGCTTTTCCTCATTAAAGCCGAAACTGGACAAAGTAAAAATTATTTCCGCTAAGGAATCTATTTCGGCGTATATTTTGACATTGACATCTCTTAAGCCTTGTTCTACTTGGGAAATGAAAAAATCCTCGGCGTGCTTAAGCCAATAATGATCGTTTCCGAAAAGATAAAAAACTTCCCCGTTCAATGTCTCCTTGCTTATATCCTTTGAATACATATATATATAATAATATATTTGGTTTCATTATGCAATTCAATGCGGTTATTTTAAGCTAAAAAATAGCGGCGGCAATGACTCCAAACACCAATAAAGCAAAACCAAACGACAGCTTTTTATATTTGGACAGCATTACATACCTTGACATGATTGCCATAATCAAAGTATAAACGGCCATAAGGACAACCTGGCCGCGGACGCTTACCGACGCCATGGGAAGAACAGCTATAGCCTGCGACACAATTCTGATGCCGTACAAAACGAAATCGGCGGGATAATAAAGAATGCCCAAAGCGGGCGAAATCAAGCAGAACAAGGCGCAAACGAAGATATAAGAATAAGCGCATACCACAAGGGGCAATACAAACAAATTGGATAAAATGAAATAAACGGACACTTGCCCGAACACATTGACGCATATGGGAAGCAAAAAAATGTTGGCGGAAACTGACAAAGCGATTGAAACCGAAACAAACCTTACTAATCTGCTTGGTTTTTCCCCCGCTAAAAACTTATATATGGGAGGGCAATACAATAATATGCCAAAAACGGCGCAAACGCTCATAATAAAGCTCAGAGAAAACAGCGTAAGGGGAGAAACCAGCAACAGCGCCATGCAGGCGCAGGAAAGGGAGCTGAGCGCATCGTATTTTTTGCGAAGACATAAAGACAGCATAAACACAACGGCCATAATAAAGGCCCGCAAAGCGCTGGGCGGAAATCCGGTAACGCCGCAATAAATAAACAGCGCCGTTGTTACGACCGCCAAATTTATCCAAGGGTTCGTGTTGAGCTTTTTTAATAAAAAAGTTATTATCATGACCACAAAGCTTATGTGCAGTCCGCTTACGGCGAAAATATGGCTTAATCCGCTTTCCCTTACGGCTTCCAAGTCTTGAGAATCAAGCGCGCTTACATCCCCCGTAAGCAAGGATTGCGCCACCCCCGCGTTTTCGGGGGTAAGATACTCAAACATGGGGGAAGTCATTCCAAGTTTGAGCTTCTCAAAAAAAGTAAGCTTTGACGGCGATACCGATATTATTTGAAGCAAAGAGGCTTTATAAAATACCTTGGAGCCGTAATACGCCAGCGAGGAAGAACGGGACAAATCCAATTGAATATTCTTGACGGAGGCCAAAAATTTTACGCGGTCATACAATTTATAAGGGTGTTCGTCCTCAATTCTCAATACGGCTTTGCCGCCTGCCGCAAAGCCGTCCGCCTTTAGGTCGCCCAGAATAATGTTATAACCGTCCTTATCGTCGCTGATTTTTTGGATTTTGCCTTCCATAACATAGCTTTGGTTTTCGTCAAACAGTTTGACAAGGTTGGAATGCTGTATGTAATGCAAACTAAAGCCGAGCATAAAAAACAAAACCGTTAAAGCCGTAAATTTTTGCTTGAACAGCATCGCCGTCAAGCACATGCCCGCAAGCGTTGCCAAAGCCCATATGAAATAGGAGAAATTTCTTAAAAAGAACAAACAAGCGAAGATACCCGCCATCAAAGCGGCGGTCAAAAAAAGCAGGGGACGGAAATTAACCACCCTGCGTTGAGTCATAATTGATAGGTCTTAAGCTCTTCCACAAGAAACGCGTTTTTGTTTTGGGACAAGGCTTCTTCCAGTATTTGAGCTTCTTGTCCCTTTTCCAGATGAGTAAGCGCCGTAAGCGGAATATCCCTTGTGATAAAGGCCATTTCCTTAACGCTTATGTGCGGGCTTTGGGGCGTATGGTTTTTTTCAAGCAAGCAAGCGTCCACAAGCGCCATATCGCAGCCCTCAACAAGCCTTAACAAATTATCGCACATGACGGTATCGGCGGTATAACTTAAGACTTTCCCCCCTTCTTCCTTTATTTTGACGCCGTAAACGGGCAAAGGATGCTCCAGTTTATAAAAGGTAAGCTCCAAATCCTTGACGGTAAATTTACAGCCGTCATGAATGACAATGGAATCAAAACCAAGACAGCTTTTCAAAGCGGCGTATTCCTCATAAGGCTCATTGGGCATAAAAAAAGGCAATGGGGCTTCCCAAACGCCGCTTTTGACATACTCAACGGCTATATTTCTGAAAACAAAGGCGTCGGCGCAATGGTCGCCATGAAAATGCGAAATGACTACGGCGTCAATATCCGAATACGGCATAAGCTTGCTGAGGTTGCGCAGCGAGCCGCTGCCCATATCCAGAACGATTTTTGTTCCCTTGGAGCTTTCCGCCACATAGCCGCAAGTGGCTCCGTTTTGGTTGGGATATTTGCCGTATCTCCCCGTTATCGAAAGCTTCATATTCCCCCCTTGAAACTCAAATCATATTCGAGGTGGCCACCACATCCGCCCCCGTATTCAAAACGTTTTCAATCAAAACATCCCCTATTTTTACGGGTTTAACCGCTTCACGGGACTTTATTTCCTTGATAATCTCAAAAATCAAATCCTTATCGACGGCGGCGCTTGTTTTGCATGAAACCGCCTTTCCGCCTTCCACTGGAAACAAAGCGGTAACCACCCTTTGCGGATTAATGAATTCGATTCGTGCGTATACTTCTCCTTTCTTGCAATCGTTGCCTGCAACCGAAATTTCCCCGCAGCTGACCTTTTGGGAAACCTCCATATCGCACCCTGCGGGACACATAACGCAAATCATCTTTTTCATTCGGACTCCTCCAAAGAAAGGACAAGGTCGCCCTCTATTCCTTTAAGGTTAATTTCCGCCTGCTCCAAGCGGCAGGGCAGCAAAACGGGATATCTTTTGGCAAATATTATGTCTTCGCCGCAAAACACATTAAACCTTTTGTTTCTATGCCTTTGCTCTGTTCTAAAACACACAACCGCTTTCTTGTCGCCGCCGTTGATTATTTGGGGCACGGCGTATATTATGCCGCCGCCGGCGATTACCCTTATTTTTTTATCGTCCGCGCGATATTGCCCTTGGGCATACAACGCGGCATATTTCCCCGCCGTTTGAGCTTCAAAAGAAACGTCGTCGGCAAGGTCGTGGATATGCAAAAAACTGCCCGTCGCAAAAATTCCCTCAACGGAGGTTTGTTTGGTTTCGTCCACAACGGGCCCCAAGGTTATTCTATCCATTTTAAGCTTTAGCTTAACCGCCAAATCGCTGTCGGGAACAAATTGCGAAGAAAAAAGCAATGTGTCGCATTCCACAAATTTCTCTTGAGCGGCAACAGGTCTTTTTTTGCCGTCAAGGGGAGCGATATATACGCCTTCCAGCTTATCCTTGCCCCGCAGTTTGGTTATTGCGGTATTGACATAAAGCGGTATGCCGTAGTCGTCCAAACAGCGGGCTATATTGCTTTTAAGGCCTTTGGCGCAAGGCTCTTTTTCGCATACGCATTGAACCAAGGCGCCTTCGTAAGTCATTTGGCGGGCAAGAATAAGCGCCAAATTGTCCGAGCCGAAAATAACCGCCTTTTGGCCCAATTTTTTGTATTCGGCGTTAATCAGCCTTTGAGCTTGCATAAGCGTGTAAATTCCTTGCGGCAAAGAACTTTGGCCCAAGGATTTTTCCAAATCGTCAAGCTTTTCCTTACAGCCGGCGCACAAAACTACGGCTTTGGCTTTCACTTGGAATTCGCCTTTGACGGGGTTTATAACCGTTAAAATTTTATCTTTGGATACATTTGAAACAGTAGCCTGCGTAATAATATCGACGGATTTTTTCTCTATTTGCTCAATAAACCTTGCGGCGTATTCGGGGCCCGTCAAATCTTCCTTGAAATACCGCAGTCCGAAGCCGTTATGAATGCATTGATTGAGGACGCCTCCCAAAGAAGCGTTTTTTTCAAGAATAAGCGTTTTGGCGCCTTGGTCGGCGGCGGCTAAGGCGGCGGCCAAGCCCGCGGCTCCTCCGCCCACTATCGCCACATCGTATTCGTAATTCATTTGTTTACCTATCTGCCCGGCAAAAATTTATCTTTATAGCACTGAATGCCTCTTTTTATCACTTCTATCGCCGTCTGCTTGTCGCATATTTTCATATCGGCGGTATGCTTGCCCTCAAGCTCTTTGTAAACGGTAAAGAAATGGCATATCTCGTCCGTTATGTGTTTGGGCAGCTGCTCGATTTCGGTATAAGCGTTCCAAGTAGGCTCATTAAACGGAATGGCGATTATTTTATTGTCAATGAAACCGTCGTCGGTCATGGTAACCATGCCTATGGGATAGCAGCGGCATATAGCCATGGGTTTAATGGCTTCGCTGCAAATAATCAAAACATCGACGGGATCGTTGTCTTCGCAAAAAGTTTTGGGAATAAACCCGTAATTGGCGGGATAATGGGTGGAAGTAAACAATATTCTGTCAAGAATCAAAAGTCCTGTTTGCTTATCCAATTCGTATTTGTTTTTGCTTCCTTTGGAAATTTCCACCACCGCGATAAAATCCTCGGGCGCTATTCTGTCAAAACTGATATCATGCCAAACATTCATTTTTCAATCTCCTGTAAGGGCTGTCAATAATAGTATTATACAATACATAAAAGCGACAAAGCAATTAAATGCTTGCGATAATACGATATATTT